>JRYH01007154.1_pt1 | contig 10874 bp, 12 predicted proteins | sample 235351 | NCBI WGS metagenome assembly JRYH01 (sample SAMN03074221, study PRJNA261480) | activated sludge metagenome | biome: Wastewater Treatment Plant; feature: Wastewater; material: Activated sludge; isolation source: activated biomass of a wastewater treatment plant treating wastewater... ... | reverse complement strand
AGCCGGTGCACGATGCCGGGCCGCCTGACGCCGCCGATGCCCGACAGCTCTTCGCCGCAGTGGGCGATTAGCGCATTGACGAGGGTGCCTTGCGCATGGCCGGCGGCCGGATGCACGACAAGCCCGGCGGGCTTGTCGATGACGATCAGGTGCTTGTCCTCATGGACGATCGCGAGCGGGAGCGGCTCTCCGGCGGGCTCGGCCGCCGTGGGCGGCGGGATGGTGATGCGTATCCGCTGCCCCGGGGCCACGCGCGTTGCGGCGTCGGCCAGAATACTGGCCTCGCCCTCGACGTTGCCGCTGCGGATCAGAGCCTGGATGCGGGCGCGGCTCAGGCCGGCGAGGCGCGTGGCGAGGAAGCGGTCCAGTCGCTGCCCGGCATCGGCGTCGGTGACCTCAAGCGCGTGAACGCCGTTTGCGGGGGCAGCCGGCGCGTCCTCGATCGCGTCGCGCTCGGCATCCTCGCTCGCCGTCGGTGTCGGGAGAGTGTTCATTCGGGCGGATTTTCGTCGTTCGTTCGGGATCATCCAGGTCATGACCTAGCGCCCGCCACCCCTTCGGGCAACGGGGCGCCTCGGTGCGGCCGACGGGACACGGGCGGGCGTGCCCGGTGCGACGCCTTGGCGCCGATGAGGCCATTCGGGGAAAGATCGCGCTTGATCGGGCGCGCCGCCTCTCCTATAGGTGGCGTCCTTCGGAGAGCAGCCCCGTTCGTCTAGTGGCCTAGGACACCAGCCTCTCACGTTGGTAACAGGGGTTCGAGTCCCCTACGGGGCGCCACGTATTTTTGCAAGCATTTCAAATGCTTATGCAGTGCGCACCGTGGGGGACTCGAACCCCGCGATTTTATTCTGGTTTTTCAAGGCTGAATGATCCCAGCTACAACCATGCTGAACTGGATCTCCATATGCATAACTGAAGACATCTGTGCTCCCGTACGGGAGCATTGCTGTGTAAACGCCTAGAAATTTCCATACATGATCCCGTACGGGACCAATTTTATCTCGGCGCTCCCGATCGGGAGCAAGAGTCCTTGACTGGCTAAGATTTCTAGCTTATGTTCCCGTACGGGAGCAGATGATGCCTAGACCGCCTTACAGGAAGAAGCAAAAGACAGATAGGATGCGCCTAGCCGTGCGCGTCCCGCTTAGCGAGGACGCCCATGCCCTCGTCGATCGCATTCAGCCGGCACTGAAACTATCGGACCTCATCAACACCCCGGAGATCAGGTCCGCCGTATCTGCCAATCAGGAAGTAGGCGAGCAGGTGCGCGCGACTTTGCAGCTGCCCCATGTTGAGGAGCTTCTCAGGCAAACGCGCGAGATGGCAGCTATCGGAAACGAGCAATTGGTGGGCCCCAAAACGGCGCAGGAGATGGCGCGAGTAGCCGCAGCGGCATCTTCTCCCCCGCTCGTCGTGTCTCGATCTACCCTTCCGCCTCCACCAACCAAGGGGAGCGATAACACGGGATCCTCGGTGGTCGTCACGTCCGCGCGCGATCTTGGCCAGCTTATTCGAAAGGAGCGCGAAAGCCGAAAGCTGTCGCAGCAGGAGTTCGCTGATCTTGTTGGCGTCGGGCGACGTTTCATCTCCGAGCTCGAGAACGGCAAGACGACCCTCGAGTTTGACAAGGTCCTGCAAGTGGTCTCCGCCACTGGCATCGATGTGTCGGCGCGGCGCCGATGACAGAGCTGACGCTTGACGTGCGCCTCGACGGCTTCGCCGAGCCCGCCGGCGCTCTCGTACGCGATCAGCAAGGCGCGCTCGCATTCGTCTACACAGCGGCGCATTTGGCCCGATCAGATGCGTTGCCCTTGTCGTTGTCATTGCCGCTAACCGACGAGCCTTACGGGGATGTCGCGGCACGGGCCTTCTTCGACAACCTGCTCCAGGAGCGGGACGGTGCCCTCACCGAGGTGATGGCACGAGAAGGCCTGAGCCGGGACGATGTGGCTGGTCTTCTGCTGCATCTCGGCAAGGATTGCGCCGGGGCTTTGTCGGTGCTCCCAGCCGGCGCGCCGCCCGTAAAGGTGCCCGGTAACCCTGCGGCTGATTACAGGCCTCTGAGCGAGAGCAAGCTGATCGGCATCGTCACGGCGCTGCGGGATCGACGACGCCTCCCCGAGGGAACAACTGACCCATCTCCACTTGCAGGTGTCCAAAGCAAGATTGCGCTCACCCGATTGCCCGATGGGCGATTTGCGGAGCCGCTGCCGGGGTCAGGTGCACCCACGACACATATCTTAAAAGTTCCGGACCGGGATCACCCGCGAGACGCCGCCTACGAATCCGCGACCCTTGATCTGTCTCGGGCGCTGGACTGTGAAACATCAGATGCGCTTGTCGTTGACATCGGCGGAATAGAAGCTTTGCTGGTGCGGCGGTTCGATCGCGCGCTCGACGGGCAGGGACGCATTGTCCGATTGCACCAAGAGGACTTTGCACAGGCGCTAGGTCTACCGGCGGCACTCAAATATGAGCGCAAAGGGACCAAGGAGCGCCGCTTCGACGTGGCAGGGATTCGCAGGGTCCTCGATGCGACCGCCAATCCCATCGACGCTCGGGACCGCTTCATCCGCGCGACCTTTTTTGATCTCATGACTGGCAACGTCGACAATCATGCCAAGAATTTTGCCATCCTCCACACGGCCCTCGACGGCATCGGCTTCGCGCCACGTTACGACCTGCTCCCAACCCGCCTCGATCCCAATCTGACTGACGAGTTGGCATTCAAGATCGGCAACGCCAGAACATTGGACGCCCTGACACTCTCTGATCTAGACCAGTTTTTGACAGCGCTTGGCGTGAGTAGTGCCGCGGCGCGGCGACGCGTCTTCACGCGCCATGCGCAGTCTCTCGCCAAGGGGCTAAGCGAGTCCTTTGACGAGCTGGCACGCAAGGGAATGAAGTCATTCGCTGATCTCATGGCCTCCAATCTACGCCAGCTCTTGCCTGTATTGGACATTGTAGTGCCTGAGGCAGCAATGGCGCGTGATGCCTTTGTCAATCGCGGTGGTGGATGGCTGAGCAGCTAAGCGGCGGACCGATCGTAGAGATGGCGGCAGAATGTCAATGGAAGCGACACCACTGCGTGCCCGTCACGTACCTCAAGTTGCAAAAAATTCGGGATGACGAAGCTCAAGAGATGTCAAAGGCCCATTGAACTTGCGGTCGCCGAATACATCAGTGCCCCCTTCAAGCGTGAACGTCCCAGTTACCCTACCATCTGGGTATTTTTCAGCTAGCTGCGTCACCGTCCGTGTATTCTCCCGCATATTTGCGCTTCGCCATCATCTGGCTGAAACATTCGAGTCTTCCGTTGGCTTAGGATGATGAGCGTGTTGCGTGCGATCTAGAGAATATTCAAGACTCACGCTTTCCCGCGTCAAGCTTCATAGAATCTGTGGGCAGCCGAAACCGTGGAGCTGGCATGAAGCCGTCATCTCAAGCGACCTATGAGCGCGCGCGCCGCTTAGCCAACGTAGCCTGCTTCACCGTCGCCTTGCAGCGCCGGAGGCTCATGACCTCAGAACCCGATGATGGTGAGTTTAGATTTCGAAGATGGGCCGACTTCCAGTTCTTGATTGTCGCTCTCGCTCGGTTGCGCCGCGCTGCAGTTCTTGCAGCCAAGGTGCCGGAGATAAGGGTCCCGATCGGTACAGCGATCAAAGCGTTTGATGCATCCATGCCAGACCTGAAGATCATGCGCGACGTTGCCGAGCACATCGACGAGTACGCAACAGATGAAGGGCGAAAAAGTGCGAAGCCCGGACGAAACAGCAGCGGCGTCCGGCGGCAGGCCTTGGAAGTGGCGTGCGTAGGAAAGCGCCACGTTCAATGGCTCGGCTGCTCACTCGACACCGAGCAGGCCGTACGGGCTTCCGAGGCTCTATTCAAAGCAATTAAGTCAAACATGCCGGACAAAGCCAAGGTCGTCTAAGTCCTCCGCGCGAGAGATAACTTATCGAGTGAGCGCCGCTTCGCTACCGTTTCCATTTCGGTTTGCTACGCCGCTCGCCAAAAATATTCTCAAACGCGACACCATGCTGGCCGTCTTTGACGAACGGCTTAGCAAGTACCACCGGCGACGACTTCGCATGTGACCGGATGAGTTTTTCGTCGGGTGTGCTTCTTGCATAGATCGCCGAATAGCTGAAACGAACGATCTTCTCGTTCACGAGGCTCACATCGTTGGCGTCCTGTAGCTCCGAGTATTCAAGCCCGTTCGCGCTGAACCGAGATTTATCCCAAGATGCGCCCGCGATCATGAGCTTGGGGCTCACCGGCATCATCAGCATGACCTCGCCCTGCGGCTCCAGCGCGTAGGGGCGCAATTCTTCATTACTGACGCTCGGGTTGAAGTACATCACCGGGTTGTCACTCGTCAGAAAATCAACGTCCGTTCGGTTGTGCACCGCAACGAGGCCTATCCGATCAAAGACCAGGCCCATTGCTTTGATGATGTGGATCATCGCGTGAATCGATTGATGCGGGTCAATCGCGACCTGCACATGGTCGAGAATGTTCTCAAGGCCCTCGGGCATCGGTGGCAACTTGCCCTCGGCCTTGAGTTTCCGCGTCGTCGCCATCACCGCTTCCGCCAGTAGGAACTCTGCCGCGTCGCGTGCTGCGGGAACGCGAGCCCGCTGCAAGGCAAGAAAGCAGAAGATGTCTTCCAGACTGTCGTTGACGCTCTCAGACGCGGCCAACCGCTGAACGATCGCCGGCCACTTACTCTCTAAATCGGAGAAGCGGTCTTCCAAAGTGTTGGTGTCCCGTCCGCCTTCCAGCAGCGGTTGGGCATAGTAGTAGTCCTCGAACGCGGTGCTGCCGGGCGTGCTTCTGAATGGCTTGTCGGGCTTGTCCTTACGATAGACCGTAAGCATCCCGTCTTCGGCGGCAAATGCCTTGAGGTAGGCTACAGGCACGTAGTGATGCCGCCGCTTAGTCTGCGCCGCATTTTCTTTGCCCATTTACGCCGTGCCCTTCACGGATTCGCCAATCTTGCGAACATAGCTCCGAACGATGGCCAGCGGCTCCACGTGGATGCCCTTGGCTACCTCACGCGCATCGGCGCTCCAGCCACATGCCGTCCACTTCCATTGCGTCGCTGCTTCCCCACCGTCAAATGAACCCCATCCCGAACGCTTCTGAAAGCCTGTAGTCGTCAGCACCAAACATTCACGCAGTGACGGAAGAAATGCTATCTCGGCCACCGGGCGCTTCAGATTCATGAATTTCGGCTCGAAGTAGAGCTTTACGTGCACGTTCTTGAGTTGGCAGTTGTTGTCTAGATAGGCTGTTTCATCGTAGATCGGCGCATACATGTAGGAAGTCAGCGCTCCATAGAACGACTCCCGGCGCTTTTCCCGCGTGACGCCACTCCCAACAAAGGTATCATCTCGTTGCCTTCCCGCGAGAAGCCTGACAACGGCTCTCTTGTTCTCAACCTGCTCGTAGTCATCGTAGCGCGCCAGCCGACACTCGAAAAAGCCGCGCAGCTCACTCTCCATGCGGCTAGTGTCCAGTACATGTTCTGCGACGGCTTCGATGAAACTCTGCGCATCCTGCGATGACGGGATCTGTTTCTCAAGCTCCTCGAGGTAATCCCAGGCCGCTTCAAATTCACTTTGCGGTCTGAACTCTACTGCGGGTTCCGCATCCGGCGTGCTTTCAGCAGATATTTTCTGACGGATCGTATCGAGATTGGCCGCGTCGGCGCAGAATATTTCCTGCAAAGTACCCTGCTTCATGATATGCGGCGTTTGCCGGGCATTGCCTACAAATGCGTCTCGCAGGCTGCTTTCAACATCCGTGTAATACACAACACCGCTTGTCTTCCTCACGCATGCCGCGCGAAGCTCGCGAGTGAACACGCTGAGCGTTTCACCTCCGAAGGCGTTCTGCTCTTCCGTGCATGCCGAATACTGAATATAGTTTTTGAAATCGGCTCGCTTGGTGAGCGGTTCGTAGTCGGATTTTATTAGATTGCGCCCTGCGTTGCAGGCGTCAACTATGTTGACAACAAGCGAAGCGTCGAAGCTCCGCAATATGTCGTGCAGGTCGTTTCTGGACAGCCCCGTCGTATTGGGTGCGCCCGACGAAAAGCCCTTAAAGCACATGAAGAAGTCGGAATCATCGGAATACCCATGACCGGTAAAATAGAGGAGCAGCTCGTCAACGTCCTTTATCTCCGACGATAGCTCCCGCAATTGATCTTTAACGCGATCAATTTCCTCGTTCTTATACTCGAAAATCTGGTCGAACTTTTTGCATCGGTCGAGCAACTCACGAACGCTCGCAACGTCATTCAGGCAGCAATCGAGGTTGTCGAAGTTCGTGTATTCCGAATTGCCGATCAGGATAGCGATGTTCTTCTTCATGCCCCGCGCGCCGCTTGGAGGTGTGGTTGATTCGATGATGAATGGTGCCTCAGCCGCCCATGATCGGGCAAGGTGGCTCGCTGAAATCGGGTGAAATCAGGCCACGCCCGCCGAGTAGATCGGCGGAGCTCGTCACCTACTCACGCATTTCCGCAGATGGAGTCGTCATGCCGCGGCTTGCCTTGCAGGCGAAGCCGGTGCTTGGGCACTGTCAGGTCGAGGCGGCGCATGCCTCATCCGACGGAAGATCTTTGGCAGTCAGTTTAGCTGTTAAGAGAATGCTGGGTATACGCACTGTCCACTCCGGGATGATGTATGACCTCGATAGTCAGAGCGCGATCGGCAGGGTGGTTTGTGGTCAGCGGGCGGCAAATGGCTGGATCGCTGAGAAGGCCTAGGATAGCTGGTGTCTGCTTGTCATCAATCATCAGACGCCGAGGATAAAGCCGCTGGTGTCTCGGTCAACAGCCTTTCCGATGTCCGCTGGTGGGACTATTCGCCAAATCGGCAAAGACTGCGTTTTGCCCTGAGCCAACCTCAACGGTGCTGCCAAACCTTGATCGCGGACAAGATGAGGATCGCCGCAAGCATAGGTAGCAAGACCACATCAGGCACGATACCAAGCAGCAGGCTGCCGATGAACGTGCCCACCACAGAACCAGCCGCCATAACAAGAAGGAAGCTCTTGTTGCGACCGATGACCGCGAAGCTTCCATCCCGGCTGTAGCGCGCGAACCCCACCATCATGGTCGGAAGGCTGACGGCAAGCGACAAGCTACCCGCCAGTTTGATATCCGCGCCGAAAAGCAGCACGAGCGTTGGGATCAAAAGCTCCCCACCTGCAACGCCGAGCAGCGACGCCACCACGCCGATTGCAAAGCCTGCGACCACGCCTGCGACGGCTAGCGGTATGCCGGAAAGGGACGGGCCCGACGGTGCGGTCGGGTCATGCCCGAACAGGAGGACCAGCGCGATCACAACCAATAGTACGGCGATGATCCGATAGAGAAGCTCCTGCTTCATCTTCACCGCCCAACTTGCACCGAGCCAAGCCCCCAGCAGGCTTCCGCAGAGCAGGTTGAAGATGATGAGCCAGTTGGCCGCGATCGCTGAGAACGGCACCGTCGCCGCGCGGAATGGCAATGCAGACGCGACAACGACAAGGCTCATGGCCTTGTTCAGGATCACCGCTTCCAGCGCCGCGAAGCGGAACACATCGATCAGAAAAGGGAGCCGGAACTCGGCGCCGCCAAGCCCGATCAGGCCGCCGAGCGTACCAATCAGCGCCCCGCTTACGAACGTCCATACCGGCCGCTTGCTGCCAGCGCCCGTGTCCAACTTTTGATCCATCTCTGAACCTTGGTGCGAAATCGCTGTAGCCGCTAAACTGGACCTACTTTGTCGCGACCGATGAGCCACAGCAATCGGTCCCGCAACACGCCTGCGGTGACGAGGATGGGTCTTCCTGATCGGGAACAGCTTTTGCGAGATTCACGCGTTTCGACAATTCCTCAGCACTCTCCTTCCGCTCGCTGTAGCGGTCGACGAGATAAGGCACGCGGTCGCGCAACAGCCACGTCATCTTGACCAGCTCCTCCATGACGTCGACCACACGGTCATAGAAGGCTGACGCCTTCATGCGTCCGTCCTCGTCGAACTCGTTGAAGGCCTTGGCGACCGATGACTGGTTCGGGATCGTGAACATGCGCATCCAACGGCCCAATACGCGCATCTGGTTCACGGCGTTAAAAGACTGAGAGCCGCCGCAGACTTGCATCACGGCGAGTGTCTTTCCTTGCGTCGGGCGGACGGCACCGACGGAAAGAGGTATCCAGTCGATCTGGGCCTTCAGAATGGCGCTCATCGCCCCATGGCGCTCGGGCGAGCACCACACCATGCCTTCCGACCACGCCGCCAGCTCGCGCAGTTCCTTCACTTTTGTATGGTCGTCCGGGGCGGCATCCGGCAACGGGAGTCCATCGGGATGAAAGATCCGCGTTTCCGCACCGAATGCTTCAAGGAGACGCTGCGCTTCGAAAGCGAGCAGGCGGCTGTAGGATCGTTTCCGCACCGATCCGTAAAGGAGAAGGATGCGAGGACGGTGCTGCGAAGGTGATTTGACGTCCAGCAAATGCGCCTCCGGCACGCGGAAGCAGGCTGGATCGATGTTGGGAAGCCTGGTGGAGGTATTGCCGGTTCCGTCTGCTGTCATGCGCGAGCTGCCTTGCGGGTCGGCACCACCTCGCCATCCTCCTTGGTGAAGGACCCGATATCGGGATTGGGCAGCACATCGAGCACAGCCTCTGACGGCCGGCAAAGCCGTGTGCCGAGCGGCGTCACGACAATCGGCCGATTGATCAGGATCGGATTAGCGACCATGAATTCGATGAGCTGGTCCTCCGTCCGATTGGGATCATCGAGGCCAAGCGTGTCGTACGGTGTCCCCTTCCGCCGCAACAGATCGCGCACCGAAATGCCCATGGCCTGAACGAGGTCCACGAGCTCTTGCCGTGACGGCGGCGCAATCAGGTATTCAATCACGCGCGGTTTCTCTCTGCTTTGGCGGATCATGGCCAGCGTGTTGCGGGACGTGCCGCAAGCCGGATTGTGATAGATCGTGATGGCCATGTTTACTCCGCGGCAGAACGAACGGAGCGGCAGACGGTTGAGAGCCGCTCACCTGTCAGCAGATGCACCAATACCAATGCGCAGAACGCACCCGCCAACTGGGCAGCGATGAATAATGGAACGTCTCCCAGTCTTATGCCGGCAAACGTGTCGGAAAAGGCACGCGCGAGCGTCACTGCCGGGTTGGCAAACGATGTTGAAGCGGTGAACCAGTACGCGGCGGTGATGTAGAGGCCGACGTTGGTCGCCACCGCTTCCGCACGAGCCCGCAACGTCAGCAGGATCGTCGTGATGAGCCCGAACGACGCGACACACTCGGACAGGGACTGACCCCATCCTGTACGGGCCTTGTGCGAGAGCTGGAGGATCGAAAGATCGAACATCGCGTGGGCCACGAGGACGCCGACGACCGCTCCTGCCGATTGCGCGACGATATAAGCAATTGCCACGCGCGCATCGAGTTCACCCCGGGCGGCGAATACAGCCGTCACTGCAGGATTGAAATGAGCGCCGGAAATCGGTCCCAGCATGGTGATCAACACCACCAGTATCGCACCGGTGGCAAGCGTGTTTGCGAGAAGTGTAATCCCGACGTTTCCGCCGGAAAGCGTCTCGCCCATCACGCCGGAACCGATCACTGTCGCGAGCAACAGGGCTGTGCCGGTGAATTCTGCCAGCACCCGCTGGAAGAATGACGACGCCATCAGGTCATCTCCGGCGAGGGATGTGCATTGCGGCCAATGTCATCAAGCCGCTTCTGAAGCGACAGCTTGTCGAGTGAGGCGAGCGGTAGGTTCGTAAATATGCTGATACGCTGGTAGAGCATGCGATGCGTGTCGGCAAAGGCGAAATGCCGCTCGCTATCGTTGCCCTCCGCCGCGCTCGGATCGGGCAGACCCCAATGAGCGCTGATCGGCTGACCGGGCCACACCGGGCAAACTTCGTTGGCGGCGTTGTCGCAGACCGTGAACACGAAATCGAGGTCCGGCGCATCCGGCGCAGTGAACTCCTCCCACGACTTCGACCGCAGCGAGGACGTGTCGTAGTTGAGCTGCCGCAGCAAATCCACGGCATACGGATGCACCTTGCCGCTCGGTTGGCTGCCGGCGCTGTAAGCCTTGAAGCGTCCGGCTCCGAGGCGGTTCAGGATCGCTTCCGCGATGATCGATCGGGCTGAATTGTGCGTGCAGAGAAAGAGCACGTTAAGTGGCTTGTCGGTCATTGATGACCTCCCTTACTTACAGACGCTTCGGACCTTCTTGATTGTTGAGCCACAGAGCTGCGGATTGCCCCGGCAGCAATCCTCGGTGAGGTAGGTTAAAAGCTGGCGCATTCCTTCGACGTGAACCGCATAGCGGATAAAGCGCCCATCGCGCGTGCCGCGAATCAGGCCGGCCCGATCAAGCTCCTTGAGATGAAACGATGCTCCCGTCGGCGTCGCCTTCACAGACTCGGCAATCTCTGAAGCCGGCAGACCAGCGGGGCCTTCGACGACGAGTAAGCGGAAAATGGCAAGGCGCTGCGGGTGCGCGAGCGCAGCGAGGGCGGTTACGGCTTGGTTCTCGTTCATTTAATGAACATTGCAAGGATTTTTGTAATATAAAAGAGAAACCGCGAGATCGATTTCATGGCTTCGAGACGACCCTCAGCGATGAATTTGAGTACGCCCCGAAGGGTCAATGGCGGTCGTAGTCAGCGAGGCTCAACATCCGCTCTTCACCCCGATGCCGACCTGCATGCGTCGACGCTCAGCGCGCTTGATTGATGGAGCCCGACTTCCACTTCTGGGACCGACCGTCAAACCGACTGCGTCAGCGATGGGCCATAAAGAGACATTCGGTTTAAGGAAGCACACGAAGTCAA
>JRYH01004443.1_pt1 | contig 10887 bp, 4 predicted proteins | sample 235351 | NCBI WGS metagenome assembly JRYH01 (sample SAMN03074221, study PRJNA261480) | activated sludge metagenome | biome: Wastewater Treatment Plant; feature: Wastewater; material: Activated sludge; isolation source: activated biomass of a wastewater treatment plant treating wastewater... ... | reverse complement strand
CCGCGGCCTAGTTACGTCCATGTCGTTGCAGTCGTTGGCGACCGCGCCTTCCCTCAGAAAGAGGATACTCGGAACCTCCCTGACCATCAGTTCGGGCGAGTTTGACGATGTCACGCTGAAGGGCGCGAGCCACCAAGATGCTCATGAATTTTCGGAACGCGTCAAGGAAGCGTGGACTCGCTTCAATCTCGCGGCGCTCGAGAAGGAAGCGGCGCGACTGGACAGGATCACCGCCGGGGTGCTGGCGCTGGCCGCACCCTCCCGATATCCCTCGGCGTGTCAGATCGCGCCGCTGCTAGACGACGCCCACGATCTGGATGAATCGCTCCTTTCGAAGCTGAATGTCGAGGCCATCGGTCCCGAGGTCATCGCGCGCATCGCACCCGTCAGGAAATTCGCCGCCGACCCTCGAACGGCACGGGTGAATGCCATCGCCTGCTGTCAGACGAATGCGACATAGTCTCTGTTTGGCGTAAAATGGCACAAAGGTGCCGCCGGTTATGCCACACTAAGTTGCTGCCACTCGGCAAGGGCGGTGCTTCTTAGAAGCTTGAATGTTTCTCGGTTGTTTAAGTGGCGTTCATGGTTGAAGTGGTTATAGACTGATGCGTGGATTGAGGCGAATTTCTGTAAGCTTCGCGGGCGCCTGAATTTCAGCATCGCTTGTTCTCTTCGCCGGAATGGGAGATGGGAGTTTTCACAGCGATTATTCAACCAGCGACCCGTTTGGTGTGATGCCGTGCTTCCCATCACCTTCATTGCAGCGCCGTATGAGCACAGTCTGTCTGTCACGATAGCATATGGCTTTCCATACCGTTCCATAAGTTTCTTCAGGAAAATCAGCGCCGCCTTACGATCGCGACGTTTGGAAACAAAGGCTTCCAGCACTTCTCCTTCATGGTCAACGGCACGCCACAGATAATGCGTTTCACCGTTGATCTTCACAAAGACCTCATCAAGATGCCATTTCCAGTTCGAATAATTGCGAGGCGGAGAGATCCGTTTCTTTCTGGTTTCGCGCGCAAACAATGGGCCAAATCTGTTCCACTAATAGCGAACCGTTTCGTGGCAGATGTCGATACCCCGTTCATGAAGAAGGTCTTCGACATTGCGAAGCGAAAGCGGAAATCGGACATACATCATCACCGCCAGACGGATGACCTCGGGTGAGGTTTTAAAATAACGAAATGGGTTCTTATTTGTCATGCTCGGAAGCTAGTCGACGTGCAAATAGCCATCAAGCAGTTTTCTTCTGACAGAACCCAGGTGACGTTTTAAAATAGCGGAAGGGATTATCTGCTGTCATTCACGCAGAGTAAAAAACGACAGATTGGACGACAAGCTATTTTCTTCTGACAGTGCCAATCCGCTTGTTCGCGGATATGCGAACTGTTACTCCTTATCCACAAGGGGATCAACCGTGAAGCGGGCTCGCGGCCGGCGGGCAGGGAAGAGGGAAAGGTGTGCTGTGGGTTGCAGGACCGCGGACTTCTTGATCAGCAGACGTCGCCAAGAAGCTGGGGCACCGCCCTTCATTGGGCTCATTCCGCTAGATGAGACAGCGCGAGAGCGAGCCGTTGAGCGCACGCGACAGTTCTTGGGCGGTCGGCCCGACAGGCTGAAAGTGTTGTTCCGCGATTTTCCAAGCCTCGCGGCATGGCTTGTCACCCATTCTCTAAGCGAAGGATATGGAGACGCCGGCCATGCGATATACCCACACATCTCCGACATTCTCCAAGTTCCGCTCGATTACCAGCCGCATCGCAAGGTGCTGTTCCGCTCATTCTGTGCGGTTTGCGACCGGTTCGGGTTGCCTACCCGAGGCTTCGATCGCGATGTCGACGTCTACCTTCTTCATGCCGGCGTAAGCCAAGCTCAGCTTCCACACCTGATCGACGCGTTTCTGAGACAGGAAGCAGCCTTTGGCCCGCCCCCTGTCGAAACGACAGTGCTGCTCAACCGCTGGGAAGACGATGCACTGTATTTTCTGCCTCCTGCGGTCAACGTTCTTCGCCGTGCGATCCTTTGGGACGAAACTGCGTGGCATGCCGCTCTGTTTGCACGGATACGCCAAGACCCAGAGGCCTTCGTCCCTGCAATCGAGTTCGAGAGGTCTTTCAAGGAAGTCTTTGACCAGAGACTGAAAGAAACGAGGCCAACATCTAGCCGAGGAGGAAGCGAGGCGCTGGCACCGCGGCCGCGGCTCCATTGGCAATCTGGTGGGCTTGTGTTGAGACTGCCTCGAAGCGAGGCGCGAATTCGCCTCTGGCTCGATGGCGCGCAACGACCGCTCCGTTTGCGCGGTGGTGAGGACTGGACACTACCTCAGCCTTGGCCCCGCGAGCTCCGTTGGGAAATCTCTGGCGAGACCGGGCAACTCGAGCTGCTCACTCAAGGGGGATGTGCCGCGTTCGACAGGATCACCGGTCACTATCTGCGCGAGATCCCACGAGGTTCGGTCGACATCGAACTGGACTCGACGGACATCGTTCTCCTGGCGCGGACGCCATTCTCGATAGCAGGCGAACCCGCTCTTGAACCGGAAGCCGATAGTTTTGTCGGTTTCGCAGTACTGGGGCCGCGCCCTTTAGTGCTCAACCTCGACGGCCTGCAAACGGGTCTCAAGGCCCGTTCGAGAAGACGCCTTTCCTTGTCAGGAGGCGAAATCGCAAGTGGTCCACGGGGCGCACTTCATGGGCGTTCTGCACGCCTCCGGATCGAAACTGGCTTGGGGCGCTCCGAGACACGCGCAGTACGGGTCACACTCGGTGTGCAGTCACGCCTCGTCGACGTATCGATTTCAGATGACGGTTTTGGTGAAGTCGGAATGGAAGAGGTGCTCGCTGGCTTCGCGGAGGCTGAGTCGGCAGACCCGGTGCGCCTCCGGATGGAACTGATGGCGCCAAGCGCCGATGGCACCGCCTCTCATGGGTCCGGGATCACGCTTGCCGCATGGGTATGGCCTGGCTTCAGCGGCTCGGACGGCATCGTGTTCCACAGCGAACGCCACGTCCGCAACCTCGTTCAGGATGAATGCCTCCACGTCGGTCGTGACGACCAAGGGCGTCTATGCCTTGAGCCCGGCGGCGGATACAGCGTCGCACGGGTCGTATTCGAGATCGAAGGCGTACATGTTCCTTTCGATCTTCCTTGGCCCGATGTCACCGTATCAAGGCGCCGCGCTGAGGGAAGTGTCGCCCCGCTTCCGCTAGGCACGCGGCTCTCGGTTGGTGAAGATGACCGCTTCGATACGATCAGCATCCGATGCCCTGACCAGAAGGCACAGCTGATCATTCGTGGAAGACGCGAAGACCGGCCATTCTATGGGGGGCTGACCCGCAGTCTTGCTGTTCGGGACCTTCTGGCTCCCGCCTCCGACGAACGTGTGTTGCTTCAGCGCGGAAACGGATCGGAAGTCCTGCTATTCGAACTGGTCGCGGCACTGGCGCCGCAGGCAATCAACCTCCTTCCCGCTCGCAGCGCAGTCCGACTGCAGCTGAAATTCGGAGAGCCGGTCGATGCAGTGGCTGTTGAGGTCGAGGACGAAACGGGCGCTGTCGTTTTTGCCGAAGCCGCCCTACGGCATCGGCCGGTGGCGACGCGTCGGCCGGACTGGTTCCATGCCGAGGTGAGCGACAACGACGCGCACGGCCTCGAATTGACCCTCGATACCGATTGGCTTGATGACGGTCCCTGTCTGGCCCGGCTCTTGATCCGACCCGAAGGACGCGATGGTTGGCGACCGCTGCGCAATTCGCGGGGTGACAGTTTTGCCGTCGCCATTGCCAACTCGGCGGCAGACGGATTCGTGCAGGACGCAGAGCTTCAGCGCCGGTTCGAGGCTCTCAGCCGCTGGCTGTCGGATTGCTACGCAGCAGAGTGCTGGCCAACGCTGGAGCGCACACTGGTACCACGCTGGCAGGAACTCGGCTGTCGGCTGCGAGAACTTCGTGGTGGCGATGGAGCCGTTATGCGAGCGGCCTATTTGCCCCCTCCCGACCATGCGGCACCCGGCTGGGTGCCGATCCTCCACCCTCTGCAGTTCGCTCCGGATCTATACGCTGCAGCGCCGCAGGCATTCGCGGCTCTGGCGGCGTCCGTTGATCCTGGTGTCGCCGAGATGGCCGCGCTCGCCACACTCAATACAGCGCGCCTGCGCGAGCTGTCTCATCTCCATCCCACAGTCTACCTGGCCTTCCGAAACCTGCAGGCGGCGCGCGACAAGGGCTCGAGGCTGGAGGGATTCGATCCAGCACGCTTCTTCAGAAATCTGCCATTGGTCGACGGTGACCCATCGGCAGGATGGTTCTGGCGTGGTACTCCTTTGCTCGGGCCCGACCATTGGCGCGCTGCACATCTCCGGCTGGTGGAGCGGCTCGACGCAGCCGGCCTCTTCCTCGATGACACGGCCGAAGAGGGACCGAACAGCCGCCGCCAAGGGTCCCTGCAACGGTTGATGCATGCAGCCTGGACCCTGGCACCCGAAAAGCTTCGTCCACCTGCGCCGCGCCGCAGTCAGGAGTCCGAGGAACCGGCTCAGGTCGATCTATGGGGCTCGGCGCTGCTTTCTGGCTTTGCACGGGCAAGCCGCCTGAATGAGGTGGCTCAGTATGTTGATACCGTCTCCACTCGGGCAGGCATGCCGCCAGCACAAGCTCTCACCAGCATCGCCTTCATGTTGCGCCTCGCCCCTGAGCTTTTCGCCTTCCACCTATTGCTCTGGCAAATCGCCAAGGAACGTCCATGACCGAACTCGACCCAATCCGTTTCAAGGACAACCTCGGTGCGACGCTGGCGCGGTACATCACAACTGCCGCTGCAGTGTCATCAGCGCGGGCGCCCCGTCTGTCACGCGCCGTGGCCGACGCATGCGCACGCGCGGCATTGGTGCGCGGCCCATTCGTCGAGAGCCTGCCAGACTTCGAGAAGGGCGGCAGCCTTGAAGAACTGGTGGGCAATGGGGTACTGCACGGTGTTTGGTCGGCACTCTCCGAAAGCGAAGAGGGGCAATCCCTCTGGCGTAGGCGGCTTCACCTACACCAGTCCGCAGCAATAGGCCGCGACGAGAATTACCTGGTCGCAACGGGCACCGGCTCGGGCAAGACAGAGTCCTTTCTCTTCCCATTGATCGACGATCTCCTGCGTCAGGGAGAACTGGAGCGGCCCGGTGTCCGCGCAATTCTGGTCTATCCTCTCAACGCCCTCGCAAACGACCAGATGCATCGTATCGCCCGACTGTTGTTTCGGGATCTTGGAGACCCCGGAATCACGCTCGGGCGCTTTACCGGACAGGTGCGCTCTGATGCCACGAGATCAGACGAAGAAGGGCGGCTGACCGCCACGCCCACCTTTCAGGCCGATTTCCGCGATGCGCGCCACGCTCCGCGCAACTGGCTTCTCGCTAGGGGTGAGATGCTTCAGACCCCGCCGCACATCCTCGTCACCAACTACGCCATGCTCGAGCACATCCTGCTCTTGCCGCGAAACCGAGCATTGCTTGCCGGGGCGGACGTCCGTTGGCTCGTCCTCGACGAGGTCCATACCTATACGGGGGCTCAAGCCATCGAAGTCGCCTTCCTCCTGCGAAAGCTGAAGGCGCGGCTCGGCATACCCCAAGGGCAGATCCGTTGTGTCGGGACATCCGCAAGCCTCGATCCAGCGAAGCGCGAAGAACTCGCACGCTTCGCAGAAGACCTTTTCGGGGAACCGTTCCCAAGCGGAGACGGCGCGGTCATCACCGCCGAACGACGACTGCATCCAGCTCTCACCGACGGCGTGGAACCACAGGAACTCTCTGCGGCCGATTGGGTTAGAGCTGGGCAAATACTCTCGGAGCTACGAGAGCAAGGGTGCCTCGCAGCTGAAAATGTCGACTATTTGACCGAGGACTGGAACGAGGCGATGCGTGAAGCTGGCCTCGATGCGCTACTCCTCGACCCTGCGCAACCGTTCGGCGAAGCGCTTATCGCGCGGCTAGCCGGCATCAAACAGGTTCGCGACGTAGCCAGTGCGCTCAAGGAGCGAGCTTTGCCGTTCGCCGATCTCGCGGCGCGGGTTTTTGCGTCAGAGTCTGGAGAGACGGCGCGGACAGCTCTTACGGCTCTGATCTCACTGGGCGTTCTGGCTCGACCTTCCGTCCCAGGCGCGTTTCCACTTCTCCCGGCACGCTTTCATCTCGCCGCCTCAGGCGTGGAGGGTGTCGCGCTGAAGCTCTCCGCAAGCGACGTCGAGAATTGGGCGGACTTCAGGCTTTCTCGCAATGGCACGCACATCGACGGTGCCCCGGCCTATCCCCTTCTCGTCTGCCGCAACTGCGGCGAGCCCTACGTCGAGGGCTGGGACGATGGAACAATGCTTCACCCGCGTCCCGAGATCAGTCCCGGAGCGAGGCGCCGGGTCTTGAGGTTGATCAGGGCGGGAGAAGCCGCGACAGAGATAGACCCTGACGAACTGGACGAGGAACCCGAGGAGGAACCTCCTTTCGAATTCTTCGCCGACACTGGCGAGTTGGCCGACGGCCCTGAGGAGGGCGTCCTCTCCCTTGCCGAAGCACCGATGCGCGACGATGCCGAGGAACGGCGCAGCTACGTCCGGAAATGCCTCTCTTGCGGCGCGACCGGCGGACGCTTCGCTGAGCCTGTTACTCCGATCCATCCTGGTGACGATGCGCTGGCGTCGGTAACGGCGCAGGCACTGCTCGAGGCCCTGCCTCCGCCGCAGGGGCGGTCGTCGGAAGTACCGATGCAAGGGCGGAACCTTCTCGTCTTTGCGGACAACCGGCAGGACGCGGCGTTCTTCGCCCCATTCTTCGAGCGTACGGCTCGTGATCAAGCGCTTCGTGCAGCCATGGTCCAGGCGCTGCGTCGAGAGACCAACGAAGCCCTGGATCTCATGGGGCTGCGCGATGGTGTCTGGACGCAGCTCAGGCGATCCGGCTTCAAGCTATATGATCGCCGCAATCCAGAACCTTTGAGCAGCAGCGCCGCCAAAGACCGCCTGATGGCCCTCATCGCAGCTGAACTCTGCGGTGGCCCACTGCGGCTATCACTTGAATCCCTCGGCCTCATCACCGTGCAATATGAGGGGGATGCGAGGATTGCTCAGCGGCTCACCGAAAGGGTTCCGCCTGAGTATCGGGGCATGGTGCCGGCACTGGTACGCTTTCTACTCGACCTCATTCGGCAATCGAGAGCGATCAACACGCTGGAGAACATTGACCTAACCGATGAGTCCATATGGGGAGAGGGGTTGGCGAGCGCGGACATTTCGTGGTCGTTGTCGCGGACGCACCAGAGCCGCCGATTGCGAACGTTGCTCTCAGAACCGGGACGGCCCAATCGGCCACTGTGGGTGCTGATCGACAGGCTTGGAATCCCAGACGGCCAAGCGAGAGACATTCTTTCGGCTTTCTGGGAAGAGGCGACGCGGCCCCGTCACCGTCTCCTTCTACCAGGGGGACACGGTCATGTGCTGAACTTGGCGGCCATGCGTTTCGCTGCGACTCCGGAAGGAGAACTGCGCCGCTGTGAAAGTTGCGGTGCGTCCAGCCAGATCGATCTGGGGGGCGTGTGTACCGCCTGGCGTTGTACTGGACGCACAGTTCCTGTTTCAGCCGAAGAACGTGACGAGATGCGCAGCCGCAACCATTACCTCGTTCGCTATGAAGGGCAGCCGCTGAGCGGGATCGCTCGGGAGCACACCGCCGCCATATCGACGACGGAACGATCCGAGATCGAGGAGCGGTTCCGGCAGGGTGAGATCAACTTGCTCAGCTGCACCACGACAATGGAAATGGGTGTCGATCTGGGCGAGCTGGAAGCAGTTTTCTGCCGGAACGTCCCGACGGGCATTGCGAACTATCAGCAGCGCGCCGGTCGCGCTGGCCGCCGCGCGCAGGCTGCGCCCGTTGCATTGATGATGGCGAGGTCCGGCCGATACGACCAAGCACAATTCAACGATCTGCGTGGCTATCTCGAGGCGCTCCCCCCCGCGCCATATCTGACGTTGGACAACCCAAGCTTCTTCCGACGGCACCAGGTCTCATGCCTGTTGGCAGGTTGGCTGGATCATCGCTTGGCAGGCCACAAGCGCACCGGAGCTCCGCGTCTGCGTGATGTGCTGGGCGAGCGCTTGGACGAGGCTACTGAGACAACTCTTCTGGCAGACCTTTCAGCATGGCTCGCTTCGGAGGCCGGTGTTGCCGCACGCGCGGTTGCTGAGCGCATGGCGTCTTCTCTCCCGGCAAGACTTGATCATGTAGGCCTTGTCGCGGGCGAACTGACTGAGCACGCGCGCGCAGAGATAATGCGCTGGATCCGGGCTACTTGCGCTCGCTGGCGCGAGCTCAATGACGCCTACGAAACGGCACGTGCCGCGCTCGATGATCCGGATGCGAACGAGCAAGCCCGCTCCCGCGCTGCCGGTCGCATGAATGGCCGTTTGGGCGACATGCGTCGGTATCTTGATCGATTCCTGGTTGAGGCCCTGTCGCGTGCTGCCGTCATACCGACTTACAGCTTCCCGGTTCACTCGATTCACCTAGAGATTGTCACGGAACGAGGCGCTCGCACCGCCTCGGATGATCGAGCGTTGCAGCTCGATCGGGACGCAGCAATGGCGATCGCTGAGTATGCGCCGGGGGCCGAAGTCGTGGCCGGTGGCCGAATTTGGACGTCCGCGGGCATCGCACGGAGAGCCACGGTAGGCACCGGCGATGCTTGGATGGAACGTGGTTTCCATCGCGTTTGTCCGACGTGCCAGCATGCAGAAACACATCACGAGCGGGATGATTTTGGGGAGAACTGCCCTCAGTGCGGCGCTCGGGCCAGTGGCCCTCGCCGCGCCTTCGTTGAACCCGTGGGGTTCCTGACATCATATGCCGACCGGCAGGGTAGAGACCCTGGCGCGACCCGCCTGAGAGTGCGACCCGTCGACGAAGCGCGCCTCCTTACGCGAGCTCGCCCTGAGGACTTCCAGGTTTCAGACCTAGCACGCGTCACGCATTTCTTCGCGCCGGCTATCGCACCAGAGGGGAGCCAGCCTGGACGGATGCTCGTCTTGAACCGAGGGCCGCTGGGGGCGGGCTATCTTTGGTGCCCGTCCTGCGAGCATGCAAGACCAGCGCCCCAAGAGGCGCTTGGTGGGGCCGAGATCCGGGCAGTGCATGAGAACCCGCGGACCGGAGATCGGTGCCGGGTTGAATCTCTCCGCTGGCCCGTGGACCTCGCACATGTTTTCGAGACGGATCTTCGGGGGATCCGCATCGATCAGCCGGTCCAAGACTTTTCTGATCGCCCCACGGAGACTGAACGGCGGGCGGCCCGGGATGGTTTCCTTAGAACGCTGGCAGAGGCACTTAGACTTGCGGCAGCGGACATCCTTGAAACCGACCCAAGAGACCTCCGCGCCACCGTTGAGCTTCTCGGTGCGGCCCCGCTGGTCATCCTATCGGACTCAGTCCCAGGCGGTGCCGGCTACTGCCGTCGATTGCTCGACGATTCTCGCTTCTCGGCCCGCGTGCTGCTGGGTCGAGCGATCGCGGTCCTGGATTGTCCTCGTGGCACAGCCTGTGAGACGAGCTGCTCGCGGTGTCTGAACGACTACTCCAACCAGGTCTATTGGGATCAGTTCGATCGTCATCCTGTGTTTGGCTGGTTGCGCGGGCTGCTTGCGGAGTCGACACCGCGGCCCGCTCATGCCCCCGACGCTGCGGTCCCGGTAGCGCAGACTGCGGCGTCGACGCTGCGGGTGCGTCTCGAGGGAGCGGGGCTGGTGGCCGTTTCCTCGCCCGATCTCTGGGGGGCCGAAGATCGGGCCGAGGCCCTCACAAGCGCGCGGGCATTGCGAAACTGGCTCGATGAAGCCTCGAACAGGCATGCCCTCTATCTACTTCCACCGGGTGCGGTTGATGCAGGTACCCCGACAGGCCTCGATCGTGAGATTGCCTATGCTTTGGCGCCATACGAGAGATCCGGTCAACTTCGCTTTGGCACGCTTGACGGTTCGGCGGTTGCGAACGCACCTCGCCTGTCTGTCTTGAAGGGTGTCGGGGCAGAGGCCTCTGTGGATGCGTTCTACGCATCGCAGGACGCGGCGGCGGCGCTTGCCGGGCCACTGCAGGGGGTCAGCCACCTTTTTTCATGCTCAGCAGGCGGCAGCTGGCTTGCGTCGGTGCAGGACAGCGTCCGAACGCTGCCGGGTCCGTTGGCTGGGCTCACAGAACGTTTGCGCGTCTTCCGCTTCCGACCAGGCACCGCCCGAGCGCTCACACCGCTCTTTCAAGGCGTAGCAGGGCGCCGTGTCGCGCTCGAAATCGAGGATCCCTGGTGCGGCGTTCGCCCACACAACCGTCGTCGCCTAGCGAGCTTTGTCGTTGCCGCTGGGTCAGCGGGCGTCGACATCGAGCGACTTGCAGTCGTGTGGAATCCCGATCATGGCGAGCCGGATACGCCGCAATCGCAGTCGAGCGCGTTGCGCGCTGAGCTGCGATCTGCCGGCATCACGGTTACACCCGAACTCCATCACCGCTCTGCACGCAATCGCCATTTCCATGATCGCGTTGTGACGATTCAGACCGTCGATGACGGGCCGAGGGTCAACCTGAGATGGGACGTGACCGCGGGAATCGACAATCTGATGTCTCACTCGAAGGAGTGCAGTGTCTTCATCGAGGAGCGCTGAGCCCAACTGCTCATGTAGAAGCACGAAGGACTTCGTCCCCTCTTGCTTCCACAGTGCTTCCACGGGTGGCGGAAACGCGAACGCCGCCCCGGAGGGCGGCGTTCAAGCGTTTGATAACGCACAAGAATTTGGTTGCGGGGGCAGGATTTGAACCTGCGGCCTTCAGGTTATGAGCCTGCATTCTTTACGGTATCTCCTCCCACCAGT
>JRYH01002605.1_pt1 | contig 10887 bp, 7 predicted proteins | sample 235351 | NCBI WGS metagenome assembly JRYH01 (sample SAMN03074221, study PRJNA261480) | activated sludge metagenome | biome: Wastewater Treatment Plant; feature: Wastewater; material: Activated sludge; isolation source: activated biomass of a wastewater treatment plant treating wastewater... ... | reverse complement strand
CTCGCGGTACTCCGCCACCTCGTCCATCGCCCGCAGGATATCCGCCGGCGCGCCGGGCGTGCCTTCGAACAGCGCCTCAGTGAAGATCCAGTCGGACGGCACGGCGCTATGGCGATAGGTGAAGCCCATGTCCGCCAGCGCGAGGACGTGAACGTTGCCCTCGGGATCGACGGCGCGCGCGCCGACGAGCACGTCCTTCGTCTCGCGGCCATGCGCGCCCGCGTTCATGCGCAGTGCGCCGCCGATGGAGCCCGGAATGCCGCGATAGAAGGCGAGGCCCGCGATGCCGGCGTCGGCGGCCGCGCGCGCGACCTTCACGTCGGGCACGACCGTGCCGACACGGAGGCGATGGCCGGGCTCGACGGCGATGCCGGCAAAGCCGCGGCCGAGACGGATGACGACGCCCGCGACGCCGCCGTCGCGCACGAGCAGGTTCGAGCCGAGGCCGATGACGAACGTCGGCAGTCCGTCGGGCTTGTGCTTCAGGAAGTAGGCGAGATCCCCCTCGTCGGCGGGCGTGAACAGCACCTGGGCCGGGCCGCCGACGCGGAACCACGTGATATCGGCGAGCGCAACGTTGGCGGCCAGGCGTCCGCGCAGCTCGGGCATGTGCGCCTTGAGATCGGCCGTGATGTCGGGGAAGGTCATCATGCGCTCACAGCCTAGACGGCGCTTCCGGCGCGGCGCGGCTCGGCGGCCATCAGCCAGTCCGGCAGGTTGTGAGCCCATTCCGTCGAGATGCCGGCGCCCAGCACGATCACCATGTCGCCCGGCCGTCCGTGACGGCGGATGAGGCCGATCAGCTCGCGCGGGTCGTCGATCGTGGCAACGGCGGGATGGCCCGTGGCGCGGATGCCCTCGGCGAGGGCGAGCGGGTCGATTCCGTCGATGGGCTGCTCGCCGGCACTGTAGAGCGGGGCGACGATGACGCTGTCGGCGGCGCGGAAGCAGGCCGAGAACTCGCGGAAGAGATCGCGGACGCGCGTGTAGCGGTGCGGCTCCACCACGGCGACGACACGGCCGCGGGCCCCGGCGCGGGCGGCCTCGAGCACGGCGGCGATCTCGGCCGGATGATGGCCGTAGTCGTCGAAGATCTGCACGCCGTTCCACGTGCCGGTGAGCTGGAAGCGGCGCTTGACGCCGGAGAAAGCCGCGAGCCCCGCGCGGATCGTCTCGTCGTCGAGATCCGCCTCGGTGGCGACGGCGATCGCGGCGAGGGCGTTCAGCGCGTTGTGCTCGCCGGGCATCGGCACGGCCCAGCCGCGCAGGGCGCGCGCGCCGCCTTTGACGCGGTGGCCGAGATCGGCATCGATCAGCGTCGCCTGCCCATCGGCGCGCACGGCGCGCAGCACGAGATCGGCGTCCGGACGCGTGCCGTAGGTCAAGAGCCGGCGTCCGTCATTGCGGAGCTCCAGGCGCTCGATCATCTCGCGCGCGACGGGATGATCGATGCACGTCACGGCGAGGCCGTAGAAGGGAATATTGCGGAAGAACGCTTCATACTCGCGGTGCATCGCCTCGACGGAGCCGAAGTAGTCGAGGTGCTCGGGGTCGATGTTGGTGACGACGCCGATCTCGGTCGGAAGGCGGGTGAAGGTGCCGTCGCTCTCGTCCGCCTCGACGATCATCCAGCGGCCCTGGCCGAGGCGCGCGTTGGAGCCCCAGGCGTTGATGATGCCGCCGGTGATGACGGTGGGATCGAGACGGGCGGCCTCGAAAATGGTACTAATGAGCGAGGTCGTCGTCGTCTTGCCGTGGGTGCCGGTGACGGAGACGGTTGCGTAGAGCCGCATCAGCTCGGCCAGCATCTCGGCGCGGCGGATGATCGGGAGGCCCTTGGCGCGGGCGGCCTGCAGCTCGGGGTTCGTCGGCTTCACCGCCGTCGAGATCACGACCTGGCGGGCGCCCACGAGGTTCACCGCGTCATGGCCGACGAACACGCGCACGCCCTTGGCGCGCAGGCGGCGGACGTTGGCCGAATCCTTCTGATCGCTGCCCTGGACGCTATGGCCCTTCGCCACGAGGATCTCAGCGATGGCGCTCATGCCGATGCCGCCAATGCCGATGATGTGAAACGGCCCGATGTCGCGGGGCATCTGCATGCGTGCTGGTCCCTCATTCCCTTGCCGAGGACGGCGGCCCTCGCGACCGCCCCTTCGGCAGAACCCTATCGCCGTCCCGGCGGCCGGCAGGTGTGACGTTTCGCCGAAACTACGACGCTCTTATGCTCGGACGCGACGCTTGCTGGGCAACATCCTCAACGAGATCGGCAAGAGCGCGCACGGCGTCGGCCTTTCCCTGCGCTTTGGCGGCCGCAGCGGCGGCGACCAGCGCCTCGGGCCGCTCGAACAGCCGCACCAGCTCGGCCGCCAGGCGCTCGGGCGTCAGATGCCTCTGCTCGATACACCAACTGCCCCCCGATTCGGCAAGGCTGGAGGCGTTCGCAAGCTGATCGCTGTCGAGGGAATGCGGCAAAGGTACGAGGATGGACGGGCGGCCGATGGCCGCGAGCTCGGACACGGAGGAGGCGCCGGCGCGGGCGATGACGAGGTGGCTGTCCGCCATGACCTCAGGCAAGTTTTTGAAGAACTTTGCGATTTCGGCTTTTATCCCGGCCGCGGCGAGGGCGGCCGTGACGGCGGAGATATCCTCCTCGCGGGCCTGCTGGACGACCTCCAACCGCTGCCGAAGCGCCTTGGGCAGACTGGCGAGCGCCGGCGGGACGGCCTCCGAGAAGAAGCGGGCGCCCTGGCTGCCGCCGAACACGAGCAGCTTCAGCGGGCCCTCCGCGGTGCAGGGCGGGAACGGCGTGGCGGCGGCGGCGATCACCGCGTCGCGGACGGGATTGCCGGTGAAATGCGCCTTGGCGGCGAGCGGCCCGTCGAGAAGCCGGGTCTTGCGGAACGAGGTGGCGATGGCGGCAGCGTAACGCGCGAGCGCGCGGTTGGCGCGGCCGAGCACGGCGTTCTGCTCGTGCAGGATGGCCGGAACGCCGAGCATGCGGGCGGCGACCAGGGGGGGAACGGTCGGATAGCCGCCGAAGCCGACGACGGCGGCCGGCCTCTCGGCGCGGAGCACCTTGCGCGCTGCGCGCACGCCGCGCGCAAGCGTCAGGCCCGTCTTCGCCAGCGCGATCGGATTGCGTTTGTTGCCGGGCGTGGCGGAGGGCACCTGATAGATGGCGCCGGCGGGAAAGCCGGTGCCGTAGCGGTCGCCGCGCATATCGGTCATGAGGATGACGGGCCGGCCGCGCCGGCCCAGCTCCTCAGCGAGCGCATAGGCGGGGAACAGGTGTCCGCCGGTGCCGCCGGCTGCGAGCAGGATGGGACGCGTCACGGGCGGATCTCGTCGGTCATCGTTGTCCTTTTGTCGGTCCTTTTGTTGCGTGGGCGCCGCGAGCGGCCATGGGGCTTCATGGCTTGGTGCCCGCGATGGTGCGCGGCGCCTTCAGCCGCTCCCGGTCGGGGCGGTGGCGCGTGAGCGCGAGCAACATACCGAGGGTGAGCGAGATGGCCAAGGTGGACGAGCCACCAGCGGAGAGGAACGGCAGCGTCATGCCTTTCGCGGGCAGGAGGCCGACATTGACGCCCATGTTGATCAGCGCCTGAAAGCCGAAGATGAGCGCGAGGCCGACGATGCCGAGGCGTGTCGGCGCCTCCGGCTCGCCCTCGGCATGGCGCAGCGCGCGGATGACGACGAAGGCGAAGAGGCCGACGAGCGCCAGGCACGCCAGCGCGCCGAACTCCTCGCCAACGACGGCGAAGATATAGTCCGTATGCGCATCCGGGAGCGACATCTTGATGACGCCCTCGCCCGGGCCGCGGCCGAGGAAGCCGCCCTCGACGAAGGAGCGCAGCGCGCGCTCGCCCTGGCTGTACTCGCTGGGCTGGGGGCCGAAGAAGCGATGAAGGCGAAAGGCGACGTGCGGGAAATAGATATAAGCCCCGTAGAGGCCCGCCGCGCCTGCCGCAACGAGCAGCGCCGCGCCGGTGAGAGCGAGGCCGGAGACGAACAGCATCGCCGTCCAGACGAGGGTGACGAGCAGGGTCTGGCCGACGTCGGGCTGGATGACGAGCAGGCCCGCGACCAGCGCGAACAACGCGAGCGCGAGCGGAAATGCCGGCATGTCAGGGCGGCGGCGCGCCTCGGCGAAGAGCCAGGCCGACACGACGACGAAGGCGGGCTTGGCGAACTCCGAGGGCTGCAGCGAATGGCCGTCGATCGAGAGCCAGCGGCGGGCGCCGTTGATCTCCTCGCCGACGAAGAGGACGGCCACGAGCCCGGCCAGCGCGGCAGCGAGCACAACGACGGCGAGGCGGCGGACCGTCGCGGGATCGAGCAGCGACACGGCCAGCATGAGGAGGATGCCGGCGAGCGTGAAGACGACATGGCGCTCGACGAAGTAATAGGCCGGCAGCCCCTTCTTCAGCGCCACGGCCGGGCTCGCGGCGAGCGAGAGCACGATGCCGGCGGCGGCGATGAAGAGGATGGCGTAGAGCAGCGCATGGTCGACCGTGAACCACCATTCCGCGAGCCGGCTCTTGTCGGCGCGCGAGAACCTCATCGGCCGCCTCGCGCAGCAATCAGGTCGGCGACGAAACGCTTGAACGCGTCGCCGCGGACCTCGAAGTTCTTGAACTGGTCATAGGAGGCGCAGGCGGGCGAGAGCAGCACGACGGCGTCCCCTGCGCTCTCGTCCAGCGCATCGCTGCCCGCGCGCCGGACGGCTTCGTCCAGCGTTCCGCACCGGATGAACGGGACATCGCTCCCGAGCGTCGTTGCAAATTCGTCCGTCGCCTCGCCGATCAGATACGCCTTGGCGATGCGCGGGAAATAGGGCTTCAGCGTCGTGATGCCGCCGTCCTTCGGCTTGCCGCCGAGGATCCAATAGATGTTGCCGGGGAAGGAGGCCAGCGCCTTCTCGGTCGAATCCGCGTTGGTTGCCTTGCTGTCGTTGATGAACTCGACAGGACCCAGACGAGCCGCGATCTCGAGGCGATGCGGCAGGCCGGCGAAGGTGCGGAGCGCGCCCGCAAGCCCGACCGGGCGGCTGCCGAGAAGCGCCTCCACGGACGCGACGGCGGCGGCGGCGTTCTGCCAGTTGTGGCGTCCGCGCAGCGTCGCGATGCCGTCGAGCCCGAGCGGCTCGCCTTGCTCATGGCGCGCCCGCCGCGCGTGGAGCGTGCCGTCGAGGGCGTAGATGCCATCGGCCACGGGCTCGCGCACGGAGATGCGGGAGAGGCGCGGGGCACCGCGACGCGCAATGTCGTCCGCGATCGCAGCACACCACGCGTCGTCGATGCCCACGACCGCGACGTCCTCCGCCTTCTCGACCAGGCGGCGCTTGACCGCTGCATAGTGCGCGACGGTGCCGTGGCGATCGATGTGATCGGGCGTGATGTTGAGGAGCACGGCCACGGTCGGCGCGGCTCCCGGTGCGAGGTCGATCTGGAAGCTCGACAGCTCGAGCACATGGATCCGGTTATTGGCCGGAGGCTCGAGCGTCAGCACGGCGCGGCCGATGTTGCCGCCGAGCTGCACGTCGTGGCCCAGCTCGCGCAGAATGTGGGCGATCAATGCCGTCGTCGTCGATTTGCCGTTGGTGCCGGTGATGGCAATGACCGGAGAGCGCGGCGCCGTGGCCGCGCGGGTGCGGAAGAAGAGCTCGATATCGCCGATGATCTCGACGCCCGCGGCCTTGGCCTTCGCGACCGTCCAATGCGGTACGGGGTGCGTGAGCGGCACGCCCGGCGTGAGCACGAGGGCGGCGAAGGTCGACCAGTCGGCCGTCACGAGATCGACGAGGCGCACGCCTGCCGCGGCGGCGGAGGCGCGGCCCGCTTCGCTGTCGTCCCAGGCGGCGACGCGCGCGCCACCTGCCTCCAAGGCCCGCGCCGTTGCGATCCCCGAGGCGCCGAGCCCGAAGACAGCCACCGTCCGATCCTGGAAGCCGGAAACGCGAATCATGGGGCTATGCTAGCCTCGTTCAGCGCAGCTTGAGAGTGGCGAGGCCGACGAGGGCGAGGATCACCGAGATGATCCAGAAGCGCACCACGACCGTGCTCTCCTGCCAGCCCTTCTGCTCGTAATGGTGGTGCAGCGGGGCCATGCGGAAGACGCGCTTGCCCGTGAGCTTGAACGAGGCGACCTGGATGATCACCGACAGCGTCTCGAGCACGAACAGGCCGCCGACGATGGCGAGGACCAGCTCGTGCTTGGTGGCGACCGCGATCGCGCCGAGCGCGCCGCCGAGCGCAAGCGAGCCGGTGTCGCCCATGAAGATCATGGCCGGCGGCGCATTGAACCACAGGAAGCCGAGCCCCGCGCCGATCAGCGCGCCGCAGATGACGGCCAGCTCGCCCGTGCCGGCGACGTGGTGGATCTGCAGGTAGCTCGCGAACTTCACGTTGCCGATCAGATAGGCGATGAGGCCGAAGGTGGCGGCGGCGATCATGACGGGGACGATGGCCAGGCCGTCGAGGCCGTCCGTGAGGTTGACCGCATTGCCGGCGCCGACGATGACGAGCGCGCCGACGACGATGAACATCCAGCCGAGCTGGATCAGCGCCGTCTTGAAGAACGGCAGCGCGAGGGTGCCCGACAGCTCCGGCGTCGAAAGGATCATGATGACGTAGGCCGCGCACGCTGCGACGACGACCTCGAGCGCGAGACGCGCGCGCCCGCCGAAGCCGCTCGCATGCTGCTTCGTGACCTTCAGGTAATCGTCGTAGAAGCCGATGCCGCCATAGGCGAGCGTGACGAGGAGCACGACCCAGACGTAGGCGTTGGAGAGATCCGACCAGAGCAGCGTCGCCGCCGTGACGCTGGCCAGGATCATGAGGCCGCCCATCGTCGGCGTGCCCTTCTTCGAAAAGTGCGACTTGGGGCCGTCCTCGCGGATGGGTTGGCCCTTGCCCTGCTTCAGGCGCAGGAGATCGATGATGCCGGGCCCGAACAGCATGACGAACAGAAGGGCCGTGAAAATCGCGCCGCCGGTGCGGAAGGTGATGTAGCGGAAGACGTTCAGGATGCCGATCTGATCGCTGAAGCTCACGAGCTGGTACAGCATGCCTTCCCTCCCCTCGCCTTCCCCTCAGCCGAGGCGCCGCGCCCGAGCCCCGCGTCCTCGTCGACGTGCGTCATGCGCCCGCGTTCTTCTTCAGAGCTTCGACCACCACACCCATGCGGCTGCCGTTCGACCCCTTGATCATCACGGCATCCCCCGGCCGAAGGGCCGCGACGAGCGGGGCGACCAGCTCGTCCGACCGCTCCGTCCAGGCCCCCTGTCGCGCAGACTCCAGAGCTGCGAACACATGCGCCATATTGGGCCCGCAGGCAAAGACCAAATCCGTGCCCGCCGCATCCAGCGCCGCCTTCAGCGCCAAATGATGCTGCTTTTCATCGGGCCCCAGCTCCAGCATGTCGCCGAGCACGGCAATGCGCCGCGCGTAGCGGCTGCGCGGCACCGTACCCAGCACCGCGAGGGCGGCGCGCATCGAGGCAGGGTTCGCGTTGTATGTCTCGTCAATCAGGAGGATGCGGCCCTCCGCCAGCGCCAACTCGATGCGCGTGCCGCGGCCGGGCGGGGGCGGCAGCTCGGCCAGGGCTTCGAGGGCCTTCTCGGCGTCGGCGCCGACCTCGTGCAGGGCTGCGGCCACCGCGAGCGCGTTCACCGCGATATGACTGCCCGGCACGGCGAGACGATAGCGGAGCGCGCGGCCGGCAAGCTCGATCTCGAGCGTGGTGCCGTCGGCCGCCAACTCCATCACCTTCGGATGAATGTCCGCACGCGCATCCTGGCCGAAGGTCACGACGCGGGCCCCGGCGGCCTCGGCATGCCGCCTCAGGCGCTCGTAATGGGGATTGTCGCGATTGATGACGGCCGCCCCGCCCGGCTCCAGCCCGAGGAAGATCTCGGCCTTGGCGTCGGCGATCGCCTCGACATTCGGAAACTGCGCGAGATGCACCGGCTCGACGGTCGTGACGATGGCCACGTGCGGGCGCACCAGGCGGGTGAGCGGCGTGATCTCGCCCGCATGGTTCATGCCGATCTCGAACACGCCGTAGCGCGTGCCTGCCGGCATGCGCGCGAGCGTCAGCGGCACGCCCCAGTGATTGTTGAACGACTTGTCGGCGGCATGCGTGGGGCCAAGCACGGAGAGCCCGGCGCGGAGCATCTCCTTCGTGCCCGTCTTGCCCGCACTGCCGGTGACGGCGATGACGCGCGCCTCGGGCGCGAGCCTTTCGCGCGCCGCGCGGCCGAGGGCCTCGAGGCCGGCGAGCGTATCGCGCACGCGGATAAGCGGGCCATCGTCGGGCTGCGGCTCGTAGCCTTCGGCGACGAGGGCGGCCGACGCGCCCGCCTTGAACGCCTGCGTGACGAAGGCATGGCCGTCGCGCTGATCCTTGAGGGCGACGAATAGGTCGCCCGGCGCGAGCGTGCGCGTGTCGATGGAGAGGCCCGTGACGGCCGCGCCGGTCGCGCGCTCGGCCCGGCCGCCGGTGGCGCGGACGATCTCGTCAAAGGCCCACAGTGGTGACGGCATGGGGAGGAGGTTCCTTGGAGGGCTGCGGCGAGGACGAGGCGCGAAGCACCGCCGTCACGCCTCGCGCAACGCGTCGCGAAGACAATCGTGATCTGAAAACGGCAGCACGGTCTGACCGACGATCTGGCCCGTTTCGTGGCCTTTTCCGGCGACCAGAAGCACGTCGCCCGGCTGCAGAAGCGCGACGGCGGCGCGGATGGCCTCCGCCCGGTTGCCGATCTCGCGGGCGCCCGGCGCTGCGGCCAGGATCTCGGCGCGGATGGCGGCCGGATCCTCCGTGCGAGGATTGTCGTCCGTGACGATCGTGAGGTCGGCGCGCGCGGCCGAGATCGCGCCCATGATCGGACGCTTGCCGCGATCGCGGTCGCCGCCGCAGCCGAAGACGCTGACGAGCTTTCCGGTCACGAAGGGGCGGACGCCGTCGAGGGCGGCTTCCAGCGCCTCGGGCTTGTGCGCGTAATCGACGACGGCCAGCGCGCCGTTGCGCTCGCCGACGATCTCGAGGCGCCCCTTGACGCCGCTCAGATGCTCGACGGCGGGGATGATGACGTCCGGCGCCTCTCCGACCGCGAGCGCCAGGCCGACGGCGACGAGCGCGTTGGCGGCCTGATAGGTGCCGATGAGGGGAAGGCGGACGGTGTAGGTGCGGCCGCCACACGCGATCTCGAGACGCTGGGCGAAGCCTTCGCGCTCAAGCGCGACGAGCCGCACCGTGTCGCCCGCAGCACCGACGCCGATGATCTCGAGGCCGCGCCGGCGGGCAGCGGCCACCACGTCTGCCGCGCGCGGGCCATCCATGTTCACGACGGCCGGTGCACCGGGCGCGAGCAGCGTTTCGAACAGGCGCAGCTTGGCGGCGAGGTAAGCTTCTGTCGTCGGGTGGTAGTCGAGGTGATCCCGGCCGAGATTGGTGAAGGCCCCGGCGGCGATCTGCACGCCGTCGAGGCGATGCTGGTCGAGGCCATGGGAGGACGCTTCGAGCGCGAGATGCGTGACAGATTCCTTGGCCAGCGCCGCGAGCGTGGCGTGCAGCGTCACGGGATCGGGCGTCGTCAGCGAGCCATAGACGGCGCCGTCTGGCTTGACGACGCCGATGGTGCCGAGCGAGGCCGCCCGGTGTCCGGCGGCTGCGAAGAGCTGGCGCGTGAACTCCGCGACCGAGGTCTTGCCGCTGGTGCCGGTGACGGCGGTGATGACACGCGGCTGCGCCCCGAAAAAGCGCGCGGCCAAAAGGGCGAGCGTGCGGCGCGGCTCCGGCGTGCGCACGATGGGAAGGGCGAGCCCTTCGGGAACGGCCGCGTCATCGGCGGCCAGCACCGCGGCCGCGCCCCTGGCGGCGGCATCGGCGATGAAGCGGGTGCCGTCCGCGCGGGTGCCGGCGAGCGCGGCGAACAGCGTGCCGGGGCCCGCCTCGCGGCTGTCGGCCGTGAGGCGCGTGATGTCGACCTCCTCCCAGCCGGCGGGCGGGCGGGTGACGTCCAGATCTCGGAGAAGGGCGGAAAGGCGCATTCTGTCTCGGCCGCGGCAGACGACGGAAAATGGACAACGTGGAATCGACAACGTGAAAATCGACGACGTCACGGGACGCCGCACGTAACCGATCCGACTCCCTCGGACGGGATCCATGATCTAGGCGCGCGCACCCGCGCCGTCAAACGCGGCGCAAGTGGTTGTCGAACTCTGTGGCGGCGACGGTCAGGATCTCGGGCCGCGCGTCCGCGCCATGCTCGACCTGAACGGTGCCCTTGCCGGTGCTCATGGCGAACTCCGCGCGGCCCGACGGCACCACGCCGCTGCTGTCGTCGATGACGATCTCGCGCACGATCCGGCCCGTCTCCGTATCGGCATAGACGACGCGGTCGGCCCGCGGGGCGGTGGCGGCGAGGAGGCGGCCGTCGGCGCTCATCGCCACGGCGCCGATATAGCCTCTGAGCGCCACGCCCGGCGCCTGGTCCGGATCGATCAGGCGGAGCGGACGATCGAGGCCCACGCGGCCGATGAGGGGCGGCGCCTCCTCGAGGGCGCCTTGCCACTGCCCCCCGAACCAGACATCGCCTGTGGGCGTCTCCGCGAGATGGCGGAGCGAGAGCTGGTTGAGATCGCCCGAGAGGCCCTGACGCGCCTTCAAGGCGCCGGTCGCGAGATCGATGAAGGCGATGCTCGGCTCCATCAGGCCGAGGCCGACGCTCTCGCGGCCCGTCGCGGCATCGTTGCCGAAGCCGCCGTTGGCGACCGCCAGCGTCCGCCCGTCCGCAAGCACGATCGCCTCGTGCGGGCCGATGCCATAGGAGGGGAACTCGCCGACGCGACGCCATCCGCCGGTCGCGTCGTAGATGCCGAT
>JRYH01009118.1_pt1 | contig 10909 bp, 9 predicted proteins | sample 235351 | NCBI WGS metagenome assembly JRYH01 (sample SAMN03074221, study PRJNA261480) | activated sludge metagenome | biome: Wastewater Treatment Plant; feature: Wastewater; material: Activated sludge; isolation source: activated biomass of a wastewater treatment plant treating wastewater... ... | reverse complement strand
AACGCCGCCGTCCGGCAGCATTCCCGCCCTATTAATCTTGCACTACTTATTCATCGAAACTGAAAATTTGCTTCCAGTCGTTCTTCATGCTTATAACGACCCATCCGTTTTTCTTCGCCTCGTCCATGAGCGCCTGTGTGAAAGCGCCGATGTGCGTATCCGGGAGGCCGCCTGCGGGGCCGTAGGCATACTCGCGCTCCTTATCGTCGTGGTAGACGAGCATCATCAAGCGCTTCCCGTCCCCTGCCTGGGTCCACTCGAGCATCTGCTGGTCGCCAGTCGAGTTGCCGAACGCGGCGTAAGGACGTTTGCCGATGAAAAGGTTTATTCCCACGGGCTTACCGACCTTATCGTCAACGAAGAAAACCTTCGGCTCGCGAAGTAGGACTGGCTTTCCATCCCTGTATTCGTACTTGGTCAGAATACTGGATCCGACTACCTGCTCGGGCGGGATTCCGTAAACGTCCTCGCTATAGACCCTTACGAATTCCTGGCCGCCGCCCGTGACGAAATAGGTTCTGAACCCGTTTGCGCGGAAGTAATTCATAACCTCGATCATCGGCTGGTAGACGAGCTCTGTATACGGCTTTTTCCACCTCGGATCTTTGGCGGTGGATATCCATTTTTTGACTATATCCTGAAAGTCCTCTGTGCTCATTCCCGCGTGGGTAGCCGCGAGGAGCTCTTCCCAATCGGCCTCGCTGAATTTCGACATCGCCTCCTTGTCGCCCGCGATGACCGACTTATACGGGTTCTTGTCCTTCCATTCGGGGTGCTGGGGGGCGAGCTCTTTTATACGGTCCAGTGTGAACACAGCCTGGGCGTATATCGGATGCGAAACCCACGTTGTTCCGTCCTGGTCGAACGTGGCGATCCTGTCTTCGAGCGGAACATAATTCGGGCCGCCCTCTTTTGTGACTTCGGTGACGAATTCTATAATGCTCTTCTTCGCCGGCCCGTCGTTCCAGGAAGGAAGAGGGTCTTCGGCATTCGATACGGAACTAAATAATATTATAAAAACCGTAACGAAAAGAGTTGTCATTAAACGAAACTGATAAATTTTTCCAGGTAGACGACTGTACATTGTTGATTCCTCCAATAACGAGCACCGGGATTGAATATATTTTCTGAATTGAATATTTGCCCGTTTTTTTTCCGTATTGTTTCATATAGTGGGCACCATGGTAAGGCGCCCACTATATTTTCTATTCCTATAAGCAGTTAACTCAGTTCCCGGACGGCAACGGCAGGTTTACACCTTCGCTTTTGAGCTTTTCCTGAACTTGCTTAAACTCAAAGTACCGGGACAGCGTTATCGGCCCTGTATACGATTCGCTCTGTAAAGGCCTTGGAGGATACTCTACGTAAGTTTTCATAAGCTTCTGCGTCGCGTCGTTAACTCCGACCATCGTCCACGTGCTCTCGGTAAAGTTGTTCATGAAAATGTCGTAGCGCTCCTGCGGGTCCTGCCACAGATCAAATACTTGGGGTACTGTGGCGACGTACTTTTCCGCCCCTTTCCAACCCAGGTTTGTATCCACAGCGAGACTGCCCGTAGCCTGCCCGTCGTCGCCTCTCATATTGAAAACCGCCTTGAAGTTAAGGACACGCACCGCTCCGGGCGTAAGCTCGTTCTCGGTGAAATAAAACCACGCAGTTCTTTCGGACTTGCCGGTTCCGAAGAGTACGGGCGACATGTCGTAGCTGTCGAAGATAATCGGCTTGCCGTCGCGGTCGTTTTTCGGAAGCTCCACGCCCCCGAGGCTCGCGAAGGTCGCCATCAGGTCGAGGCCGCCAAGTATGTCGTGGTTTCTGCTTCCGGGCTTGATCTTTCCTGGCATCATCGCCATCGTCGGCACGAGGTTGCCCCCTTCCCTGACCGTCCCCTTGGTCCCGCGGAAGGGCGTATAACCTGCGTCCGGGTAGACGTCCTGCCACGCGCCGTTATCGACTGTGTAGAATACGAGCGTGTTCTCGTCGAGGCCGAGCTCTTTTAGTTTGTCGAGGAGATGACCTATGCGGGTGTCGAGCTCGACTACCGAGTCGGCGTATTTGCTCTTGGCAAGCGACTTGTGCTCGAACTCAGGCGCCGGCATGTTCGGCTGGTGGTTCTTCATGAAGTTGACGTTGATGAAGAACGGCTTGTCCGGATTCTTCGAGGCCTTCTCCAAGAACTCTATCGCCGCAGCCTCTACGTACTCGTCGAGGAAGGGAATACCCACCACGCCTTTTTCCGGCGTGTTGACGTACTCGCCGTTTACCTTGAAGTCTTCCTTCGGCTTCTCACCGGCCTTAGCCGACAAGGCACCCTTGGTTACCTTCTGGAACATTTCCCTCAGCTTCTCCGGCATTGCGGGAAACCAGTTCGGATCGCCGTACGTGTAGGCGTTCAGGTGATAAAGGAAGCAGTACTTCATCTCGTCGTAGCCCTGCGCGTTCGGAAGCGCGTAGTCGGACTCGCCGAGATGCCACTTTCCGGTGAAATAAGTCTGGTAACCGCCCTTCTTGAGCACCGACGCCAGCGTCCATTCCGCGGCCGGCAAACCGCCGCCCTGCCCCTGGAATGCTACCGTGGTCATGCCGCTCCGGTTGGGTATACGCCCGGTCTGAATCGCCGCGCGGCCAGGTGTACAGCTCGGCTGACCGTAAAACGAGAAGAAGGTCATCCCTTCGTCCGCCATGCGGTCGAGGTTCGGTGTGGGCATTCCGCGCCCCTCGCCCCCGCCGTAAACGCCGAGGTCGCCCCAGCCGGTATCGTCCGAGACGATTAAAAGAATGTTGGGCTTTTTCTCGTCGCCAAACGCCTTTCCCGTCATTACAAAACCGACAGAAACAGCGACAAACAGAAAAAGAATTGATGTATACGCAAATCTATGCACCTGCTTCAAGGTAACACCCCCTTTGAATTTGTTTTTTTTTTCTGCGCATCGAAAGTTATTGATGTTGTATGGATCTCATCCGACTTGCCGGACAGGGAGCCTGCTACCCGGTCACGGCTTTTCCTGATAATGTAGCGAGGTCACTTTTTTGAATTTTTACTCTGTTCAAAGGATCCCGCCAGCGATTGTGGATCGGCATTAGTTGTGCATAAGCACCTAAGTAGCTCCAGGCGGTATATCGGGAACGATAAAAAATATGTTTGGTTTCTTGTCTGTCACTGTTGTCAGTTCCGACATTTCCAAACCTATGGATATACCTTTAAAAACGAAAGGGAATTAACGTAAAAAATTATCGACCAATCATGTATCTACATTATAAATCAAAACACAAAAGAAGTCTAAATGATTAGAAACACTGTATTAATGGAGAACTTTAACCATAAAAGACTATCCTTATCCGATCTCACTCCGCAAATTTGATTATACATTTTTCTACTTTAGCGTCTATCCGAATATTGCCAGATGCAATCGTAATGGAAAAATGCCTCGCTTTAACCCATCTGCTCCGAGACTTCCATCGACACGTCCGTATTGGCCACAACGGCGCTCGCGTTCATAACCATAGCGATGTTAATGGCCTCCACGATCTCTTCCTTGATTACCCCTTCCTGGAGCCCGTCCCTTATACAGCTCCTGATACACCAGGGACATTTTGCCAGCATCGCGCAGGCAAGCCCCATCAGCCCTTTCTTTAGCTTTTTGGGAAGGTGGCCATCTTCGTAGACCAATTCGTGAAAAGCCGAGAACTTCGTGTATTTTTCTCCGCTGATCTTGTGTAATTCCTGTATTTGCGGCGTGATGTTCTTGCTCATGAAATAGCCCTGAAATACGCTGCCCTTGTTCTTCATCAAGTCGTAATTTTCGAGGGCTATGCTGCTGAAGGCATACGGCTGGCCGATTGCGAGCCTCATCGCAATATATACGGATTCGGCTATCTCCTCATCCGTCGCCCCGAGCTCTTTTGCAAGTATCGTCCTCGTCCTGATATCGTGCCTCGATTCCGTTACGTAAGCGCAGGCAAGCCCGATCAGCTGCTTGTCCTTTGCGCTGATTAAACCTTCCTTGAAGACCTCGTCACGAAAGCCCGCCCACCTTTCGTTCAGTTCCGGCACCAGGTTCTCGAATTTTTCCACGTAACTATTAAGTTCGTCCAGTTTTGTGCTCACTGTAGATCCCCCCGTTCTTACAATTTCATGGATTATACTAATAATGAATCATTTGTGTAGGTGCAACTTCCGAGAAGAGGGATGAGTAAGCATGAAACAGCCCTGCCCGAAGCCATGGTGTCAGTACGACTGGCTGATCACCCCGCAGCTACAGACCGGGAAGCGGAAAAGTGTGATTTTGGTATCTACCGCTGGTAAGGTGGGGTGAGTGACGGGATTTGAACCCGCGACCTCTGGGGCCACAACCCAGTGCTCTAACCGGTCTGAGCTACACCCACCACAGATTTAAGAGAACAGAAATATTACCACATATATAAAAGGAGACAATACTACCCCCAAGCCGCTCCGACGTAAAAGAATCTCCCGAGCCCGACGGTGAAAATGAGACATCCATAAAGGGCATGTTCTATCGAAACCAGCGCGAGAGAACGCCCCTGCCGGTAATCCTCGGCGAATAGATATCCGCCGACGAGTGTCATCGCCACGGCGATCCAGTTAAGGAAGATAATATGCATGTATCCGAATGCGAGGGCCGAGGCGATGATATACCCCCTGCCCTCACCAAAAACCGGGGAGTACCTCTTGTATATGAGGGCTCTGTATAGGACTTCCTGCGGCCAGACGGAAAGAAGGGGATAGAGCGCCATCACCAAAAGCCACGTGCGCGGGTTCTCGCGCGGGAAAGAGAGGAAATCCCCGGGCGAGGCGGCCCACACGAGAATCGTTACCACGGGGGCGATGAAGGCGAACCTCACGAGAACCCGCTTTATCATTCCGCCGAAAGGAGCCAGCGGGCCGTCCGAAGCCTTCCTGAGATAGACGTAAGCGAGCATGCTCCCGCCCCACAGTATCGCGATCATCAGCCAGCGATCCCGCACCAGAAGAATGAGCGCAGGCACGCCGGCGAACAGCAGCAAGAACTCGAAAAGTAGAAACGACTTTCCACCCGTCCTCAAATGAAGTACCCCCACCGGCAGCCGTACCAGGCCGGCTTTGATAATCCATATTTCTCGTACACGAATGCTCCCGGCGTCCGGCGCCTCATATTGAACTCCTTCAGAGAAATAACTTATAGCTTATCCGACCAAATGCCCGAACNNTAACATTCCCGGTTAAAGGCAGCTTTTTAAGAGCATAAACCGCCAAAAAACTCGTCATCTTGGGGGAATTCCGGTTGTGTTGCCCCGGTAATTGGAATAGAATTGTTAAAGGGGATGGAGTGAAATAAAAAGAGGGTATGCTCCAAGTGAGGACGAAAAGATTTTTCTACATTCCGCTTATTGTTTTCTCCCTTTTGCTTTCCCTTCCCGGGGCCGTATTATGGGCACAAACTACGGACGATGAGATAAAGCTGATCAAGCAGCAGATCGAGGTCCTTAGCAGACGGCTCGAAGAGCTAGAAGGTAAAAAGGCAAAGCAAAAACCCGCCGTCGGGTCCGCAACGCGGGATAACGTTGCATTTTATAACACGGCGATAGACAGGAACATGCGGAAGCTGACCCGTCCGGATTCGTCCAGAACCATTCTCAACCTGAGCGGTAACGGTACCTTGAGCCTGATGGGAGAGAACGATCCCAACAGGGTAAACGCTGTCTTGACGCCGATGGTGAATCACAGAATCACCGACAACCTCCGCTTCATATTCAAGCCCGAAGTGAAGCTACTGAACGAAGAAGTGGGGTTCGGCATAAAAATGGGCGAGCTGGATTTTTTCCTGAACGATTACATAACCCTGAGAGGCGGTAAGATTCAGAATGCCGCCCTTTTTTCCCCGTCTGCCCTACCCTCGTGGCTCGGGGACGATCCTATAGCGTATTCCCTCGCGAGGCGTGAAGAATCACTCGCCTCTCAAGACCTCATTTCAGAACTCAAGAATATGGGGGTGGGAATAAGCGGAGGCATTCCGCTTAACCTTTTTGATAAGGCGAGCTTAAACTACGGTGTATCGTATATAAATGGTGCCGACGGCAACAGCACTATGAATTTCAGCTTTTCGATTTCGAGACCGTAACAGGTTACGGGTAAAATCTTCGAGAGATATAAACAAGTCCTCTAATACATTGGCCTGTCCTCTTATTCCTTGCCCGCGCAGCGGCTGAGCTGCTCAGGGAACTTCCNNCCGCCCTCGGCGTTCAGCCGCTTTATTTCCCGTACTATCCTCTGCCTGGTCCACTTCTTGTTGTTCCTGGAGCTCTCGTAATCCACCCCGGAAGCCTCCAGCGCATTCTTCCAAGACCCGAAGACCTTGCATGCCCTCAAGTAAAGAGCAGAATGCTCTTTCGCGATATTCGACGGCTTTTCAGCACCCGGGCTGAATACCTCTTTAATCTCTGTAATGACCCTTTCGGCTCGTCTAGTCATGATACTTATCTTTATTACAATATGTATGCCAAAACATATCCGGCTGTAATTACAGAGAATATTGTCTGACATCGAATCGAAATCGCGTCTTATTATCGTACAGCTTACAATCCATGGACCGAGGGGGCTTTTCAGGCAAATTTTTTTACTTTCCAACGCGTGCATCGCGCTCTCGAAATCAGCCCCGAGAGAGCCTGGAAATTAAGCATTACTGCGTAAAAAAACCTCAGCTTTTTGCACGGATTTACCAATAAAGCCTGTTTATTTCTTATGACTAAAGTTAACTCTTTAAGCATGCCCTATTCCATGATAAAAATAATAATGGCAAGAGTTTAAAAAGTCGTTCTTAGAGAGAGGGTGCGTATGGACTATAGGGTGAGTTGTATACGTAGGGGTCTTTTCCGCTCTTATTTGTTTCGTGCTTGTGTTTTTTCATTCCTTTTAATATCCATAAGCGGTGGCTGCAGCAGCGGAGGCGGAGGAAGCGTAACGCCCACACCCCCTCCTCCCTCAGACGAAAACAAGCTCAACATAGAAATACTCGACGCCTTTATAGGCGACGATAACCGCACGGTCGCCACCATAAAGCTCACGGATGAAAACGGTAGCCCCATAACCAGAGACGGGGTTTCAATCAGTTTCATAATAGCGAGGATTGTCGAGAGCGGCGAATACATCGACTACATAACCCGCGTTCAGGAAGGGGCTGTCCAGGCAACTTCCGAAAACGGGGGCGATTACCAGCAAGTCGGACCCGGGCTTTACAACTATACATTCGCCACCGAGCTGCCCGCAGGTTACGACAGGAGCCAGACGCACACTGTTGCGCTCTACGCCGAAAAGGTGATAGGGAGCCAGGCCTTCGTTTCCAACGCGACGTTCGACTTTGTTCCGGACGGCGGCACGGTCAGGACCATAAGAGACATAGTCGCGACGCAGTCCTGTAACTCCTGCCACGACCCGCTCGCACTACACGGCGGCGTGAGAAGGGATGTAGGCGTCTGTATCACGTGTCACACGAGCAAGATAGTAGACCCGGAGACCGGCGAGACCGTAGACCAGATAGACCCGCAATCCGGAAACAATATCGGCTTTAATATAATGATCCACAAGATTCACATGGGCGAAATGCTTCCGAGCGTCGAAGCCGGGGACCCATATTATATAGTCGGCTTCAACGACTCCATCCATGATTATTCGACCGTGGTGTTCCCCCAGGATAACAGGAACTGCACGAAGTGCCATAACGAATCGGTCGCAGTACAGGCCAACGACTACAAGCTAAAGCCCACAAGGGCATCGTGCGGATCCTGCCACGACGACGTTGACTTCGCAGCGGCGATCAACCACCCGACCGTTCAGCTAAACGACAACAATTGCTCCGGGTGTCACATACCGCAGTCGGGAACAGAATTCGACATTTCGGTCACAGGCTCCCACACCGTTCCACTTAAAGCATCGAGCCTTCCCGGGCTCAATTTTGCCCTCATCGACGTAAGGAGCGCAGAAACTGGCGACACAAGGGTCGGCCCCGGGGAGCATGCCGAGGTGACATTCAGCATTAAAACCAATGCAGGCGCGGTTGTAGACATCGCGGAAATGGGCTCCATATCCCTCGTCATAGCCGGCCCGACGACAGATTACAACATACAGGATTACAGCGGCACCGGCGTCGAGATCCCGGGCGTGAACAACGTCCTCCGCGAGGTCCCGTCAAGCGCCGAAGGGCCAGATGAAAACGGGAACTATATCTACACATTCAATGGGATAATCCCGCCGAACGCCACGGGGACTTACGCCGTCGGCATAGAGGGACGTATACCACGCATGGTGGGCGGAGAGAACCTTATCCTGTTCGAAGAAGTGCAGGAAGCCGGAAGGAACCAGGTCTATTACTTTGCAGTTACAGACCCCGTACCCGTTCCTCGGCGAGTTGTCGTCGATAATAGCACCGAGGATGAGTTCTGTAACGCCTGCCACGGTGTATTCTCGAAAGACTTCAGCATACACGGCAACCTCCGTAACGACACTGAATACTGCGTCCTTTGCCACAATCCGTCGAATGACGATATACTCGTAAGGCCTGTCGAACCGGGGCAAACGGCAATCACCGCCTCGATAGACTTCAGGGAAATGATTCACAAGATACACACTGGCGAGAACCTGACCGTGCAGCCTTACATAATCTACGGCTTCGGCGGCAGCGTTCACGACTTCGGCGAGGTCCTCTACCCGGGCAATACGAGCGACTGCAGCGCGTGTCACCTGCCTAACACGAACATACTCGACCCCGGGAACGGCATACTCGGCCCGGATATACTGGCCACGGTAAACAGGGAATTCACAAAAGTAGACGGTGTAAACGTAGTTCTCCAGACGTTCTCGACGCAGCCGGTGATAACCGTCTGCACATCGTGTCACGATAACGTTGGCGTAACGCCCGACGGCGCGGCGCTTACGGGCGAGAATCATCTTGGAGGGGCGCAGCCCGAGTCGGCATGCGTTAACTGCCACGCCGCCGGAGACCCGCTCGGCGCGGCCGAGGTGCATCTGCCTCCGCTCCCGCCGGCGGAGCGTATAAACAGGCCTATGCCTGAATAAATGAAAGGATTGACGTTATATGAAAAAGCTAGTCCTCCCATTTTTACTGCTGCTTCTCGCCTCATGCGTGAGCGAGGATGACAGGGGACAGGACTGGGGGAATATATTCGACGGGGTCGAAGGACTCCAGTTGACGGAGGAAGACCACCCCAACGGCTGGGGAAGGGAGGACTGCTTCGTATGCCACCCTCTCGAAGTGATACACCAGGAGGACCGTTCGGGCCTCGGGGTGCTGCTTCTGGAGGATATCCGCGAATACACGAAGCAAGAAGGGCTTGCGAGCTGTCCCGTATGTCACGGAGATAACGGCGTAACAAAACTATTGGAGTAGATTTTCAGATGCCGAAAAAGATCTTCTGTGCTGCAGCCATGTTACTCATATCGGCAAGCGGGGGCGCTTTATCTTATGCGCAGACCGAGATAATACGCCCCCGAAGCCTCGGCATGTACGGAAACGCCTCGCTGCTCTTCCAGGCCCCGACTCCTTACCGAAACCTGGACGGCGACAAGAAATACGTCTACCCCTTCTACCAGTACATGGACCTCAGCGCCGCCTACCCGGAGCACAACGTATTCTTCAACACATTCTTCCGGGGGCGGGAAGTGCTCGGCGGCGACCAGGAATCGCTCGACGTCTACAACGCCTTCGTACAATTCTCGAATACGCCCGGCACGTATGAAGTGAGGCTGGGCAGGCAGGCTGTGACGGAAGGGGTCAACTTCGTCCTAATGGACGGCGCCCTCGTGAGGCTTAAGCCCATTCACGTGCTGGAATTAACGGCCTACGGCGGATACCAGGAAAACGACCTCCAGCCCGAGCCCGAAAGGCCCGGGGACAGCTTCGGGCTGTTCGGAGTCAAGCTAAAGACGGACGCCATACTGGGATCGGTCATAACCGTTGGATACGAGCTGTACGCGCCGGATGATTTTTCGTCAAGGCAGTTCGTAAACGCTTCATTTAAAAGGGCCGTCCCATTTACCGACTTTGCGGACGTTTACGCGCTCGCCGAGATAGACGTCGGCGAAGGGAATCTCGCGCTCCTGACGACGGGCGTCGGGATCGTGGTGCTGCGGTCCCTGTATCTGAATCTCGAGTACGACAATTACGAAATGGACAAGGACAGGAACGAGTACAAGCTCGATCCGATATTCGACGTATTCTCCGTGGGGAGGCTCCAGCAGGCCAGGGTCGGCCTGACGTTCGTTCCGACTTCATACCTTGAAGTCAAGGGAAGCTACTCGTATTCGCACTATGACCATGTGGAGGACGAAAGCACGAACGGCAACATCGCGAAGCTCGGATTCAACTTCAACTTCTGGAAGGAGATAGGGCTCCGGGCATTTCAGGGCTTTTATTATATAGACGCAGGCGGAGATACGGATTACGCCATAGGCCTCAACACCAGCCTCTATCAGGAGGTGATGACGGGATGGGAGCTGCAGTTTGCGTTTGCTTACGCCTATTACGATAAAATAACGAACCAGAGCGGAAACGCCTTTAGTTATATACTTGGAAGCGACTACGTGATTCTTAAGGACCTCGTACTCAGAACGGCGGTCGAATTCAACACTAATCCTGATTTTCACAGGGATATAAGGGTGGATCTTGGACTCAGCTATTACTTTTCGACGAGCATGTAATGGATAGAAAAACGATACTCATTATTACGGCGGCGATATTCGCGCTCATTGGATGCGGGGCGCAGAACAAAAAGGATGATTCCTCCGGCTCCAAATCGCAGGTGCCGATCGGTGTGAGGATGAACTATTCCCACGAAAAGCACGAAAAGGTGATGAAGAAAGAGGGGTTCGACTGCTACCTCTGTCATCCCATGAACGTCG
>JRYH01002147.1_pt1 | contig 10917 bp, 7 predicted proteins | sample 235351 | NCBI WGS metagenome assembly JRYH01 (sample SAMN03074221, study PRJNA261480) | activated sludge metagenome | biome: Wastewater Treatment Plant; feature: Wastewater; material: Activated sludge; isolation source: activated biomass of a wastewater treatment plant treating wastewater... ... | reverse complement strand
CGAACGTCGACGGCGCCGGCCTCGATACCGGCAACCCGAACTACGTGCAGACGCTCCAGTCCTACTGGTTCATCAAGAGCGATCATTGGGGCAAGGTCGGCATCGGCCTGCAGTCGATGGCGTCTGACAACGCGGCCATCCTGGTCGACGGCTCGGGTTCGCTCGTTCCGGCCAACTGGGTGGTGTTCGATGTCGGCGGCTTCGCCTATCGCCGGGGTGACGGCTCGCTCAGCAACGTCGGCCTCGGCGGCCCGGCTTGCAACGGTGGCGGTGACTGCTACGGCATTCCGTTCAACTCCGTTCGCTACGACACGCCGACGTTCGCCGGTTTCTCGGCATCGGCTTCCTGGGGCGAGGACGACATCTGGGACATCGCCCTCCGCTATGCGGGTGAGCAGCACGGCTTCAAGATCGCCGCTGCGGTGGCCTACGGTGACAACACCGGCGGCAACTTCGGTCAGGTCTACGTGAGCGAGCCTGCGGGTGAGCGTGGCTGGGTTAGCGCAGACGCTGGCGCTGCGGATACCGATTACCTCCAGGTCGGCCTTTACCTGCAGCACATCGGCACGGGCATCTTCGGCTTGGTCAACTACGGCCATCTCGATATCGATGAAGGCGCTGGTGACGAGCTCGATACCTGGTACGTCAAGGGCGGTCTGCGCCGCAACTGGAACCATCTCGGTGCCACGGTTCTTTACGGCGAGTACCAGAACGCCGAGCTGGACAGCGGTGCGGAGCATGATTTCTGGGGTCTCGGCGTTGTGCAGGAGATCGATGCGGCCGCCATGTCGCTGTGGCTCAGCTATCGTCGCTTCAGCGCTGATAACTTCGCTGCCGATGGACCGGATGGCGAAGACAATGGCGGTGATCTCGATCAGCTGTATGGCCTCCAGGACTTCGACATGATCAAGTTCGGCGCTCTCATCAACTTCTAATCGAAGCTGAGAAACGTCAAACGAACAGGAAGCCGCCCTTTTGGGCGGCTTCTTTGTTTTGAGCGGTTGTGCTTGTCCCACCTCGCCTTTCGCGCTAGGGCGAAAGAAGCGAGGCAGGCCATCATGTTTTCTTCGTTCTTCAAGGAGCTGCGGGACGCCAGGATCCCGGTCACGCTCAAGGAATACCTGACGCTGCTGGCGGCGCTCGAGGCCGGTGCCGTAGGGCAGCGCGTCGAGGATTTCTACTACCTGTCACGCGCCGCGCTCGTGAAGGACGAGCGCCATCTCGATCGCTTCGATCAGGTGTTCGGCCATGTGTTCAAGGGCCTCGACCTGATGACCGAGACCGTCACGGCCGAGATCCCGGAGGATTGGCTGCGCGCTGTCTCAGCGCTCCATCTCACGGACGAGGAGAAAGCCCAGATCGAGGCGCTCGGCGGCTGGGAGAAGATCATGGAGACGCTCCGCCAGCGGCTCGCGGAACAGAAGGAGCGGCATCAGGGCGGCAACAAATGGATCGGCACGGGCGGGACATCGCCGTTCGGCGCCTACGGCTACAACCCCGCCGGTGTGCGCATCGGACAGGCTGAGAGCCGGCACCGGCGCGCGATCAAGGTCTGGGACAAGCGGGAGTTCCGCGATCTCGCGGGCGACGTCGAGCTCGGCGTGCGCAACATCAAGATGGCGCTGCGGCGGCTCAGGCGGTTCGCGCGGGACGGCGCCGCGGAGGAGCTCGACCTCGATCAGACCGTTCGCGGCACGGCGCGCAAGGGCTACCTCGACCTCGCCTTGCGCCCGGTGCGGCGGAACGCGGTCAAGGTGCTGATGTTCTTCGATGTCGGCGGCTCCATGGACTGGCACGTGCAGATGGCGGAGGAGCTTTTCTCCGCCGCGCGGAGCGAGTTCAAGCATCTCGAATACTATTACTTCCACAATTGCCTCTACGAAGGCGTCTGGCGCGACAACGCTCGGCGGTGGCGCGAGACTGTTCCGACGTGGCAGGTGCTCAACACCTACGCGGCCGACTACAAGGTGATCTTCGTCGGCGATGCCTCGATGAGCCCCTACGAGATCACGCACATCGGGGGCGCCGTGGAGCACATGAACGAGGAGGCGGGCGCCACCTGGCTTCAGCGCGTCTCCGCCATCTATCCGCATACCGTGTGGCTCAACCCGGTGCCGGAGACGCACTGGGACTACACGCCCTCGATCGGCCTCGTGCGCCGGTTAATGGAGGGGCGGATGTATCCGATGACGCTCTCCGGCCTCGATTCGGCCATCCGCGAGCTGATGCGCTAGACCATGCGCGACGCGCCCAGCCAAAAAACCGAGACCGTCGCGTCGTGTGAATTTCCCTGGGCTTTCGCGACCTTTGCGCAACACCGATTCGCCACTGCGACCTCCAGACCGCAAGATTGCCGCCTTCCGCTGCCACCGGGCCGCATGAAAGCCCCCGTGGCAACGCCCCTCGAATCATAAGGCCGAGGCGCGGTTTACCGGGTTGTGCATACGCGGGTGCAAGCGGCCCGAGTTGCACACAGAGTTGCCCCGCCTCCGATTGACCTCACCCCAAAAAGGGCGCAAACCTGCGCTGTTTTTCGGGGAGCCCGGGGGTCACTTCATGCACCGCTCTACCGTCGCCGCCTCGATGCTCGCTTTTGCGCTGGCCGGATGCTCGTCCAGCGGCAACGGCGTGTCGACGGCATCGATACTCGGCGGAGCGCCGACGCCTCCCGCTGCGGCCGACGCCGCGCCCGCCGCTGCGCAGACCGGCGGCGCAACCGTTGGGCAGGCCGGCGGCACGGTCGCCCCCGTCGCCGTCGCGCCCGCGTCCACTCCCACCGATCGTGCCTTGCAGGTCGGCACGGTCTCGGCGCGCGCGGTCAAGTGCGGCTATAATTTCGACGCGCCCCGGCTCAAGTCCACCTATCTGGCGCACGAAGCCAGCCTTGGCGCCTCGAGCGACCAACTCGCCCAGGTCGAGAAGATCTATAACGTCGGCTACAACGGCGTGACGAAGGCGGCCGCGACGGAGCCCGACTACTGCTCCGACCGCAAGACGCAAACCATCAAGGCCGACCTCGGCCGTCTCTTAGCCGGCGACTTCGAGCCGCCGGCCAAGAAGGTGGTGGCGAAGCAGGACGGTTTCTTCGACGGCTGGTTCGACGGGGCGAGCAATCCGGAAGAGAAGTTCGGAGGGAGCGACTGGTGGGAGAAGCAGGCCGCGAAGGCCGGCAAGTAGCCCACAGTCCTCTTCGGAAACGCCCACGTTCAATTGCGATGTGATCCGCCGTGCATCAGCTTCTGTGGATCGAAACGCTTCTCAAGCTCGCCGGCGGCGCGGTTCTCCTGATCGCACCCCTCACCGTGATCCGGCTGCTCGGCTTGCCGCCCGCAGGCTCCGGTTTCTGGCCGCGGTTGCTCGGCGCCGTGCTCATCGGGATCGGGGTCGCGGCCTATATCGAAGGTGCATGGGATGGCGTGCGCGGCCTCGGCCTTGCCGGGCTGATCGTCATCAACATCGCGAGCGCGGCCGTCCTTGGCGCGGCGGCGGTGCTCGGCGGACCCTCGCGGACGCGGCGGGGGACGTTCGTGCTGTGGTCGCTCGTTGTCGCGCTCATCGTGCTCGTGCTGTTCGAGATCGCGCATGTCTGAAGCTTTTTCGACAGGGATCGAGATCGCATAGCGTCCCTTCGCCGATCCCACAGATCGTTATTCTTTTCGTGAGACCATCGGCCTCGATCCTGAGCGTCCCGCGTCTCCATCCGGGACGCCTTTTTGCGAACCGTTAAAAATCATGCCGATGACCCTCTCGCTTCGTAGCGCTGCGCGCGCGTGCCCGCAGTCCGACCGCCGGAGCCCGCTTCGCACCATCGCGGCGGCGCAGCCTGTGCCGCCTCCCGCGGCCCGTCTCGACCTCGTCACGACGCGAGCCGGCTTCGATGCGCTCGAGCCTTCGTGGAACGACCTGTTCCAGCGCGCGGGGCGCAACATTCATCTCTTCCAGACCTTCAACTGGAACTGGCATTGGGCCAATCATTTCTCGACGAAGCGGAGCGTACGCTCGCGATCGTCACGGCGCACTCCGGCGACAGACTGGTGATGGTCTGGCCGCTCGTGCTCGAGCGGGCCGGTCCGATCCGGGAGCTCAGATGGATGGGCGATCCCGTCAGCCAGTACGGTGACGCGCTGATCGACGAGGCCGCCGGTGCGGCCGGCCTTCTCCGCGCCGGCCTCGACTTCGCGGTTCATGAGACCGGCGCCAGCGTCCTTACTTTGCGCAAGGTGCGCGCGGATTCCAACGTCGCGCCGCTGCTCGCCGACATCGGCGCTAAGGTGACGGCCGAGCTCACGGCGCCCTACCTCGATCTTTCGAGCGCGCCGTCGTTCGCCGAGTACGAGAAGCGCTACAGCGGCGGGGCGCGCCGGAACCGCAAGCGCCAGCGGCGCAGGCTCGCGGACCGCGGCGCGGTCGTGCTCGCCTGGCACACGGCCGGGGCGGAGGCAGAAGCGCTCGCGGCGGACGCCTTCCGGCTCAAGCGGCGCTGGCTCGACGAGCGCGGCATCGTCTCTCCGGCGCTCGTGGACCCGCGGACCGCCCGCTTCTTTGCGGATGCGACGCGCGCCGACGTGCGGCCGGCCGGCTGCCACGCCATCGCGCTTTCCTGCGGCGGGCGCACGGTCACGCTCGAGATCGGGGTGCGCGCGAAGGGACGCACCGCGATCCACGTCATTACCTACGATCTCGACTTCGAGAAGACCGGCGCGGGATCCCTTCTGATGGAGGACAGCGTCGCGCGCGCCATTGACGACGGCATGACCGTGTTCGACCTGCTCGCTCCCCGCGACGGCTACAAGCTCGAATGGGCCGACGATGCCGTCGTCGTGCGCGACTGGGCAAAGCCACTCTCCCTCGTGGGGCGCCTCTACGCCGGGATCTACCTCGGCCTCGTCAAGAGGGCGGCGAAGCGCGGCCTCGATGCGCTTCCGGTCAGCGTGCGCCGCGCGATCGGGCGGGGGCTCGGCCGGCAGGCCGGCTGATGCGTCAACCGCCGAGGCGCGAGAGACGCAACATGGCAAGCCCGACCGCGATCTCGTGCCCCGTGCCGTCAAGCGCCACGGTGCGATCGCCGATGCCTTGGCCGTCGAGGCGCGTGCCGTTCATGGACCTCATGTCGCGCAGCGTCAGCGCCTCCTCCGGATCGTAGGCGATCTCGGCGTGCAGCGCCGATACGCTGCCGTCGTCGATGACGACGTCGGCGCGGCGCGGGTCGCGGCCGATGGTCCACGTGGCGGGACGCCCGAGGCCGGTCGCGGGATCGCGCGCGGGGCGCAGCTCGAATTGCACGGCGCGGCCCGACGGATCGAACCCGGACAGCATCCAGCCGCCCGCGGCGCTCCCGGCCGTCGTGGATGCCGACGCGGGAGGCTCCTGCACGACCCGGTATTCCGTCGCACCGATCCGTACCGTCGCGCCAGCGGCGGCCTCGGCCTCCGCGATGCGCGCGCCGTCGAGGAACGTCCCGTTCGACGAGTTGAGATCGGCGATGCGGATGCGCCCGGCCGTGCGATCGAACGCGAGGCGGGCGTGGACCTTCGACACGGTGTCGCTCGCGACCATGATGTCGGCACCGGGGCCGCGTCCGATGGTCACCGGGCGACCCGTCTCGTCGAGGCGGATCGGCGCTCCGCCGGCGACGGGACGAAGAGAGAGCGCACCACTGGGCGCCAATCGTTGCGTCGATCCAGCGGCCGTCCACGCCTCATGCGAGACATGTGCCGGTGCTTCGCCAGCGGCGGCCCGTGGGGTTGCCTGCAGCCAGGCCCGCGCACGGCCAGACCGCAAGAGGACGAGCGCCGCGACCAGTGCCAGCGCCGCGATCAAGCCTATGGCCAGCGGCGCCCCACCGGGGACCGGCGCGCCCGCAGAGCACGGGCTCGGGCTGCTTTCGAACGGGATCCCGAGATCGCGCAGGAAACGGCCGACCTCGTCGGCATGGACGGAGAAGAACAGCCCTTGCGAGTTCGCCCCCTGCAGCGTGTTGACACCGAGAACCCGTCCGCAGGCGTCGAACAGCGGTCCGCCGCTGTTGCCGGGATTGATCGCGGAGCTGTGCTGCACCGTGCGCACGCTCAAGGTCTGGCTTTCGCTGACCTTGAGGCTTGTGAAGGTGATGCGCGAGACGACGCCGGTGGTCGCGGTCGAATCGAGATCCGTCAGCGGCACGCCGTGCGCCTCCGCTCCCGGCACCAGCTCCTTATTGAGGTTGGCCGCGCCGGGAAATCCGATTGCCACGACCTCGGACAGCTTTTCGGGCTCGTACTCACCGAGCACCAGCGCGGTGCCGGGCAGATCCTCGTCCGCTTCCAGCAGCGCGAGATCGACATTGGGCCGGCTCTCGACGCGGCGCGCCTCGACGAGCTTCGCCTCGCGACCGCTGCGGAAAGCGATGAAGAAGCGCTGGCCGCCCTCGACCACATGGAAATTCGTCACCACGTAGCGCTGGCCGGAGACCAGGAAGCCCGTGCCGGATCTGATGGCGTAGCGATCGTTCTCCTCCGGAACGAAGCTGTAGATCTTATAGATCGAGGGCTCGAGCCGGCGCGTGTCGAGCGCGTGCGCGGCAAGACTGCCGGCGGCGGCCAGGACCGAGACGACGAGGGCCGTGAGGACACTGGCCATCGCAACACTGGCCATGCGCGTATTGGCGCGCCCCAAAAGACCGCAGACTGTCCCTCGGTTGCGAAACGTCATATGGCCCCGGCGGCAGTCACCCCTCACGGGCCAAGTCCTAGCGCAAGGGGCGGCCCGCATCCAGCCCGGCGCATGGGCGCGCGCCGGTGCCGCGCAGATTCCTGTTCCCGAGCCTCTTTCGGTTCGGATATTCTCCGGCCGGATCCAAGCAACAAGTCGGCCGGCACCCGGCCAGCGCCAGGGCGGAGCACACTGGAAGCACTCCAGGAGAGAGCCATGCCGACACGCCTCCTCTGCGTCCTCCTTGCCGCCTCCGTTGCGGCGACCAGCCTGCCTCCGCCCGCCGATGCCCAGTCCGGACTGCGGCGCACCTTCAACTCCGTCGTGCGTGCGCCCAGCCGCATTTTGCCTGGCGTGGCAGCGCCCGTGATCGGCGGGGCTATCCTGTTGGGCGGGTCGGTCCGCAGGGCCTTAGGTATCGTCGCCGCGGTGGCGGTCGGCGTCGTGATCTTCGACCACCTCTCCCGGCACGAGCGCCGCGAGGTCGCGCGGCGTGCCCGCACCGTCGTGGCCAAGGATCCCGACCAGACGGTCAGCGACACCTACACGTCGAAGGACGGCAAGAAACAGGTGACGATCGTCGCCGAGCCGACGCAGAGGGCATCCGACCTCAAGGACGATCCGGCGATCCTCGTGGTGGCCGATACGGTCGTCGCCCCGGGCGACACCAAGGCCCCCGCGCCGCCTGGCGCGTTCGCCGCCGATGCCTCGGGCCTCTCCTCCGCGACCGATGCGCGCGCCGCCACGACTCCCCCGGCCGATGCCAAGGCACCGGCGCCTGCTCCCGCAGCCAGGACGGCCGCCGACGGGGAGATCGTGCGCATCCACGAGATCCCGCCCGATACGCAGTGCCGCAAGGTGACGACGCAGCTCGAGCTGCGCAAGACGAAGGGGCAAGCCGACGCCGACGAGACGACCACCAACACGGCGATCTTCTGCCAGACGGCGCCCGGCGAATGGAAGCCGGCATCGACTTGAGCCCGAGTATAGAGCGTGTCCATTATGATTCACCGGCGCCGCGCGTTGCTGGCAGGACCCGCCGGATGTAACCTCGCATAAGGCGCAATCATATCGGGACGACTGATGAGGGGTGGTTCTATCCGCACGCTGACGGCAATGTCCGTCTCGCTGCTCATCCCGGCCGCCCCCTTCTCTCTCGCCGCTCCGCTGCCGACGGCGCTCGCTGATCCGTCACCGCTTCGGCCGCGCGTCCTGCCTGTCGCCGGTGCGGGCGAGAGCGACCCGCGCGACATCATCCGGCTGCTCCCTTCCGGCAAGGCGTCCAAGGCGCCGCAGGCCGGGCCCGACTTTCCGGTCTCGCCGGGTGGCGACGCGCCAGGTTCCGAGCAGGCCCTGCGCCTCAGCGGGCAGTCGATCCAGGTGCCGCTCACCTTCCAGCCGTGGCCCGGCCACGAGACGCTCGCCTATGCTGGCGTCCGCCTCGATGCGGTCACCGATCCGGCGCTGGCGTCAACGCTCGGGCTCGACACGCCGGCCGGCGTGTTCGTCGTCGACACGACTCCCGGCGCGCCGGCCGCGCTGGCCGGACTTCGCTTCGGCGACTTCCTGACGGCGATCGACAGCACGCCGCTCTCGAAGACGAGCGACTTCATCGACGCGGTCAAGGCGCAGGCTCCCGGATCGCAAAGCCTGCTCACGGTCTGGCGCGTTGGGGACGACGGAGCCGGCTACCTCGAGGCGCTGCGCGACCTCGCCGGCCGCGGCAGCACGCCGGCCATGATGTTCCTCGCCCGGCTCTATACGAACGGCGCCGGCGTGGCGCAGAACCTGCAGGAGGCCGTCGCCTGGTACAGAACGGCGGCGCTCGCCGGGAGCACCAACGGCATGCTGCTCTACGGCGACGCGCTCGCCACCGGCCAGGGCGGCGTCAAGGATCTCGCGGATGCCGAGAGGTGGATCCGCAAATCGGCGAATGCGGGCAACGTCGCGGCACTGTTCCGGCTGGGTCGCATGTATCGCGACGGGGAAGGCATGATGCGCGACCCGCTCGAGGCCATCAACCTGTTCAAGAAGGCCGCCGCGGCCCACTATACGCCGGCGATGGTGGCGGTGGGCCTCATGTTCGAGGGCGGTGGCGGGCTCGAGGCGGACCATCTGCAGGCCGTGCAATGGTACAAGCTGGCGGCCGACGCGGGAGATCCCGAAGGCATGGCTGCGCTCGGCACGATGTATTCCACGGGGCGCGGCGTCGAGAAGGATCCGGCGAAAGCCACGGCTTGGTACACGGCGGCCGCCCAGCGCGGCCAGCTTCTCGCGATGCATAACCTCGCCTACCACTACGACCGCGGGATCGGCACCGCGCGTAACCCCGAGATGGCGGCGTCCTACATCTATCAGGCGCTCGAGCGGCGCTACACGTTCACCTACCAGCAGATGCTGCAGAACAATCGTGCCTGGAGCCGCGAGTTCCGCAAAGCCCTGCAGGAGCGGCTCGCCGCCGGCGGTTTCTACAGCGGCACGGTGGACGGAACGTTCGGGCGCAGCACCTACGACGCCATCACCGCGATGGTCGAGACGCAGTAGGGCACTCCGGCGATAGGCGTGTCGGTGCCCGCTTTCAGCGTGTCTGGACACCGGCCTCCGCCGGTGTGACGTTAATTTTCGTGCGGGCGGCGGCCAAAACCCAAACGTCGTCCCGGCGTCATGGCTGAGCCATGCTCCGCATGGACGGCTGAGCCATGCTCCGCATGGACGGCCGGGATCCAGATACGCCCAAAATTCCGTTCAACGCGTCGTCACCGCCGGCATGCTGGCCTTCCGCGTGTGGAACCTTGTATAGACGCGCAGCGACGCATCCACGGACGACCATGGCCCCTCCCCTCCTCCAGCTTGCCGACATTGCGCTCACGTTCGGCGGCGCACCGCTGCTCGACGGCGTCGATCTCGCGGTCGGCGCGGGCGAGCGCATCTGCCTCGTCGGCCGCAACGGATCCGGAAAATCAACGCTGCTGCGTATTGCCGCCGGAACGGTCGAGCCTGACAGGGGGCGGCGCTTCGTGCAGCCGGGCGTGCTGGTGCGGTATCTGCCGCAGGAGCCGGATCTTTCGCGCTATGCGACGACGCTCGCCTATGTGGAGGCCGGCCTCGCCGCGAGCGACGATCCGCACCGGGCGCGCCATCTGCTGGAGGAGCTGGGGCTCACCGGCGACGAGGACACGGCGACGCTTTCCGGGGGCGAGGCGCGGCGGGCGGCGCTCGCGCACGTGCTCGCGCCCGACCCGCAGATCCTGCTGCTCGACGAGCCGACCAACCACCTCGACCTGCCCGCCATCGAATGGCTCGAGGAGCGGCTTATGCAGTCGCGGTCGGCCATGGTGATCATCAGCCACGACCGGCGCTTCCTCGAAAAGCTCTCGCGCACGACCGTCTGGCTCGACCGCGGGCGCGCCCGGCGGGTCGAGCTGGCGTTCGGCGCCTTCGAGGACTGGCGCGACCGGCAGCTCGCGGAAGAGGAGGTGCAGCAGCACAAGATCGACCGCAAGATCGTCGCCGAGGAGCATTGGGTGCACGGCGGCGTCACGGCGCGGCGCAAGCGCAACGTGCGGCGCATGGCCGAGCTCAGGACGCTCAGGCAGCAGCGGCGCGACTATCGCGCCGTGCAGGGAAAGGCGACGCTCACGGTGGCGGAGGCCGAAGCGTCGAGCAGCCTCGTCATCGAGGCGAAGGGCGTCTCGAAGTCGTTCGGCGACCTCACGGTGGTACGCGATCTCTCCCTGCGGCTCATGCGCGGCGACCGGCTCGGCATCGTGGGGCCGAACGGCTCGGGCAAGACGACGCTCGTCTCGCTCCTCACCGGCACGCTGGCGGCGGACGCGGGGGAGGTGCGGCTCGGCGCGAGCGTCGAGATGGCGGCACTCGATCAGGGCCGCGAAAGCCTCAATCCAACGTGGACGCTTTCGGAGGCGCTAACGCGGGGGCACGGCGACACGGTGACCGTCGGCGGCGAGAAGAAACACGTCGTCGCCTACATGAAGGACTTCCTGTTCGCGCCGGAGCAGCGGCTGACACCGATCGGCGCGCTCTCCGGCGGCGAGCGCGGGCGGCTGATGCTGGCCCGCGCGCTGGCCAAGCCGTCGAACCTCCTGGTGCTCGACGAGCCGACCAACGATCTCGACCTCGAAACGCTCGACGTGCTCGAGGACGTGCTCGCGGCTTACAAGGGCACGGTTCTGCTGATCAGCCATGACCGCGACTTCCTGGACCGGG
>JRYH01004830.1_pt1 | contig 10921 bp, 10 predicted proteins | sample 235351 | NCBI WGS metagenome assembly JRYH01 (sample SAMN03074221, study PRJNA261480) | activated sludge metagenome | biome: Wastewater Treatment Plant; feature: Wastewater; material: Activated sludge; isolation source: activated biomass of a wastewater treatment plant treating wastewater... ... | reverse complement strand
CGGTGCCGCGGTCGTTGTGCGGATGGAGCGAGAGGATCACGCTGTCGCGGCGGGCGAGGTTGCGGTGCATCCACTCCACCTGGTCGGCATAGACGTTGGGGGTCGCCACCTCCACCGTCGCGGGCAGGTTGAGGATCACCTTGTCGTCCGGGCTCGCACCCCATTCGGCGGTGACCGCGTCGCACACCGCCTTGGCGAAGTCGAGCTCGGTGGCGGAGAAGGTCTCCGGGCTGTACTGGAGCACGACCTCGGTGCCCGAGCTCGACTTCAGCTCGGCGGCGATCTCCTTGATCAGGCGCACCGCGGAGACCGCGAGCGCGATCACCTGCGGCTTCTCCATGCCGAATACGAGCTCGCGGAAGGTCGGCGAGGTGGCGTTGTACACATGCACGATCGCGCGCCGCGCACCACGCACCGACTCCATGGTGCGGCGGATGAGGTCCTCGCGCGCCTGGGTCAGCACCTGGATGGTGACGTCCTGCGGGATGTGCTCGCCGTCGATCAGCTTGCGCACGAAGTCGAAGTCGGTCTGCGAGGCGGAAGGGAAGCCGACCTCGATCTCCTTGAAGCCGATGTCGCACACGGTGCGGAACATGCGCATCTTGCGCTCGACGCTCATCGGCTCGAACAGGGCCTGGTTGCCGTCGCGCAGGTCGGTGCTCATCCAGATCGGCGCGCGCTCGATCACCTTGTTCGGCCATTGCCGGTCGGCGAGCGCGATGGGGGGGAAGGGGCGGTACTTGGCGGCGGGGTCCTGCAACATCATGGCGCTGTCCTCGTGGGCGTGCGTGGTTCGATGCCGCACAGTCTACGCGCTGCAGTGCGGCATAGGCTTGCATTGTTGCGGGCGTGGCCCGGTTTTTGGCGTAGAAATAGTTATTTATTGTGATTTATGTGCAAGAATCTGCCGTCGCCTGAAAAGACTGGAGCCGACCATGCAGCTCGACCGCCACGACCGCCTGATCCTCGAAGTGCTGCAGCAGGACGCGCGCATCAGCAACCAGGATCTCGCCGAGCGCATCGCGCTGTCGCCCTCGTCCTGCCTGCGCAGGCTGCGCGCGCTCGAGGAGGCGGGCCTGGTGCGCGGCTATCGCGCGCTGCTCGACGCGCGCAAGCTCGGCCTGTCGCTGATGGCGCTGATCCATATCTCGATGGACCGCCACACGCCGGAACGCTTCGAGCGCTTCGAGGCCGAGGTCGCCGCCACCCCCGAGGTGCTCGAGTGCCTGCTGATCACCGGCCAGGAAGCCGACTACCAGCTCAAGGTGGTGGTCGCCGACATGGACGCCTATCAGGAGCTGCTGCTGAACCGGATCACCCGCATCCCCGGCGTCACCGGCGTGCATTCGAGCTTCGTGCTGCGCCGGGTGGTGGACCGCACCGCGTTGCCGCTCGGGGAGGCGCGCCGGGCTTCCTGATCGGGGGCGCACTGGTTACACTCGGCAACCACAGGGACATATCGGCGCTGCCGGGAAAGGTCATCCATGTCGCCAGCCACAGAAGTCGTCTGCCCCAAGTGCAAGAGCTCGCGATACCGGCTGTCGCGCTGGCACTCGTACGATGAAAAGCATGCCCACCCGCACGCGTCCGCCTATCGGTGCCTCAACTGTTCGCACCGCTTCATCGTGGACCACGTCGCGCCCGCGCGCAGCCGGCCGGTGTTCGTGCTGGCCGCGCTGGTGGTGGTGGTCGCGGTCGCCGTGGTCGGCGCGCTCGGGCTCGACGGGGCCCGGCTGGCGGCGCCGGAGCCCGGCGCGGAGAGCGTCGATTCGGTGACCATGCAGCGGGCGCAGGCGGGCGACGCCGATGCCCAGCTGAAAATGGCCCGGCTGCTGCTGCTCGACGCCGAGTTCAACCCGGCGAGCACCAAGGAGGCGGTCGAATGGCTGCGCCAGGCGGTCGAGGGCGGCAACACCGCGGCGATGGTCGAGCTCGGCCGCGTCTATCGGACCGGCGTGGGCGTGCTGCAGGACTACCAGCAGGCGACCCGCTGGATCGAGCGGGCGGCGCTGGAAGGCGACGCCGAGGGCATGCTCGAGCTCGGCCGGCTGTATCGCGAGGGGGTGCTGCTCGAGCGCGATCCGGTGCTCGCCTACGTGTGGTTCAATCGCGCCGCGACCGCGCTCAACATGACCGCGGTGCGCGAGCGCGACGAGATCGCCCGCCAGCTCAGCCCGACCGAGCTCGCCGAGGGGCAGCGGCGCTCGGCCGAGCCGGTCGCCACCGCCGCGCCCCGCTAGGCGGGCTCAGCGCTTCGCCTTGCGCGAGGCCTCGAACTCTTCCGGGCGCAGGCGGGCGGCGAGCTTGTCGAGCACGCCGTTGACGAACTTGTGACCGTCGGTGCCGCCGTAGCCCTTGGCGAGCTCGATCGCCTCGTTGATCACCACCCGGTAGGGCGTCTCGAGGTTGTGGCGGAGCTCGTGCGCGCCCAGCAGCAGGATCGCGTGCTCGATCGGCGACAGCTCGCTCACCGGGCGGTGGATCAAGGGCGAAAACGCCTCGCGCAGCGTCTCGACGTTCTCCAGCGTGCCGCGCAGCAGGCCGACGAAGAGCTCGCGGTCGAGCCGGTCGAGGTTCTCGCTCTCGCTCTCGAGGTGCTTCTGCACCGCGGTCATCGAGTTGCCCGACAGCAGCCACTGGTAGACGCCCTGCAGGGCGAGCTCGCGCGCCCGGCGGCGTGCCATCTTGCTCGTCGGGTTGGGCGCGGGCGCGCCCTCCGGTGCGGTGTGGTCGATGTCGCTCATCGCACGGCCTTCAGCAGGTTCGCCATTTCCACCGCGGCGCGGGCGCAGTCGGCGCCCTTCTCGCGCATGCGGGTGATCGCCTGGTCCTCGTTCTCGGTGGTCAGCACGCCGTTGGCGATCGGCAGGCCGGTGTCGAGGCCGACGCGGGTGACGCCGGCGCCCATTTCGTTGGAGACCAGCTCGAAGTGGTAGGTCTCGCCGCGGATCACCGCGCCGAGCGCCACCAGCGCGTCGTACTTGCCGCTCTTCGCCATCGTCTGCAGTACCAGCGGGATTTCCAGCGCGCCGGGCACGGTGACGATGCGAATGTCGCTGCGCGCGACGCCGAGCCGGAGCAGTTCGTCGGTGCAGGCCGACAGCAGGCCTTCGCAGATGTCGAGGTTGAAGCGTGCCATGGCGATGCCGACGCGCACGCCGGCGCCGTCGAGGTCGGGGTCGATTTCGTCGATGCCGTCGTAGCGGGCGCCCTGGCGGGCGTTTTCGGATTGGTTGCGTTGCATGCGGAAGTCTCTTGGGGGGGCGGTCAGTTCTTGTCGACGAAGCCGGTGATTTCGAGCCCGAAGCCGGTCATGCTCGGGATCTTGCGCGGGCTGGCGAGCAGGCGCATCTTGCCGACGTTCAGCGCGCGCAGGATCTGGGCGCCGACGCCGAACAGGCGGGCGTCCCATTTCACCGGGCGGTCCTGGGTGCCGTTGAGGCTGGCGAGCAGCTCGCGGCCCGACATCGGGCGGTAGAGCAGCACGATCACGCCGGCCTCGGCCGCCGCCAGCGCGGCGAGCGACTCGTTGACCGGGAAGCTGTGGCGCCTGCTGCCGGAGTCGATGAAGTCCACCACCGAGATCGGTTCGTGCACCCGCACCAGGGTCTCGCGCTCGGGTGCGATGTCGCCGCGCGACAGGGCGAAATGCACGTCGCCCGAGGTCTTGTCCTCGAAGGCGGACAGCGTGAAGCGGCCGTGGGCGGTGTCGACGTCCTTCTCGCTGACCTTCTCGATCAGGTGCTCGGTGGCGGCGCGGTATTCGATCAGGTCGCGGATGGCGCCGATCTTCAGGCCGTGCTTCTTGCCGAACTCGACGAGGTCGGGCAGGCGCGCCATGGTGCCGTCGTCCTTGAGGATCTCGCAGATCACCGAGGCGGGCTCCAGGCCGGCGAGGTGGGCGAGGTCGCAGCCGGCCTCGGTGTGGCCGGCGCGGATCAGCACGCCGCCCTTCTGCGCGGTGAGCGGGAAGATGTGGCCCGGGGTCACGATGTCGTCCGGCTTGGCGTGGCGGCCGACCGCGACCTGCACGGTGCGCGCGCGGTCGTGCGCCGAGATGCCGGTGGTGACGCCGGTGGCGGCCTCGATCGAGGCGGTGAAGGCGGTGCCGTGCGGCGTGCGGTTGTCGCGCACCATCTGCTCCAGGCCGAGCTGGCGGCAGCGTTCGTCGGTCAGCGTCAGGCACACCAGGCCGCGGCAGTGCGTGACCATGAAATTGATCGCTTCGGGGGTGACGAACTCCGCGGCGAGGACGACGTCGCCCTCGTTTTCGCGATCTTCCTCGTCGACCAGGATGACCATCCGGCCGGCCTTGATGTCGGCGATGATCTCGGTAATCGGCGCAAGTGCGCTCATGCTGTTTCCTTTGTTTTTGCCTTGCCGGCGTCTGGCGCGGCGCATGTGTTCGTTGTTGCTCAGCCCTGGGCGGCGTCTTCGCCGCGCCAGGCGAGCATGCGCTCGACGTAGCGTGCGATCAGGTCGATTTCCAGGTTGACCCGGCTGCCCGCGGCCAGATGCTTCAGGTTGGTCATCGCCACCGTGTGCGGGATCAGGTTGATCGAGAAGTCGCGCCCTTCGACGTGGTTCACCGTCAGGCTGACGCCGTTGACGGTGATCGAGCCCTTCTTGGCAATGTAGCCGGCGATCGCCGCGGGTGCGCGGATCACCAGTTCGTGGCTCTCGCCCAGCGGCTCGAACTTCAGCACCTCGCCGACGCCGTCCACATGCCCGGTGACCAGGTGGCCGCCGAGGCGGTCCGCCAGGCGCAGCGCCTTTTCCAGGTTCACCTCGTTGCCGACGGCGTCCAGGCCGACGGTGCAGTTCAGCGTCTCGCGCGAAACGTCGTACTTCAGCCTGGGGCCGTCCATTTCGACCACGGTCAGGCACACGCCGCTGTGCGCGATGCTGTCGCCGACGATGACGTCGGACAGGTCCAGGCCGTCGGTATCGACGGTGAGGCGGATGCCGTCCGCGAGCGGCTCGATGTGTTCGATGCGGCCGATGGCCGCGACGATGCCGGAGAACATGAAAGGTCTGACGCGAAAGGGGAAAGGCGGGATTGTAGGGTAAAAACCCCGCCCCTGCCGCTACAGCGCCCGATCCAGCACGGTCGCGAAGGGGGTCGCCTTCATGAAGCCGACCACGCGCAGGCCCTTGCGCTCCTGGCCCCCGGCGTCGAAGAAGATGATGCCCGGCGGGCCGAACAGGCCGAAGCGCTTCAGCAGCGCCTTGTGCTCGTCGCTGTTGGCGGTGACGTCGGCCTTCAGCAGCAGCATCCGGCCCATGCGCTCGGCGACGGCGGCGTCGGTGAAGGTGAAGCGTTCCATCTCCTTGCACGACACGCACCAGTCGGCATAGAAATCGAGCATCACCGGGCGGTCGGCGGCGGCCAGGCGGGCGTCGAGTTCGGCGATGGAATCCACCTTCTCGAAAGGCGGCAGGGTGACTGGCGCCGCCGTTGCGGCGCGCAGCACCGCCAGCGGCTGCAGCGGGTCGCGCGAGCCGGCCAGCGCGCCGATCAGCATCGCCGCGCCGGACAGCAGCAGCAGCACGCCGACGCCTTTCCAGAAGCGCTGCCAGCCCCTGGCGTTGTGCGGCAGCGGGTCGATCGCGTGCAGGAAGATGGCCGAGAACAGCAGCAGCGCCGCCCAGCCCAGCATCATCGCCAGCGGCGGGATCACCGGCGTCAGCATCCACAGCGCCACTGCCAGCAGCATCACGCCGAAAGCCTTCTTGACGCCTTCCATCCACGGCCCGACCTTGGGCAGCAGGCTGCGCGAGGCCACGCCCACCAGCAGCAGCGGCGCGCCCATGCCCAGCGCCATCACGAACAGCGCCCAGCCGCCCAGCACCGCGTCGCCGGTCTGGGCGATGTAGAGCAGGGCGCCGGCCAGCGGCGCGGCGACGCAGGGGCCGACGATCAGCGCCGACAGTGCGCCCATGATGGTGACGCCACCGAGGTTGCCACCCTTCTTGTGGCTCGCGCTGTCGGCCAGCCGGCTCTGCAGGGCGGTCGGCAACTGCAGTTCGTAGAAGCCGAACATCGACAGCGACAGCAGCACGAACAGCAGCGCGAAGGCCGACAGCACCCAGACGTTCTGCAAGGCCGCCGTCAGCATCGTGCCCGACAGGCCGGCGGCGACGCCCGCCAGCGCGTAGGTCACCGCCATGCCCAGCACGTAGGCCAGCGACAGCACGAAGGCGCGCGCGTGCGAAACCTTGTGGCCCTGGCCGACGATGATGCCGGACAGGATCGGAATCATCGGGAAGGTGCAGGGCGTGAAGGCCAGCAGCAGGCCGAAGCCGAAGAAGCTCAGCAGGACCAGCGGCACGCTGGCGCCCGACAGCAGGCGGGCGATGTCGCCGGTTTCGTCGCCGGAGACGGCGGCACCCGTGGCCGGTTCGCTGGCGGCCGATGCCGCGGTGCTGCCGAAGCCGCCGTTGAGCACATTGCCGAGAAAGCCGCTGCCGCTCTTCTGCGGTGGCGCATCGAGATCGATCGCCGCGAGCTGCGTCGTCGGCGGATAGCAGATGCCGCCGTCCCAGCAGCCCTGGCTGGTGGCGACCAGTTCGAAGCGCGTCATGCCCTCGGGCACCGCCGCCACCGGCAGCAGGATGCGCAGCTCGCCGCGGTGGGTCTCGACATTGCCGAAGAAATCGTCCTTGTGCCATTTGCCGGTCGGCTTCACCGGCGGACCGAATTCGACGCCGGCAGGCTCGGACTCGAAACGGAACTTGTCACCGTACAGGTAGTAGTCCTTCGCCACCTGGAACACGACTTCCACCGTCTGTGCATCCAGCGCCTGGGCGCGCAGGGCGAAGGCCTTCTCGGGTTCGATCGGGTTGGCCTGGGAGTGATTGGGCAACAACAGGCCGGACAGCAACAGGCCGGCAAGCAGCGAAAGCAGGGTCAGCAGGCGGTGCATCGTGTTCTTCTGGGGCGGCGGATGGAAGGTGACCGGGAAAGCAACTGGCGGAGTGGCGGCGGAACGGATTTCAGGTGCCGGGGACGGTTTCGGCTGCGACCCAGTCGAGGTAGCCCGGCAGGCCCAGCACCACAGGGACCGCCACGATCTCGGGAAGTTCGTAGGGATGGTGGGCGCGGATGGCCGCTTCCAGCGCGGCATAGCGTGTGCGCGTGGTCTTGATCAGCAGCGGCACTTCGGCTGCCGTCTCGAGTTCGCTCTGCCAGCGATACACCGAGGTGCAGGGCGCCAGGATATTCACGCAGGCGGCCAGGCGCTGCTCGACCAGCGCCGCGGCGAGCGCACGGGCGCTGTCGCCATCGGGCAGGTTGGTGAGGACGAGGAGGGTGTCGGGGGTTTCGGCCATGGTGGGGTGCTCCGTGTCGCAGTAGGCGATTGTCCCAGAGCCGGTGGCTGTTCGGGCTGTCGGGGATCAAGCGAAAGCCGATTGAAAGGGATGGCATTGCAATATGCGCCGCGTGCCATTCCCGCGTGGCGCGAACAACTCGACAAGATCACGGAGACATTCATGAACCGCTTCATCCGGATGGCCACACTCGCCACACTCGCCTCGGCCGCCGCCTTCCCGTGTGCCGCCCAGTCCAACGTCACTATCTATGGCCTGCTCGACGTCAACCTCGGCTATGAGCGCTCCGGCGATCTCCGCCACAAGGGGGTGGATCATGGCGAGCTCAACGGCACGCGCATCGGCTTTCGCGGCACCGAGAACCTGGGCAACGGCATGAAGGCCCTGTTCGTGCTGGAAAGCGGCTTCGACATCTCGAACGGCGAGCGCGAGCAGGGAGGGCGGCATTTCGGCCGCCAGGCTTTCGTCGGCCTCGAAGGCGGCCTGGGGCGGCTCACACTCGGCCGCCAGTATTCGCCCGCCTTCGTCGCGATCGATCCCTTCGATGCCACCGGCAGCGCCGACCGCAGCGTCGGCCTGCTGTCGCGCAAGGCAGGTGCGGTGAAACCGGCCTACGAAGTGCGCTTCGACAACATGGTCAAGTACCGCTCGCCCAAGTTCGCCGGCTTCGAACTCGATGCCGGCTACTGGTTCGGCAGGGAGGAAGGCTCGGACTCCAGCGCGCGCAAGCAGGGCGACGGCCACGGCATCGCCCTGCTCTACGCCAACGGCCCGTTCTCCGGCTCGCTGGTCACGCAGACGGTGCAGCAGGACGCCACCGGCGGCAAGGTGCGAACCAACGGCTTCGGGCTGGCGTACGACTTCGGGCCGGTCAAGGCCTATTTTGCCTGGACCCAGGATCGCGAGCGCGGCACGGTCGGTTCGGGCAAGGCGCGCACCTTCGACGTGGGTGCCGAGATCAAGGCCGGTGCCAGCGGCACGGTGGCGCTGAGCTACGCCGACCGCGACGAATCGGACGGCGCCGTGGGGCAGGATGCGCACGGCTGGTCCGCCTACTACATGCACGACCTGTCCAGGCGCACGACGCTGTATGCCGGCTACTCGCGCCTCAGCAACGAAAGCGGTGCCAGCTACGCGATCGGCAACCTCAGGCCGGAAGCGGGCGATTCGCACCGCGTGCTGCTGGCGGGCGTGCGCCACCGCTTCTGAGCGCCGCAGCCGCGGCAAGCACGCCGATCCCGAGCCCCGCCATGGTGCGGCAATCCAGCCGCGCCATTGCAGGGGCTCGGCGAGGCGAAAGCGTTCCGAAAGCCATTCGTTCTAGTTTTGGCAGACAACACATACAGAGGAGACAGCCACCATGAATGTGAACGGCATGAAGTATGGCGCGCACCTGCTGCGCTTCGCCGACTTTCCCACCCCGGAGATACTGGGCTCCGATGCCAGCGAGGAAGAGATCCGCGACCTCATCGAGCGTCACGGCGCAGTGTTCGTGAAACCCGTGTTCAAGGGCGGGGTCGGCAAGAAGGGCAAGGCCGGCCTGATCGGCCGTGCCAAGGATCTGAAGACCGCGCTCGCCGAGAAGGAACGCCTGTATTTCGTCGAGCATCGCCACGGCAACCAGGTGTCGAAGTCCAACGGCGTCACTTTCGAGGCCGCGGTGCCGGCCGAGCACGAGATCTACTTCTCGATCACCGATTCGACCGAGTTCCGCGCGCCGACGATGACGCTGACCCACATGGGCGGCATGGACATCGAGGAACTGGACAAGTCGCTGGTCGCGCGCGTCCCCTTCGATCCGCTCACCGGCCTGAAGGCTTTCGTCGTCGCCAACGCGCTCGCCGACATCGGTGCGCCCAAGCAGGTCATCTCGCCGCTGGTGCAGCACCTGCCGCGCCTGTGGGAACTGTTCCACGACTTCGGCATGACGACGCTCGAACTCAACCCGATCCGCATGCGCCCCGACCGCCGCGGCCGGCTCACGCCGGTGGCCTGCGACTTCAAATGCGGCTTCGACCGCGACGACCCGCGCTGGCACCGCCTGAACCTGCCGCTCCATCTGTTCGCCACCGACTACTCGGACTTCGAGCAGGAGATCAACCAGTTGCGCACCCACCAGGGCCAGAGCGACGTGTACGTCATCAACGAGGGCGGCACCATCCTGGCGCCCACCTTCGGCGGCGGCGCCAACTCGCTCGTCACCGAGATGCTCGGCGACGACGCCATCATCTCCTCGGACTTCGGCGGCAACCCGCCCTACGAGAAGATGAAGGCGGTCGCCTCGATCTGCTTCAAGCACTGGCTGCGCCAGTCCAACGTGCTCTTCATCATCGGCGGCAAGTCCAACAACACCGACATCCACGAGACCTTCCGCGCGATGGCCGACGCCTTGCGCGAGCACTTCGCCAGCCACGGGCCGACGCCGCTCTACGTCGTCGCCGGGCGCGGCGGCCCCAACCTCGTGCGCGGCCTGGGCGTGCTGCGCGACACCTGCGAAGCGCTCGGCCTGCCCTATCGGCTGTTCGGCTTCGATTCGGCGATGAGCGAAGTCGTCGACTACGCGCGCGAGGCCAACGAATGGATGAAGGCGGGCGGGCGCGACGCCGTCGCCCAGCGGCTGCGCATCGCCCCCGCGGCGACGGCCGCCTGAGCGCGGCAATTCGCGGCACGGACAAGAAAACAGGAGACAGCCATGTATCGGCAAGGTGCAGGTGATTTCAAGTATTACGTCGGCGTCAACTCGCTGGCACAGATCGCAACGCAGCACGACCGCGTCTGCGTGCTCAACATTCTCGGCGGCGAATCGAGCGAAGTGACGCCGGTCGGCCACGCGTGGTCGGGCGGCAACGTCGTGTTCGGCACGTCCCCCGGGCGGCGCGGCCAGGTGCTGGAGACGCCGATCGGCAACATCCCGGTCTACAACAGCGTGCGCGAAGGCCTCGACGACGGCCATCGCTTCAACTGCGGCGTGGTGTATCTGCCGCCCGCGGCCGCGCGCGACGGCGTCGCCGAGCTGATCCGGGTCAATCCCGAACTGAAGAAGATCTTCATCATCACCGAGAAGATCGCGGTGCACGATGCGCGCGAGATCCGCGCCATGGGCCAGCAGCACGGCATCGACATCTTCGGCGCCAACTGCCTCGGCGTGGCCGACGCCTGGAACCAGGTGCGCATCGGCGGCGCGCTCGGCGGCGACAATCCGTCGGACACGCTGCGCCGCGGCTCGATCGCGGTGCTGTCGAACTCGGGCGGCTTCACCACCACCATTGCCCAGTACCTGCGCATGGCCGGCTGGGGCACGACGACGCTGGTCTCCAGCGGCAAGGATGTCTACATCCACTATGCTGCGCCCGAGTTCGCCTTCGCGCTCGCCAACGATGCGCGCAGCAAGGCCGCCGTGCTGTATTGCGAACCCGGCGGCTATTACGAGCGCGATGCCATGTTCACGAAGCCGGTGGTGGCCTGCGTCGTCGGCCGCTGGAAGAGCAAGCTCACGCGCGCCGTCGGCCATGCCGGGGCGATGGCCGGCGGCGAGGACGATGCCGCGGCGAAAGAGCGCTGGTTCATGGACAAGTTCGGCGTCGACGGC
>JRYH01004626.1_pt1 | contig 10922 bp, 5 predicted proteins | sample 235351 | NCBI WGS metagenome assembly JRYH01 (sample SAMN03074221, study PRJNA261480) | activated sludge metagenome | biome: Wastewater Treatment Plant; feature: Wastewater; material: Activated sludge; isolation source: activated biomass of a wastewater treatment plant treating wastewater... ... | reverse complement strand
GCAGGACGGGCGTAGCGAAGGACGGGATCTCGGGAGAGGCGGGCGTGAACGAGGCGGTTGCTGGGGCGGGTACATCGGGAGCTGCGACCGAGGACGACGAGTCGGCGGCTTCGCTCTGGGCTGAAGAGGTCGAGCTGATGCTGCTCGAGCTTCAGCATGGGAAGGACGTGCCGACGCTGAAAGTGGCCGAGGACGTCCTGGCGAGCGCGCAGCGCCTGGTCGAGCTCGCCCGTCAGGCGGCGGAGGAGAAGCGGAAGGCGAGCGAGGTGCAGGAACGTCTCAATCGCCGGGTCGAGACCATCAGGGACCTCGCCGCCTCGCTCTCCCAGGACGAGACGAAGACCGTGGCCGAGGCCTGCCGGGGTCTTCCCGAAATCCGGGCCGGGTCCGAGACGCTGGAAACCCTGCTCGTCTCCCTCGAGATGTCGCTCACCGGCCTTGCCGGCCAGGAACGGGAGCTCGCCGATGCCATCGGTGCGCAGGCGAAAGCATCCGAAACCGGAGACGGCGCCGAGATCAAGCGTCTCGCCCGGCTGGTGGTGCAGAAGGCCGACGCCCTGGAGGAAGCGGTCGGGCGGCTCGACGTTCCCGGTCTGGTCGAGCGGCTCAAGGCGGCAGGGACCGCCGGGCTCCCCTCGGGTGTGGCGGATCCGGCAGAAGATGGACCCGAACCGGAGCGGCCGGACCCGGATGGCGTCCAGCCGAGCGGCGCTGCGCAGGCGGCCACTTCGGCCGGAGGAGATGATAAATCTCGGCCGCAGGCCGCCACGGAAACGGATCGGACCTTGGAAGGACGGGAAGGGCCGAGGAGCCGTCATCCAGGAGACGGTCGCGCCAAAGGCTGGCGGGGACGATGGGTCCGGGGCCGATCGGTCGCAGGGTGCTCCCGGCCGGGACGGCGCGACGGTGGAGGAAGCGCCGGCGAAGAATGCATCGCCGGCCAAGGTGGCGCCGAGCGAATCATCGATTGCAGCGACGGCCGGCGGAGAGGCGGGGAGGACGAGCAGCCTCAATCAGGACGCGGTCGTTGCGTGGAGTCGGCTCGTCGCGCGGGACGAGGCCGGCCTCGCATGGCATCTGTCGTCCGTGCTCGAAGCGATGGGATGCCTGCCGGCGGCGCTGCCGCGGCCCCAGTATCTGAAGGCGCTCTGCTTCGGCAGCACGGTGATGGTCTCGGACGACCCCTCGACCATTCGCATGAAGGACGAGCTGGTGGGCGCGATCGCGGAGCCGCGGAACACCAACGAGGCGATGCTGGCCATGGCGGCGCTCGTGCGCCCGGCCTTGCTGGCGCTCGAAAGCGGCGCGCTGCAGACGGCGATCGGCCTGCCGCTCTGGCACGCAACTTTCATGCACGAACTGCAGCAGGCGCTGACGAGCTACCAGAAATCCGGCCAGTTCCTGACGCAGCAGTCGCTGCGCCGCCCGCCCGATGCCCAGAACCAGGCGAAGCTGTCCGCGGCGGCGACCAGGGATCTCGAGAACTACGGCGAGCAGGCGCCGAAGCTCCGGATCAACTTCCACCGCGCCGATTTGGTGTGGAAGGAGCTCTTCAAGCGAGACGGCGCGTTCGGCAAGCCGATCAGCGACGCCGCGGCCGGGAGGACGGACGAGGCCGTCGCCGCTTTCCAGGACCTGCTGCGCCGCTTCAATGGCGATATCGGCGCGATCGACGGGCTCGTCGATCGCATCGACGACGAGGTCAGCCGACCGGGCGGCAAGGAGGCGATCACCGCCAAGGCGCGGCTCAGGTTGCGCAATCTCATACAGCAGGCGCTGACCACGTTCTCAGGCTGGCTCGACACCGCGGCCGCGCGCGCAGCCGACGGCGCCGACGATCGCATGGCGCCGATCCGCGACGAGCTCGAGGCGGCGGCGAGGACCGCGCTCGCCGGCGCCGCGGCGCTGGTGGAAGAGTCCGGCGATGCGGTCGAGGCGGCCACGGTGAAGGCCTTCGGTCGCGCCATGGAGGATCTGATCGCGGCGATCCGGCCCGAGGGCGAGGGCCTGCGCCAGCGCGATCCGTACGGGCTGCTCCACGACGGCTTCCTGCGCATCCCCGGGCAGCGATTCGGCGGCGCCCGCGAGCCCGAGCCCTACGTGCCGGAGGACATCCTCGACGCGATTCTGGCCTATGCGCGCGGGCAGGAAAAGGCGTCCTGGGAACAGGTCTTCGCGGATCGCATGGCCGAGCGCTCGCATATCGCGACGGCGCGCGTCCTCGCCATTCTGGAGCTCCGGGGCGTTTCCGATGCCGAGATCGCAAGGCTGGATCGGCAGCGTCAGGCCGACATCGATCAGGCCCGCGCAGACCTGGTGCGCGAGCGTCATTCATTGCGCGAGGAGCTCGACCAGGCGCTGGCGCAGGACGCGGTGCGCGACAGCGAGACGATGGCGCTCCTGGAAGAGATCGAGGCGATCGAGCCGGCGAAGCTGCCGATCGACCTCGCCAATGGCGGCGGCGCGACGATCGCCGATTTCCCGGCCGCAACGCGCGCCCTCGAGGAGATCCGGCGCGGCATCGAGAAATCGAAGGCGGAGATCACGGCGCGGCTCACTGCCGAGATCGACGAGATGAAGGCCGCCGGCAGGCTCTTGGCCGATGACGAGGTGCGAATCCGCGCTCGCCTCGGCCGGAACGATTATGTCTCGGCCGCGGACATGATCGAGCTCGTGAGGGAGGGCGAGAGCGGCTTCACGCGCAAGGCGGAGCGGCCGTTCCGGACGTTCTTCCCGGCGGTCGCCGAGGCGATGGCGGCCGAGACCGGCCAGAAGCTGATGCGGGAGGTGCTGAGCGCCTGCCAGAGCGGCGCCAGGTCCGGGCCGTTCGACTTCTCGCAGCTGACCGAGCCGGAAAAGCGGTCGGATTCGGCCAAGGCGATGCATGACTGGCATCACCTGAGGTCGCCGCAATCGAAGCAGGATAAAGCGGAGTCGGTGGCGAACGTCCTGACGGCCATCGGCTTTCGCGGCGTCAAGGCCAAGCGGGCCGGCGAAGGCGACCGAAAGCGCGTGGTGCTGAACGTCGAGGCGGAGCAGATCGTCAACCCGCGTATCTGCCCGATCCCGTATTTCGGCAGCGAGTGCCACGGCCAGTGGCGGGTCACGGTGTGGACCGGCGACGCGACGCCCGAGGAGATCGTGGCCGACGCGGCCAAGGGCAGCCATGTCGCCGACATGGCGATCGTCGGCTCGAGGATGTCGCTCGACGCGCGGCGCAAGCTCGCCCAGGTCACGCGGCGGGACCGGACACCGCTCCTGGTTCTCGACGAGTCGCTCTATGTGTGGCTTCTCATGCAGACCGAGTACCGGCTGCCGATGTTCTTCGACTGTGCGCTGCCGTTCTCCTGGTGCAACCCCTACCCGGCGGCCCACGGACCGGTGCCGGTCGAGAGCTTCTACGGGCGGGCGGACGAGATTGAGGAGATCGTGTCGCCGCGCGGCAGCTCGCTCGTCTATGGCGGCCGGCAGCTCGGCAAGTCGGCGCTGCTTGCGCAGGTGAGCAAGCGCGCCCACAAGAAGCGGGAAGGCGAGCTCGCTTATCACCTCGATTTGAAGAGTTTGGGCGCCGACGGTCGTCCCGAGCGCGTTTGGTCGGATATCGGCCGGCATCTCTATCTGGAAGGGATCCTGACCAGGCATCACGAGACGCCCAACGAGGTGGTCGAGGCGATCGAGCGCTGGCTCGCGGCAGACCCCAAGCGCAGCATGCTGCTGCTCCTGGACGAGATGGACGACTTCCTGGTGGCCGACGGCGAGCGTCACTACGAGAACGTCGTGCTGATGCGTGCGCTGATGGACAAGACTCAGCGCCGCTGCAAGTTCGTCCTCGCCGGGCTTCACGACGTGCAGCGCGCCTCGACGACGGCGAATACGCCGCTCGTTCATTTCGGAGATCCGATCTGCGTCGGGCCGTTCTACAGCGGCAGCGACAAGAAGGCGGCGCGCCAGATGGTGATCCAGCCGCTCGCAGCTGCCGGCTACGAGTTTTCGGATCCTTGGCTGCCTCTCCGGATTCTGTCCCAGCTGCATTTCTATCCGTCGCTGGTCGGAGTGTTCTGCCGCCAGCTGGCGGAACGGCTGACGAAGGCGGCCGCCGCGGGTGCCCGTTCTGCGGTCCCCGTCGGAAGCGGACAGGCGACGGGAGGCAAGCAGGCGGGAGATGTTCAGCCGACGTCTGGGCCGCCCTGGGTCATCACCGCCAAGGATCTCGAGGAGGCGATGCAGGGCGAGGCAGCCCGGAAGGAGATCAGGGACCGCTTCGGGATCACCCTCGACCTCGACCCCCGCTACAAGCTGGTGGCGCTGGTCCTGGCGCTGCGTGCGCACGCCGACGCCGAGCGCGGCGCGGCGCAGGTGCCGGTAGACCTGCAGACCCTGCGCACCGAGGCGATGTACTGGTGGCCGGAGGGTTTCGAGGGGCGTGCGGGCGTCGAGGCGTTCCAGGCGCTCCTCGAGGAGATGCAGGGGCTGGGCGTCGTCATCAAGGCGGGCGCGGGGTGGAAGTTCCGCTCCTCGCGCATCTCCGCCATGATCGGCTCCGAGAAGGAGGTCGAGGCCGAGCTCGTCGAGTTTCGGCACAAGCAGCCGCCGAAGCTCAAATGGGAACCCGGCCTCGATCACAGCAAGCTGTCGGGCGCGGGCTTCAGGCGATCGCCGCTCAACCGCGTTCAGGAGCGCGAAATCGTCCAGGACAAGGCCCAGTTCAGCAAGGCCCAGCCCAGCAAGGCCCAGGCCAGCAAGGCGCAAGGCGGGCAGGGCAAGGGCAGGCGCGCCTGGGTTATCTTCGGCTGCGAGGCCGCGGGACTTGCCGACACCTGGGAGGCCGTGCAGGTTGCTGCGGGAAGCCCCAGGGCCGACCGGCTGGCGGAGAGCCCCGGCAAGGTCGACCGGACGTCATTCGGCTGGATGCTCGAGCGGGCGGCGCACAACAAGCCGAGGCTCTACTGGATCGGGCCAGAATACCGTTGGGACGCCGACTGGATCGGCGACGCCCTGCATCGCAAGGACCTGCGCGGCGCCGGCACGCGCCTGATCTTGGGCGGCGGACCGGACCATGCGCTCATGTGGGCGGTGCGCAACGCTCACGATCAGGATCTCGAGCGGCATGCGGCCGAAGGCAACGGGTTCGAGGGCGACGCCCGGATCGGCGTGGCCGCCATTCAGCCGGTGCTCGGTAACGCGCTGCGCTACTGGCTGAAGGACGTCGGCCTCGAGGCGCTCGATTCGGTCGACATGGTGGAGCGGATTGCCGCCGCCACGGGAGGCTACGCCCAGTACCTGTCGTCGCTCACTGCGGACCTGGCGAGGGCGCCGGTCAATCCCGACAAGGTGATCGACGGCTGGATGGAGCGCATGACGCCGCGCATCGAAGCCGGGCTCGGCATCAGGTCCGGGCTGCGGGCCTGGCTCTCCTTGCTGGCTCAGGAGGCAGGCGGCGCCGGGTGGGGCGACCTGGCTGGCATGGTCGATCTCGTGGAGCCGAGCTTCGAGGGTCCCGACGGCGCGGAGCGCCTGGAGACTCCGGCCATCGTCGCCTGGGCCGAGGCCATGGGTCTCGCCTTCCGGTCGGGCAAGGAGAGCTGGCGTCCCAACCCGCTGCTGGTCAGGCTGCTGGGGGAGAAGCATGGATGAAGCGGCCTGGCGCCTGCCCGGGCCGGCCGGGTTCCTGGAGAAGGCGGTCGACGCGCTTGTCCAGGGCGTCGTCGTCCTGGACGTGCCGCCGAGCCGCGCGGGCGCCATCATCCCGTCCTTCCGCCGCGCCGCCGAAGAAGCGGGATACGCCTCCGGCGGCTTCTTCGCTCTGACCGACGACCCTCGCGTTCCGCCCGCCTCGCAGATTGCCGAGGCGGCGCTGCCGGCCGGCGGCCGCCCGCCCACGTTGTCCGCGGCGTCGATCGCCTCGGCCGACGGCATGGACGGCGTGGTCTGCCTGGTCGCGCCGCGGCCGGGAGCCGACGAGCGCCTCGAGCGGGGCGGACGCATCGACTGGCGCCGATGGGAGCCGTTCGTCTCCGGTTTTCTGACGGCGAGAGCCGGGTCCCGGCTGGTCGATCCGCCGTCGATCGTCTTCCTGGCGCCCGCGGCCGCCGGCGCTCTCGACAAGCGGGCGGCTCGCTTCAGGTTCGAAGGCGTCGTCGGCCGCGACGAGGCGCGCCTGGTCTTCGCCGGCGCCGCCCGCGGGCGCGGCCCCAGCGAGCTCGACCGGCTGCTCGCCGTCGAGCTTGCGGTGGAGCTCGCTGGCTGGGATCTCGCCACCGTGCGCGTGCTCGCCGGCCGCTCGCTCGAGGAGTTGCTCGATCTCTCCTCCCATGATCTCTCTGTCAATCGTTTCTCTCGCGGCCCCCTCGAATGGGCAAACGGCAGGGCGGTGTCGTGGGAGGACGGGAGCGTCGATCTGTTCGAGGGACGACGATTCGCGGCGCTGGGCGCGGTGCTGGCGACGCAGGATGCCCAGGAGCTCGAGCGACGGATCTGGCGCGCCCAGGTCCGGGCCCTCTTCCCCTGGCTCGAGGAGGTGCGGCAGGAGTTCATTGATCGCCACAGCCGGCGCCTCAGGCTGCCCTTGCTGAGCTACGACGGGACCGAGATCGACGACCCGGCCGATCTCGACTGGGGGCAGATCCAGTGGGCCATGAAAGGGTCTGCCACACAGCAGGAGATGGATTGGCTCACGGTGATGAAGGACATCCGCAACGCGCTGGCCCATCGTCGTCCGGCCTCCTTTGGGCGTCTCGCCGCCGCGCAACGTGACTGCAGGCGGATGCTCTCCGGCGGCTGATCCGGTCTCGTGGGGCTCGAGCGCCCAATCCGGCGTGACGATTTCGTCGACGATCTCCAGGACGACGATGCGTATCGACCGCTGTCGATCGAGGGATGCGACGTCACGCTCGAGCGGATCGACCGCGTGCGCCTCGTGCGAATCTGGTGGGGCACTGGCGGCAATTGGGCAGTCAGGCTGGAGCTCCGGGCGGGCTGTTGAGCGCCTTCGCCTGAGGGCGTGTCGTCGGGCGCCGTCCCTCGCCGCGCCTGGCGCTCGTCTATAATCGGGCGTCCGCGCGAGGGATTCGTTCAGCGATACGAACAGCTGACCGAAGCGGCATGCCGCAGCGGTCTGAATGGCGAGCCGCTTTTTCGGTTCGTTTTGACTCCGAAGTGTTTCCCGGCAGATCTCGACAAGACGAGCCCGGAAGAAGAGAGGTCGTGCGATCCGTCCAGGTGGCGGCGATCGAAGTCACGACTATCTGGGCCTCTGATGGGCTCACGGGTCTGGTTGCCCGGAGCCTCATCTGATCTTTTCCGGGGGCTCCAGGCCATGATCGCGTCCTTTGCCGTCTTCGCCGTCGTTCTCGTCATTCTTTCTGTCGTCATCGTCCTGAGCGCGGTCAAGTCCGTGCCGCAGGGCTACGAATGGACGGTCGAGCGCTTCGGCCGCTACACCGCGACGCTCCGTCCTGGCCTCGGATTCATCGTGCCCTTGATCGATCGCATCGGCTCCAAGATCAACATGATGGAGTCGGTGCTCGACGTGCCGACCCAGCAGGTCATCACCAAGGACAACGCCATGGTCGCCGTCGACGGCGTGGTGTTCTACCAGGTATTGGACGCGGCCAAGGCGGCCTACGAGGTGAACGACCTGCAGAACGCGGTTTTGAACCTCACCATGACCAACATCCGGACCGTCATGGGATCCATGTCCTTGGACGACGTCCTCTCCGAGCGCGACAAGATCAACACCCAGCTCCTCCACGTGGTCGACGACGCCACCCAGCCCTGGGGCATCAAGGTCACCCGGATCGAGATCAAGGATATCGCCCCGCCGCGCGATCTCGTCGAGTCGATGGCGCGCCAGATGAAGGCCGAGCGCGACAAGCGCGCCAACATCCTGGAGGCCGAAGGCTTCCGCCAGGCGGCCATTCTCAAGGCCGAGGGTGAAAAGCAGTCGGTGATCCTCGAGGCCGAAGGCGAGTGCGAGGCGGCGTTCCGCGAGGCCGAAGCGCGCGAGCGCCTGGCCGAGGCGGAAGCCAAGGCGACGACCATGGTTTCGGAAGCGATCGCCGGCGGCAACGTGCAGGCCATCAACTACTTCCTCGGCACCAAGTATGTCGAGGCGCTGAAGGACATTGCCGCTGCGCCCAATCAGAAGGTCATCATGATGCCGCTCGAGGCGTCGAGCGTGATCGGCTCGCTGGGCGGCATCGCCGAGCTGGCGAAGGACGCCTTCAAGGGCGATGCGGCTGGGTTCGCCGGCTCCTGGGACAAGAAGTAAGGAGCGGGCGGCCATGTCGTTCTGGTCCTGGTGGATTGTCGCGGCGCTGCTGGCGGTCGTGGAGATCGTCGCCCCCGGCGCCTTCTTCATCTGGCTGGCCGGCGCCGCCGCGGTCACCGGTCTCGTCGTCGGCGTGCTGCCCTTTCTCTCCTGGGAAATCCAGGCGCTGGTCTTCGCCTTCATGTCGCTCGCTGCGGTGATCATCTGGTGGAAACGACCGAAGGGATCTTCTGAGGAGACCGACACGCTCAACCGGCGTGGGGCCCAGCTGGTCGGCCGGACAGGCGTTCTCGCGCAGGCGATCGTCGGCGGCCGCGGCCGGGTGCGCATCGACGACTCCTTGTGGATTGCGACCGGCCCGGAGCTCGCCGCGGAAACGGCCGTGACCGTGATCGGCGTCGACGGCGCGGTTCTCGAAGTGATGCGGAAATCCGACTGACCGGTGGCCGCAACGTTGTGTCCGGCTGGTCGACGGCCGGGCCATCCCGCGTCACGACGTCGTCCATGGAGCTGCATCTCGGGCGGGCCATGATCGCTCCGGCCCTTTGACCAGGCCCATTGCCAGATCCTGTGCAACCGGTATGTTGCTCCTTGGTTTTTGCACTTGATCCGTCATTCCTGTCGCCCTGACCCCGTCGCGTCCTCTCCCGACGATCTGCAGCGTGGTCGAGATTTCTCGGACGATCGTCAACCGCTAGGGGACGAGCCGATGATGGTGTTCGTGTCCCCGGAAAAATGTGAAAGAGAGCTCATCCAGGCGTTCTGCCGCCGACGACAAGCCGGTGCTGTGGCGGACCGCTACGACCGTCGTTGCTGCCTGTCCGGCGCCCCACCTGAAGCTTCGGGACCAACATAGTGTTGGATGAGGCTGGTCTCGACAGGCGAGCCAGCATGTTCCGGAGCGACCGAATTGACACCGCGGCATGATGTCTTCTCGAAACCAGGGTGGTCAGCGAACGGCCCTGGCCACAGACCCGGGCACAGCCCCGGTCGCAGGGACGCGTAAGCGATGGATCGGTCTCGCGCGCGTCTCCTGGTGCTCTCGGACCGTCCGGACACCGTGTTCGGTCATGTCGCCCGTGAGCTCGCGGCCGCGGCGTCCCGGGTCTTCGATGTCGATTTGAGATCTGCCGACCGGGCGTTGCCGCCGGACTGGGAGGGTTACGACCTGATCCACTTCTGCTGCTGGTGGGACGATGCCTGTGACCTGGTCCTGGCCAATCGGGAGCGGGTCATCCTGCATGTCGGCTCGTTGGATCGGGAGGAGGCCAGACCCCGAGCCGCGCTCGAGGCCGGGCGGCTGTCATTGCGGGACGGTCTGCGTTGGGACGGCATTCAGGGGATTGGCTTGGATCCGCTCCTGGCCGAGCGCGCGGCTGGCGCCGGCATGGTGCTGGCCGCCGGTGCCGATCTCCTGGCCGCTTTGCGCCAGCGCGGCCGGCGCGTGCGGCGGCTCGACATGGGAGTGGATCCGGCCGTGTTTCATCCGGCTGGCCGTCCGGCCAGCCAAATGAAAGCCGGTGGGACGAAAGGCGGCGAGATGAAGATCGGCATCGTCTCGGGCAGAGGGTCGCGAGCCCTGGCCGGGACATGGCCGGGAGCCTCGCTCCTGGAGCCGGAAGCCGATGTGATCGCGCGTCGCGACTTCTTCCGCGCCCACGAAGTGGTCGTCGCCGTCGACGACGATTTCCGCTCGAGGCTCTGCCTGGTCGAGGCGATGGCCTGCGGCGCCTTCGTGATCGCCGGCCGGCATGCAGCCGACCTGCTCGCCAACGGTGTAAGCGGACTCGTCGTGGCGAATGACCCGGACGAGATCGGGGCCGGGCTCAGATGGATCTCGGGCGATGCCCAGGCGATCGCCGATGGCGCCGCCATTGCGGCTCAGGAAGCCATGGTCGGCTTCAACTGGGGAATTGTCGGCGACGCCTATGTCGGCATGCTCTGGGAACATCTCTGCCGCCTGCAGGACCGCCGCAGGGCTGAGCGTCGGGCGTCAAGGGCGGCATGATCCGCGCGCGCAGCCCGCATCGTCATCCATGCGGCAGCGGCGTGGCTTTGAGCTCTTGATTCAGCGCTCGACCTCGGGTCGACGCGCGGGCGGCGGGAAGCATGCGCCCTGGAGGAGGGGCGAATTGTTGCCCGGATGGCGCCTGGTTCCGGCTCAGGCAACCTGCGCCTTGCCGTCGAGATAGAGTCCGTCGAGCTCGGCGATCGTCCCGTCGGGAATGGGGAGCCCGTCCGGGGCAGCCTCGCGCCAGCGCATGAGCCAGGCCCGGCGCTTCGCCGTATAGAGAGCGGCAACCCGGGTATGGGCGCTCATTCTCTGGTGCGCCGTGGCCGCGACCGGCCGATTGACCAGCATGCCACCGGCATGGCCGCCCTGCCGCCGGGGCATCAGATCGGGATGGGTGCTCTGCGCGAGGTCGAGCGGCGAGCCGGCAATGTCCTCGGTCGCCATGCCGACCAGGACGGCCAGACGGTCGGCGGCTGCACCCGAAAACCCGGCTTCCCGTCGATCGAACCGGGCGACGCCGAAGGGCCCGTTTGGCAGGTCGAGGTAGAGCCTGCAGGCCTCGAGCCCGGCCAGCTCCGGATCGGCGGTCATGATGTCGCCGAGAAGCGCGCGGGCGCGGGCGATCTCGTCCGGCGTGAT
>JRYH01004507.1_pt1 | contig 10924 bp, 3 predicted proteins | sample 235351 | NCBI WGS metagenome assembly JRYH01 (sample SAMN03074221, study PRJNA261480) | activated sludge metagenome | biome: Wastewater Treatment Plant; feature: Wastewater; material: Activated sludge; isolation source: activated biomass of a wastewater treatment plant treating wastewater... ... | reverse complement strand
CTTCCAGGTGGCAAGGGTGCGTACCCTTTCGATCGCGGCGCGTTTCATCTCGCGTGGGTCAGGCTGGATGGCGGGGCATTGTCGCCGAAGACGGGCGAAGCGTCACCCCCGCCGCCCGTGCAGCCTCCGCCCGCCCGACCGACCGGCCGCCAGCCCGGCCGGTTCAGCGCGCCGGCGCCGACAGCACGACCGTCGCGTCGTTCGACAGCAGCGCGTTCGCGGCTTCGATCGCCGCGTCGTCGATCGAGCCGGCCACGGCCTGCAGCCGCAGGAAGCCGAGCACGAAGTCCGCGTTCGCGCGCGCCCGCGACTGCACGACTTCGAACAGGCTCTGGCGCGCGTTCAGCACGTCGACGAAGCTGCGCGTGCCGGCCTTCAGGCCACGTTCGGTTCCGGTCAGCGAGGCGCCGGCCGAGGCCTCCGCCCGCGCGAGCGCCTGCACCCGCTGGCCGCTGGCCTGCAGGAACTCCACGGCCCGCGCCGCCCTCAGGGAGACGTCGGCCTCGGCGGCCTCGAGCTCGGCACGGGCCCGCCCGAGGCGCGCGCTGGCCTGGCGGGTCGCCGCGGTCACGTATCCGCCCGAGTAGATCGGGATGTTGAACTGCACGCCCCACAAGGTGGTGTCGACTCGCGACCCCAGCGTGCTGATCGAGTCGCTGCGCGCGAACTGGCGCTGGACGATCAGGTCCACGGTGGGGTGGTGGCCGGCCCGCTGCAGCTCGATCTCCTGCCGGGCCAGCTTCACGTTCTCCTTCGCGGCCCGGATCTCCGGGTTGGTCGCGAGCGCAGCGTCCTGCCAGGTCTCGACGCTCATGCCGTTGCCGCTCAGCGAAAGGCGATGCGCCGCGATCGGCCGGATCTCGCTCACGTTCAGTCCGATCGACTTCTCCAGCGCCCTGCGCGCGGCGTCCACGCGCTGCTGCGCCTCCACCAGCCGGACCCGGGCCGCGTCGAGCCGCGCCTCCGCGTCGAGGATGTCGGTGCGGGTGTTCACGCCGGCCTCGAAGCCGCGGGTGACCGAGGCCAGCAGCCCCTCGAGCGACTCGATCTCGGCACTGGCGTAACGCTCGACCGCCGAGGCATACAGGCACTCCAGGTACTGCTCGCTCACGTCGAGCACGAGCTTCGCGCGCTCGACCCGGGTCTGCTCCTCGGCAGCCGCGATCCGGGTGTCGGCCTGCTCGCGCCTCACCGTGCTCTCGCGCGCGTAGATCGGCTGCCTCAGCGTGATCGAGTAGTTCCTGGCCGTGTAGTCGGGCTCGTCCGTCACGCCGTTGGACAGCGTCCGGTTCGCATTGTTGAAGGTGTGCGTGCCCGACACGGACAGCGAAGGCAGCAGGGCGGCCCGCGCCTTGGGCACCTCTTCGCGCACCGCGTGAAGCTCGGCCCGCGCCGCCCGATACCCTGCTTCGGCCTCGAGCGCCCGGCCGATGGCCGACTTCAGGTCCAGGGGTTGCGCCGAGGCCGCGCCGCCCGCCAGCGCGGCGAGCGGCAGCAGCCCGGCCAGGATGCGCCCACCGATCGCGCGGCGCATGGTCAGTACTCGGTCATGGCCATCGCGACCCGCCGCATCAGCGGACGGGCCAGGTAGTCGAGCAGGCTTCGTTCGCCGGTCTTGATCACCGCGTCGGCCGACATGCCCGGGATCAGCTGCTTGTCGGTCAGCCGGGCGAGGCTCTCGGGCAAGACCTCGATGCGCCCGAGGAAGTAAGGCACGTGCGTGACCGGATCGGTCATCCGGTCGGCCGACACCGAGATCAGCTTGCCCTGCACCACCTGGTCAGGCGCGTCCTGGAAGGCGTTGAAGCGGACATCCGCCTGCAGCCCCGGCTGGATGCGATCGATCAGCTGCGGCTCGATCCGCACCTCCAGGATCAGGCGCTCGTTCATCGGCACGATGTCCATGATCTTGCTGCCCGGCGCCACCACCGCGTTGACCGACTGCACCTGCAGGCCCACCACGACCCCGTTGACCGGCGAGGTCAGGCGGGTGCGCCGGATCTCGTCGGCGATCGAGGCCAGCCGCTCCATGTAGGCCGGGAGCTCGCGCGAGATCTCGGCCATCTCGGCGTCGACGTTCTGCAGGAACTCGCGCTGCTTCGCCTGGCTGCGCATGCGCAGCTCGGCAATGTCGCTCAGGCGCGCGGCCGCCGAGGCCTCCAGGTCGACGATCTGCGACATCAGGTCGGCCCGCATCCGCTCCTCCTCGAGCAGGCGGTTGCGCGGCAGGTAGCCGTCGGCCGCGAGGCCGCGGCTGCCCCGCAGCTGCTCGTCGAGCAGGGCCAGCTGGCTGCGCCGGCCGGCGAGCCTGGCGAGCAGGCCGCTGCGCTGGGCCGAAAGCGAGGCGATCGCCTCGTCGTTGGCGTGCAGCTCGGCCTGCAGCGCGGCGCGGCGGCTGGTGAAGAGCTGCTGCTGCAGGCTCATGTTGCGCAGCGCGTGCACGTCCTGCTGCGCGGCCGCGACCAGCTCCGGCGGAAACTCGATGGTGCCGTCCCGGCGGCGTTCCGCCTTGAGCCGCGCCTCGAGCGCGAGGCCGCCGTAGTAGCGTGCCTTGAGCGCCTCCAGATCGGCCCGCAGCTTCGTGTCGTCGAGCTCGACCAGCACCGCGCCGGCCTCGACCCGCTGTGCCTCGGCCACGTGGACCTTGCGCACGATGCCGCCCGCCAGGTGCTGCACCGGCTTGCGCTGCGATTCGATCACGATCGACCCGGGCGCCGGCACGCCCGCATCGAGCGGCGCGTAGGCGGCCCAGCCCAGGAAACCGCCCAGGCCCAGGAGCAGCAGCCCGATGCCCACCCGGGTGGCGCGCTGCGGGCTGCCCGACAGGTCGGTCTCCCGGATCGCCTGCTCGAAGCGGCTCGCGGAAGCCGGCAGCCACTCGCCGTACTTCTTCTCTTCGACTGAGTTGTTCATGATGGACCTCGCAATCGATGGCTGTCGCGCACGCCGTCAGGACGACGACGTGACCAGGCGGACCGGCGATCCCGGCGTGGCGGACGGCGCGGCCGGCACCGGGGATGCCGGCGCGCCCGGCCCGGCCGGCTGCCTCAGCGCCGCCATCACCTCGGACGGCGCGCCGTAGGCATGGACCTTTCCGTCGCGCAGGACCACCAGGGCATCGACCACCGACAGCACGCTGGTGCGGTGCGTGATCAGCACGACCGTCTTGCCGGCGGCCTTCAGCGACTTGACCGCTTCGATCAGGGCGGACTCGCCGACGTCGTCGAGATTTGAGTTCGGCTCGTCGAGCACCAGGGCCGAGGGGTTGCCGTACAGGGCCCTGGCCAGCGCGATTCGCTGACGCTGGCCACCCGACAGCGCGCAGCCGCCGGTGCCGATCGGCGTCTCGTAGCCCTCGGGCAGGCGCAGGATCAGCTCGTGCACGCCGGCCTGCGAGGCCGCCCGGACCACCGCCGCCGAGTCCACCTCGCCGAAGCGCGCGATGTTCTCGGCCACTGTCCCGTCGAAGAGCTCGACATCCTGCGGGAGATAGCCGAGCCACGGCCCCAGCTCGGCCTTGTCCCAGGCATGCACGTCGGCTCCATCCAGCCTGACGACGCCGGCCGCCGTGCCCCAGACGCCGACCAGCAGCCGGGCGAGCGTCGACTTGCCCGATCCGGAAGGCCCGATCACGCCCAGCACCGTACCGGCGGGAATGTGCATGCTGATGCCCTTCAGGATCGGGAGATTGCCGCCGGGCGCCACCGCGACCACGTTCTCGACCCGGTACTCGCCGCGCGGCGGCGGCAGCTCGACCGCCTCGCCCCGCGGCTCGTAGTCATCGAGCAGCTTGCTCAGGCGCTCGTGAGCGCTGCGGGCCCCGACGAACTGCTTCCAGGCGCCGATCGCCTGCTCGACCGGCGCGAGCCCGCGTCCGAGCAGGATCGACGAGGCGATCATCGCGCCCGGCGTGATCTCGCCGTCGATCACCAGCAGGGCGCCCATGCCCAGGATCAGCGACTGCAGCGTGATCCGGGTGAAGCGCGTGGCGGCGGAGATGCTCCCTGCACGATCGCTGGCGATCGTCTGCAGCGCGAGCATCCTCCTGTGCAATGCGTACCAGCGCGAGCGAAGCGCCGGGAACATCCCCATCGCCTCGACGACTTCGGCATTCCGGAAGCTGTTGGCGGCGAACTGGTTCGCGGCGATGCCCGCGCGGTTGGCCTCCGCGAGCGGCGCCTGGGTCCGGTGCTCGGTCCACAGCGCGAGCCCCAGCAGCAGCACGGCCCCCACCAGCGACACGATGCCCAGCGTCGGATGGAGCAGGAAGATCACGCCGATGAACAGCGGCGCCCAGGGCGCGTCGAAGAAGGCGAACAGGCCGTTGCCGGTCAGGAATTGCCGGACCCCGTTGAGGTCGCCCGTCGCCTGCTCGGCGTTGGCGCCGCGCTGGCGCAGGTTCTGCCGGAAGGCCGAGGACAGGACCTTCTCGTTGAGCTCCGCGTCGAGCCTCAGGCCGGCCTGCACCATCAGCCGCGCGCGCAGCCATTCCAGGCCCGCCATCAGAAGATAGAAGACCAGCACGATCAGCGTCAGCATGTACAGCGTGGTCTCGTTCCGGCTCGCAAGCACCCGGTCGTAGACCTGCAGCATGTACACCGCCGGCACGAGCATCAGCGCGTTGATGAAGAAGCTGAACACGCCTGCCGAAACGAAGAAGCGCTTGAGCGCGCGCAGCGTGTCGTCGAGAACGTTTCCCGATCGGGACCTGGTTCGCATGATCCATCCCCCCTGAAATCGGCCAGGCCGGTTCCGGGCGTCGGCGACTTCGCGCGCCTTCCGCCCGGGACGGCCGTCCCGGCTCCGCTGGCGAGCGGAGCCGGGTCTCCCCCTGCTACAGCACGAAGTCGGTCGCGTTCACCTGGTCGGCCGTCACGCCCACCAGCAACACCGTGCCTCCCGCGGCGCCGCCGCCGTCGACGGTGACCAGCGTGTTGTTCGCGCCGGATGCCGCGATCCCCACCCGCGCGCCGAAGTCGGCGGCAGTGATGCCGAAGGCCACCAGGTTCAACACGTCCTGCCCGCCGGTCGGATCGGCGTCGAAGCCGTTGATGCGGTCGGCTCCGAAGCCGGCGGCGAACACGAAGATGTCGTTGCCGGCACCGCCGTTCATGATGTCGTTGCCCGCGCCCCCGATCAGGCGATCGGCGCCGCCGCCGCCGACCAGGGTGTCCACCCCTGCCCCGCCGTTCAGGACGTCGTTGCCGGCACCGCCGTTCAGCGTGTCGTTGCCGGCCGCGCCGACCAGCGTGTCGTTGCCGGCCTCGCCGAAGATCACGTCGTCGCCGGCGCCGCCGTTCACCGAGTCGTTGCCGCCGCCAGCGTTGATCGTGTCGTTGCCACCCGCGCCGGCGATGTCGTCGATGCCGTCGCCGGTGACGATCGTGTCGTTGCCGGCGCCCCCGTTCACCACGTTGTTGCCGTTGCCGGCATTGATCGTGTCGGCCCCGCCCAGTGCATTGATCGTGTCGTTGCCGTCGCCGGTGACGATCGTGTCGGCGCCCGCGGTGCCGGTGACCAGCTGGTCGAGCGTCGGCGGCGCGACCGGCCGAAGGTCGACGGTCTGGTCGGCAAACTCCAGGAACTCGATGTTGAACACGCGGTCCACGCCGTCGACGACCACGTTTCCGCCGCCGCCCGGCGCCACCAGGTGCTCGACCGTGTACGAGCCGTCGACGTTCTGCGTGATCGTGTAGTTGTCCCGGACGTCGCGGTAGACCGCGGTGTCGACGCTGGTCGACGCATTGGCCCACTCGATGCGGCGAACGATCTCGAGCCAGCCGGGATTGATCTCGCCGGTCAGCATCCGGCCCTGGATCTCGGCCAGGCTGTCGATCTCGAAGCTGGTCCCGTCGGGCATGTTGACCCGGACCACCGCGTTCAGCCAGGCATCGCCATCGATGATGTCGTTACCGGCCTTGCCCATGAGGCGGTCGTTTCCGGCACCGCCGATCAGGATGTCGGCCGGGGCGGTCTGGTTCTCCTGGACGAAGGTCACGTTGCCCGCAGCGTCACGCTGGACGGTGCTTGCATCGGTCACCACCACGGTGTGGGTCTCGCCGGCCCAGGTCCACTCGACGCGGTCCAGGTGCGCCACCAACTGGTCGAAGCCCTGGATCCGATCGACGCTGGACTGGAGCAGCACGTTGGAGAACGACTGGATCGAGTCATTGGCGTCGAAGAGCGCGGCATCCCCGCCCGGGGCGGCCATCCCGCCCAGGTCGTCCCGACCGGTCAGCACGTCGTCGTGGATCCAGCCCGACAGGCCTTCGACCAGGTCGAAGCGGTCGCGCAGGATCAACTGCTCCTGGTTCACGAAGATCGGGATCCCGAGGTCGGAGTTCGCCGCCACCGGGTCGCCCTTGTGAATGGCCCAGTCGAAGCCGGCCATGCCGTTGCTGCGCTGCACGCCCGGACCCTGGACCATGATGTCGTCGCCCGACTCGCCGTCGTAGTCGGTGTCGTTGCCCTGGCCGTTCAGAACGTCATGGCCGATGACCGGGCTGTTGAAGAACAGCTCCGAGTTCTCGCCGGCGAGCACGTCGAAGCCGTTGCCGCCCTCGATCCAGTCGTCGCCCTCGTTGCCCAGCAGGAAGTCGCTGCCCTGGTTGCCGAGGATGAAGTCGTTGCCCTCCCCGCCAAACACCTCCTGCGCGTCCGGGCCGGTCATGATGAAGTCGTTGCCGGCATTCCCGAAGCCCAGAACCAGGCCCGAGCCGAGGTGGATCACGTCGTTGCCGTCGTCGCCGTGCAGGAAGTCGTCACCGCCCAGGTTGGTGATGATGTCGTCACCGGCGCCGCCGAAGACCTTGTCGGCCTCGTAGCCGCCGTCCAGACGGTCGTTGCCGCCGTCGCCCCACAGCGTGTCGATCCCGATGCCGCCGATGATCGTGTCAGTGCGTTCGGTGCCGCCCAGCACGACATGGTCCGGGCCCTTGTACTCGAGGAAGTCCCACAGCCCGTCGCCGTCGGTGTCGCGGCGAACCGTGAGCGGACTGATCGAGTTGAGCACCGGATCGTCCCACTCGGGATCGGGCGTGAACTGCCGACCGCCCGGCACGCCGTCCATCTCGAGGATGTGGTTCGGCGTGTCGAAGATGATGCCCGGCAGGTGCGGCATGCCGACGTCGCCCAGGTCGGTGTTGCGCATCACGAGCTTGGTGAAGGTGTTGTTCTCCAGCTCGTTGAGCATGTTCATGCCCTGGGTGCGGCTCAGGTAGTAGAACCGGTCGCCGTCCTGCAGCAACTCCATCTGCGTTTCGAACACGAAGTTGAAGGTGGAGCCCAGCATGCCGCCGAACTCCTGCTTCTCTTCGGCCAGGCCGCCGATCCACAGGTCGATGTCGTTCAGGCCGGTGTTGGCCGCGGTGTAGCCGCCGGTGCTGTTCAGGAAGTCGAGCCGGTCGGAGGGCGCGTTCGCACCGCCCATCACGAGGGCCGTCGCCGCCGCCCGCTTGTCCTCGACGGTGGCCGCGCTGACGATGGTGGAGTGCAGGCCATAGGCCGCGATGAAGTTCACGATCGACAGCGGGTTGTTGATGTGCGTGCCGAAGTCGGTCCAGCTGCTGTAGGGGGCCAGCCGCGAGTCGCCGGTCATCTCGAAGAGCTGGGTGCGCGTCTGGTTCAGCGTCGGGATGCCGGTGTCGCGGCCGCGCGCGAGGTTGATCGTGGCCAGGTCGAGCGGCAGGCCGAGCAGGTTGTTGCGCAAGGCCTCCACCACGAACTCGTCGATCTCGTTGCCTGTCTGCCGCGTCATGCCGCGCACGATCGCGCCGGCCGCCTCGTCGGCGCTGATGCCGGGATCGTTGGCGTTGCCCGCGCCGCCGGTGTCGAAGGCCACCGGGTTCAGGAAGGCCTCGATCAGGCCCAGGTCGTTCAGCGTGCCGTCCGGGTTCATCCGCGACACGGTGTCGGTCAGCATCGAGTGGCCGAAGCGGTACACCACGTTGGCGAACTCGGCGAAGATCGACGGATCAAGGTCGGCGCTGTGCGAGAAGATGAAGGGGTCGATCGCCGGCTGGATCTTGCGGCCGAACTCCTCGAACACCAGGTGCTGGTACTGCATCTCGGTGGCGAAGCGGGCGGCCTGGAACAGGCGCTCGCCGTCCCACAGCAGCCCCTCGGGACTCGCCGGCACGGATGCCACGTCGTTCAGCAGCCACTCGTTGATGAAGTTCAGGTCGCCGGACTCCAGGATGGTCAGCTTGTTCTGCTCGACCAGGCGGTTGTGCTCGCTGTGGAACACGTGGTGGACCGCGGTCAGGCCGATGTTCTCGTTGCCGCGGCCGTCGCCGGTGATGAAGTGGCGGTCGAGCAGTTCGTCGTCGTAGGCAAGGTTGCGACCGGTGTTCGGATCGAAGGGCACGGCGTTGCCGGTGTCTGTGTCGCCGTCGGGCGCCAGGTTGCCGGCCGCGTCGAAGACCGGCACCGCGTTGTGCGCGATGTCGTCGAGGAAAGCGTGGCCGGTGCGGATCGCGAACGTCAGGTCGATCGGCGCGGCCGGGTTGCCTTCGACCAGCGTGGTCCCGTCGTCGTCGGTGCCCATCACGCCGTCGGCGCCGGCGGTGCGCATCACCACCTGCACGAAGCCGTTGGGCCCGCGCACGAACTCGCCGTAGTCGTCGGTGGCCAGCAGCGGCACGTTGAAGATGTCGCCATCGGTGAGCTGGATCCCCAGAAGGCTCGCGGCCTGCGCCTTCACCTCGGCCCAGTTGCCGATGCCGCCGTTGGCGCCGTCGAGCAGGTGGCCGGTGGCCAGCGGCCGGCCGTTCACCATCTGGTACTCGCGCAGGAAGACCTGGTGCGAGGGATGCGAGGTGTAGGTCTGGTTCTGGTCCACGAAGGGCGTCGTGGAGTTCTTGTGCTCGTGAATGTCGTCGGCGGTGCCCAGGATGCCGTCGGGGCCCGGCTGGTTAGTGGCGCGGGTCAGCACCATGAAGTTGTTGTGGCCGCCTTCCACGTAGAGCGGGTCGTCGGGCTGCAGCGGGATGAAAACGGTGCCGCTGCCGCCCTTGCCGATCAGGTCCAGGCCGTGGTCGAAGAACTGGCCGAACAGCGTCATCCAGCCGTTGAACGAGGGCGACAGGCCGATGTCGGGCGACAGGTTGTCGATCTGGATCGAGCCGGAGGCATCGACCTCGAGCCCCATCTGCGTCATCAGGTCGACGATCGCCTGCTCGCCGCCCGCGATGACCGCGTCGGCCGCGTCGCTCGCCGCGGTGGCCGCAGCGAGCGCGTCGGCGTCGGCCTGGGCCTGCGCGGCGGCGGCATCGGCCGCCTGCTGGGCGGCCAGTGCGTCACCGGCAGAGGCCAGCGCCGCGGCCTCCGCATCGATGACCGCCTGGGCGGCGGCATCGGCATCGAGCACCGCCTGGTTGTAAGCCGCCTGCGCCGCGGCGAGCGCGACCGGGTCCACTTCCTGGGCGAGCAGCGCGTTGTACTCCGCAAGCGCGGCGTCCTCGGCCAGCTGCGCAACCGTGGCCGCTGCCGCCGCATCGATCGCGGCCTGGAGGTCGATCGCGGCAGTCGCCTGCAACTGGCTGGCAGTCGTGACGGCCGTGGCGGTGGCGGCCACCGCCGCGTCGTAGGCAGCCTGGGCGGCGTTGAGGTCCGCGAGCGCCGCGTCGACCTGCTGCTGCGCGGCAACCGCATCCGCGGCGGCCTGCGCAGCGGCGTCGGCCGAGGCCTGCGCGACCGCATCCGCCGCGGCCGCATCGGCATTGGGCTGGATCGCGGCGGCGACGGCCTGGTCATAGGCGTCCTGCGCGGCGGCGAGCAGCGCCGGGTCGACCGCGGCCGCGATCGCCGCGTTCAGCGCGGCCAGCGCGTCGGCCTCGGCCTGCGCCGCTAGGTCCGCTGCGTCCTGGGCCTGCGACGCGGCAAGCGCGTCGGCATCGGCGAGCACCTGGGCGTCGGTGTAGACGGTCAGGGCGGCGTCGCGCACGAGCACCGCGGCATCGTAGTCGGCTTGCGCGGACGTGACGGCCGCGCTCGCAAAAGCGAGGTTGGCGTCGGCGGTCACCAGCGCGGCATCGGCGTTGTCGCTGTCGATCACCGCCTGGTCGTAGGTCGCCTGGGCTGCCAACTGCGCCGATTCCGCCGCCGCGGTGTCCGCCTGGGCGGCGGTCAGCACGGCCAGCGAGGCGTTCGCCGCGTCGAGCGCGGGCTGCACGAAGCCCTCGGCCTGCTGACGCTGCAGGACGGCTTGCTGATAGGCGGCGTCGGCCGCCGCGTAACCGGTGGGATCCAGCGCCGGGTCGATCGCGTCGCGCGCCGCGAGCAGGCTCGCTTCCTGGTTGACCAGCGGCTGCACGAAGAAGGCGTAGACCTGGTTGTAGAACGCCAGGTCGGCGTCGTACTCCGCTTGCGCCATGCTCTCGGCCTGCTGCGCCGCGGCCAGGTCGCTATCGGCGGTGTTCAGGGCCGCCAGCGCCGCCGCTTCGGCGGCGGCGGCCTGGGTGACGGCATCGGCAGCGGCGGCTTGCGCAGTGATCGCGCCGGCCTCTGCCGCAAGCGCCGTGTTCAACGCAGTCTGGAAAGTGTCGACATCGGCCTGAGCCGCGGCGAGGTCCGCCTGGGCGGCAGCGGCTGCGGCCGCCGAGGTGGCGGCCGTCGCGGCGGCCGCCGCAGCGAGCGCATCCGCGTCATCCGAGGCGATGACTGCGGCGTCATAGGCAGTCTGCGCAGCGGCCACCGCGGCGGAACCGGATCCGGCCTGGGCGCTCAGCGCGTCCAGCGCGGCTTGCGCATCGGCCACCGCCTGGTTCGCCGCATCGGCAATCGCCTGCGCGTCCGCTGCCGTCTGGGCATCGGTGTCGGCGACCGCCTGCAGGTCGATCGCGTTCTGCTCGGCCAGTGCATCCGCCGCCACCGCGGCGTCGTGGTCGAGCTGCGCCTGATCGCGCGCGGCCAGCGCAGCGGCCTC
>JRYH01005102.1_pt1 | contig 10935 bp, 7 predicted proteins | sample 235351 | NCBI WGS metagenome assembly JRYH01 (sample SAMN03074221, study PRJNA261480) | activated sludge metagenome | biome: Wastewater Treatment Plant; feature: Wastewater; material: Activated sludge; isolation source: activated biomass of a wastewater treatment plant treating wastewater... ... | reverse complement strand
GGCCGGCCTCGCCGCCGCCGCCGCCGACGTGAGCGCCGCGCGCGCCGCCCTGCTGCCGGCGCTGAGCCTGTCGGCCGCGGGTGGGGTCGCCAGCAGCGCCCTGCTCTCGCTCGCCGACCCCAGCGAGAGCCTCTCGCTGTCGGCCTCGGTGCTGCAGACCATCTTCGATGGCGGCCGCCTGCGCAACCAGGTCGCGATCGAGCGCTCGCGCCAGCGCGAGCTGCTCGAGGATCATCGCCGCGTCATCCTCGCCGCCCTCAAGGAGGTGGAGGACGCGCTCGGCAACACCACCCGCGACGCCAACCGAGAGGCGGCCCAGCACGCGATCATCGCCGAGGCCGAGCGCAGCCTGCGCCTGGCCGAGCTGCGCTACCGCGAAGGCGCCGACGATCTGCTCGCGGTGCTCGACGCCCAGCGCACCCTCTTCGCCGCGCAGGAGCAACTCGCGCTGCTCCGGCTGGCGCGCCTGACCGACGCCGCCGACCTGTACAAGGCGCTTGGCGGCGGCTGGACGCGGCCCGGGGCACCCTCACCGGCCACCTCCTGAGCGCGGCGCGGGCAATGTAGGGGAAATGCAACACCACGAATGCGAATTGTTCGCAGTTGCATTGACACTCATCAAATCCGCTGTAACAATCCCGCCCGTCTGCAGTTGCAGATAGCGCGGCACCGCGCCTGCCTGAAGGCGCGCCGGCGCGCGACCCGCACCCGCAACACCCCCCCAGCCAGCCACTCCGCCGCGTGCGGATCAGCCAGCCAAGCCAGCCCTGCTTGACCCGGAGATCCGCACGCTCGCCCGCCCTCGCGGCGAGCGTGGAACGCCGCCGCGCAGATGCGCCGCTGCCCCGCCCCGACACCACCGAACGGTCGGCGCGGCAGCGCAACGAACGACGCGCAGCTCCGGGCCGGGGCCGGCCACACCCTTCGTGACCGCCAACCCGTGCTCAGGAAAACAATCAGATGTCGCTCAACAACCCCAACGTGAAGCAGCCCGCCACGCTCCGCCGCCGCCCCACCGCCCGCCGCCCGGCCCTCACCCGCACCGGCCTCGCGCTCGGCCTGTCTACCGTCATGCTGGTCCCCGCCGGCGCGCTCGGCGCCGAAGAGCAGACCGAGATGATGGCGGTCGAGGTGGTCGACACGGTGATCGACCCCAACCCCAACGCCGAGCCCGGCGTGCCCTACAAGGCCAGGACCTCGGGCGACAAGCGCCACGTCAAGCCGCTCGCCGAGACGCCGCAAACGATCCAGGTGATCACCGCCAAGCAGCTCGAGGACAGCGGCCGCACCGACCTGCGCGACATCCTGCAGGCGCAGCCCGGCATCACCCTGGGCACCGGCGAGAACGGCAACGCCTTCGGCGACCGCTACATCATCCGCGGCCAGGAAGCGCGCAGCGACGTCTTCGTCGACGGCCTGCGCGACCCCGGCATGACCGTGCGCGAGAGCTTCGCCACCGAGCAGGTGGAGATCACCAAGGGCCCGAGCTCGACCTTCGCCGGCCGCGGTGCCACCGGCGGCGCGGTCAACTCGGTGACCAAGCAGGCCACCACCGACCTCGACTTCGCCAAGCTGTCGGCCGGCTTCGGCAGCGACGACTACCGCCGCTACACCTTCGACGGCAACCGTGTCCTCACCGACACCCTGGCCGTGCGGGTCAACCTGCTCGACGCCTACCAGGAAGTGCCCGATCGCGGCCCCGCCGATCGCGACCGCGAGGGCGCGGCGGTGTCCCTGCTGTGGAAGCCGACCGACAAGCTCGACGTCACCGCCGACTATTACTTCGCCCAGGCGGAGGACAAGCCCGACCTCGGCGCCTACATCGACCGCGCCTCGGGCCGGGTGGTGAAGGACGTCCCGGTGTATCTGCAGGACGAGGACTTCCTCAAGTCGAAGATCGACACCTGGACGCTGCGGGTGGGCTACCAGTTGAACCCCGACGTCCGCATCGAGAACCTGACCCGCTACGGCACCACCGAGAACGGCTACGTCGCCACCGGCTATCGTGGCAGCTCGCTCAGCACCCACCAGGGCTGGCAGGATGTCGACTATTTCGCCAACGCGCTCAACCTCTACCTCGACAAGCAGATCGCCGGCATCCGCAGCGAAATCGAACAGGCGAAGGCGCTCCGCACCGAAGCCGAGGTTCTGCTGGCCCGCTTCAAAAAAGATCAGCAGGACGCCGCCGCCGCCGNNCGAGTACGCCGACCACCAGGTGAAGAACGGCGTCTATGACGCCAGCGCGACCGGCCAGACCAACTGCGTCACCAGCGGCCGCGGCGGTCCGCAGCCGGGCTTCTGCCCGATCGTCGACGGCCGCCAGGTGGTGCCGGACATCGGCCAGATGATGAACCGCAGCATCAGCAAGGGCCCGTGGGACACCGACTGGAACGTCAGGACGGTGTCGCTGTCGGCGATGGACACGGTCGACCTGAACGACAAGTGGACGGTGTTCGGCGGCCTGCGCCATGACCGCTTCGACTACGACAACACGGTGATCGACCGCAGCGCCGGTGCACTCGACTACGCGCTCGAGGACGGCCTGTGGAACGGCCATGCCGGGATCAGCTACAAGTTCCGCCCCGACGCCAACGTCTACTTCAACTACAGTACCGCGAGCGACTTCAACGGCGGTGAATCCGACGTCGGCGCCAGCTGCGGCTATGGCGGCATCTGCGTGCCGAGCGGCACGACCGTGGAGGAACGGCTGCGCCAGTTCGCCAACAGCGAACCCGAGAAGTCGCAGAACTTCGAGCTCGGCACCAAGTGGAACCTCATGAACGGCCGCCTGCTCGCCTCCGGCGCGGTGTTCCGCACGGTCAAGTCCGACGTGATGGAGAACACCAGCGGCGACGCCTATTCGACCGTCGGCAGCATCAACACCGGCGAATACCGGATCGAGGGCGTCGAGCTCGGTCTCAGCGGCAAGCTGACCGACAAGCTGATGGTGCAGGCGGGCATGGCGGTGATGAACTCCGAGATCCGCGAGTCGCAGCTCGAGGAGAACGTCGGCAAGGGCCTGAGCAACTTCCCCGAGAAGACCGCCTCGCTGCTGCTGAGCTATGAAGCCACGCCGAAATTCACCGTCGGCGGCGGCCTCACCTACTCGAGCGAGAAGTACTCGGGCGAGCCGGAGTCGGCCGCGGCGACCGACTTGAAGGTGCCCTCGTACACCGTCTATGACCTGTTCGCGAGCTATCGCGTCAGCAAGGACCTGAGCGCCCGCCTGAACGTCGGCAACGTCACCGATGAGGACTACTACACCGCGGCCTACCGCTCGGGCGCCTTCGCCTACATCGGCGACGCTCGCAACGTGCGCCTGACCCTCGACTACAACTTCTGAGGCCCGCCTCGCGGGACGGCGTCGGACGAGCATGTCCGGCGCCGTCCCGGCTTCGATTCTCATGACCCCGACTGAACCGCCGTCTCCGCCGCTCGATCGCATCCCGCCCGACATCCTGTGCGCGCAGGACTACGAGGCGCTCGCGCCCCGCTTCATCGCGCCCGGCGCCCACGCCTACATCGCCGGCGGCAGCGGCGACGAATCCACCTTGCGCGCGAACCTGGAAGCCTTCGCGAGCGTCCGTATCCTCCCCCGCCTGCTGCGCGAGCTCACCACCGGCCACACCCGGCTCGAACTCTTCGGCCGTCGCCTGCGCCACCCGATCGTGCTCGCGCCGCTGGCCTTCCAGACCCTGGCCCATCCGCACGGCGAGCTCGATACCGCGCGCGCTGCGCAGGCCACCGACAGCTGCCTGGTGGCGAGCACCCTGTCCGCCTTCCCGCTGGAAGAGATCGCGCGCCACAACCGCGGCGAGAACTGGTTCCAGCTCTACTTCCAGCCGCTGCGCGAAGCCACCCTCGACCTCGTGCGCCGGGCGGAGGCCGCGGGGTATGCGGCGATCGTCGTCACCCTCGACGCCGCGGTGCAGAGCCCCAGCCGCCGCGCCCTGCGCGCCGGCTTCCGCCTGCCCCCCGACCTCGCGCCGGCCAACCTGCGCGCCCATCCCCGCCCCGCGCAGGTCACGCTCCCCGCCGGGCAGAGCCTGATCTTCCAGGGCCTGATGCGCGAAGCGCCAACCTGGGCGGACCTCGACTGGCTGCTCGCGCAGACCCGCCTGCCGGTGCTGGTGAAGGGGGTCTTGCGCGCCGACGACGCGGGTGCGCTCAAGGCGCGCGGCGTGGCCGGCCTGATCGTGTCCAACCACGGCGGCCGCAGCCTCGACGGCGTGCCCGCCAGCCTCGCGGCGCTGCCGCGCATCCGCGCCGCGGTCGGCCCCGATTACCCGCTGCTGCTCGACAGCGGCATCCGCTCCGGCACCGACGTGTTCCGCGCGATCGCGCTCGGCGCCGACGCCGTTCTGGTCGGCCGCCTGCAGGCCTATGCGCTGGCGGTGGCCGGCGCACTCGGCGTCGCCCACATGCTGAAGCTGCTGCGCGAGGAGCTGGAGCTGTGCATGGCGCTGTCGGGCTGTGTAACGCTGGCCGACATCGACGCCGACGCCGTCGCCTTTCCCGCCTCGCTGGAGTCCCCATGCTGATCTCGATCGAAAACGTCCTCACCAAGGACGAAGTCCGCCTGTTCCGCCAGCAGCTCGACCGCGCGCAGTGGGAGGATGGCCTGAGCACCGCCGGCACGCTCGCCGCCCAGGTCAAGCGCAACCTGCAGCTCGCCGACGATTCCGACGTCGCCGCCCGCCTCGGCCATCACCTCCTGCGCACGCTCGGCAGCCATCCGGCGTTCGTCTCCGCCGCCCTGCCGCAGCGCATCTACCCGCCCAAGTTCAACTGCTACCGCGGCGGCGGCCACTATGGCGCGCATGTCGACAGCGCGCTGATGGCGGTGCCGGGCACCGAGGTCACCCTCCGCACCGACGTCTCGGCGACGCTCTTCCTCGCCGAGCCGGACGAATACGACGGCGGCGAGCTGGAGATCGAGGGCCCGTTCGGCGTACAGGCAGTCAAGCTCGAGGCGGGCGACATGGTGCTCTATCCTTCCACCAGCCTGCACCGCGTCACCCCGGTCACCCGCGGCGCCCGCATCGCCAGCTTCTTCTGGGTCCAGAGCCTGGTGCGGGACGAAGGCGCGCGCGCCCTGCTGTACGACCTCGATCAGTCGATCCAGGGGCTGACGGCGTCCGGACGCGCGGACGATCCCGACCTGCTGCGACTGACCGGGGTGTATCACAACCTGTTGCGGCGCTGGGCCAGGCCTTGATCACCGCAGGGCGCGCGCGGTGAGCGGGCTGCGGTCGAAGCGCCTTTGAGCTGGATCAGGAAACGACGAGATGCGAGCGATTATCATTTTTCCGACTCCCCGCCCCGGCTCGACGCCCGACCCCATGGATTGCGCTTCCCCGCTCCCGTCCGCCGCCCGGCTGCGGACCCTGGCCCTCGTCGGCCACCCCAACGTCGGCAAGTCGGTGCTGTTCCACCGCCTCACCGGCAGGTATGTGACGGTGTCGAACTACCCCGGCACCACGGTCGAGGTCGCGCACGCCGCGCCCCGCTTCGACCGCGACGCCTCGCTGCTCGACACCCCCGGCGTGCTCGCCCTGCCCTCGCGCAGCGACGACGAGCGCGCCACCGTGCGCGCGCTGCTCAATGAGGACATGCGGACGCTCATCCAGGTCGGCGACGCCAAGAACCTGCGCCGCACGCTCAACCTCACCGCGCTGCTCGCCGAGCTCGGGGTGCCGATGGTGATGGCGCTCAACATGACCGACGAGGCCAAGGCGCGCGGGGTGACGATAGACGCGGCGGCGCTGGCCGAGGCGCTCGGCGTGCCGGTGGTGGCCACGGTGGCGACCGGCGGCGAAGGCGTCGGCGCGCTCACCGATGCCCTGGCGCGCGCCGCGGTACCGGCGCCGCTGCTGCGCTACGACCCGGTACTCGAGCGCGACATCGCCCGCCTGGAAGCGCTCATCCGCAGCGACTGCCCGCATCCGCGCCTGGCCGCCCGCGGGCTGGCGATCCTGGCCATCGGCCGCGACCCCGAGATCGAGGCCTGGCTCGCCGCGCAGGCCAACAGCCAGCACGTGCGCGCCGTGCTCGCCGAACTCACCGCCGCCAGTGGACGCGATTCGCTCCCCGCCCGCCTCGCGCGCGAACGCGGCGGCGCCGCCGAGGCGCTCGCGCGCACGGTGACCGAGCAGGCCGCCGGCAAGGACAGGACGCTGTCGATGCTGCTCGGCCGGGTGGCGGTGCACCGGATGTGGGGCTGGCCGATGCTGCTCGGCGTGCTGTATCTGGTCTATCTCTTCGTCGGCGACTTCGGCGCCAGCACGCTGGTCGGCTTGCTGGAAGAGGACTTCTTCGGCGAGGTCCTGAACCCGGCGGTCACCGAGTTCGTGCGCGCCCACATCGCCACCCCCTGGCTGGCCGATCTGATCGTCGGCGAGTACGGCCTGTGGACCATGGGCATGACCTATGCGCTGGCGCTGATCCTGCCCATCGTCACCACCTTCTTCCTGGCCTTCGGCATCCTCGAGGACTCGGGCTACTTCTCGCGTCTGTCGGTGATCGCCAACCGCCTGTTCGCCGCCATCGGCCTCAACGGCCGCGCGGTGTTGCCGATGGTGCTCGGCCTGGGCTGCGTGACCATGGCCACGCTCACCACCCGCATCCTGCACACGCCGCGCGAGCGCCTGATCACCATCTACCTGATGGCGTTGGCGATCCCGTGCTCGGCGCAGCTCGGCGTGGTGCTCGGTCTCCTCGGCGGCATCTCCTTTGCGGCCACGCTGATCTGGGTCGCGGCGATCGTCGGCGTACTGCTGTTCACCGGCTGGCTGGCGAGCAAGGTGGTGCCCGGCAGGCGCGTGCCGCTGGTCACCGAGCTGCCGCCGATGCGCCTGCCGGTGCTCGGCAACGTGCTGAAGAAGACCGGCGGCCGGCTGAAGTGGTACCTGATCGAGGTGATCCCGATGTTCCTCATCGGCACCCTGATCATGTTCGTGCTCGACCGCAGCGGCGCGCTGCCGTGGATCATCGAGGCCGGCAAGCCGCTGGTGGTGGGCTGGCTCGGCCTGCCGCCGGAGGCGAGCGCCGCCTTCGTGATGGGCTTCCTGCGCCGCGACTTCGGCGCCAGCGGCCTGTTCGCGCTACAGAGCGAGCTGTCGATGGTGCAGGCGGTGGTCGGCATGGTCACGATCACGCTCTTCGTGCCCTGCATCGCCAGCCTGATGATGATCGTCAAGGAACAGGGCATGCGGGTTGCCGCGCTCATGCTGGCGATGATCATCCCCACCGCCTTCCTCGTCGGCGGCCTGCTCAACCACGGCCTGCGGCTGTTCTTCTGAAGGAGCCCGCACTCATGAACGCGACCCACGCCCAGCCGCACGAACGCATCCGCCTCACCGGCACGCCGGTGGGCCGCATGGTGCGCATCACCGACTTCGGCGACGCGATCGACGCGCTGCAGCGCGAGCAGCTCCACGCCTATGGCCTGTCGGCCGCGCACGCGGTGAAGGTGCTGCAGCAGACCCCGATGACGGTGCTGCTGTGCGAGCACGTCGAGCTCGCCATCGAGCATGCGGTGGCCCGCCACATCTGGGCGGAACCGGCCTGAGTCGGAGACGCGGCGCGCGCAGGCTGCCGTGTGGGAGCGGGCTTGCCCGCGAAGGTCGCGGCGTCCGGTGCCCCGTTCGCGGGCAAGCCCGCTCCCACTGGCCTCCCTGCGCTACAGCCCCAGCTCGCCCCACATCGCGTCGACCCTGGCCTTGACCGCCGCGTCCATGACGATCGGGGTGCCCCACTCGCGACTGGTCTCCCCCGGCCACTTGTTGGTCGCATCCAGGCCCATCTTGCTGCCCAGGCCGGCGACCGGGCTGGCAAAGTCGAGGTAATCGATTGGCGTGTTGTCGACCAGCGTGGTGTCGCGGGTGGCGTCCANNTGCTCGCGCGACAGGATCTGGTTGGGGCGCTCGAGGAAGGCGATCAGCAACTGCGACTCCGCCAGGCTGAGCGTGTCCTCCACCCCCTCGGGCGACACCAGGCGATGGGTGCCGCGCTCGAAGCACCAGCCCGCGAAGTGGGCGACGGCGGGCGACTGCGCGTCCACGGCGGGCTCGGGCTGGTAGCGGCGCAGGATGCTGCGCACGCGGGCGATCAGCTCGCGCGGCTCGAAGGGCTTGACCACGTAGTCGTCGGCGCCGAGCTCCAGCCCCATCACGCGGTCGTGGGTGTCGTCGCGGCCGGTGGCGATGAGCAGGCCGAAGCGGTAGCGGCTGCGCAGCTGCTGCAGCACCTCCATGCCGTCCATGTCGGGCAGGCCGAGATCGAGGATGGCCGCGTCGGGCACCTGCACGCGCAGCTGGCGCAGGAACTCGCCGCCGCTCGAGAACGCGGCATGACGGTAGCCGAAACGCTCGAGCGTGCCGGTGATCAGCCGCGACACCGCGGCATCGTCTTCGACGACGTGAATCAGCGCCTGGGGCTTGTCGCTCACAACCCTCTCTCCACGCAAGGGGTCCTGCCCGGCAACGCGCCGGACTTCAGGCGATCGCAGCGTGCAGCGCCGCGAGCAGGCACTCCTGGGTGAAGGGCTTGCCGAGCACCGGAATGGCGGCATCCTCGAGCCCTGCCTGCACCTTTTCGGCATAGCCGCTCATCAGCACGACCGGCAGTCCGGGCCGGAACCGGCGGACGAAGCGCGCCAGCGCCCGGCCGTCCATCCCGCCCGGCATCACGACATCCGACAGCACGAGCGCGATCGCCGGGATATTTTCGACCATGTCGGCCGCTTCGTGGCCACTTTCCGCCTCGAGCACCGCACAGCCGAGCGCGGACAGCTGCTTGCGCACCACGTCGCGAACCTTGTCATCGTCCTCCACCAGCAGCACGAGGCGGCCTTCGAGCGGACGTTCGGTCACGAGGGCCGCGCCGGACACTGCGGCGTCCGGCGCCGGCGGACTTGCCTCCGGTCCGGGCTCGCGCCCGCGCGGCGCCTGCGGCAGCAGCAGCGACACCGTCGTCCCCACCGCCTGCCGGCTCCGTATGCGCACGCCGCCGCCCGACTGCTTGATGAAGCCGTACACCATCGCCATGCCGAGCCCGCTGCCGAGGCCGAAGTTTTTGGTGGTGAAGAAGGGCTCGAACACCCGCGTGAGCGTCGCGCTGTCCATGCCGGTGCCGTTGTCGGCCACTGCGATCTGCACGTAACAGCCGGGCGGCAGCTCGAGATCGGCCGCTGCCGCACCCTCGATGCATTCGAGCGAGCACTCGATGCGCAGCTCGCCGCCATTGGGCATCGCATCGCGCGCATTGAGGGCGAGGTTGAGGATGGCGCTCTCGAGCTGGTTGGGGTCGACCAGCGCGCGCAGGTCCACGTCGCGCGAGGCGGTGGAGATCGTGATCGTGCTCGGCAGCGAGCGCCGGATCATGCGCGCCATGTCGAGCACCAGCTCGTTCACCTCGACCACCACCGGAACGATCGGCTGCTGGCGCGAAAAGGCGAGCAGGCGGCGGATCAGGCCGGCGCCGCCCTCGGTGGCGGCGAGCGCGGGCTCGACGTATTCCGCCACCGCCGGATGCTCGCCGAGCGCCTCCACCAGCCCCTGCAGGTTGCCCATCACCACGGTCAGCATGTTGTTGAAGTCGTGCGCCAGCCCGCCGGTGAGCTGGCCGATGGCCTCCATCTTCTGCGCCTGGGCGAGCGCCCCCTGGGTGCGGCGCTGCTCGGTCACATCCACCGCATGGACGTAGCAACCGATGACCTCGCCATCGGGCCCGAAGTCGGGCACCAGGGTGCTCCGGGTGTACAGCGTCTCGCCGCCGGGCCCGGGCATGCTGTACTCGTAGCTGACCTCCTCGCCGGCGAGCGCGCGGCGCACCTTGTCCTCGACCTGGGCGAAGACATGCGGCCCGATCACCGCGAGGATCGGCTGGTCCTTCATGCCCTCGCTGGTGGTGCCGAACCATTGCGCATAGCGCCGGTTGCCGTAGCGGAACACCCAATCGCAGTCGAAATACCCGATGTGCGCGGGAATGGTGTCGGTGATCTGGCGCAGCCGCAGTTCGCTGTGGCTCAGCGGTCCACGACCCGACGATGACTGATCCTCACTCATTTCCCTGCGCCGGCCTCCACTGCGAAAATCCCCCGCCCGCTGCGGGCGCAGGGAAACGGAACATTCTAGAGTCCGCACCCCGGGCGGCAAGGCCCGGACAAGATTGAGTACATTCCAACGCAATTGCAGACAAGATTTTTTGCCATTCTCCATACCCGACGGTATGGATGCCCGGCGCTGTACCCGGCCGTCCACCGCGCGTCGCTAACCTGTTGCAAAACCGGGAGTGGAGAAGGATGTCGAAAATCGCATACGAACAAGGTCTGGACAAGAATCCGGCCAACTATGTGCCGCTGTCGCCGCTGAGCTTCATCGAGCGCACCGCGATGGTTTACCCCACGCGCACCAGCGTCGTGCATGGCGCGCGCAGCTACACCTGGCGCGAGACCTACGCACGCTGCCGCCGGCTCGCCAGCGCGCTGGTCGCCCACGGCGTCAGCACGGGCGACACCGTCGCCGTGATGCTGCCCAACGTGCCGCCGATGTTCGAGGCCCACTTCGGCGTGCCGATGACCGGCGCCGTGCTCAACACGCTCAACACCCGCCTGGACGCCGAGGCCATCGCCTTCATGCTCCAGCACGGCGAGGCCAAGGTGCTGATCACCGACCCCGAGTTCGCCGCCGTGATCCGCGCCGCGCTCGAGCTGCTCGAAGGCGACAAGCCGCTGGTCATCGACGCCCTCGACGACGAATACCCGGGCACCGAGCGCGTCGGCACCCTGCTGTACGAAGACTTCATCGCCGGCGGCAATCCCGAATTCCGGTGGAGCCTGCCCGCCGACGAGTGGGATGCGATCGCGCTCAACTACACCTCGGGCACCACCGGCAACCCGAAGGGCGTGGTCTACCACCACCGCGGCGCCTACCT
>JRYH01003253.1_pt1 | contig 10936 bp, 8 predicted proteins | sample 235351 | NCBI WGS metagenome assembly JRYH01 (sample SAMN03074221, study PRJNA261480) | activated sludge metagenome | biome: Wastewater Treatment Plant; feature: Wastewater; material: Activated sludge; isolation source: activated biomass of a wastewater treatment plant treating wastewater... ... | reverse complement strand
CTTCGCCGATGCCGCCGAGGATGGGCCCGAACGCGGGATCGTCGAGATAGCGGAGGGCGCTGTTGTCCGACCCGGGGGCCGGGGAGAAGTCGCCCTCGAAACGCCACTCGGTGACCTGCCGCTCGCTCTGGGTCCAGGTGCTCACGATGCACGAACCGGCGTCGAAATCGAGCGTCGGCGTGAGCCCACCCAGCGAACTCTGGATATCCCGGACGGCGATCGTGACCACGCCGTTCTCCGCGATGGTGATTTCCAGGCGGATGCTGAGAATCGCGCCGAAGGCCCCGCCCTCGAACTTCTCCTGCCAGGCAACGATGCCGCCAGGGGGAAGCCCGCCGAAGCGGTTGCGGATGTACCCGCTGAGCAGGCGAGAGTTGCCGGGCTCGAGCTGGTCGAGGAGGTCGGTCAGGAGGACGGGGTCGCCCAGGGGCAGCCCGAAGAACGGATCGCGCAGCTGCAACAGACCCTGGATCGCGAACGAGTACCCGTCCGCCGCGAGGATGAACGAGTCCGATCCCGGGGCCGGGCTGTCCAGGCTATTCCGGCTGATGTCCGCCGCGGGGAAGTCGACCATCACCCCGCTCATGTCGATCTCGACCGAGGGTGACTGGGCGAACGCGGACGGCGCGGCGAGCGCCGCGAGCGCGNNCGGCGCGGCGAGCGCCGCGAGCGCGAGCGAGAGAATCATCGGGCGTGGCATGCTCTGTCTCCTGAGGTCCGACCCCGGCGAACTCCCCCGGGACGGGTGCGTGGACCGATCCTACAGGATCGCCCCCGCCCGAGCGAGCGACAACAGGCGGATTCAGCGCCGAGCGGCCCAACACGGGCTGGGCGCTTGCCGACCACCGGATCTCGTGGTACAAAGGGGGGTTAGGCCACCCCGGGGACCTCCGGGCGGGGTCATCGTCCTCGTCTGCGGTTCTGGGCTTGGAGGCCGCGCATGGTGGTGAGACAAGGTCCGATCGGGGTTCGGGCGAGCCGGCGGGGCGGGTTCACGCTCATCGAACTGCTCGTCGTCATCGCGATCATCGCGCTCCTGATCGGCATCTTGCTGCCCGCGCTCGGCGCCGCACGCGAGACGGCCCAGCGGACGGTCTGCCTGGCGAACCTCCGGCAACTGGGTATGGCCGGGCAGATGTACGCCAACGACACCAAGCACGGGCTCTTCCTCCCAACCTTCTTCAGCTTCGAGGACAACCTCGGCTGGTTCTTCCCGAGCTACATCGACACGGCCGATGTCGCGGTCTGCCCCTCGACGGCCAACCGGGTGCGGTCCGAACTGCGGCTCGACAACCCGGACCACCCGGGGTTCGACGGGCAGAACATCGGCACGCTGCTGCTGCTGCTCACCGTCGAGGGGCGGAACGACTTCCTCTTCGACCTGTACAAACCCGCCGTCGATGCCAACGACGACGAGGGCGGGCACTCCTACGAGACCTTCATGTGGTTCAACGCCGGCAAGTTCCCCGACGGCACGATCTTCCGCCAGGGCGGCCCAGGGAACGCGGTCCACGGGAGCGTCTGGGACCAACTGGGGTTCCGCAAGCCCGCGGGGGGCATCGCCGACGGCGTCAGCCTGCTCGACTATCCGCAGGACAAGCTCAAGACGCTCTCGAGCGTGACGAGCCCCAGCAACACGCTGCTCTTCCTCGACGCCGATGTCGACGACGCCGGGTTCATCCCCGCCGATGTCCAGGGCTTCGTCGATTCCATGGGCATCCCCTACCGGGAGGGCGAGCCGAACTGGCCCAACGAGTGGAACAACCACGGGACCAAGGGCGTCAACCTCGTCTACGCCGACGGCTCGGCCCGATTCTCCGCCACCGGCCGGGAACTGATGGAGACCTACATCGGGTCCTACGAGGATTTCAGTTCCGACGAGGGCACCTTCCTGCGCAACAAGGTCCCCGAACTCACCGAGTTCCGTGTGCGGGACATCACCGTGCCCGGCTCGAGCGGGCCCATCCCCGAGCTCTACCGCCCCTGACGCCCGGCGCGTTCACCCCACGCCGCTTTCCACCGCCGACCGACCCGAGACACTCGGGTGATCCGTCGGCGGCGGCAGCCGCAGGTACCGCGCGAGCCTGGGCGCCAGCAGCACGAACGGGATCGTGTCCAGGAGCGCCGCGACGAACTTGAACGCATACCCCGTCGCGATGAACACCAGCAGCTGCGGCCAGATCGCCCGCGAGGCATCGACCGGCAACGCCTTGGCGTAGAAGTGGGTGATGAGGATCACCGCGGTCGTGTCCACCAACTGGCTGATCATGGTCGAGCCGTTGTTCCGAAGCCACATGTGCTTGCCGCGGGTGAGCCACTTCCAGAAGTGAAACACCTGCACATCGACGAACTGAGCCACCAGGTACGCCGCCATCGACGCCGCGACGGCCCCGAACGCGAGGTTCCGAACCTCGAAATACACCGGCAGCCGACCCGCCGCGTCGGGTGCGATTGTTCCTGTGACCGGATCGATCGCCTCGAACCCCGGCAGCACGCCCCCAAGCCAGAGCACCCCCATCACCCAGAGGTTGAGCACCAGCCCGATCCAGACCACGAGGTTCGCGCGCTTGCGCCCGTACAACTCGCTGATGTAGTCCGTGCACAGGAAGGTCAGCGGATAGGGCAGCACGCCCACCGCGACCGCGAACGCCGTGACCCCCGGTGTCGAGGGGTCGAGGTCCAGCTCGAAGAGCTTGATGAACCGGGTGATCCCCAGGATGTTCAGCATCGCGAGCGTCCCGAGGAACAGCCCGGCGAGCAGCAGGAACACGCCCTCACGCCGCTGGTGCAGCACCGCCTCCGGGAGCGGCGGCAGGCCTTCATAGCGATGCTGCGAAGACGGCAGCAGAGCGGCAGGGGTCGGCATCCGGGGAGCGTACCCGCGCCGGCCCGGGTACAGTGAACCCATGCCGACACAGGCCAACCAGAACGGCCATGCCGCCCCGGCGGAGCTCGACCAGCCGGGCCCCGCGCTCGACGCCCGGGTCGAGGCGATCGTCTTCAGCAACGCCCGCCCGGTCTCCGCCGCCCGGATCGCCGAGGTCCTCGCCGCCGTCGCGGGGGAACCCGTTCTCCCTGCTGAAGTCGACGGCGCGGTCACCCGCCTGAACGAGGTCTACCGGCAAACCGGCCGGGCCTACGGAATCGAGCATGTCGCCGGCGGGTACCGCGTCATGACCCGGCCCGAGCACGCGGATGTGCTCGCCGCGTTCCATCGCCGGCAGGCCTCCGGAAAGCTGAGCCGGGCCGCGGTCGAGACGCTCGCCATCATCGCCTACCAGCAGCCCATGACGCGTGCCCGCCTCGAGGCGATCCGCGGCGTCGCGTGCGGCGAGGTCCTGAAAACGCTGCTCGAGCGCCGCCTCGTCGCCGTCACGGGGCGTGCCGAGGAGCTGGGCAGGCCCATGCTCTACGGCACAACCCGGCAGTTCCTCGACACCTTCGGCATCGATTCGATCAAGGACCTGCCCACCCTCGACGCCGCCCGCGCCGCCATCCGCGAACCGGCGTGAGCACCCCGGCGTATCGCATGAGGATGCCCCGGAACATCGCCGACCCCGAAGTCACGGCGAAGACCGCCGACGCCGGGCTCCTCGCCCCGGTGCGCCGCCGCTACGAGCTCCACCCGCCCGGGGTGCTCTATCTGATCATCACCCTCTTCCTCGCCGTCGGCTCGATCAACAGCCAGAACAACCTCCTCTTCCTCACTTTCGGCATCGCGATCGCGGGCTTTCTCATCTCGGGCCTGATCAGCGGGCCCCCGCTCATGCACCTCGCGGCCAGGCGGGTTGCGCCGGGTGTGGCGCATGTCGGCGAGCCCGCCGAGATCCGCTACATCGTCGCCAGCCGGGGCGGGCTGCTCGCCGCGATGGGGCTCGAGATCCGGGAGTTGACCCTCCCGCCCGGCGACTCGGAAGATCTCTCGGTCAGGCCCGCGTGCATTCTCCGCGTAAGGCCCGGGACCGAGATCGCCGCGGTCTCCCGCATTACCCCCGCAAGCCGAGGCCGGCACACCCTGCCCGGGTTCTCGATCACGACGACTTTCCCCTTCGGCCTGCTCCGAAAGACGCTCATCTTCGAGCAGGCCCACGAGTGGACCGTCGCCCCGCGGCGGATCACCCTCCGAGACATCCCCTGGCGACGCGCCGGGCGAGAGGGTGCAACGCTCTCCGCGACGGCCGCACGCCGCGGCGTCTCCACCGAGTTTTACGCACTGCGCGGCTATGTCCCGGGCGATCCGACCCGGAGCATCGCCTGGAGGCCCTCGGCGCGCCTCGGCGAGCTCGTCGTCCGCGAGCAGGCCGCCAGCGCCCCGCCCAAGATCTGGATCCGCATCGACAACCCCGACCCCGAAACGCCGGGGCACCTGGTCGAGCGCGGCGCCGCGCTGGTTGCCGCCCTGGCTCAGGACGCCACCCAGGCCGGTTTCGCCGTCGGGCTCGGGGTCGAGGGGATCGCATCGCTCCGCCCCCTCGTCGGCTCGCGACAGGTCCGCGCCATCCAGGTCGCCATGGCAAGGCTCGGCGAGCCGCGCGACCCGGACGCGCTCGACGCCCCGCCGCCGGGCCCCGATCGCGGAACGCTCCGCGTCCGCGTGCAGTACCGGTCCGCTGGGCGAGCCGCCGGCGGCGAGTTCCGTCTCGCCGCCGAGGAACTCGCGCGCTGGTACCAGGGCCAGTCCCTGCCCCCCGAATTCCGCGACCCGCGCGACGCGATCCAGCTGCAGGGTTCGTCACTCGCCCGAGTGATGGAGGGGGCGAGGAGGCGCATCGCGTCCCTCAAACGCCCGGGGGTGGCACGATGAACGCCGCCCGCAACTCCAGGTCCTCGACCCTCGCCGCGGTCCTGCTCTCGCTCGTCGCGTACGCCGTCGCCGACCGCGACCCCGTCGTGGCGGCCGTTGGCCTGCCCGCCGCGCTCGTGGCGATCGGGCTGACCCGGGGCTCCCCCTCGCGCGCGATGCCGCGTTGGCTCATCAACTTCCTGCTCTTTCTCATCGTCGCGTGGGCCACGCTCGCGATGCTCCGCGAGGGCCTGGGCGTCAGCCTCTTCAGCGAGTTCGTCGCCTCGCTCATGGTCGTCAAACTCATGGACCGCAGGACCGCCCGCGACGGCGCCCAGATCCTCACCCTCTCCGCCTTCCTCGTCATCGGCGCGGTACTCACCAGCAACGGGTTCTGGTTCGGGCTGCTGCTCGCCGCCTACCTCCCCGTGATCGTTGCCGCGGTCCTCTGGCACCAGGTCTCCCGCGTGGAGGAGCACGCCGCCGAGCCCCTGCAGGCCCCCCCGGGCCTGCGCCGCTCGATCGGTCTCAGGGTCGCGGGCGTTTCCCTCGCGGCCTCCCTGATCGCGACCGTCGTCTTCCTCCTCATGCCCCGGGAGGTCGGCTCGCGAACCCTCGGCGCCTGGGGCGCCGCCGCCGTCGGGCGCGTCGTCGGGTTCAACGACGAGGTCCGCCTCGGCACCGGCGGGCTCATCAGCGAGTCCAACGAGCCCGTCCTCGATCTCCAGCTCTTCGACCGATCGGGCGAGCCCGTTGGCTCGGTCGGACGCCGCTTCTACCTCCGCGGCGCCGTCCTGGACACCTACGACCGCGACGCCGGCGCCTGGGTGCGGGGCGACGCACTCCGGTCCAAGTTCCAGGTCGGGCCCGCCCCCTTCATCCGCTCGGGCCCAACCCCCGTGGGCGGCGCCCGCCCGAACGACTGGACCCTCCGCCAGGAGTACACCATCCGCAACATCGTCGGCGAGCGGGGGCACCTCTTCTCGATCGCTCGCGCCAGCCAGGTCCAGGTCGACCCGCCCGCGCGGCTCGAGTACTCCCCGACCGATGCCGCCCTCCGCGTCCAGGGCCATTCCGGCAAGGTCGCCTACACCGTCTACTCCAACGACCAGATCCCCCCGCCCGAACACTGGCAGGAACACGACCCCGAGGACCGGCTCGAAGTCGTCCCCGATCTCCCGGAAGTCCGCGACATCGCCCGCCGAATTCTCCGGGACGCCGGCATCGAGCCCGACCCCCTCGCACGCTCGGCCGCCGACGACCAGGCCGCCGCCGCCGCCCTCCGCAATTTCCTCGCCGCGGGCGGGTTCACCTACACCCTCGACACCGTCAGCGCCCCCGCGGGACGCGACCCGATCGAGTGGTTCCTCAACGACAACCGCGAGGGACACTGCGAGTACTTCGCCTCGGCCCTCGCCGCGATGCTCAGGACCGTCGGCATCGACGCCCGTGTCATCACGGGGTACCTCGCGACCGATTTCAACGAAACGACCGGGGGATACATCGTCCGCGCCAGCAACGCCCACGCCTGGGTCGAGGCCGAGACACTCCCGGGCGACTGGCGCATCCTTGACCCCACCCCCGCCAGCGACCTCACCCGCATCCACGAGCCCCCGCACGGCCTGCTCGCCGACGCCCGCCGGTTCTTCGACACGCTCGAGTTCGCCTGGATCCGAGCCGTCGTCGGCTACGACGCCGACCGACGCGCCTCGCTCCTGGGCGGTGAGCGTGGCGAGGACTCGGTCTTCCCCGTGCTCGACCGACTCGCCGGCGCCGCCGACCGCTTCCGGTTCGCCGGACGCGAGCTCATCCTCCGTGCGCTCACCAACGCCCTGATCGCCTTCATCGCCATCATGGGAACCGGGCTCCTCCTCGCCCACGAGCGCCGACGCGTCGGGCGGCTCCTGGCCTTCCTGTGGGCCGCGGCCCTGGGCCTGCTCAAACTCGGCCGAGGCGCCGCGCCGCCCCCCCCCGAGCACGCCCTCCAACGAGGCCTGCTCGCCGCGTACCGCCGAGCCGGGGTGCCCAAGCCGGCGTGGATGCCCCTGCGCCAGCACACCGACGATCTCCGGCGCGACGGACACCTGGCGGGTTCCCCCGCGGAGTCCGCGACTCGCCTCGTTCACCTGATCTACGACGCCATTTTCGGGGGGAGAGCGCTCCCCCCGGAGGGCATCGCCCAGGCCACCCAGGACCTTTCCACCCTTCAACGATGGGCCAGAGATCCCAACGCATCCGCCCGGGCGCAACAATCCCCTCCCGAGACCCCCGCTGATCGCCGATGAAGACAAGGGCCGATTGCCGCGGCCCCGCCCCGATCCAAGGAGGACCCCGATGCCCGCCAGCCGACGCCGCGGAGACCAGTGGCAGAACACCCTGCTCCAGATCGCCGAACGCGGCGGCGGCATCGAACTGGCGATCGACCGCCGCGGGGGGCCGGGGTTCCGGTCCGACCCGGGGGTTGAGGTCCACGCCCCACCGCCCGATCTGCTCTGGCGCGTCCGCGTCCGCAAGGTCACCGACGACGCGATCGTTGTCGAGAACCCAGTCGCCATCGGCAAGCCGATCCTCCTCGCCAAGGGCACCCGGATCGTCGCGGTGATGGCGGTGGGGCAGAACCGCTGGATGTTCCTCAGCGAGGTCACCGCCGCCTTTCCCGGCCCCGACGGCACGCTGCACCTCGCGGTCCCGGAGCGCGTTGAGCGTTGCACCCGTCGCTCCCAGCAGCGTGTTTCCTCCGCTGAGATCAACCTCCCCGAGGCCCGCTGCTGGCCCCTCCGCGACCCGATCACCGCCGTGCCCGCCGAGGCCGCCAACCGCCAGCGCATCCTTGCGCTCCAAGAGCGTGCCTCAGCGGACCGGGCTCCCTTCGACGACGCCGAACTCGACCGCCTCTCCGAGATCGCCCCCGATGTCGGCCCGGGCTTCAGGGCCCAGGTCGCCAACATTGGCGGGGGCGGCGTCGGGCTCAAGGTCCGCGCCGAGCACGCCTCCCTCGTCGAGGGAACCCGTCTCTACTGGATGAAGCTCGACCTGCGGCCCCACATCCCGGCGCCGCTCGAACTGATCGTCCGCCTCGCCCACACACACCTGGACAGCGAGCAGAACATCTACGCCGGCATGGCCTTCGAATTCGGCCTCGACCCGGCCCACCGCGCCTTCGTCTCCGAGCAGATCCAGCGCTTCATGAACTTCGCCGTCGCGTCCTGAGCCGCCCTGCGCGGGGTTTGAGTCGGCGCGGCAGTTCAGTCCTTGAACAACGCGAGCCAATCGTCCGAGACGCTGTACATCTCGGCGTTGCGCTGCACCTGTACATGAACATCCCCATCCCCGCTCCGCGCGATGACCGGGTTCGCGCCCGAGTTCCACACGCCGCGGAAACGCCCCAGGCTCGGACGCACCTCGGTCACCGAGCCGAACTCGGACTCGAACTCCGCGCTGCCCGACTCCGAATCGAGTTCGATCAGCCCGCTCCCGCCAGGACCGATCACCGCGCTCACCTTCCCGCGCGCCGTCACCAACGCCACCGGGTCGGTCAGGGGCCGGCTCGTGCGGACCTCGATCCGGCCGCCCTGCTCCCCATTCCGCGCCGTGATCGCGCCCCCGACCCCGACCAGCACGATCGGGCCGCCGTCGTTCAGTACGGTCACACCATCGCACCGAGGCGTCCGGACCCGCACATCCACGAACGCCGACTCCGGGGCCCCCTCGTTGAGGGTGGAGGAAATCCGGACCACATCCCCCGCCGCCTGCGTCGTGTCCCGCGCGGCGTACACCGCCGCACCGGCCGTGTCGCCCGGCCAAGTCTTGGTCCGCTCCTTCCCGTCCCAACTGACCCGGGCCACCACAACAGGCGCCTCAAGCTTCTCATCGACCTCGATCCAGACCGACCCCCGGTCGTTGCGGACATCGAACGCCAGCGGCGTCCCCGCCCGCAGCTCGCCGCCGTCCCACGACACCGGGGCCCAGCGGTCGGGTCGGAACAGGTGCTCGCGGGCGATGTCCGGCTGATGACAACCGGCCAGCGCGCCCAGACCAAGGCAGGCGGCCAGTGACAGCGGGCGGAGGCGGAATTTGTTCGGCACGGGCAACTCCTCGCGCAACAGCGCTCTCCAACCACTATCGACCCGGTCCGGCCCCGGGTTCGAGCCGAACCCGCCGCGGGCCGCAACCCGGGCGAAATTCTCCCGGCTATGATAAGCGTTCGGTGAAGGCCTCCGCGGTGGAGGCCTTCCGCAGCAGACCAATGACCGATCGCCTCGCTCGTGGCCGGGCCCGGCGGGGTGTGGGCAGCAGAGCACCACCGGGATTGGGGTCTTCCCTCCCGGTTCCCGCGGATCCGCGGGCGACGCGGCCGCCGAGTCCGGGCGGCTCGTCCGATCGCCGTGGATCCCTCTTCCGGGCCGCCTCAAGGGGGCCCGGTGTCCATTTGCCGCTGGCCCACGCCCGTCTCACCCCCCGCGAACCCTGGGCGGTCGTTTTCCGAGGCTCGCGCGGGCGGATCCCGCGCCGCGGGCCCGGGATGCGGGGTGTGGCGTGGGCGATTGGACGATCATGCTCGCGCAGGGTGAGCCCGGAGCCGGGGGTGTTTCGACCCTCGGGGCAATCCTGATCGCGGTGGTTTTCACCGTCTTTGGCGCCGGGGCGATGATGCTCGCCCTCCGGACGCTGACCGGCAAGACCGTCTCGGCGGCGCGGGGCGAGGCCGCGACCATCATTGAGCGGGCCAAGGAAGAGGCCCGCAACGAGGCCGAACGCGTCCGCCTCGAGGGCGAGCGGGCGGCCCTGTCGCGCAAGGAGAAGCTCGACGCCGAGCTGGAGCAGGCGCGGGCCGAGATACGGGAGAGCGAGCGACGCCTGACCAAGCGGGAGGACCTCTTCGACCGCAAGGAGGAGGCGCTTGCGCTCAAGGAGAAGTCTCTCGCGGAGACCTCCGAGACCCTCCGCCGCCGCGACGAGGCCCTCGCCAAACGGGAGGCAGAGGCGGCGCAACTGCGGGAACAGCAGACCGAGCGGCTCCAGCAGATCGCCCAGATGACCCGGGCCGAGGCGAAGCAGGAACTGCTCGCCCGCGTGGAGGAGACCGCCCGGCTCGACTCGGCCAAGCTGATCCGCGCGGTGACCGAGAAGGCCGAGGAGCAGGCCAAGGAGAAGGCCCGCGAGATCACGCTCATGGCGGTCCAGCGCTTCGCCACCGAGCACACCAGCGAGAGCACCGTCCGCTCGGTCGAGATCCCCTCCGACGACATGAAGGGGCGGATCATCGGCCGAGAGGGCCGCAACATCCGCGCGATCGAGAAGGCCACCGGCGTCGACATCATCGTGGACGATACCCCGGGCGTGATCGTCGTCTCCTGCTTCGACAAGGTCCGCCAGGCCGTCGCCGTCGAGTCGCTCCAGCGCCTCATCGCCGACGGCCGGCTGCACCCGACCCGCATCGAGGAGGTCGTGGAGAAGGTCCGCTCCGAGGTCAGCGAGAAGGTCATCGCCGCGGGCAAGGACGCCGCCCTCGAGGTCAACCTGGGCGGGTTCCACCCCAAGGTCATCGAGGCGATGGGCAAACTCCACTACCGGACCAGCTACGGGCAGAATGTGCTGCGCCACTCGATCGAGGTCGCCTACCTCAGCCAGTTGATCGCCGAGCAGCTCGACCTCGACGGCAAACTCGCCCGCCGCTGCGGATTCCTCCACGACATCGGCAAGGCCATGGACCACGAGATGGAGGGCGGGCACCCCAAGATCGGCATGGACTTCGCCCGCCAGCACGGCGAGAAGGACGAGGCCGTGCTCAACGCCATCGGCGGGCACCACGCCGACATCCCATCGACCACCTTCTACACCCCCATCGTCATGGCCGCCGACGCGGTCTCCTCCGCCCGCCCCGGGGCCCGGCGCGAGTCGATGGAGCGTTACATCCAGCGCCTCAACGAATTGCAGGACATCGCCCTGTCCATCCCCGGGGTGACCGAGGCCTACGCCATCCAGGCCGGCCGCGAGGTCCGCGTCATGGTCGACGCCGATCGCGTGGGCGACGACGAGGCCTACCTCATCGCCCACCAGATCGCCAAGCGCGTCGCCGAGGAGATGACCTTCCCCGGTGAAATCCGCGTGACCGTGCTCCGAGAGACGAGGGCGATCGAAGTGGCCCGATGA
>JRYH01004110.1_pt1 | contig 10955 bp, 11 predicted proteins | sample 235351 | NCBI WGS metagenome assembly JRYH01 (sample SAMN03074221, study PRJNA261480) | activated sludge metagenome | biome: Wastewater Treatment Plant; feature: Wastewater; material: Activated sludge; isolation source: activated biomass of a wastewater treatment plant treating wastewater... ... | reverse complement strand
CGTGGGCCTTGAAGAGCGTGCCGGCGTCGTCGTCGAACACGTCGAGCGTCGCGCCGGGGCGCGGGTTGACTTCGAGGAGCGCGGGGGCGCCGTCCTCGACCAGGTAGTCGAACGAGACGAGCCCCTTGAGGCCGAGCCGCTCGGACAGCGCGAGCGACATCTCGATGAGACGCGCTTCGAGATCGGGATCGAGCGGCCAGGAGCCGACGGCTCCGCCATAGCGGAACGGCCGGCGCGGCAGTGGATTGACCCATTGCCGGCTGACGGCGAAGGCGGCGCTCTTCTCCGAGACGAGGCCGAGCAGCGAGATCTGCGCGCCGCCGATGCGCCGCTGGAAATAGCGCCGCTTGTCGGGGTGCGGGTTGGCGGGGCAGAGGTGGACGTGCAGGCCGCCGCTGCCGCCGATGCGCTTCATGAGCCAGCCGTCGCAGGCGGGCGGCGCGTCGAGGCGGGTCTCGGGATGCGGGATTCCGAGGTCGTCGAGCGCGGGAAAGAGATGCTGGGGATGCTTGGTGCGCCAGATGGTTTCGGCGTCGTTGCCGATCAGAGGAAAGTGCTCGGCAAGGCGCGCGACGAGGCGCGGATTGCATTCGAAGCCGCCACCGAGCACGAGCCCGATCGGCGGCGAAGGGGCTTCCGCCGCGAGGCTTTCGAGGGCGGCGATGAGGGGGCGGGCCGTGAAGCCCACCTGGACGCGGGCCGGAAGGCAGCGCGAGGCGTGGGCGTAAGTGGCCGTGTCGTCGTCGCCGAAGCAATCGACGACGAGTGGACGAAAACCGGCTCTCCGCGCGGAGGCGGCGAGCGCCCGCGCGGAGAAAGCTGCGATGAGGACCGTCTCGGCGGTCAAGCCACGAGCTGGCGGGCCAGCGCGAAGGCGTGACGGAAGTCGAGCAGCAGCGGCTCCTTCGAGTCGATCATCTGCTTGAAGAGGCCGGATTCCGTCTTGTACTTGATGTCGCCGATCGCGAGCGGGCCGACACCGAGCGCGTTGCAGTCCGGCAGCGGCGCGCCGTCCATGAACAGCTCCATGCCCTCGACGCCCGGCGGCGGAACGGCGTTGACGTCAGCCACGACGAGCATCTTCTTGGCGAACGCCTTCTGCTCTTTCGAGATGACCTGCACGCCGGCAGCCGCGGCGGCAAAGACCACTTCGGCGTTCTCGATGATCTCACGCTTCTGATCGTCGGTCTCGCCGGCGACGGGCGTCAGGTCCACGCCGAAGCGCTCCTTGGAGACGGCGGCCGACTTGATGACGCGGTCGACGCCGCGGTGGGCGACGAGCTGCACGTCAGCGCCTTCGAGCGCGGTGATGATCGAGGCCGCGAAGCCGACGACGCCGGTGGCGCCGAACACGGCGATCTTGGTGCCCTTCCAGCCGCGGTTGAACTTGGTCTTCAAGACGCGCTCGACGCAGGCGACCATGGCGGCGGCCGTGGTGAACGAGCCGGCCGGGTCGGCGAGCACGGAGAGCTGGAACGGCGGCACCATCGCCTTGCGCGCGGCTTCCAGCATGTCGAGCGCGAGGATGGCATCCTTGCCGCCGATGAACACGCCCGTGCGCACGCCGTAGTCCGGCGGCCGCGAGAAGATGGCGTCCTGCACGAGGGCGGTCGTCTCGTCGAGGGTGACGTTGATGTAAGGCACGATCACCTTGTAGCCCGCATCGGCAGCCATGTTCACATCGAACGGGCTCATGTGCTTTTGCGGCGAGAACATATGCAGAATAGGCGTCGCGTCACTCATCTTCGGCGGTCTCCCGTTCGTGAAAGGCGTTTCCGAGTTTTTGTCTCGCGGAGGGGCGATCACCCCGTCGCAACGGTCGCGCCGGTATTCCGTCCGCGCACGATTGCGATCTCGAGGCCCTTCGCTTTAGCGTCTCCGACTAAAGAATGATAGAGACTGTCTGCCACATCCTGGTCCGGCACGAAGCCGAATCCGGTCGGCCCCCAGGATGTCTGCCCGATGCCGGTCGCGCCGAGCTCTCGCGCCCGCTCGAGCAGTGCGCCGACGGCCGGCGAGGTCCAGGGATGCCCGCCTTGCGCTGCGGAGAAGTGGCCTCCGACAATGGCTTGGATCTCCGAAAGCGCCGCGCCGAATGCGCTGAGATCCTCCTCCTTGAGCCCGGGGACGAGCTGCATCAGAACGAGCCGGCACAGCCGGTTGGCCAGCGGCTCGGGGAAGGGCGGGAGCGTCGCGAAGGCGCGCGTTTCGCGGTCGCCGTGCGCGCCTTGGTCGCTGGGGTCGCAGACGAGCAGGCAGCGCCACGCCTCGGGAAACGAGGTCTGGATCAGCACCGGAGGGGGTTGATCGCGCGTCCCCCGTCCGCCATCGACGATGAAGCCGCCGGTTTCGAACGCCGCCATGCCGATCGCCGAGCGCGCCCCGCGCCCGGCGAGGTCGCCGATCTGCTGCGGGGAGAAGGCGAGGCCTTCGAGCCGCGTCAGGGCGAGACCGATCGAGAGCGCGAGCTGCGTGCCGGAGCCGAGCCCCGCGTGCGCCGGGATCGCCCGCTTGACCGTGACATGGTAGGGGCCGGGGAGGCCGAGCGCCTCGCAACAGCGGCGCAGCACGGTGAGCACGCGCTCGTGCTCAGGCCCTGCCGCTCCTTCCGTCGTGGCGCGCCGCACGTCGATCTCGGTCGCCGGCGCATCGAGCGCGAGCCCGATCGAGCCGTAGCGGCGCCCCAGGCTGCCGTTGAGATCGAGAAAACCCAGGTGCAGGCGTGCGGGCGCCGAGACGCTGCAGCCATGGACCGGGAGACTATCTTGCATCTGTCGGTGTGCCCTTCGGAATGGGAGTGAAGCGTTCTCGGTGCTGCGGGGGCGCGGCACGGGGTGGGGTCCGGGATGAGGCGGGCTGCGCAGGCGGAGAGGGAGAGAGAGCTTAGATCACATCTGCCGCGCTGGCCTCGTTCCAAAACCGCAAGACCTGCCTAGAATTTTGTTCTGTCGCGTTTTCTTTACGACGAACCAGCCTCCACTTTGTCCGAAAATGCTCTACGCTGGCGGCCGATGAGGCCGTGTCGCCGTATTTGTCTACGAAAGCCGAGGAGAGAGCAATATGAGCAGCCCCCGCGAGACCCCACTTTCCGAAGCCGAGGTGACGGCCTGGCTGGCGGAGAATCTGCCGCAGTGGCGTCTCGAGGACGGCTGGATTCGCCGCACATACAAGACGGCGAGCTGGAAGGGCACGCTGATGGTGATCAACACGATCGGCCATCTCGCCGAGGCCGCCTGGCATCATCCGGACATCACCGCCTCCTATGCGTGGGTGGAGGTGCGCCTCGTCACGCATTCCGCCAAGGGCATCACGCAGAAAGACCTCAATCTCGCAAAGAAGATCGAGGACGTCGTGCATTGGCAGCCGGGCACCGAGGGCGTCTTCGAAGGCACCCCCACCGATCAGCGCTTCGCCTACATCAAGTATGACTGACCGCGCATGACCGACACGGCTCGGACGGCCTCCCTTCTGTCCGGGGAGGCGAGGGTATGAGCGAGGCAGGGGAGGCAGAGGAGGGCGCGGCGCCCGCCTTCGATGCGCTGATCGGCCTCGGCTCGAACATCGGCGACAAGGCCGCCAACATCGCCCGCGCGATCGCGCTGCTGACGGCGGACGGCCAGATCCGTCTGGTGCGCGCCTCGCGCCTCTATCGTACGGCGCCATGGGGCGGTGTCGATCAGGACTGGTTCGTGAACGCCTGCATTGCGGTGGCGACCGAGCTGTCGCCGCAGGCCTTGCTGGCGCGTTGCCTCGGCATCGAGCAGGAGATGAAGCGCGTGCGGAAAGAGCGCTGGGGCCCGCGCATCATCGATGTGGATCTCCTGACGTATCACGATGTCGTGCTCGACGCACCCGACCTCGTCCTGCCTCATCCGCGCATCACGGAGCGCGCCTTCGTGCTCGTGCCGCTGGCCGAGATCGCCCCCGACGTCTCGATCTCGGGGCGGCCGGTCGCAGCGTGGCTCACGGCGATCGATGCGCGCGACGTCGTGCCGCTCGCCCTCGAATGACAACGCCGCGAACCCTGAGGGGGTCCGCGGCGTTGCGAAAGTCACGGGGACGTTGAGGTCCGCGCCTATTCCTTGCACTCCGACTTGATGAAGGCGAGCAGGTTGAGGCGGTCCTCCTCGTTCTTGATGCCGGCCGGGAAGATCATCTTGTTGCCCTTGATGACGGCGTCGTCCTTCTCGAACCACTTGAGAAGATGCTCGTCGTCCCAGGTGATGCCCGAGTTCTTCACGGCCTCCGAGTAGCTGAAGCCCTCGTGATGGCCAGCCGCCTTACCGGCGACGCACTGAAGGGACGGACCGAGGCCATTCTTCGCCGCGGGGCCGATCTGGTGACAGGCCGAGCATTTCTTGAATACTGCCTTGCCGGCTTCCGCGTCCTGCGCGGACGCGCCAACAGGCACGACCACGAGTGCCGCAGCCGCCACAACCCACTTGAGCATCTTCCGAATCCTCCGAGTTTTCTTACGATCTGCCGGCCGGCCTCCCGCCGATGCTGGCAATCGTCGCATAGTGACAAGTTTCGCCTGAACCCGGGCTGAACAAAGTGCCGCACCCCGGTCCAGTTATAACCTGTACTGCGCGGCTCGGTTCCGCTCAAGACGCGTTATGCGTTTCCTTTTTCTTTGTCGCACCACCCACGCGCCGATAGGTGAATTCAGGCACGTTCGGATTGTGGCTTTCGACCTCGGCCACCGCCTGCCACTGGGCGTGCATGGGCGAGAGCGAGCAGGCCGGATCCGTATTGGCGGCGTCGCCCGTGAGCGCGAAGGCCTGGCAGCGGCAGCCGCCGTAGTCGATCTCCTTGCGCGGGCAACTCCGGCAAGGCTCCTTCATCCAGCTCGTACCACGATATTTCTGGAATGCCTCGCCGTTGAGCCAGATGTCGGCCAGGGGGCGGTCCTTGATGTTGTCGAAGGGCAGGCCCTTGATCGATTCCGCCGCATGGCACGGCAGCACGCGGCCCGACGGCGTGATGTTGACGATGCCGCGCGCCCAGCCGCCCATGCAGGGCTTCGGGAACTTGGCGTAGTAGTCGGGCACGATGGCGTCGATGACGATGACGCCCTTGTACTTCTCGCGGGCTTCCTCGACCTGCTTGGCGGCGATCATGAAGGCTTCGCGCGTCGGCATGAGGGCGGCGCGGTTGACGAGCGCCCAGGCGTAATACTGCACGTGCGCGATCTCGACGCGCCCCGCGCCCATCTCGACCGCGAAATCGATCATCCGCGGCACGTTGTGGATGTTCTGGCGATGGATCGGGCAGTTGATGGTGAGGGGAAGGCCGGCTTCCTTCACCCAGCGGGCCACCTGGATCTTCTTCGCCATGCCGCCCTTGTAGGCGGCGATGCGGTCGGCGTTCTCGGCATCGACGTCCTGCACCGAGAGCTGGACGTGATCGAGCCCCATCTCGACGAGCTTCGCCAGGCGCTCCTGCGTGAGCGTGACGCCGGCCGTGATCAGGTTGGTGTAGAGGCCGACCTCGGCCGCGACTTGGACGATCTCCTCGAGATCCTTGCGCGCGGTCGGCTCGCCGCCCGAGAGATGGATCTGCAGCACGCCGAGGGCGGCAGCCTGGCGCATCGTGTCCTGCCACTCCGCCGTCGTCAGCTCGACGTTGACGCGCTCGAGCTCGACCGGGTTCGAGCAGTACGGACACTGCAGCGGGCAGCGGTGCGTCAGCTCGCACAGCATGCCGATCGGCGCACGGGCGCAGAGCGCCGGATCCGGGCCGGGATCGGGCACTGGCGCGCCGTCCGCCATCCGGGCGCAGACGGGCATGCCCGTCTCGGTGATGTGGGTCGGTGCGATCTCGTTCATGGCCGCCATCCTTTCCAAACCCTGCTCACCCCGCTGCCGCCTCGGGGATCCAAAAGGGTCGTGGGCCTATTGCGCTTTGATCAGGACACCCTTGTCGGTGAGGTCCTGAAGCATTTCCAAGATATCGTTCAACACAACTTCAAGTGGGGCCTGGTACTCCTGAGACAAGGCTTCCGCGATCTCGCTCACGGAGCGTTGTCCGTCGCAGAGCTTCAGCACCTCCACCGCCGTCTCGTCCGGATTGAACACCCGCTCGGGCGCCAGAATGATCCAGCGCCCGCGCCCCGCGTCGTGGCGGAGCTTGATGTGCCGCGGCATGGCAAGCGCAAGCTCGCCCGTCACGATCAGCCGGGCGGGTGCGGTCTTCGGTGCGGAACCGGACGTCTCAGACATTCAGCGTCTCCGGATTGAACGCGCCCGGCGGGATCCACGCCGGCGCGACGTAGGCATGATGCAGGGCATCGAGCTGAGCCCACAGCACGTTGCATTTGAAGCGCACGGCCTCGACGCAGGCTTCCTGCTCCTCGCGGGTGCGCGCGTGCGTCTTGATGTAGTTCAGCGCGAAGTCCGCATCGAAGGGCGCCTGCACCAGCCGCTTCTTGAAGTAGGCCATCACCCGGTCCTCGATGAAATCGTAGTTCTCGAGCATACCGGAAATGCGCTCTTTGTGGATCTTGGGCGCGAACAGCTCGGTGAGCGAGGAGGCGACGGCGACCGTCAGCGGCTGCTCGTAGACGAAGCGGACGTAGGCTTCGACGGCGAACCGCGTGGCCGGCAGCGCGCCCTGCATGCTTTCGACGTAATCGCGGTCGAGGCCGAGGCCATCGGTCAGCACGAGCCAGCGCTCGATGCCGCCCGGATCCTCGCCGTGGCCGTCGTGCTCGAGCACGCGGTGGATCCAATCGCGGCGGAGCTGCCGGTCGAGGACGCGGCTGACGAGGGCGGCGTCCTTGCGCGGCACGGCCGACTGGTAGCAATAGCGGTTGAGCGCCCAGGCCGCGACCTGCCCTTTGTTGAGCTTGCCGCCGTGCAGCATGTGGTGAAACGGATGCTTGTCGTGATAGCGCTCCGCACCCACGGCGCGGATGGCCGCCTCGAATTCCTCCGGGGTCCAGAGCTGGCCCGCATCTCCCGTACGACGATCACTCATAGCCGGATCTCCATTCCGTCATAGCCGACCTCCCAGCCGGCAGCTTCCGTTGCGCGGCGCTCGGGCGAGGACTCGTCCAGCACCGGATTCGAATTGTTGATATGCACGTAGATCCTGCGTGCGACGCCGAGCGGCTCGAACGCGGCGATTGAGCCCGAGGGCCCCGAAATGCTCATGTGCCCCATGCGGGCGCCGGTCTTCGGCATGAGGCCCATGCGGACCATCTCGTCGTCGGTGTAGAGCGTGCCGTCGAAGAACACGAGCGCGGCGCCGGCGAGGCGGGCTCTGAGATCGGCATCCACCTCCGCGCAGCCCGGCACATAGAAGAACGATCGCCCCGATGCGGTGTCCGTGATCTTGAGGCCGATGGCGTCGCCTTCCCGGCTGCCGTAGTTCCCCTCCGCCGCGCCGCTCTCGAGATAGAGGGCGATCTTGCCCGGCACGGCGAACGCTTCGACCTCGAGACCGGTGCCGGCGATCTCCGTCGTCGTCCCGAGCGCCAGTTCCCGCCGCGCCACGACGTCGGGATTGAGAACGTTGAAGATCGAGTTGGCCGCGAGCGTCGCCAGCACGCGCGCCGATCCATAGACGGCGAACGGCTGAAGCTCGCGCAGGTTGAGCAGGCCGGCGATGAAATCGACGTCGCCGCCGGTCAGTACGGCCGCCTTGATGGGGCTGTTGCGCAGCCCGCCGTCCGCCTGGGCGCCGAGCGCGGGCGTGTCGTTGATCTGTTGGCGCAGATCGGGCGCGGTGTTGAGCAACACCCAGTCCGAGCCGTTCGCAGACACCGCGAGCGAGCACTGGGTCCGGGCCCTGAAGCCCGGCTTCCCCTGTCTCACATCGGCGCAGTTGCGACAATTGCAGTTCCATTGAGGAAAGCCGCCGCCAGCAGCCGCCCCCAGGACCCTGATGTGCATGAGCCTGTTCGCTTTGAAGCGGCGCGCTTCGCCGAAAGCACCGCCGCGGTCGTGGAAAAGACGCAAGAGCCTGAGGGCCCGGCAGGGCCGTCAGGTGAGCAGAAACAACGACGGCGGCCGAAAGCTTCGACCGCCGCGTCAAAACTGCATTACGCTTCGCGAGCGGATCGAGTTAGATGATGTCGATCTCGGCCGGCAGGTAGCTCGTGACCTCAAGGCCAACTTCCTGCTCGCGGACTGCGGGCTTCATCCAGGTCTTCATAGGTTCCTCCTTGGTTCGGCAAGCTGCTTCTGAGTGATGGAACCCCGCCAGGCTCCTGTCACCGACGTTGCCGGTCATTTTTGGCTGACTGGCTCAGTCTGCGGATCGTGCCGAGCTTGTCAAGCCGTCCGCCTTGAAGAGACCTAACCACATGCCAGCCCGGGAGGAAAGTAACGGTGCGTCACGACTTCGTGTGCCGTTTCAGGGAGAAAGGCCCGGGGGCGCGCGGCGTTTCGAACGGCCGCAGAGCCCGTTGAGGGTGCGGGCCTTGGACGTTCGGACGAGGGGCCGCCTTTTTCGCGCGTGCGGATGGTGCAAATTGGCAGATACGTGGAAGTGCATGCCAATTTCAGCAATCAAAATGGGACCATATTGCGATTTATTGGGCGCGACCCTGACGATATAGAAAATTATTCTATATTGGTGTAAGTCCGGGCTGAGGCGACCGCGCTGCGGGTGCGGTCGTCCGAGGATCCGACGCGGGTAAGCCCGGCCGATGTGCCGGGTGTGGCCCAGAGACGACGAGGAGGAGCGGTTGGCCGCTGTCCCATTTCTGCCGAAGAATGCGCCGTTCACGGCGGAGGAAATCAACGTTCTGAATCAGCTCGTGCAGAGCTCGACCCCGCTGCAGCGGAGCTGGCTGTCCGGCTTCCTGGCCGGCCTCGACGCGGCCCAGGGAGGCCACGCGGCCGGTGCGGTGGCTCCGGTCGCGCCGCCGCGTGCGCGCCAGCCGCTCACCATCCTGTTCGGAAGCGAATCCGGCAACGCCGAGGCGCTGGCGCTCAAGGCGAAGAAGCTCGCCGCCAAGCAGAGCTTCGACGCCAAGGTCGTCGACATGGCGGATGCGGACCTCGCGACGCTGGCCAAGTCCAAGAACCTGATCGTCTACATCTCCACGTGGGGCGAGGGAGATCCGCCGCAGCGCGCGGCGGATTTCTACAAGGCCCTCATGGCGGAGGACGCCCCGCGCCTCGATGGCGTGCGCTTTGCCGTCCTCGCGCTCGGCGATACCGCCTACGTGAACTTCTGCCAGACCGGCAAGCAGATCGACGCCCGCCTCGAGGCGCTGGGCGGCGTGCGCGCGGCCGACCGGCAGGATCTCGACCTCGACTTCCAGAAAGCCGCCGCGGCCTGGACCGAGACCACGCTCGGAACGATTGCTCCGGCCGAGCCCGCGGGCGCGACGACGGTCGTGCATGTCGACTTCAAGTCTCCGGCCCTGGCCGAGGATGACGACGAGCCGCGCTATACGGCGGAGAACCCGGCGGAAGCCGAGATCACCGCACTCGTCAATCTCAATGGCACCGGCTCCACGCGCGAGACCTGGCATGTGGAGTTCGCGGTCGAGGATCCCGCATTCACCTATCAGCCCGGCGACGCCATCGGTCTGCTTCCCGAGAACGATCCGGATCTCGCGGCCGACCTTCTCAAGGCTGTCGGCCTCGAGGGCGATGCGGGGCTCGTGAAGAAGCTCGTGACCGGCTTCGACATCACCACGCTCTCGCGTCCGCTGGTCGATGGCTATGCGAAGCTCACGGGGCGGACCGATGTCGCCAAGCTGCTCGAGGAGGGCGAGCTTCAGCGCTTCGCCGCCGACCGCCAACTCGTCGATTTCTTCGAGACCTATCCCGAGACGCTGACGGGCGACCAGCTTCAGAAGCTGCTGCGCCCGCTGCCGGGCCGGCTCTATTCCGTTGCGGCGAGCCAGAAGGCGCATCCGGGGGAGACGCATCTCCTGGTTGGCGCCGTCCGCTGGGAGTCGCATGGCCGCGTGCGCAAGGGCGTCACCTCGACCTATCTCGCCGACCGCTCGAAGGTCGGCTCCACGGCGCGCCTCTATGTGAAGCCGAACCGGCACTTCGGTCTGCCGGCCGACGGCAGCCGCCCGATCATCATGATCGGCGCAGGGACGGGTGTCGCGCCCTACCGCGGCTTCATCGAGGAGCGCGCCGAGACGGGAGCTGCCGGCAAGAGCTGGCTCTTCTTCGGCGAGCGCAACTTCTCCAACGACTTCCTCTACCAGTTCGAATGGCAGGATCATCTGGCCTCGGGCACGCTGTCGCGCATCGACGTAGCCTTCTCGCGGGATCAGCCGGAGAAGATCTACGTGCAGACGCGCCTGTGGGAGCGCCGCCAGGAGCTTGCCGCGTGGCTCGACGAGGGCGCGCACATCTACGTCTGCGGTGACGAGAAGGGCATGGCGAAGGACGTCGATGTCACGCTCGCGCGGATCCTGGCCGAGGCGGCCAAGGGGGACGAGGAGGCCGGCCGTGCCAAGCTCAAGGAGCTGGCGAAGGCCGGACGCTATCAACGCGACGTCTATTGATTTTCGTTTCCTCCCTCTCCCGTGGGTGGGGGAGGGTCAAGGTGAGGGCCGCCACCTCCGCGCGAGGTTTCGGCCCTCGCCCTGCTTTCGCCCCCGCCGCAGGCGGGCCGAGGAAGAGAACAGGACTCTGATCCGATGACCGACAAGCGCTCCAAGAACGAGTTCCTCAAGGAGGAGAGCAATTTCCTGCGCGGCACGATTGCCGAAGGGCTGACGCGCGTCGAGACCGGCGCGATCGCCGAGAGCGATACGCAGCTTCTCAAGTTCCACGGCTCCTACATGCAGGACGACCGCGACGTGCGCGGCGAGCGCTCAAAGAAGAAGCTCGAGAAGGCATTCACCTTCATGATCCGCCTTCGCCTTCCCGGCGGTCTCGTCTCGCCGGAGCAATGGCTGAAGCTCGACCATGTCGCGGGGACGTATGCCAACGGCACGCTGCGCCTCACGACGCGCGCCACCTTCCAGTATCACG
>JRYH01000376.1_pt1 | contig 10970 bp, 9 predicted proteins | sample 235351 | NCBI WGS metagenome assembly JRYH01 (sample SAMN03074221, study PRJNA261480) | activated sludge metagenome | biome: Wastewater Treatment Plant; feature: Wastewater; material: Activated sludge; isolation source: activated biomass of a wastewater treatment plant treating wastewater... ... | reverse complement strand
ATCTATGCAACAATTGGGTAGAATCACCGCCTATGGCGGTCCCTCGAACCCTGCAGGGACCGTCTTGCTGCAACCTATGGCCGCCCGCGCGACGCGGCCGGCGGCAAGCGGTTCGGCGGTCGCCGGTCTTATACGATTGGCGTGTGTGATATGAGGTAAATAGACGATGAACGGGATCGATACACTACTGCTCGACTTGCTGAACTTCCTTGCCCTGCTGTTCATATTCCTGGTCGGTATCGGGGTGCTGGTCGTCGCCGTGCTCTACGTGCTCGACCGGACGCAGACAGCCCATGCGGTGCGCCGGAATTACCCGGTTGTGGGCCGTTTCAGGTATTTTTTCGAACATCTCGGCGAATTTTTCCGCCAGTATTTTTTCGCGATGGACCGCGAGGAGATGCCGTTCAACCGCGCCGAGCGCTCGTGGGCCTACCGCGCCGCGAAGGACATCGACAACACCAGCGCCTTCGGTTCGACGCGCGACCTCAAGCCGGCGGGGACCATCATCTTCGTCAACTGCCCGTTTCCGACGCTGGAAGAAGACGCCGTCAAGACCCCGCCGATGCTGGTCGGTCCGCACGCCCGCCAGCCTTATAACGCGCCGTCGTTTTTCAACATCTCCGGCATGAGCTACGGCGCCCTCTCGGCGCCCGCGGTGCGCGCCCTGTCGCGCGGCGCGCACGAGGCCGGCATCTGGCTGAACACCGGCGAGGGCGGGCTCTCGCCGCACCATCTGGAAGGCGGCTGCGATATCGTCTTTCAGATCGGCACGGCGAAATATGGCGTGCGCAACGCACGCGGCGAGTTGTGCGACGAACGCCTCAAGGCGATTGCTGCGCATGATGAAGTCAGGATGTTCGAGTTGAAACTGAGCCAGGGCGCCAAGCCGGGCAAGGGCGGCATCCTGCCGGCCATCAAGGTCACCGAGGAGATCGCCGCGATCCGCGCCATCCCGCCGCACCACGATTCGATCTCGCCGAACCGCCATCCCGAAATCGACAGTGCCGGCGACCTGCTCGATATGATCGTCCGTATCCGCGAGGTGACCGGCAAGCCGACCGGTTTCAAGGCGGTGATCGGAGCCAGTGGCTGGCTCGCAGAATTGTTCGAGGAAATCAACCTCCGCGGCGCCGAGTGCGCCCCCGATTTCATCACGATCGACAGTTGCGACGGCGGCACCGGTGCGGCGCCGATGCCGTTGATGGACGATGTCGGGCTGCCGTTGAAAGAGAGCCTGCCGATGGTCGTCGATCTGTTGAGTCAATATGGATTGCGGCAGCGGATACGGGTGATCGCCTCGGGCAAGCTGATCACGCCGACGATGGTCGCCTGGGCGCTGTGCGCCGGCGCCGATTTCATCAACTCGGCGCGCGGTTTCATGTTTTCGCTGGGTTGCATCCAGGCGATGCAGTGCAACCGCAACACCTGCCCGACCGGCGTCACGACGCACAATCCGCGCTTACAGCGCGGCCTGGTGCCGGAGGAAAAATACCTCCGGGTCGCCCATTACGCCCGCAATATGATCAAGGAAGTCGGTATCATAGCGCACTCCTGCGGCGTCCCCGAACCCCGCCGCCTGCGCCGCAAACACGCGCGCGTAGTCGTCGAGCGCGGGCGCTCGATGCCGCTCAGCGAGTTGTACCCGGAACCGTCCGTCAACGTATGAAATCATCCTCCGCCGAGCCGGCCGCCGCGCTCGATGACCTGGCGCGCGGCACCGCCGAGATCATCAAAGTCGAAGAGTTGGTCGAACGACTGGGACGCGGCCGGCCGCTGCGCGTCAAAGTCGGCTTCGACCCGACGGCGCCCGATCTGCATCTCGGACACACGGTGATCCTGAACAAGATGCGCCAGTTCCAGGATCTCGGCCACCAGGTGATTTTTCTGATCGGCGACTTTACCGGCATGATCGGCGACCCGACCGGCAAGAACCTCACCCGTCAGCCGTTGAGCGCCGAGGAAGTGGCGGTCAATGCCGCCACGTACCGGGCGCAGGTGTTCAAGATCCTCGATCCGGACAAAACCGAGGTGCGTTTCAATTCGGAATGGATGACGGCGTTGTCGGCCGAAGGGCTGATCCGGATCGCGGCGCAGTACACCGTGGCGCGCATGCTCGAGCGCGACGATTTCGAAGCCCGCTACCGGGCCGGCGCGCCGATCGCGGTCCACGAGTTCCTCTATCCGCTGGTTCAGGGTTACGATTCGGTGGCGCTCAGCGCCGATATCGAAATGGGCGGCACCGACCAGAAGTTCAACTTGTTGATGGGTCGCCACTTGCAACAGCACTACGACCAGGCGCCGCAGGTGATCATTACTCTGCCGCTGCTCGAAGGATTGGATGGCCAGCAAAAAATGTCCAAATCGCTCGGCAACTATATCGGCATCACCGAGTCGCCGTCTGAGATGTACGGCAAGGTGATGTCGATTTCCGACGCGTTGATGTGGCGTTGGTTCGAAGTCGTCAGCTTGCGGCCGAACGCCGAGTTGGCGGCGCTGCGCCAGGATGCGGCGGACGGCCGCAACCCCCGCGATATCAAGTACTCGCTGGCCGATGAGATCGTGGCGCGCTTTCACGGCGCCGACGCGGCGCGCCGGGCGCACGCCGAATTCGTCGCCCGCTTCCAGCAGGGCCGGGCGCCGGACGAGATACCAGAGTGCCGGATCGAAACGGCGGGCGCCGCGCTGGGCATCGCCGACCTGCTGCGTCAGGCGGGCCTGGTGGCGAGTAATGCCGAAGCCTTCCGGCTCATCGCCCAGGGTGCGGTGCGCATCGACGGCGAACGGGTCAGCGACCGGGCCATGTCGTTCAACGCCGGTTTTGCGGCCGTGATTCAGGTCGGCAAACGGCGCTGGGCCAAGGTGCTTTTGTCATGAAAGCCGTCTAGTCGTGAGCGACGACCTCGATCGACTCCGGCAAAAACTCGATCGGCTCGACGGCGAATTGCTCGCCGCGGTCGCTGAAAGGCAACGCATCGTCGCCGAAATCGGCCGTTTGAAACGCGCCCAGGAGCTTTATTTGCGCGACTTCGGGCGCGAGCGCCAGGTGCTCGAACAGGCTTTCCAACGTGGCGCCGAATTGGACCTCGATTCGACTTTTGTCGGCGCCATGTTCGGCCTGTTGATCGAGCATTCGCTGCAATTCCAGGAGCGCCACGGCCTGGCCGCCGGCGCCGGCGGCGACGGTCTGACGGCGCTGGTGCTCGGCGGCCGCGGCCGGATGGGACGCTGGTTCGCCGATTTTCTGGCGATCCAGGGTTACCGTATCGCGATCGCCGATCCGGCCGAGGCGCCGTCGCCGTATCCGGCGGTGGACGATTGGCGCTCGGCGGCTAAGAATGCCAACCTGGTCGTCGTCGCCGCGCCGCTCCAGGTCAGCGCCGGGCTTTTGACCGAATTGCTGGCGATCGAACCCCAAGGATTGGTTTTCGACCTCGGCTCGTTGAAATCGCCGCTCCGTCCGGCGCTCGAAGCGCTGTGCGCCGCCGGCGTTCAGGTGACGTCGCTGCACCCGTTATTCGGGCCGGCGGTCCGGATGCTTTCCGGGCGTCACGTCGCCATCGTCGATGTCGGCTGCGCGACTGCCAACGAACGTGCCGCGGCGCTGTTCGCCGGGACGATGGCCGAGATCGTATCGCTGAGCATCGCCGAGCACGACCGATTGATGGCCTATGTGCTGAGCTTTTCGCATTTGCTCAATATCGCCTTTACCGCCGTGTTGGCATCGTCCGGCGAACAAGCCTTGCAGCTTCGCCGGGTGTCGAGCACGACGTTCGAAGAACAGCTCAAGGTGGCGCGCAGGATCAGCGGCGAAAATCCGGAAGTCTATTTCGAAATCCAAACCCTGAACCCATACGCTGCCGCCGTCCGCCGGGCGCTTAGCGAGGCGCTCGCGGCCCTGGACCGGGCGCTGACCGCAAAATCGCGCCAGGCGTTTTACGACGTGTTCGCGGGCAATGTCGATTACCTGACCAACGCCCGGTTGCCGCCGCAGCCGGGCGGCTGAGCGGCGCGTGACGGTGGCGTCATCGTGACCGTGTTGTATGCCCTCCCGGATGCCGTGGCGGTGCGCCGGCTGCTGCCGGCGTTCGACGAGCTGCGTTTGCCGGTGGACGAAGCGCGCAACAGGCTCGCCGCCAATCCCAACCTGTTGCCGCTGGCGATCGACGAGACCGACGGCGGCTGGATCGGTTTCGCCGATTTCGGCGAAGAGCCGCTCAGCGACTGGCAGCACATCTTCACGATTCAGCGCCTGGCCGCGGCCGGCCGTTTCGGCGAGCGGTTCGTCGCGCCGCTCGAACTCCTCGCCGCGGCCGATCTGCCGGCCGGCGGCCTCGACCCCGCAGGCTTTATTTTTCATGTCTCGCGTTGCGGTTCGACGCTGCTCGGCAAGGCGTTGGCGCGCAGTCCGGCGCGCCTGGTGGTCAACCAGCCGGCGCCGCTGCAATGGGGTTTCTGGGCGGCGCTGACCGGCGGCTTCACCGCGCCGCTCGCCGCGACGGCGCGCCACTTGACGATGTTCCGCAACCTGTGCCGGCTTTTGACCCGGCCGCGCGGCGGGCGCTTTTTGACCGCCCACCTGAAACTGATCAGTTGGAACACGATTTATGCCGATTTCGTCCACCGCGCCTTTCCCGCCGCGGCGCGCCTGTTTCTGTACCGCGATCCGGTCGAGGTGATCGCCTCGGTGCGCCATGAAACCACCGCCGTGTTGTATGCCCGCCGCACCCCGCTTGGCGGGTTGTTGGCGGGGCTGCCTCAGGAGGCGGCCGACCGTCTCGACGACCTCGATTACCTGGCCGCCTGTTACGCCCATTATCTGGCTGTGGCCGCCGCGGCCGGGCCGGCCGGTATGCGCTATCTCAATTACCGCGATTTCGGCCCCGAACGCCTGCCGGCGGTGCTCGCCGCCGGGCTCGATCTGCATCTGGAAGGCGAGGAACTGGACCTGATGCGGGCGCAATTTGCGGTGCACTCCAAAGACGACTCCGGCCGCCGCCGCTTCAGCGACGACCGGGCCCGCAAGCAGGCGGCGTTGAATGCCGATGAACGTGCCCGGGTGGGGCGCCGCTGCGCCGCGCTCATGCAGTCGCTGGACGCTTCGCGGTACAATATCGCTCCATCATGAGCCGAACCGCGGCGCTCTGTGCCGCCCTCCCACCCGCCGATGAACCAGCACACGATGAACCCATCCCTGAAGCCGGGCTTGTTGACCGTCCTGATCCCGAATTACAACTACGGGCGGTATATCGGCGAGGCGATCGCTTCGGTCGCGGCGCAGGATTATCCGGATATCGAACTCATTGTTGTCGATGACGGCAGCAGCGATGATTCGCTGGCGGCGATCGCGCGGGCGCTGGCCGCGACGCCGCGCTTTGCGGCGGCCAAAGTGCTGGCTCTCAAGCCCAACGGCGGCAAGCTGGCGGCGATCAATGCTGCTCTCGGCGACATCCACGGCGAATACCTGATCACGCTCGACGCCGACGACCGCCTGACGCCCAACTACGCTGCGCGCTGCATCGCCGAACTGACCGCGCTGCGCCGCGCCGACCCGCACATCGGCATTATTTATTCCGATTGCCTGCTGATCGACAGCGCTGGCCAGGTGATCGACCGCGGCCGTTCGACCGATTTCGACGTCGAATTGTTGCAGAACAACAGTTACATCCCGGAACCGGCGCTGGTCATTACCGCTGCGTTTCTTGAAGTAACGCCGTTCGATACCACGATCAAGGTCGGCACCAAGCACCACAAGTGGCGGCGCATGGTGGCCAACGGCTGGCACGGCCGGCATATCGCCGAGCCGCTGTTCCACTACCGGATGCACGACCGCAACATATCCGGCATCGGCAATCGGGTTTACGAGGAAATCGCCCAGGGCCGGCCGGGCGGCGAGCGCCTCCTTTCCGGCTACTGGGTCACGGCGCGGAGCTGAGATCGCCAGCGCTTGAAAAACAGCATCGGGTCGCCCGCCGGTTGCCTGTAGCAAAAGAAATACCCATGAAGCTACCTGCCCTCGAAAATACCCGGCCCTGTGTCGTCGGTTTGGGTTACGTCGGCCTGCCGCTCGCCGTGGCGCTCGGCGAGCGTTACCCGACCGTCGGCTACGATATCAACGCGGCGCGCGTCGCGGCGTTGGCCGCCGGTCATGACGCGACGCTGGAAGTGACGGACGACGAACTCGCCGCCGCCCGGCAGTTGACGCTCACCGCCGACCCGGCGGCCATCGCCGCCAGCAATGTTTATATCGTTGCCGTGCCAACCCCGGTCGATCTTTCCAAACAGCCTGACCTCGGACCGCTGCGTAGCGCCAGTATCACCGTCGGCAAAACGCTGCGCGCGGGAGACGTGGTGATCTACGAATCGACGGTCTACCCGGGCCTGACCGAAGACATCTGCGTGCCGCTGCTCGAGACGCATTCCGGCCTCAAGCTCAACCGCGATTTCCACGTCGGCTACAGTCCCGAGCGCATCAATCCCGGTGAAAAACAGCGGCGCCTCGGGACCATCGTCAAGGTCACCTCCGGCTCCAATCCGGCCGCCGCCGATTACATCGACGAGTTGTATCGCAGTTTCATTCCGGCCGGCACGTTCAAGGCCAGTTCGATCAAGGTCGCCGAGGCGGCGAAAGTCGTCGAGAACACGCAGCGCGATCTGAATATCGCATTGATCAACGAGTTGGCGATTATGTTCAACCACCTCGGCATCAACACCAGCGAGGTATTGCGCGCCGCGGCCACCAAATGGAACTTCCTGCCGTTTCAACCCGGCCTGGTCGGCGGCCATTGCATCGGCGTCGATCCGTATTTTTTGATCCACAAATCGCAGCAGGCCGGGTACCACCCGGACGTCATCATCGCCGGGCGGCGGATCAACGACGGCATGGGCGCCTATATCGCCAACCAGATGTTGCGCTTGATGGTCCGCCGGCGGATGAACGTTCCCGAGGCGCGGGTGCTGATTCTCGGCATGACCTTCAAAGAAGACTGCCCCGATATCCGCAACACCAAGGTTTACGATCTGTACCGCGAATTGTCGGGCTTCGTCGCCACTGTCGATATCCACGATCCGTGGGCGCTGCGCGACGACTGCACGCGCGAGTTCGGCATCGACCTGGTGTCCGAACCGGAAACCGGCGCCTACGACGCGATCATCGTCGCCGTTGCGCACAGCGCCTATCGGCAAAAGGGCATCGCCTGGGTGCGCGGCCTCGGCAAGCGCGATGCCGTGGTCTATGACATCAAGTCGATCTATCCCGCCGAGGCGGTCGATGGCCAGCTCTGAGCGGCCGAACCCGCTCGCCGCATACGGTCAGTGGTTGGCGGAAACGCCGTCCACCTGGCCGGCGGCGGCGCTCGTCTCGGCGCATCGCCAATGGCTCGATACTGTGGCGGTGATGTTGCCCGGCGCGCTCGAACCGGCGTGCATGATCGCCCACGAGACAGTGGCCGGTTGGGGTAGCGGCAACGCCGTGGCGGTTGGCCGGAGCACGCGCCTGGCGCCGCCGTGGGCGGCGCTGATCAACGGCACGGCCGGCCACGCGCTCGATTACGATGACAATTTCGATCCGCCCAAGGCGCACATCTCGACCGTCCTGGTGCCAGCGATCCTGGCGTTGGTCGACGAGATCGAATTGACCGGCACCGATCTCATCGACGCCTATATCGCCGCCGTGCAGATCCAGGGCCGGATCGGGCAAGGCTTGAACCCGCCGCACCGCAACCGTGGTTGGCACGCGACGGCGACCACCGGGGCGCTCGGTGCGGCGGCGGCGGTGGCGCGCCTTTACCGGCTCGACGCCGAGCGCGCGGCAATGGCACTGTCGATTGCGACCAGCCTGGCCGGCGGTTTCATGTCGCAGTTCGGAACGATGACCAAGCCGCTGCACGCCGGGCTCGCCGCAAAAGCAGGCGTCCTTGCCGCCTCCCTGGCGCGTAACGGGTTGACGGCCGGCTGGGAGACACTCGACGGTGTGCACGGCATGAACCGGTTGATGGTCGGCCCCGATTATCAGGCGCTGCACGCGGCGCTGGCGGCTGAGTCGGGGCCGCCTGAACACGGCCAGAACCTTGCATTCGAAACCGATGCGATCGGCGAACCTTTGTTGATCCTCGAACACGGTTTCCGCGTCAAGCGCTTTGCCAACTGCGGCAGCGCCCACCGGGCGATGGATGCGTTGCTCGATATCATGGCGCACGAACGCTTCACCGCCGATCAGGTGCAAAGCGTGCAGGTCACCGCCCCGAAAGTTCATCTGACCAACCTGATGTACCAAGCGCCGGAAAATGGCCTGCAGGCTAAATTCTCCATGGAATACGCCCTGGCCTGCCTGCTCGATCACGGCGCTTGCCCGCTGGCCGATTTCACCGATGCCGCCGTACGCCGCCCGGCGCTCCGCTCGCTATTGAAAAAAATCGAGCGCCGCGCGATCGACTTGCCGGAAAGCCAGGTCATGACCGAAGTGGTCGTCCGGCTCGGCGACGGCCGCCGGCTCGCCGCGGCGGTCGATATGCCGCAGGGCAGCAAGGCGGCGCCGTTTCCGACCGCGCAATACTGGAGTAAATTCGACGAATGCGCCGCCGTGATCGCCCGCGATGACGACCGCCGGCGGTTGCGTGCCGTGCTCGAACACCTGCCCGAGCTGACCGCGGCCCGCGAATTGAGCGCCGCGCTGGCCATTCCACTAAAGCCAATGCTGTGAACCCAATAGTTGCATAAATTTTGCTCTATTTTACCAAATTCACAATAAAATCATATAGTTATGACGCTATTAGCCGGAAAAACGAATTCACATAGAGTGACGCGCCCGGTTTCTCGCCCAAGCTGGCGGCACATCTTGTCCGCTTCCCCTCGAACCGTAGAATNNAATCTATGCAACAATTGGGTGTATATGAAACCGAAGCAAACCATAACGAATGCCGACCGCGACGGCGGCGTCAACGTGCTGGTGTTGGCCGCCAGCCGCTCGGGTGCCGCTGACAGCGTCGCCCGCCTGCAAGACAAGAGCAACAAATGCCTGGTCGAAATCGGCGGCCGGCCGATGATCGAAATCGTCGTCGGTGCGATCCTCGCCACCGGTTTGAGCCGAAAAGTCTATATTTCGATCGAACCCGGCGTGTTGCCAGGCGGTCTGCCGCAGCTCGGCAAATGGCTGCAACAAGACCGGGTGCGCCTCGTACCGAGCTGCGACAATCTCGCCGCCAGCGTGCTGGCCGCCGCCCAAGGGGAAGAGATGCTGCCGCTCGTCGTCACGACCGGCGACAATGCTTTGCACGGCCCCGAGATCGTCGCCGATTTCATCGGCCAGTTCCTGGCCGGCGGCGGTGACGTCGGAGTCGGCCTTACCGAGGAGCGCGACGTGGCCGGCGAATTTCCCGACTCCGGTCTGTTCTGGCATCGGATGAAAGACGGCAACTATTCGGCGTGCAATCTGTACGGTTTGCGCAATGCCCGGGCGCTCAAGGCCGTCGATGTGTTCGCCGGCGGCGGGCAATTCGGCAAGCGCCATTGGCGCATCCTCAAAGCCTTCGGGATCATGCCGTTCGTTTATTACAAACTGCGCGTCATGACCGCGGCGCAACTGATGCGGCGTATCGGCAAAAATCTCGGCGTCACGATCGACACCATCATGCTGCCTTACGCCGGCGGCCCGATCGATGTCGATAACCCGGCGTCGTTCGCTTTGACCGAAAGGACGCTGCTCGCCCGCGGTGCAGGTCGAGCGTGAAGCGCTCGCGGTCAATCGCCCGGCTGGTCGATGAGATCAGCGCCTTGCCGGCGGATTTCCACGCTGCCGGCGTCCTCGTTCCCGACGCGCTAAGAGCCATCGCCCGGCTGGCCGCGCCGATGGATCTGGCGCACACCGCCGAGACCGGCAGCGGCAAATCGACGCTGTTGCTGTCGCATCTCAGCGCCGAACATACCGTATTCGCCCTCGATCGCTTCGGCGATTTCGACGCACGCAGCATGTCCGCGGTGCAGGAATCGGAGCTGTTCAACGCCACGAACTGCCGTTTTGTCGTCGGACCGACCCAGGTCACGCTGCCCAGACATGAATTTAAGATGCCGCTCGATCTGGTGCTGATCGACGGTCCTCACGGTTACCCGTTCCCCGAACTCGAGTATTATTATTTTTACCCGCACCTGCGCCCCGGGGCGCTATTGATCGTCGATGATATTCAGATTCCGACGATCGCCAGACTCTTTGACTTTCTGTGCCGCGACGAAATGTACGAGCTGGTCGAAGTGGCGATGTTCACCGCTTTTTTCAGGCGAACCGCAGCCCCGGTGTTCAACCCGCGGGCCGACGACTGGTGGTTGCAGGGCTTCAACGTCCATTACCGCGATGTGATCCGCCGGCGCGCCCTGAACGGCCATTACGGCTGGGGCGATCCCACGGGGCACGGCGCGGCCGATAGCGCCGCCATGACCGCCGTCCCGGCGGCGGCCGGCGATAAAACGAACTGGCATTACAAAGCTTATCGCTTGGCGCGGTCCGTCGCCGGTCAACGCTTCGCCGACCGCTGCCTGGCCGCCTGGCGGGCTTTTCGCGCCTGAAGATGAGCGGCCGTCACTTTTTGCACCGCCGCCGCGATCTCGTCTTCGCCACCCAGCCCGCTCAGTGCCACGCGGGCGCCCGCTGCGCCGAGCGCCTCGGCGATCGCCAAGCCGATACCTTGTACGAAAGTACGATAGCAACGAAAACGACCTTTGAAGCACGGCCGATTGCTTCTCCCACCCCCGCGTGAGGGGGAGGGCAGGGAGGGGGTATAAAAAAAACCGCCGGCCAAGTTGGCAGCGGCGGGTCGAAGATGTCCTGGAGTGATACAGTCCGAACCTACTCTCCCATTTTGCGAATGCTCATTCCCTTGCCGTCACCTTCCGGTCCATCCCGCCGGCGCTTTCCTTGGCAGCACAGCTTCCCTGCCTCTCTAACAGGTTGTTGAAAAACCGTTTTTCAACGTCGCTTGCGA
>JRYH01009915.1_pt1 | contig 10999 bp, 9 predicted proteins | sample 235351 | NCBI WGS metagenome assembly JRYH01 (sample SAMN03074221, study PRJNA261480) | activated sludge metagenome | biome: Wastewater Treatment Plant; feature: Wastewater; material: Activated sludge; isolation source: activated biomass of a wastewater treatment plant treating wastewater... ... | reverse complement strand
CTGCAAGCTTCGCCCAGTTCAATCGCGTTTTCACCAGCCGCGCCCCGCGCAGCTTGGCATATTCCATCACGGCATTCCTGAGATTGGCGTCCGTCAGGTCCGCCCCATCCAGGACCGCGCCCGACAGGTCGACCCTTGGCGGCAACATGTTCGCGTTTGTCGGGTCGAAACCGAGATCAGCTCCGATCAGCTTAGCCCCATCAAGGCGCGCATCTTTGAGATCGCCGATGATGCGCGCGCGAGACAGATCGGCGCCGGTGAGGTTCGCATTGATCATGATCACGGCGAACATGCTGGCGTCCCGGAGGTCGGCCCCAGACAGATCCGCATCCGTCAACACGGCGCGATTGAGGTTGGCCCGCGCGAGATTGGCATGACTCAGCTTTGTGCCGCTCAAATCCGCGGCAAACAAGTCGGCCCCTTTGAAATCGATGCCCGACAGATCCATGCCCGAAAGATCTCTCCGGGTAAGATCCGGTACCTGCCCGGGTGTCGCCGCCGCGATCTGCCCGATGACCTGCGTCCGATCCAGCTCGCCAGCGACTGTCGGGACGGACATCGCAAGGGATACGGAAAGCAACAAAAATCCCAATCCGGTGCGTCGATAGAAATTCTCGATCATGGGCTTGCGCCGCGAACGGTTCGTCGCGCTCACGAAAATGCAGATGTCATTGAGGCTCATTTGCGCAGTCTGATCGATTTTCCGGCGCATGGGAACCATCTGCCGGACGGGGAAGACAGTCACACGCACATGTGATCAAGACCGGTCGGATGGCGCGCCAGTCTGCGATCTCGCTCCATGTCGGGATGTCGAGAATGTCGCGCGACATGTGCGCATCTCTCTCCACGTGCCGACCGATGGTCTCATGCAGGGAGCGGCTCATCTCGCGTGACGTCCGCTCAACGGCTCTCAACAGCGGCTCGATCAAATGCCGCGCCGCGCTAGAGCCGTTCCGATTTNNTGCTTCTTATCGGACACTTCCCGCGCATGGCTCCGCCATGACCGGGTTCCCACTTTTCCGGAAGCACTCTAGGAAACGGAAAGCTCAGCACCGGAGGAACGACCATGCAGGTCAAGGATTACATTGCTCGGAACGGGATCCGCACTCCGACCATCAGCTCCACGCAAACCATTGGCGCTCTCGCGCGATACCTGCAGCAGGAAAAGATCGGCGCCGTCGTCGTGAGCGACAATCGCAAGACCATTGACGGCATTATTTCGGAGCGCGACATCGCCTATAGCCTGGCCGATCGCCGGGGCGAGCTGCATTTGCTTCCTGTATCGGCCCTCATGACGCGGCGTGTCGTCACCTGTAAGCCTGAAGATTCTCTTTTGAAGGTTTTGCACCTGATGAAGGAGCATCATATCCGCCACGTGCCCGTCGTGAACGGCGCCGGATTGATCGGGCTCCTCACCCTTCGCGACCTGGTGCAGTATCGGCTCGATGTCATCGAAAAGCGGACTGAGCTGGCGATGCTGCTCCACGGGGAGGGGGATTAAAGCCATCTTGCTTCGTGGACTCACAATTCCTATGGCCGGTGGTGCCTCCAAAAACCGAGCGTAGCGCGTAAGCTCGGAGTTTTTTGGAGGGAGCTACATGCAGGGCACTATTCTCTTCATTTCTCTACTCCTGATCGGGCTCGTTGCGGTTGTCTTTGCGGCCGTTGTGCTCGCGAGCACAACGCGCGGCGAACCGGACAAGAAGGCCATAGAGAAGCACCGCATTCGGCTGATGGCTGCATTCGCAGTCGTCGGGCTTGTCATTACCTACGTTTCTCTCCGTCCGTGGCCTCACGAGGCCGAAGCGTCGGAAGGCGCCGTTACCGTCGAGGTGACCGCGAGCCAATGGAGTTGGGAGATCTCGAAGAAAGAGATCCCCACGGCGACATCGGTCGTCTTCAATGTGCAAAGCCAAGACGTGAATCATGGGGTCGGCGTTTATGACCCCAAAGGGGTTCTTTTGTTTCAAACGCAAGCCATGCCGGGCGTCGTCAATCGCGTGAAATACACGTTCGCTGAGCCCGGCTCTTATCGCGTGCTCTGCATGGAGTATTGCGGGCTGGCGCATCATGGAATGATCGACGAATTCAAGGTGGTCGAGAAATAAGGGGCGGCACATGACGGATATGGCCTTGGATGCGCATCGTGCCCCGCGAGAGGCTGGCGGAGTCCCGGCACTCGGCGGAGTGAAGCTGACGCTCGCTCTCAGCGGCGCGGTTATCGTGCTGATGATGGTGTTCGGATTGACGATGAAGCTGGCCCAGGGCGGGCTCGTTGCGGTCGAACCGGTCTATTTCTATCAGGTGATGACGGCCCACGGCATTGGCATGGTCGGCGCGGCCGGGCTCACCGGCGCGGCGATCATGTGGTATTTCCTTGCCCGACACGTCGAGCTGACGGGCTGGGTCTATCACGCGATGCTCGGCCTTTCGCTGGCTGGCGTCGTTTTCATCTTGGCCTCGATTTTCGTCTGGGGTTTTGCGGGCGCGTGGACGTTCCTCTACCCGCTGCCGCTTCAGTCCGGTGGCGTCTGGGAGCCGACAGCGGCCGCCATCTACCTCCTCGGCCTCATGCTCGTTGGCGTCGGCTTCCTGCTGTTCTACCTGGAAACCGGACGCGCGCTCATCCAGCGCTACGGCAGCCTTGGCCGGGCGATGGGGTGGCCGCTTCTCTTCAAGGGCGCGCAGGATGATGTTCCACCGCCGACGGTGATCGCGAGCGCCGTCGTGACGATCTTCAACGGTCTCGGCATTGTCGTCGGCGCAGCCGTGATCGGCATCAGCCTCATCAATCTCTACGCGCCGGAGTTCGCCATCGATGCGCTGCTGGCGAAGAACATGATCTACTTCTTCGGGCACGTCTTCATCAACGCCAGCATCTACATGGCTGTAATCGCTGTCTACGAGATCATTCCCCAGTACACGGGGCGGCCCTGGAAGACGTCACGCGTGTTCGCCGGCGCCTGGGCGGCAACCCTGCTGTTCGTGCTCGCCGTCTATCCGCACCACCTCCTGCAGGATACGGTGATGCCGGCCTGGGCGCTGGTCATGGGTCAAGTGGTGTCCTACGCGAGCGGCATTCCGCTGATCGCCGTGACGACGTTCTCGCTGCTCGTCTATCTGCATCGCTCCGGCATCCGCTGGGATCTCGCCTCCGCTCTGCTCGTGACAGGCGTTTTCGGATGGTCCGCGGGGTCCATCCCGGCCATCCTCGACAGCATGATCTCGGTCAACAAGGTGATGCACAACACGCTTTGGGTGCCGGGTCACTTCCATTTCTATCTCTTGCTCGGCGAGGTGGCGATGGTGTGGGGCTTCATGGCGTGGCTCACCCGGGAGCGCGCCGGCGAGCAGCTCGCCGGGGCGAATGCCGCGTCGTATGGCGTGTATCTCGCTGGCGGATTTGGCTTTGTGATCCTGTTTCTCGTCGCTGGCGCGGCGAGCGTGCCGCGGCGATGGGCGGTGCATGAGCCGGCGTGGATGGGCATCGACCAGCTCTCGGTGGCCTTCGCCGCGCTCGCGATCGCTGGCGCCACCATGTTCGTCATTCGCTTCGTGAGGCGTGCGGGCGCGGCGCCATGAGGCTGCGGCCGGCCATCGCGACGACGCTCGCCAGCGTGAGCGTCATCGTGGCCGGCTTCGGTGCATTCTGGCAAGCGACCGACGGGCTCGCGGCGTTCACGACCGAAGCGGCGCGCCGGATTGCGATCGCGCATGCGCCCGTCCGCGTTCCCGCGACGGACATTCTCATGAGCGATGGGGCGAGCCTCGTCCTGCCCAATGGGTCGCGCCCGCTTCTCGTCGAATTCATCTACACGAGTTGCCCGACGATCTGTACCGAACTCGGGCAGGAGTTCCTGCAGATCCAATCTGCACTCGTACAGCGGGGGCTGGCGGATCGCGTGAAGCTCGTTAGCCTGTCGTTCGACATCGAACGGGATACGCCCGCCAGGCTCGCCGAGTACGGCAAGTTTCACGCAAGCGATCCCGCCGTCTGGACGGTCGGGCGGCCACGCAGTCAGCACGACCTCGCGGGCTTGCTCGGTGCGTTCGGCGTTACTGTCGTTCCCGACGGCGAGGGTGGCTTCGTGCATAACGCGGCGATCCACTACGTCGGTCGAGACGGGCGATTGTCGCGCATCTTCGACCTCGGCGAGGTGGACTCCATCTTGGCGTACCTCGAGACGGTGGCGCTATGACCCCCGCGCGCCGCCAGCCGATCCTTCTTGCCCTTTGTGTTGCGGCTCTGGTGCTCCTCGCCTCTCCTCCCGGCCGCCAGCTCCTCGAAGCGCGCCTTGCGACGCACATGCTGGTGCAGATGCCGTGTCTTGTGCTCATCGGCATCGGCTTCGGACGCCTGTGGGCTGGCGCGTTGGACCGCCATGTCGCTCCATGGAACCGGGGCGGGGTGACCGGCCTGCTGTTGGCGCTCGCCATCTCGATGGTCTGGATGCTGCCGCGAGTCATGGATGCGGCGCTTGTGGATCTGCGCTTCGAGGCGGGAAAATTCGTGAGCCTGCCTGTCGCGGGCCTGGCGCTGGCATGGAGCTATCCAAGAGCCAGCACGATCGTGAAGGGCGTGCTCAACGCGCACGTCATCTCCGTGCTTGGCGTCATGGGATGGGCTTACCTTGCGGCGCCGGCCCGGCTCTGCAACGCCTACCTCGTCTCCGATCAGGAAGCGGCAGGCGCCGGATTGCTGGGTTCTGCTGCTGCGCTCTCGGCCTATTTTGCTATGCTCATTCTTTTCGGGCCGATCCGGCCGCGTGCGGCCATACCTCCCCACCGTCCGACCCGAGCCTCGATCGCCGCGCAATAGCCTGCGCTCAGTGAATTTCTCCCCTTGAGCGTATTCGGGATTCCGCCGGAGCATTGATCTCCATCATGGCTGGATCGCACATCGAGATCGATGGTTATAGAATCGCCATCGTCATGAACGAGCCTATGACCACAGAGGACGCCTGCCCCATCTTCCGCATCGAGGGCCTAACCAAGGTCTATCGGAGCGGCGAGGTCGAGGTGCATGCGCTGCGCGGCGTCGATCTCACGATCGCGACCGGCGAGCTCCTGGTGCTGCTCGGCCCGTCCGGCTCCGGGAAGTCGACGCTGGTCAACATCGTCGGCGGGCTCGACAGCGCCAGCGGCGGCCGCGTCGTCTTCAAGAGCGAGGAGCTGACGGCGCTCGGCGAGGCCGGCCTCACGCGATACCGGCGCGAGCACGTGGGCTTCGTGTTCCAGTTCTACAATCTCGTGCCGAGCCTCACGGCGCGTGAGAACGTCGCCCTCGTCACCGAGATCGCGCGTAACCCGATGACGCCCGACGAGGCTCTCGAGCTGGCGGGGCTCGAGGCGAGCCGCCACGATCATTTCCCGGCGCAGCTCTCGGGCGGCGAGCAGCAACGTGTCGCCATCGCGCGGGCCATCGCCAAGCGGCCCGAGGTGCTGCTCTGCGACGAGCCGACGGGGGCGCTCGATTCCAAGACGGGCATCCGGGTGCTCGAGGCGCTGGCCACGGTCAACCGCGAGATCGGCGCCACGACGCTGATCATCACGCACAACGTCGCCATCGGGCGCATGGCCGACCGCGTCATCCATTTCGCAGACGGGCGCGTGTCGCGCATCGACGTCAACGCGGCGCGCGAGCCCGCGGCAGCGATCACGTGGTGAGGGCGATGCGCGTTCTCGATCTCAAGCTCCTGCGCGACCTCTGGCGGCTTCGGACGCAGGTGCTGGCCATCGCTCTCATCCTATCCGCCGGCGTCATGACCCTCGTGCTCGGCGTTGGCACGTCCCAGTCGCTCGACGAAACCCGCGCGGCCTTTTACGAGCGTCACCGCTTCGCCGACGTGTTCGCATCCGTCCGCCGCGCGCCCGAGCGGCTTCGCTCCGAGATCGCCGAGATTGCGGGCGTCGCCGCGGTGGAGACGCGCATCATCGACGCCGCCGTGCTCGACATCGAAGGCATGGCGGAGCCGGCGAGCGCCCAGCTCGTGTCCTTGCCCGACAGCGGGGAGGCGCTTCTCAATACACTCTACCTCCGCAGCGGCCGCACGCCGGATCCTGCCCATCCCGACGAGGTGGTCGTCAACGAGGCGTTCGCGACCGCGCAGGGTTTCGATCTCGGCTCACGCCTCCGCGCCGTGATCAACGGCCGCCAGCGCCAGCTCGAGATCGTCGGCATCGCGCTCTCGCCGGAGTTCATCTACACGATCGCGCCCGGCGCCTTCATGCCGGACGACCGGCGCTACGCCATCCTCTGGATGTCGCGCCGGGCGCTGGAAGCTGCTTTCGATCTCGATGGCGCGTTCTCGTCCGTGGCCGTCAAGCTTCTGGCTGGCGCGTCCGAGGAGCCGGTGATCGAGCGGATCGATGCGGCCCTCGACCGTTACGGCGGTCGCGGCGCTTACGGGCGCAAGGAGCAGCAGAGCCATGCCTTCCTCTCTGCGGAGCTCGACCAGCTCCGGGCCATGAGCGCGGTGCTACCGCCGATCTTCCTCCTCGTCGCGGCCTTCCTGGTGAACATGACGCTACAGCGGCTGGTGACGCTCGAGCGGGAGCAGATCGGGCTGATGAAGGCGCTCGGCTACAGCTCGGCGGCCGTCGCCTGGCACTACCTCAAATTCGTGGTCGCGATCGGCGCGGTCGGCATCGTCATCGGCCTTGCTGCCGGCACGTGGCTCGGGCGCGGCCTTGCCGATCTCTACAATCAGTTCTTCCGATTTCCGTTCCTGATCTTCCACATCGATGCCGGCGTCTTCGTGCTTGCGGCGGGCGTCACGGTGCTGGCGGCCATGGCGGGGGCCGTGCGCGCCGTCTGGGGCGTGATGCGCTTGAGACCGGCGGTGGCGATGCAGCCGGCGACCCCCGTTCGCTACCGACATGTCCTCGGGCGTCTTCACGGGCCGTCCGCGTGGATGCGCCGGCTGCCGCAATCCGCCGTCATGATCGGGCGCCATATTGGCCGCTGGCCGCTGCGCGCCGCTTTCACCGCGCTCGGAATCGCCATGTCGGTGGCCGTGCTGGTGGCGACCCTGTTCATGGAGGATAGCGTCGCCCATCTCATCGACGTGACCTTCTTCCAGGCGGACCGGCAGGATGCCACCCTCACGTTCACCACGGAGCGTCCGATCGCGACGCTCTCCGACATCGCCCGCCTGCCGGGGGTGCAGACGGTGGAGCCCGTGCGCGTGCTGTCGGTGCGGCTCAAGCTGGGCCCGGTCTCACGCCGCGTGGCGGTCGAGGGCCGCCAGCCGGGCGCCAGCCTGTCCCGCATCATCGGCATGGACGGCCGGCCACTGCGGCTGCCCGAGACCGGCCTCGTCCTGACCGACAAGCTCGCCCGCATCCTCGGCGCGAAGACCGGCGACCTGATCGAGGTCGAGACCCTGGACCGGCATCGCCGCCGCATCGATGTGCCGGTGACGGCCATCGTGCAGGGCTACGTCGGCATGGCCGCCTATATGGATATCGAGGCCGTCAACCGGCTCAATCAGGAAGGTCCCATGGTGAGCGGGGTCAATGTCGGGCTCGATCCGGCAGCGTATGACGCTCTCTTTGCCAGGATCAAGGCCATGCCTGCCGTCGCCTCCCTCAGCCTGCAGAGCCTCGCATTGGACACGCTGAAGAGAACCATGGCGGAGAACCTGCTGCTCATGACCGGCATCCTGACGCTGCTGGCGCTGGTGATCGCATTCGGCGTCACGTACAACAGCGCGCTCATCCAGCTTTCGGAGCGGGGACGGGAGCTCGCAAGCCTGCGCGTGCTGGGCTTTACGCGCGCGGAGGTATCCTGGATCCTGCTGGCGGAGCTGGCCATCCTGACCGTGCTCGCGCTGCCGCTGGGCTGGCTGATGGGCTATGGTCTGGCCTTCGCCATGGTGCATGGGCTCGAGACCGAGCTCGCGCGCATTCCGCTGGTGGTCGAGCGTGCCACCTACGCCTGGGCCAGCCTGGCTGTGCTCGCAGGCGCCGCGGTTGCGGCGCTTATCATGAGCCGACGCATCAACCGCCTCGACTTGATCGAAGTTCTGAAGACACGGGAGTGAGGGTCAATGCGTTGGGGCCTGCCGCCTGAGTGGCGCAAGTGGAGCACCATCCTCGTGTCCGGTTTCGCGGGAGTGATGGTGCTCATCTGGGCGTTGAGGGCGCCGCCGGTGCCGGTCGATACGGCCGTGCTCGCGCGCGGTCCGCTCGAGGTGACGGTGACCGAGGAAGGACGCACGCGCGTGCGCGACATCTACACCGTCTCGACGCCCGTCGCCGGCACCATCGAGCGTACGCCGCGCGAGGTCGGGGACAACGTCACCGCCGGCGAGACGGTCGTCGCCATCATCCGGCCGAGCGTGCCCGGATTCCTCGACACGCGCTCGCTCCGCGAGGCGGAGGCGATCGTGGCTGCGGCAGAGGCGATGGTGGAGAGCGCCCGCGCCCAGGTGCGCGAGGCCGAGACGCAACTTGCCTTCGCAAAAAGCGAGCATGCGCGTGCGTCCGAGCTGCGCAAGAAGGAAGCGGTCTCGGAGAGCCGTCTCGAGGAGGTGCAAACCGCGCTTTCGACGGCCGAAGCGCGCGTTGCCAGCGCGCGGGCGACGCTGACCGCCTATCAGCATGTCCAGAGCATGGCGCAGGCGCGCATGGTGGGGCCGAACGAGGAGGACCGGCGCGCGGGCCAGGGCGACAGCGCGGACGACTGTTGTCTTCCAATCTATGCGCCGGTCGATGGCCGCGTCCTGACGGTCCACCACGAGAGCGAGCAGGTCGTCTCGGCCGGTACGGCGCTGATCGAGATCGGGAACCCGCTTCAGCTCGAGGTCGTGGCGGATCTTCTGTCGTCGGACGCGGTGCGCATTCGGGAGGGGACCCCGGCGCACATCGACAACTGGGGCGGCCCGAAGCCGCTCGCCGCCAAAGTGCGCAAGGTGGAGCCGGCGGGCTTCACCAAGGTCTCGGCTCTCGGCATCGAGGAGCAGCGCGTACGCGTGGTTCTGGACTTCGACGGCCTCCCGGACGAGCGGCCACGACTGGGCCACGGTTATCGTGTGATGGTCCACATCGGCGTCGAGCGGATCGAAAATGCCGTTCTCGTCCCGCTCGCCGCGCTGTTCCGACGGGGCGATGCCTGGATGGTGTTCGTCGCCGACGCCGAGAATCGGGCCCGCGAGCGCCTCGTGACGATCGACGCACGAACGAGCCGCGAAGCCGTCGTGCTGACGGGGCTCGAGTCCGGCGAGCGGGTGGTGCTCCATCCCAGCGACCGCGTTTCGGACGGGGCACGCATCCGCGAGCGCAACGGCCGATAAGGATTTCGCGTCCTGCGGAGCGCGCGCTTTGCCTGACCTGATCCACATGTCGCCGTAAGGCCGTCCGCGACCTCTCTGCTCGGCCCCTTTGGCGCGACGATAAGGCGAGGAACATAGTGCGGAAAATCCGGTTGGGCGTTATGTTGATACGAGATCCCCCTGCGGAGAACGCCGCGTGCCCGAACCTCGCTCTTTCGAAGACTTCTGGCCGGACTACCTGCTGGCGCACAGCCATCCCCTCACCCGCATCGTCCACCTCGCCGGCACTGTCGTATCGATCGCATCCTTCGCTGCCGGTCTCCTGCTTCTGAACCCATGGCTCCCGGTTGCGGGTCTGGCTGTCGCCTATGCCGTCGCCTGGCTCAGCCACGCCCTCATCGAGGGCAATATGCCGAAGACGTTCTCGCATCCCATCTGGTCCTTGCGCGCGGACGTCGCCATGCTCGGCCTCGCCCTGCGCGGCCGGCTCAAGTCCGAAATCGATCGGATTGCCGGTGAGCGCCGCCACACTGCAGCCGCGCCGTCCCGGCCTTAGGTTCCAAACCTTTTTAGGAACACATCCTTATGCGGACGATACTCCCCGCTCGCGCTCATCGCGCCCCTGCTTTCTTCTTTGTTTTCTTTATTTTCCGTCGGTTCACGCATTGCGTTTGACAAGCGATCCACCGAAGCGCGAAATGGCCGGCTAGGCTCCGGCTGCGTCCGTTCCGAGGAGAAGGATCTTGCGCGACACACCGTCTTTTCTTCTCGGCGGAGGACAGGCAGCGAAAGACATAGAGCACTTCGATTGGGCAGGCTCGCCGCTCGGGCCGATGGGACTTTGGCCTCAGTCCTTGAAAACGGCGTTGAGCCTCATGCTGCTTTCGAAATTCCCCAAGGCCATCACTTGGGGGCGAGAGCACATCACGTTTCACAACGACGCGTTCAAGCCCATTCTCGGTGACAAACCTCCGGCCATCGGCCGCCCTTTCAGCGAGGTTTGGGCGGAGGTTTGGCCCTCTCTCCTCCCCATGATCGACCGGACCTACGCCGGAGAGTCGACATTCATCGAGAACCACCCCCTCGTCATCAACCGGCGGGGCTATCTCGAGGAAGCGTTTTTCACATTCTGCTACAGCCCGATCCGCACCGAGCGCGGCGACGTCGGCGGCATGATGGACACCGTTATCGAGACGACCGAGACGGTCATGGCGCAACGCCGGCTCGCCGTGATCAATTCCGAGCTTTCGCACCGGATGCGCAATTTCCTCACCATGGTCTCTGCAATCACCACCGCGGCGCTTCCCGCCGATCAGGGCGCGAACGCGTTTCGCACCAGCGTATCGCAACGGCTTGCGGCGCTCGCGCAGTGCCACTCGTTCCTTTCGGCCGACGAGGCTCGCGAAGCACCGATCTCAGAGCTGGTCGAGAGAGCCTTCGCGCCTCACCCCGAGCTCAATCATCGGGTCCACGCCGCCGGACCCGACGTGCTGCTCAAGCTCAGCCACGCTCTGGCGTTATCCATGGCCATCAACGAGCTCATGACGAACTCCCTGAAATACGGCGCCTTGTCGAGCGCGCACGGCACGATCTCGATCGCGTGGGATCCAGCGACGTTCAACTTCGTATGGCAGGAGAACGGCGCGGCGACTGCTCCCGGATCGCGCGGGGAGGGATTTGGAACGAAGGTGCTCATGCAGTTCGTGCCGGCCTCGTTCAACGGC
>JRYH01005794.1_pt1 | contig 11024 bp, 13 predicted proteins | sample 235351 | NCBI WGS metagenome assembly JRYH01 (sample SAMN03074221, study PRJNA261480) | activated sludge metagenome | biome: Wastewater Treatment Plant; feature: Wastewater; material: Activated sludge; isolation source: activated biomass of a wastewater treatment plant treating wastewater... ... | reverse complement strand
ACACCTGACGCACGGCATGCACGCCGCCGAACGACTTCGTCAGCCCCTCGACCGCCAGCAGCGGAAGCGACTTGCTCATTCCGCGCCCTCCACATGCGATGCCCGGTTGAGCGCGGCGCCCTTGCCCGTGCGCTGCCGATACCGCGCCTGCAGCGCCTCCCACATGCCGACGACCCCCTTGGGAAAGGCCACCACCATGACGACGATGACGACGAGCGCCACCGTGGGAACCTCGTTCATCGCCCGGTAGAACCCGGCCGAGCGGGTGTTGGAGTCCGCCCGGAAGGCCTCGAGCCAGCGGGTGAGCAGGTGATGCTGGACGGTGAGCCCCGCGACCATGGCGAGCTTCACCCAGATCCAGCCGGCGCTCCAGTCGACCACCCCGGGCGTCAGCAGCAGCGAGATGCCGAACAGCCAGGTCGCGATCATCGCCGGGTTCATGATGCCGCGCAGCAGGCGCCGCTCCATGATCTTGAACGTCTCCGAGGTTTCGGAACCGCCGGGAGCCGCGCAGTGATAGACGAACAGCCGCGGCAAATAGAGCAGCCCCGCCATCCAGGCGACCACCGCGATGATGTGCAGCGCCTTGGTCCAGGGATAGAGATCCCCCAGAAAACCGATCGTCATGCGTTCCCCTGACCCTGAAGGCAGCCCCCCCAGCCCGGCCCGCAGAGCCGGCCGCCGCATTCGGAGCGCACCGGGCGATCCTCCGCCAGCGCGGCGCGCACCAGCCGCGCCAGCCCGTCGATGAACTCCGGCCGCGTCCCCACCGTCGGCACGCGAACATAGCGCGGAACGCCGGTCTCGGCGGCCAGCCTGCGATACTCGATGTCGAGCTCGACCAGCGTCTCGGAATGCTCGGAGACGAAGGCGATCGGCACCACCACCACCGGCATGCCTTCGGCGCCGGCCCGGCGGATCTCCGCATCCGTGGCGGGCCCGATCCATTCCAGCGGGCCGACCCGGCTCTGGTAGCAGACGACCCAGCGTCCCGGCGCGAGCCCGGCGGCCGCGGCGACCGCCGCAGCGGTGCGCTCCACCTGCTCCTGATACGGGTCGCCCTTCGCCACCACCCGCTTCGGCAGGCCATGGGCGGAAAACAGCACGCGCGCCCCCGGCCCCGCCTCCGCCAGGCCGTCGCGGACCAGCGCCGCCTCTGCGGCGATGAAACCCGCCTCGCTCGGATAGCAGCACACCAGGCGCCAGGGCGCCGTCAGGCCGGCGGCCTTCGCCGCCTCCAGCCAGACGCGCCGGGACGACGCGGTCGTCGTCGTCGAGACCTGCGGATAGAGCGGCAGAAGCACGATCCGGTCCGGCCCGAACGCGCGCACCGCGCGGGCCACCTCGTCGCTCATCGGATGCCAGTAGCGCATGCAGGGGAAGGCGCGCAGCTCGTCCGGGCCGCCCGCGAAGCGCGCCTCGAGCGCCCGCGCCTGCGCCTCGGTATTGGCGAGGAGCGGCGATCCGCCGCCGAGCTCGGCATAGATCCGGCGCGCGACCGGCGCCCGCCGGCGGGAGATCAGCCTGGCCAGCAGCCGGCGCGGCAGGCCGGGCAGGCCGATGATCGAGGGATCGCTGAACAGGTTGTAGAGGAACGGCTCGACCGCGTCCGGCCGGTCCGGCCCGCCCAGATTGAACAGGACGACGGCGACCTTCATCCGGCCGTTATCGCCTGCCCCTGCGGGCGTTTCCAGCCGCGCACCAGCTCGGACAGGCGCGACACATGGTCCGGCGGCGTCTGCGGCACGATTCCGTGGCCGAGATTGAAGACATAGGCGCCGCCAGACAGCGCGGTCAGGATCCGGCGCATCTCCTGCTCCAAGGCCTCGCCCCCCTGGACCAGCACGATCGGGTCCAGATTGCCCTGAAGCGCCACCTTCGGCTGCAGCCGCTCCGCCGCCCAGCCGAGCGGCACGGTCGTGTCGAGGCTGAGCGCCGCCGCGCCGCCCTCGGCCGCATAGGCGTCGTAGAGCAGGCCGGCCCCGCGCGGAAACAGGATGACCGGCACCTGCGGGGCCGCCTCCGTCACGCGGGCGACGATCCGCCGGCTGGGCTCCAGGCACCAGCGCCGCAGCGCCGGTTCGGCCAGCACACCGGCCCAGCTGTCGAACAGCTGGATCGCCTGCGCGCCCGCCGCGATCTGCCGGATCAGATACTCCGATGTCGTCTCGACGAGCAGGTCGATCAGCCGGGCGAAGGCCTCCGGCCGGCCATAGGCCCAGGACTTGATCACGGCGAAGTCGCGGCTCGAGCCGCCTTCCAGCATGTAGCTGGCGACCGTCCAGGGGGCGCCGGCGAACCCGATCAGCGTCGTCTCCTCCGGCAGGCTCCCGGACAGCCGGCGCACGGTCTGGTAGACCGGCGCGACGCGCTCATGAAATCCGTTCCGGTCCAGGGCGGCGAGGCCCTCCGCCGCGGCGATCGGCTCCAGCACCGGCCCGCGGCCCTCCTCGAAGGCGACCTTCTGGCCCAGCCCGTACGGCACCATCAGGATGTCCGAGAACAGGATCGCCCCGTCCATCCCGAAACGGCGGATCGGCTGGAGGGTCACCTCCTCCGCCGCCTCCGGGGTCAGGCACAGCTCGAGGAAGCTCCCGGTCTCGGCGCGGAGCTTCCGGTATTCCGGCAGATAGCGGCCGGCCTGGCGCATCAGCCAGAACGGCGGCCGTTCCGTCGCATGCCCCTGCAGCGCCCGCAGGAGCAGCCTGTTCCTGGATGCCATGTTTTCGGGGTTCCGTGCGGTGCTCGCCTTCCGTCTTCCTACCATAAAAGAATCCTTCTTAAAGGCTGTAGAGGATGTGGATGGCTGTGGGAGTCGTGGATTGCCGGTCGTCCCCAGATCCTCCCCAATCCGCGGCGGCCGCCGCCGCGGGACCGCCGATCTCCGGATAACTGCCGGAACGAGTCCGGCGATTCCCCTTTGCTACCGGTCTCGGATGGCCGCCGCGCAAAACCGGAATCGTGGGGACAACGTCCCGCCCGCTCCCCCGCGATCCTCCGGACTCGGCGGGTGTGGACAGAGGGCCCGCCCGTCTGACAGAAAGACGGATGTCGGGACCTTCGCCCACAGGAACGGTTCGAGGAGCCGATTCCGTCCCGGTTATTCACGTGATGCAGCCTTGTCCCGGAGAGACGTCCGATGGCCGCGAGCCCTGATCCGGTGCCGCCTTTCAATCTCCATCTCGTCTCCGACGCCACCGGCGAGACGATCAACAGCGTGGCGCGCGCCTGCCTGGTCCAGTTCGAAGGCGTCCATCCGGTCGAGCACAGCTGGACGCTGATCCGCACGCCCGGCCAGATGGCCAAGGTCCTGGCGGGAATCGAGGCCAATCCCGGCCTGGTGCTCTTCACCATGGTGAACGACCAGCTGCGCCAGCGGCTGCAGGACGGCTGCCGCCGCCTGGGCGTGCCGAGCATCCCCGTGCTGGATCCGGTGATCAGCGCGCTGGGAAGCTTCCTCGGGCTGCAGTCGCGCGGCCTGCCGGGCCGCCAGCACGAGCTCGATGCGGAGTACTTCATGCGCATCGACGCGATGCAGTTCGCCCTGGCGCATGACGACGGCCAGTCGAGCACGGACTACGAGGATGCCGACGTCGTCCTGATCGGCGTCTCCCGCACCTCGAAGACGCCGACCTGCATCTATCTCGCCAATCGCGGAATCAAGGCGGCGAACGTGCCGGTGGTGCCGGACTGTCCGCTGCCGCCGGAGGTGCTCTCGGCCAAGCGACCGCTCATCGTCGGGCTGACCAAGGACCCGGCGCAGCTGGTCCAGGTGCGGCGCAACCGCCTGCGGCTGCTCTCCGGCGACGACGAGACGGACTATGTCGATCTGGATTCGGTGAAGCGCGAGGTGGCCTTCGCCCGCCGGATCTGCTCGCAGCAGCACTGGCCCGTGATCGACGTGTCGCGCCGCTCGATCGAGGAGACCGCCGCGGCCATCATCCAGATGCTGCGCGCCCACCAGACCGGCGGCCGCGTCCATGACCATGCCTGACGGCGGCTCCGCCGGCCGGCTGCTTGCGCCGCGGCTCGAGCTTCCGGGCGGTGACGGCGCGCCGCCGGTGATCCTGGCCTCGGCGAGCGCACCCCGGGCACGGCTGCTCGCCGCGGCCGGGGTGCGCGCGACGCAGGAAGCCGCCGCGGTGGACGAGGCGGAGGTGAAGCGCTCGCTGGCCGCAGAGAAGGCCTCCGCCGCCCAGGTTGCGGAGGCCCTGGCGGAGCTCAAGGCGTCGAAGATCAGCCGGCGGCATCCGGAGGCCCTCGTCATCGGCTGCGACCAGATGCTCGACTGCGACGGCAGCTGGTTCGACAAGCCGGACTCCCGGGCCGCCGCCCGCGACCAGCTGCTCCGGCTCTCCGGCCGCCGGCATCGCCTGGTGACCGCGGTCGTCGTGCTGCGCCGGGGCGAGCGGCTGTGGCATCACATCGGCGCGGCGACGCTCGCCATGCGGCCGCTCAGCCCCGAATTCATCGACGCCTATCTCGATGCGGCCGGCGACGCCGCCCTGTCTTCCGTCGGCGCCTATCAGCTCGAAGGGCTCGGCGCCCAGCTCTTCGCCCGGGTCGACGGCGACTATTTCACCATTCTCGGCCTGCCTCTGCTCCCGCTGCTCGATTTCCTGCGCCATCACGGGGTCCTGCCTGCATGAGGGGTCCCGGTCCGCGCACCCTGACCGGCGCCGCCCGGCTCGCCGGCGTCATCGGCTGGCCGGTCGCCCATTCCCGCTCGCCGTCGCTCCACGGCTTCTGGCTGGCGGAGCACGGGATCGACGGCGCCTATGTGCCGCTGCCGGTGCGGCCGGAGGATTTCGCCGCGGCCATGGCCGCGCTGCCGCGCCTGGGATTCCGCGGCGCCAACGTCACCGTCCCGCACAAGGAGGCCGCGCTCGCCGCCTGCGCGCGGCTCAGCGACGAGGCGCGGCGGATCGGCGCCGTCAATACGCTGGTGGCGGACGAGACCGGCGCGCTGGAAGGGCGCAACACCGACGGGTTCGGCTTCATCGAGAATCTGAAGGCGGGCGCGCGCGGCTGGACGGCGGCGGACGGCCCGGCCGTGGTGCTCGGCGCCGGCGGCGCCGCCCGCGCCGTCGTCGTGGCGCTGCTCGAGGCGGGGGCGCCACAGATCAGGCTGCTCAACCGCGGCCGGGACCGGGCCGACCGGCTCGCCGCCGATCTCGGCGACCGGCGCGTCGCGGTTTCGGACTGGGCGCGCCGCGCCGATCTGCTCGCCGAGGCGGTGCTCCTCGTCAACACGACGAGTCTCGGGATGAAGGGCCAGCCGCCGCTCGAGCTCGATCTCGCACGGCTGCCGGGCGCAGCGCTGGTCAACGACATCGTCTATGTGCCGCTGGAGACGCCGCTGCTCGCCGCCGCGCGGGCACGCGGCCATCGGGTCGTGGACGGGCTCGGCATGCTGCTGCACCAGGCGCGCCCCGGCTTCGCCGCCTGGTTCGGCGTGATGCCGCAGGTGACGCCGGCGCTGCGCGCCCATGTGCTGGCGACTCTTTAGGCCGACAGCAGCTCATGCGGATCCTGGGACTCACCGGCTCGATCGGCATGGGCAAGACCACCGCGGCGTCGGTGCTGCGCCGCCTCAAGGTGCCGGTGCACGACGCCGACGCCGCGGTGCACCGGCTGAGCGGCAAGGGCGGCGCGGCGGTCGCCGCCATCGAGGCGGCCTTTCCGGGCGTGGTCAAGAACGGCGCGGTCGACCGGCTGGAGCTCGGCCGCCGCGTCTTCGGCGATCCCGCGGCGCTCGCGAAGCTCGAGGCGATCCTGCACCCGCTGGTGCGCCGGGGGACGCGGCGCTTCCTGGCCCGCGCCCGCGCCGCGCGCCGGCCGCTCGTCGTGCTCGACGTGCCGCTGCTCTTCGAGACCGGCGGCGAGGCGCGCTGCGACGCGGTCCTCGTCGTCTCCGCGCCGCGCTTCGTGCAGCGCGCCCGCGTCCTGGCGCGGCCCGGCATGACGGAGGAGCGCCTGGCCGGCATCGAGGCGCGCCAGATGCCCGACGGCGAGAAGCGCCGGCGCGCCGACTACGTCGTCCCGACCGGGCTCGACCGGCGGACCGCCTTGCGCGCGATTCGCCGCGCCCTCAAACTGGCGCGCGAGTCGCAGCCCGCCCGCCGCCGGAGTCCCCATGCGTGAGATCGTCCTCGACACCGAGACCACCGGACTCGATCCGCTGCTCGGGCACCGGATCGTCGAGGTCGCCTGCCTCGAGCTGTTCAATCACCTGCCGACCGGCCGGCATTTCCAGGCCTACGTCAATCCCGAGCGGGACATGCCGGCGGAGGCCGAGGCCGTCCACGGCCTCACCGCCACCTTCCTGGCCGACAAACCGCGTTTCGCGGAGGTCGTCGAAAGGCTGATGGAGTTCATCGGCGACGCGGCGCTGGTGATCCACAACGCGGAGTTCGACATCCGCTTCCTCAACGCGGAGCTCGCCCGGCTGAAGCGGCCGGCCCTCGCCCATCGCATCGTCGACACGCTGCAGATCGCCCGCCGCAAGTTTCCGGGCGCGCAGGCCAGCCTCGACGCGCTGTGCCGGCGCTTCGCCATCGACAACTCGGCGCGCACCCGGCACGGCGCGCTGCTCGATGCGGAGCTGCTGGCCGAGGTCTATCTGGAGCTGGTCGGCGGCCGCCAGGCGGGGCTCGACCTGGCCGGGATCGAGAGTCCGGCGGGCCTCGTCACGCCGGCGGCGCTGCCGGGCGGCGCGCCCATCGTCGTGCGCCCGCCGCGTCCGCACGCGCCGACCGAGGCGGAAGCCGCCGCCCACGCGGCGCTTCTCGCCACGATCAAGGAGCCGATCTGGCTGGCTTGAGCCGCCCCGCCGGGCGGTCAGGCAGTGGCCGGCTGCTGGGTCCGCTGCCGGCGGTGGCCGCGATAGAGCGCGGCGAAGTCGATCGGATTGATCAGCACCTGCGGGAAGCCGCCCTCCCGCGTCACCGCGGCGGCGATGCCGCGGGCGAACGGGAACAGCAGCCGCGGCGCCTCGACCATGAGCAGCGGCTCGATCATCTCGTTGGCCACGTTGCCGACGGCGAACAGCCCGCCATAGACCACCTCGACCAGATAGGCGGGCTCGCCGCCCGTCTCGCCCCGGATCTGCATGTTGAGCACGACTTCGTAGTTGCGCTCGCCGAGGTGATGCACCTGGACGGTGACCGAGGCGCTGGTCTGCGGGGCGGCGGGGCTGGCGAAGACGCCGGGCGCGCGCGGGTTCTCGAAGGACAGGTCCTTCACGTACTGGGCGAGCACCGTGAGCGGCGCCTGCGGCGACGCGCCGGGTTCGGGCTGGGGCGCGGCCTGGCCGCCCGGGGCGGGAGTCTCGCCGGAACTCTGGTCGGTCATCTGCGGTCTCCGGAAGGGGCGCATTGGCTAGCACGGAACGCCGGCCGGCTCAATGCGGCCACGCCGCCCGATCCAGGCGGGGTAGCGGCTCAGCCCGGCCCGGTCGGGTCGAAGCGGTGGCTCTGGCAGTTGGCGAGCTCGACCCCGGTGAGGGCGCGGATGAAGCCCCAGTGGCTCACCACCGCGACCTCGCGCCAGTCGGCGATCTCGCACATCGCCCGCCGGAAGGCCTGGGCGCGGGCCCGCAGCGCCGCCTCGGTCTCGTCGAGCGGCGGCCACCACGGGTCCTCGATATGGTCGAAGCGGAGCGCCGGCCAGCGCTGCGCCAGCTCGCGCGCCGGGGTGCCGATGTCGCAGACGAAGGCGGCATGCTCGCGCACGCTGACCTCGACGGTGAGCGGCAGCTCGAGCAGCTCGGCGATGATCGACGCCGTCTCCAAGGCCCGGGTATAGGGGCTCGCGATCAGCCGCCGCACGCCCTCTCCCCGCAGCTCCTCCGCCAGGCAGCGGGCCTGACGGCGCCCCTCCTCGGTCAAGGGCGGATCCGGAATCCCCGGATCGCGGCGCGTGCGCGCATAATGAACGTTGAACAGCGACTGCCCGTGCCGGACCAGGATCACGCCCGCCCCTCCTTCGCCTTCATCGATCCTCCCGATATCCGGGAAGCGGGGGCGGCGGCCCGTCCCCGCCCGGTTCCGTGCCGTCCGGCTCCGCCACCTCCTCGAATTCGCCCTCGATCACCGTGCCGCGCCGGCCCCGCCGCATCCCCGCCGTCCGGATGTGGAGATCGACCCGCCCATGCGCCGCGGCGTGCCGGGCGATCATGCGGAACAGGCCGTTGCGGATCGGCCCCAGCAGCAGGAGAAGCGCCACCGCGTCCGAAACGAAGCCGGGCAGCATGAGAAGCAGCCCGGCCAGCACCCGGCAGGCGGCATCGAACAGGGCCCTGGCCGGCAGCTCGTCGCGGGCGATGGCGCGCTGCACCTCGATCGCCGTGGCGATGCCCTGGAGGCGCAGCACCGCCACCCCCGCCAGGAAGGCCAGCAGGACCAGCGCCAGGGTCGCGAACACGCCGATTTCGCTGCCGATCGCCACGAAGGCGGCGATCTCGGCCAAAGGCAGCGCCAGGAGCGCTATGATCAGCAGGCGGCCCATGCTTGCTCTCGCCTCCGCTATTCCCTATCTCTGATAGATAGGATCGCCGCGCTCCGGCCGCCGGAAAACCGGGGCCGGCCCATTCGCCTTCGCCGGTGTCTAGCGGAACGTGTCCGGAGGGTCCAGCCAGCGGAAGGATCCGCGGCCGCGCCCGCCCGACATGGACGGCGGTGTCGGCAAGGCGCGGGCATCGGAACGGGCGAGGACATCTCGCCCCAGGAACGGGCAGCAGGCATGGGCGACGGCGTTCAGTTCTTCGACATCATCATCTTCGCAGCGATCGCCGTGTTCCTGGGCCTGCGTCTCAGGAGCGTCCTGGGGCGCCGCACCGGGAACGAGCGCCAGCGCGATCCCTTCAAGCCGGTCGCGCCGCGCGAGGACGCCGCCCGGGACAAGGTCGTTCCGCTGCCGGATCGTCCCCGCCCGGCCCAGGCCGAGCCCGGTTCGGCGGCCGACGAGGCGGCGCCGGTGGAGTCCGGCCCTGCCCTGCCCGGCATCGACCAGATCCGCGGCGCCGACCCGTCCTTCAGCCCGGGCGGCTTCCTCTCCGGCGCGCGCGCCGCGTTCGAGATGATCGTCGGCGCCTATGCCGCCGGCGACGCCGCGACGCTCCGCCCGCTGCTCAGCGACGAGGTGTTCGAGAATTTCAACAACGCCATCAAGGCGCGCACGCGGGCGAAGGAGACGCTGGAGACCACGCTGGTCGGCATCGCCTCGGCCGACATCGTGGAGGCGGAGCTGCAGGGCCGCACCGCGCTCGTCACCGTGAAGTTCGTGTCGGAGCAGGTGAACGTCACCCGCGACGCCGAGGGCCGGGTGGTGGACGGCGATCCCTCGACCGTCGCCAAGGTCACCGACATCTGGACCTTCTCGCGCAATACCCGTGCGCGCGATCCCAACTGGACGCTGGTCGCGACCCGCAGCCCGAACTGAGATGGCGCTGCGGGACGCAGGCCGGACGGGGCGGCGCATCGGGCGCGCCGCCTGCGCCGTCGCGGCACTCCTCATCGCCGCCGCCTGCGCGCCGGAGGAGCCGCCGCCCCCGGCCGAGACCAGGCTGCTCCTCGAACCCGCGGCATTCTCCGACCTTCCGGGCTGGAACGACGACCGCATGGCGGAGGCTCTGCCGGCCCTGCTCCGAAGCTGCGGCCGCCTGCTGCGCCAGCCGGCGGATCGGCCGGTCGGGCCGGACGGGCTCGCCGGGACGGTCGCCGACTGGCAGGCGCCCTGCGAAGCCGCGGCCGCCCTGCCGGCCGGCGATCATGCGGCTGCGCGCGGCTTCTTCGCCGGGATGTTCGCGCCCTTCGCCGTGCTGAAGGCGGATCCGCAGGGCGAGACGGACCAGGGGCTCTTCACCGGCTATTACGAGCCGGAGCTCGACGGGTCGCGCCGTCCGGACGCGACCTTCGCCACCCCGCTCTATCGCCGCCCCGTCGACCTGGTGACGGTGGACCTCGGGGAGTTCCGGGCCGACTGGACGGGCGAGTCCATCGTCGGCCGCGTGGCGGACGGCCGGCTCCGCCCCTATCCCGACCGGGCGGCGATCGACGCCGGAGCACTCGACGGCTCGGCGGCCGAGCTCATCTGGGTGGCCGATCCGGTCGACGCCTTCTTCCTGCAGATCCAGGGCTCCGGCCGGGTGCGGCTCGCCGAGGGCGGGCAGATCCGGGTCGGCTTCGCCGCCTCGAACGGCCACCCCTTCCGCGGCATCGCCCGCGACCTCATCGACATGGGCGTCCTGCCCAAGGAGGACGCGTCCATGCAGGCGGTCCGCGACTGGCTGCGGGCGAACCCGGACCAGGCATCGGCGCTGATGCAGAAGAACCCGCGCTACATCTTCTTCCGGGAAATCACCGGGCCGGATGCCGAGGCCGACGGTCCGCTCGGTGCCCAGAGCGTCCCCCTCACCCCGATGCGGAGCCTCGCAATCGATCCCCGGTTCCTGCCGCTCGGCGCGCCGCTCTGGCTCGATACCACCTGGCCGGCGGGAACGCCGGAAAACGGGCAGCCGCTGCAGCGGCTGATGATTGCGCAGGACACCGGCGGCGCCATCAAGGGCCCGATCCGCGGCGATGTCTTCTGGGGCACCGGCGAGGCGGCGCTGGAGCGCGCCGGCGGCATGAAGCAGGCGGGGCGCTATTTCCTGCTCCTGCCGAAGCCGGTCGCGGAGCGCCGCCAGACCGCCAGCTGAACCCGCCGGGGCGGCGCGCCGCAGGGACCGTTGAGCGGCTTGCCTTCCCGCGGTCCCGCCCCCATTCTGGCCGCTGCGGCTCTACTCCATTGAAGAAGAGCGCGATTTGCCGATCGGCCGGCCGATCGGCTCGTGCTCCGGCCGTCGCGAAAGGTTGTGCATGCCGCAGAGTTCGCCCCGCCCCGCCGCCCGGCCCCGGGTCGGCCTGTTCGTCACCTGCCTCGTCGATCTGTTCCGGCCCAGCGTGGGCTTCGCGGCGGTGAAGCTGCTGGAGGACGCCGGCTGCGACGTGGTGGTGCCGCCGGCGCAGACCTGCTGCGGCCAG
>JRYH01006894.1_pt1 | contig 11036 bp, 9 predicted proteins | sample 235351 | NCBI WGS metagenome assembly JRYH01 (sample SAMN03074221, study PRJNA261480) | activated sludge metagenome | biome: Wastewater Treatment Plant; feature: Wastewater; material: Activated sludge; isolation source: activated biomass of a wastewater treatment plant treating wastewater... ... | reverse complement strand
TTCAAGACCTCGCGCTTCCTGCGCTTCACGCCTTATCAGCTCCTGATGGCGATCGGCCGGGAAACCGGCCAGCGTGATTACAAGCTGCTGAAGGGTGCGCTCACCCGCCTTCAATCGACCGTCATCCGCACCACCATCCGCCAGGGCGAGCATTGGCGGCGGCACCAATTCTCTTGGATCAACGAATGGGAGGAATGCGTCACGCGCGACGGCCGCGTGGAGGGCATGGAGTTCGTGCTGCCCGACTGGTTCTATCGCGGCGTCACCGACCGCTCGCTGGTGCTCACCATCGACCCCGCCTATTTCCGGCTGACGGGCGGGATCGAACGCTGGCTCTACCGCGTCGCGCGCAAGCACGCCGGCCGTCAGCCACGGGGCTGGATATTCGAGTTCGCCCATCTCCACGAAAAGTCCGGCAGCCTCATGCGCGTCTCCGACTTCGCGCTCCAGCTCCGGCGCATCGTCCCGCGCCAGCCGCTTCCCGGCTATCGGCTGCACATCGAGCGCGAAGGCCGACGCGAGCTGTTGCGCATCCTGCCGGCGAAATCATCCACAAGACCTGTGGATGGCGCTGTGGACGCGGTCGGGACTTCGCACGCAAGCGGTATCGGGATTTCGCACGCAGGACCATCGGGACTTCGCACGCAGAGATCGCAGTTAAGTCTCTGGCCGGAAACGACGATTCCGGGCCTTAACTTAGAATCTAACAGAGAATCTAACTCTTATGTTGCGCGGAGCGATGTGGAAAACACTGTCGCCGCCGCCGTCGACGGGCTCCTCCGAAAAGCATCCCGGGCACGACCAACCGGCAGTGAAGCCGCTCACCCATCGCGACTCCCCCTCGGGCGCAGGCCGGGAGGGGCACGATGATCGTCGCGTTCCTCAACCAGAAGGGCGGCGTCGGCAAGACGACGTTGGCGCTGCATCTCGCGGGACAATGGGCGCGGCAGGGAAGGCGCGTCACCCTGATCGACGCCGATCCGCAGGGCTCGGCGCTGGACTGGTCGCAGCAGCGGGCGCGCGAAGGCCTTCCACGCCTGTTCGGTGTCGTCGGCCTCGCCCGTGACACGCTGCACCGCGAGGCGCCAGAGCTGGCGCGCGATGCCGATCACATCGTCATCGACGGACCGCCGCGTGTCGCCTCGCTGATGCGCTCGGCGCTGCTCGCCGCCGACCTGGTGCTGATCCCCGTGCAGCCGTCGCCCTTCGATGGCTGGGCTTCGGCCGAGATGCTCTCGCTCCTCCAGGAAGCGCGCATCTATCGCCCGCAGCTTGCCGCCCGCTTCGTTCTGAACCGCTGCGGCGCGCGCACCGTCATCGCCCGCGAGACGGCCGAGACGCTCGCAGATCATGATCCGCCGGTGCTGGCGGCGCGGATCGGTCAGCGCGTCGCTTTCGCCGATACCGCGCAATCCGGGCGGCTCGTCTTCGAGATCGACGAGGACAGTCCGGCTACACGCGAGATCGCGGCCATCGGGGCCGAGGTGGGGAGGCTCGCGCCATGAGCGGGCGCGCTCCGAAGCGCGGTTTCGCGTCGCGCCCCGCCGATCCCGAACGCTGGATCAAGGCGTCGGATGCATCGCCCCCGCGCGACGCGGATGCCGCCGGCTTCACCGCCCGGCTGACGATCGACGTCACGCCCGAGCTGCGCGGCCGGATCAAGATCGCGGCGTTCCGGCGCGGACAGACCGTCGCCGACATGCTCCGCGACCTGCTCGCTCGCGAATTCCCGCCAGACCAAGGAGACACGTAAATGACCGGCATCGCGGACCCCCGCGTGCGCGGCGGCCACTCGCAGGCCGGCCCCGCACCATTCACGACGCTCGTCGAGCTGACCTGGCATGAGAAGCGGATCGAACACTGGATCCGCTTCGGCCGGGAAGTCCATGAGCAGATCCTCGACCGCCGGCGCCGTGTCGTCGGCTTCGCGCCGAACAGCCTCTTCGCCTTCGTCCGCTGGGCGTCCAACGACTACGGCACGATCATCTCGCGCATCGACATCGTGCGCGCCATCGACCGCGGCGAGCCCTATCAGACGCTGCCTTTCGTGCGGCCCGGCGGCGACATCTTCCTGAAGATCGAGGGATGGCCCAAGGTCGAGCGCGTGCTCCGGATCATCGATGCCATCGAGGCGCTCGGCATCGATCCGGCCGATGTTTCGCCGGACCACTGGCGGCACGTCCACAACCGCCTGGCCGCCGGTCATGAGCCGCGCGCCTACACCGCCCAGCACCATGGGGCCTTCCTCCTGCGCCGGAGGACCGCGCCATGAGCCGCTTCGGCTATGTGATGCTCACCTGTCTTATGACCATGGGCGTCGCCGCTTCGGCGCTCATCGAAACGCCGAAGAAGCTGATCTGGAACGCCTCGGCGAGCGCACCGATCGGGCTCTATTCGATCGAACCGGATGACCGGCTCGAGGTGACGGACCTGGTCGCCGTCGATGCGCCCGAGCCGCTGGCGCACTTCCTCGCCAAGCGCGGTTACCTGCCCCCCGGTGTGCCGCTGATGAAGCGTATCGCCGGTCTGCCGGGACAACGGGTCTGCCGCTCGGGGCTCGCCATCACGGTCGACCGGATCGCAATGGGCAATGCGCTGGAGCGCGACCGGCGCGGCCGCGACCTGCCCGTCTGGCAGGGCTGCCGGCGCATCGCCGACGGCGAGGTGTTCCTCATGAACTGGGAGATCCAGGACAGCCTCGACGGCCGCTATTTCGGCCCGCTTCCGATGAGCTCGATCATCGGCCGTGCGGTCCCGCTCTGGACCGATGAGGACGGCTCCGGCCGCTACGAGTGGCGCGCCCCAACCCGATGACTGACCCCTGATCGGCGTGCCGCTCGCGCCGAACCTGTTCACCCACCCCCGACGAAAGGAAACCGCAATGTCGCAGATCGGTCGATTCACCCGCACCAAATCCGGCTATTCCGGCCGCATCCATACGCTCACGCTCGATGTCGAATTGGTGCTCGTTCCCGCCGAGCATTCCGACGCCGAGAACGCACCCGACTATCGCATCCATCTCGGCGATGCCGACGCACCGGAGGTCGGTCCGGAAGTTGGCGCCGCCTGGAAACGCACCGGCGAGAAGGCGGGCAACTATGTCTCGCTGCTCATCGACGATCCCGCCTTCAAGCAGTCGATCCGCGCCAACCTGTTTCAGTCCGGCGACGACAAGTCGGCCTGGTCGTTGCACTGGAACCGGCCGCCCAGACGCGGCGAGCGGGAGTGACGGCATGCCGATCTTCTGCAGTCACGATGTCGCCGGGCGGCTTCGCGCCGCCCGCCGCATCACCCTCCTTCTCCTTTCCGGCCTCGCATTCGCTGTCGCGCCGCCGACCGCCACGCTGGCGCAGATCGCGCCGCTGGGACGGCCGGCGTCCACCGATCGCTATGCCGCTCATGTCGCCGAAGCCTCGCAGCGCTTCGGCGTTCCGGCCGCATGGATTCGGGCGGTGATGCGCGCGGAGAGCGCGGGCGACGTGCGCGCGATCTCGTCCGCCGGCGCCATGGGCTTGATGCAGATCATGCCCGATACCTGGGCGGACTTGCGCGTCCGTCATCGGCTCGGCAGCGATCCTTACGACCCGCGCGACAACATTCTGGCTGGCGCGGCCTACTTACGCGAAATGCACGATCGCTACGGCTCGCCGGGCTTTCTCGCCGCCTACAATGCCGGCCCCGGCCGCTACGAGGAATATCTGGCGGGAGCGCGTTCCTTGCCGGCCGAAACTCGCGCCTATGTCGCCGCGCTCGCGCCTCTTGTTGGCGGCGAGGACATCGCCGGCCCCGTCACCGTTGCCACCGCCGAGCCATTGCCATGGACCCGTGCGCCGCTCTTCGTCACCCGCGCGGACTACGCATCGGCTGCCGATCCTGTGCCGTCCGACGGTCGTTCCGGTGACACTGCCGATGCGGTTGGAGCACGCGATGTTTCGGCCATCACGCCGCGATCGAGCGGCCTGTTCGTCGCCCGGTCGAGCGCGGGATCACCGTGATGACGGCGCTCTCCCGAAATCGCAGTCTGGCGTGGCCCGGCGCATCATGGAGGGTGTGGGGGTGGGAGGCAGGCAACACGACCGGACGATGGCGGGATAAAAGGCCGCGAGGTGCGGCTTGGTCCGGTCGTGGTAATTCAATGGCTTGCGCAGCAAATACGCGAGGTGCGCCTGATCGGCGAACCTCGCGTATTCGGCGTTTTCACAGGAATTTCCGTCCGTTGATGCGATGTGCGGTGCTCCGGCCATGAGCGGCGAGGACGATTTCCGCATCCGCCCTGGCCGCATCCGCTCCTCCGGCTCGCAGCGGGCGAGGCCCTTCATCGCCCAGGCGCTCGCCGCCGCCCAGAAGGCCGGCGGCCGCGTCTCGCGCTCGGGCAGGATCACCTCCGGCAACCGCTCGCGCTTCGGGCGCGGCGCGCGCGCCAGCGTGCAGGCAAATCGTCTGCTGACCGGCCGCTCGCGCGGCGCGGTCATCAAGACCCGCGTCGTGCGCCACACCGCACGGTCCACGCCGCTCGCGGCGCATCTCGGCTACCTCCGGCGCGAGGGCGTCACCCGGGACGGGGAGAAGGCCCGGCTGTTCGGTCCCGAGACCGACGACGCCGATCCCAAGGCCTTCGCCGAGCGCTGCCAGGACGATCGCCATCACTTCCGCTTCATCGTCTCGCCCGAGGACGCGGTGGAGATGTCCGATCTCAAGACCTTCACCCGCGAGCTGATGGGCCAGATGGAGAAGGATCTCGGCACGAAGCTCGACTGGGTCGGCGTCGATCACTGGAACACCGAGCACCCTCATATACATGTCATCGTGCGGGGCCGCGCTGATGACGGCCAGGACCTCGTCATCTCCCGCGACTACATCAAGGAAGGGATGCGCGCCCGCGCCCAGGATCTGATCACGCAGGAGTTGGGACCGCGCACCGATCACGAAATCCGCCGGACGCTCGAACGCCAGATCGATACCGAGCGCTGGACACAGCTCGACCGACAGCTCGCCCGCGATGGCTATCGCACCGGCGTCATCGACCTGGCGCCGCACCCCGGCCGGCAACCCGACGAATTCCACGCGCTGAAGGTTGGCCGCCTGCGCAAGCTCGAATCCCTAGGGCTTGCCGACCAGATCGGCCCGGGCCAATGGGTCCTGTCCGAGAACGCGGAGGCGACGCTGCGCGAACTCGGCGAGCGTGGCGACATCATCAAGCGCATTCATCGCAGCCTGATGGAGCGGGGCATCGAGCGCGGCGCGGCGGCCTATGTGCTGGCCGGCGAGAGCCTCGACGATCCGGTCATCGGCCGGCTGGTCGACCGCGGCCTCGACGACGAATTGAAGGGCACCGCCTTTGCCGTGGTCGATGGCGTCGATGGACGGACCCACCATATCAAGCTGCCCGACCTTGACGCCGCCGGCGACAGCGCGCCGGGCTCAATCGTCGAGTTGCGGAAGTTCGACGACGCCCGAGGGCGGCGGCGGGTGGCGCTCGCTGTGCGCTCGGACCTCTCCATCGAACAACAGTTGACGGCGACCGGCGCCACCTGGCTCGACCGTCAGGCCATCGCCCGCGAGCCGGTCGCGCTGGGCGGCGGCGGGTTTGGCGCCGAGGTGCGCGAGGCGATGAACGCCCGGGCGGAGCATCTCATCGAACAGGGGCTCGCGGAGCGGCAGGGCCGCAGCGTGATCTTCGCGCGCAACCTGATCGATACGCTGCGCCGTCGTGAGGTGGAGGCGCTTAGCGAGAAGCTCGCCGTCGAGACCGGCCGGCCGTTCAGCCAATCCGGGACCGGCGAGTATGTCGCCGGCACCTACCGGCAGCGCTTCGCGCTTGCCTCCGGCCGCTTCGCCATGATCGACGACGGCCTCGGGTTCCAGCTGGTCCCTTGGTCACCATCGCTGGAAAAGCAGCTCGGCCGCCACGTCTCCGGCGTCGCGCGCGGCGACGGCGGTATCGACTGGGGCTTTGGCCGCAAGCGTGGGCTCGGCCTATAGGCACGGCGTCTTCGATGGATTAACCATCGGAACGAGTAGGTTGTGCCATAAGTGGACGCTTGAGAAAATCCCACCAGCAGACATTTCGACGAGTCTGTATTCTCGGGTGATTTCGGAGCACCAGCTAGTGTCACGGCCTGCTGTGTAGAGGTTTCCTCGGCATTGGGATGCGCTCCTGAAGCAGTTCCGCTACATTCATTGCATCAGCGGCAAAAAGGGGCCGGGAGTGAGCATTAAGCTAATCCACACCTCGGACTGGCAAATCGGAAAGGTTTTCCGGTTCCTAGACAACGCCAATATGGGGCTTCTCCAGGATGCCCGCCTGCGGGCGATTACCCGCCTCGGCGAACTGGCGACCGCTCACGGCGCGCGACATGTGCTGGTCGCCGGCGATGTCTATGACATGGAGGCACTCTCACCGCGCTCGATCAACCAGCCGATCGAGCGCATGCGCGCTTTTCCTGATCTTCGCTGGCATCTTCTGCCGGGAAACCACGACCCGCATCGTCCGAATGGTCTCTGGGATCAAATCCTTCGCAGGGGCCTGCCCGACAACGTTCACGTTCACGCCGCGCCCGAGCCCGCAATTTTGGAAGACGACCGTGCCGTCCTCTTACCGGCGCCGTTGCAGCATCGGCGCGCCATCGGCGATCCCACCACCTATATGGACGACGCTACCGTTCCGGATGGGCTGATTCGGGTCGGACTCGCCCACGGCACCATTACCGGGTTCGGCTCCGATGACCGGGACGTGCCCAACTACATTGCGCCGGATCGCCCAGACAAGGCGGGGCTTTCCTATCTCGCGCTCGGCGACTGGCACGGCCAGAAGAAGATCAATTACCGGTGCTGGTACAGCGGCACGCCCGAGCCCGACGCCTTCGACGTGATCGACGGCGGACAGGCGTTGCTTGTCGAAATCGAGGGGCTGGGTGCTCCCCCCACGGTCACGCCGGTGACCACGGGCCATTACACTTGGATTAGCCTGTCCCAGCAGATCAACACCCGCGGAGATATCGACTTCCTGGACGGCAAGCTGCGCGGTGTCGCCAAAGACCTCAATAGCGTGCTCGTTCATCTTGCGATCGAAGGTGCATTGTCTCTGCAAGACCGCCGTTATTTCGAGGAACGGATAGTCGAAGGCGTTTCGGCTGCGCTGTGCTTTCTGCGTGTCGATGATCGCCGCCTCTTTCCGCGTCCTACTCCGGAGGACCTCGATCAGATCGACCGCGGCGGATTTGTGCGGGCAGCGGCAGAAGAGTTGAAGCGGCAATCAGAAGGGGGCGGCGAGATCGAGCGCGCCATCGCGGCCGAGGCGCTTCAGCGGCTCTACATCGAGCACATGAAACTTCAGGCGGCGCAGAAATGAAGCTGCGATCCGTAGCCGTCAATCAGTTCAAGAAGTTCACCAGCCCCATTCGGCTCGATGGCCTCGGCGACGGCCTCAATGTAGTCGTCGGCCCGAACGAGATGGGCAAGTCAACCTTGCTCGATGCGCTCCGCGCGGCGCTCTTCGAGAAATACAGCTCTAGAGCGCAGCCCATCACTGCCTTGCAGAACGACCGCAATCAGGCCGCGCCCGTGGTTGAACTTGCTTTCGAGCTTGATGACGGGCTGTACCGGATCACGAAGCGCTTCATCAAAAAGCCTTACGCGCGCCTGTCCTGCCCGGACGGACGGACGCTGGAAGGCGATGCCGCAGAGGACACGCTGCGCACCTTGCTGGGCTTCGATGAACCTGGCAAGACCGGCGCCAAAGCGGAAACGCTTGGCATGTGGAATGTCCTTTGGGTGCAGCAGGGGCAGTCGTTCGGCGCGCTGGACATTCCGAGTACCGCCCGGTCCAGCCTCCACAGCGCCCTCGAAGCGGAAGTTGGCACGGTCCTGGGCGGCCGGCGCGGCAGGGCCTTGCCGCAAGCCGTGGAAGCTCAGCTCGGCGTTTTGGTGACCAGCGGCGGCAAGCCGCGGGGCAGCTATAAGGACCTGCTCGACCGCATCGATGCTCTGGAGAACGAGCTTGGCGATCTCCAAGGGCGGCGCCAGGAACTGGCGCAGACACTTGAGGACCTCGAAACGGCCGAAGAGAGCCTCGCGCGGCTGATTGCCGTTGACCGCGACCAGGCAGACCAGAAGGAGCTTGGTGAAGCCCGGCAGCGTCATAGCCGACTTGCCGAGCTGGAGGCGCGCATAAGCGCGGCGTCCGCCGAGCTCGAGCTGAAAAAGCGAAATCTCGCCCAGGCCGAGAAAGCGGCCGAAGACCGGCAACGTCTCAAGGATGATATCAAGTCCGAAGAGGCTGCACTTAAAGAGTCCGGGCAGCAGCTCTCCGAAACGCGCAGCCAGGAGAAGGAAGCCCGGTCGCAGCTTGATGCACTGCGCGCGCAAGTGCGGGAATCTGAAGCAGCGGTTGCGAAGGCCGACGATGCCGTTTCACGCGCGCAGCGCATAACCGCCATCGTCGATCGGGAAGCCCGTATTCGCGAACTTGAGGGCCGCTGCGCAAAGGCGCAGGCGGCCGAGGACCGCCAGCGGCAGGCCCAGCAGAAAGCCGCCGCCATTCTGGTGACAGACAAATTACTTGCGGCAATCCGCAAGGCCGATAAGGATCTGCAAGCCGTCGCCAGCCGGCTAAGCGCCGCGGCCACGCTCGTCTCGTTCGACATCGCACCGGAACGACGAGCCGACATCGAGATTGACGGGCAGCCTCTCAAGGCTGGGCAGTCATCCGTTCAGGCGGTCGAGCCCACCACCATTTTCATTCCCGATCGCGGCCGGATCACGGTAGAGCCCGCGATCAAGGACCGGGATCAATTACTCCGCCAACAACGTGACGCAACGGCAAAACTTAAAGACGCCCTCGCGGCGGTTGGCATCGCCGCCGCCACCGACGCCGAAGACCAATACGCCACGCGCCAGAGCCTCTTGCAGGAGGCAGAGCTTGCCCGCCAGGAAGCGGCGCTGCACGCCCCGGCAACGGAAGACCATGATGCGGGCGCCCAGTCTCTTTCTGACTATATCGAGGGAACGCGCACGATCCTGGAGCGTGAGAAGACCGAGCTTCACCTTGAGCGGTTGCCGGCGCGCTCCGAAGCGGAGGCAGCTTTACGGACGGCCAGGGAGCAGGCAGCAGAAGCGCGCAATTCACTGCAAACGGCGCGTGCCGTCCTTACTGGCCCGGAAGAAGCCCTGACACGGCTTCAGAGTGAACTTGCGACCGTGAACGCCCGGCATGAGGAAGCCGAAAAGCGCGTCGAAAAACTCCGTCGTCAGCTCACGGACTCCGAGGCCGCATGTGCCGATGATCAGCTTGCAGCCGCGATTGAGGCAGCCCGCAACGTCTTCTCCGAACAGGAGCGCGCCATTGCGGCCCTCGAAGGGCAGCGGACCGATGAAACGCTGCCACAGTTAGAAGCCAGAATTGGGCGCCTTGAAAAAGCGTTACAGGACCGCCGCGACAAGCGTGCCACCCTCAAGGAGAAAATCGCGGGCTTGCGATCGCGTGTCGAGGCGGCCGAAGCGGCCGGGCTTGATGAGGCAATCGCCCAAAAAGGCCGCGAACTAGCGCTGTGCGAGGAAGAGCGCCAGCGCCTTGACCGCGAAGTCAGGGTTCTCGGACTTTTGTTGACGACCCTCCGAAGCGCGGAGCAGGAGGCCAAGGAGCGGTACTTGTCGCCTGTTCTGCGGCGCGTCCGTCCCTATTTGCAGCTTCTATTTCCCGGTGCCGACATCCGGATCGACGAGGATCTCCGGATTGCCGGCGTTGTGCGCGAGGCCGGCTACGAGGAGGCCTTTAGTCACCTCAGCATGGGGACGCAGGAACAGATCGCGGTGCTGATCCGGCTGGCATTTGCCGAAATGCTTGTCGAACAAGGCCATCCAGCGACGGTCATTCTCGACGACGCACTTGTGTTTTCCGACGACCGCCGCATGCAACGCATGTTCGACATTCTCAATATGGCGGCGCGCAACGTACAGGTACTCATCCTCACCTGCCGCGAGCAGCTTTTCGAAGAGCTTGGGGGAAGGGCGCTGTCGCTGACGCCCGGCAACAGCGAAGAGCTGTTGTCGGCGTGATGATGCAAAGGGGGGCAATGATCAATGAGGATAGCGTCTGTCAGAATCGAGAATTTCCGGTCCTTCGCGGACGCCACCATTCCTTTCAACGATTACGGCTGTCTGGTCGGTCCGAACGGGGCTGGCAAATCCACCGTGCTCACCGCCCTCAATGTATTCTTCCGCGAGTCAGAGAACCTGCCGACGGACTTGAGTCAACTGGACCAGGAGGATTTCCACTGCAAGAAGACAGGTGAGCCGATCAAGATCACGCTCACCTTCTGCGATCTCAGCGACGGAGCAAAGGAGGATTTTGCCGATTACGTGCGGCAGGATCAGCTTATCGTCTCGGCTGTCGCCACGTTCGATGCCGCCACAGGTAAGGCGCAGGTGAAGCAATACGGGCAGCGGCTTGCCATGCGCGCCTTCGCGCCCTTCTTCGAAGCTGCCGACGCGGGCAAGAAGGTGGCGGAGCTGAAAGACATCTATTCCAAGCTGCGCCAGACCTATGCCGACCTGCCGGCGCCCGGTACGAAAGACGCCATGGTCCAGGCCCTGCGCGATTATGAAGCGGCACGGCCCGGCGAATGCGAGCTGATTCAGAGCGAGGATCAGTTTTATGGCTTCTCCAAGGGCGCGAACCGCCTCGCGAAACACATCCAGTGGGTCTATGTGCCGGCCGTGAAGGACGCGACCTCCGAGCAGGTCGAGGCGCGGAACTCGGCGCTTGGCAAGCTTCTCGCTCGCACCGTCCGCTCAAAGACGAATTTCGATGAGCGGGTGAAGACACTTCGCTCCGATATGCAGCAGCAATACCAGGCGCTTCTCGACGAAAACCAGAACGCCTTGGATGATATCTCTACAGCTCTTCAGACGCGGCTTTCCGAATGGGCGCATCCGGACGCGCGTCTGCGCCTGCAATGGAAGCAGGACCCGGATAAATCCGTTCGCGTCGAAGAGCCGTGGGCGCACATTCTCGCCGGCGAAGGTGATTTTGAAGG
>JRYH01000584.1_pt1 | contig 11041 bp, 2 predicted proteins | sample 235351 | NCBI WGS metagenome assembly JRYH01 (sample SAMN03074221, study PRJNA261480) | activated sludge metagenome | biome: Wastewater Treatment Plant; feature: Wastewater; material: Activated sludge; isolation source: activated biomass of a wastewater treatment plant treating wastewater... ... | reverse complement strand
TTATCGTGACTGTCCTCGATTGCCGGTCGGGATTATCGCGACTGTCCTCGATTGCCGATCGCGACTGTCCTCGATTGCCGGTCCTCGATTGCCGTGATCTGCGCTATACGCTGGAGCTGGATCTTGAAGAGGCGGTGCGCGGGGTGACGCACGAGATTCGTGTACCCGGCATCGGAAAATGCTCCAGTTGCGGCGGCTCGGGGTCGACCAGCGGCAAGATAAAGTCTGTTCCACCTGCGGCGGCGCCGGCCAGGTGCGCATGCAGCAGGGCATCTTCTCGGTGCAGCAGACCTGCCCGAACTGCGGCGGGTCGGGGCGCGAGATCAGCGATCCCTGCAATGCCTGCGATGGCACCGGCCAGGTACGCGAAGCCCGCACCCTGCAGGTCAAGGTTCCGGCCGGCGTCGACAACGGCGATAGCATCCGGTCGTCCGGCGAGGGCGGCGCCGGCGCCCAGGGCGGTGCCTCAGGCGATCTGTACGTCGATATCCAGGTTCGCGGACATCCGATCTTCCAACGCGACAGTGACGAACTCTACGCCGAGATCCCGATCCCGATGACCACCGCGATCCTGGGCGGCGAGATCAAGGTGCTGACGCTGGAAGGATCGGTACTGCTCAGAATCCCGGACGGCACCCAGACCGGCCGGACGTTCAGGCTCAATGGCAAGGGCGTGCAATCGGTGCGCAGCCACCGGCAGGGAGACCTGATGGTGCGCGTGGCCATCGAAACCCCGGTCAACCTCACCCGCCGCCAGCGCGAACTGCTGCGCGAACTCCAGGAAAGCCTGGAAGGCGACAAGGCCAGCGATCACAGCCCCAAGAGCCGGAGCTGGACCGATTCGGTCAAGGATTTCTTCGAGCGCATGGGGCTTTGAGCGATCGCGCCGGGCGGAGCCGATTGTTTTAGCCGTTGACAGAGCGCTTCGCGAGTACCTGGAGCGCCGGCCTGTCAATCGCCCGAACGACGATTGCGCCATTCCCGCGGCGTTGCGCCCATGAATCTGGAAAATGCCCTGGAGAACGCGGAGACACTGCGAAAGCCGGTTGCGTACGCGATTACCGATACCTGTTCATCAGACCCGGACAGAAGTTCGGCGGCATGTTTCAGGCGTACCTCGCGGATCAGTTCGGCCGGGCTGGCGGCGTATTGCGCGGATGCCCGTCGATACAGCACGCTGCGGCTCATGCCAAGCTTTCGAGCCAGATCGTTCACCGAAAACTCCGCGTCGTCGAGGTGCAGCAGCACCACCAGTCGAATTCGCGCCTTGAGATCCGAATCCGGACACACGTCCATGTCCATGGCGTTCCGGTCGTCATCCTCTGCGCTCCGGGAGTTGCCGGGGTTTGGTTGAATGGCCCGGGCGGGTGATGGACCGCTTGCATTTGTCGCGTCCCCGGCGGTGGGCTCGCCGATTTCGTCGAACTGGTGGATCAGACGGGTCAATATTCGGACCTGCGCTCGGAATTTTTTTGCCCGACTTGCGGGCACCGGGCCGCTTTTTGTCTGCAGCAGCGGTTCCAGCGCCGCATCCAGGGCCGCCTTGAGTTCACGGCCGATGGCGTGAAGCGCGGTTCGGTGGTGGAAATCGGCTCGCTGCAGGGATTCGGTCAGCTGCGCCAATTGTCGCGTGGCCTTGTCGAGTTGGCTGGAGCGCTGCTCGATGGAATGCTCCAGCGCTAGCTTGCGCCGCCGGGCGATCCGCCAGATCGCGATGATCATCAGCGTGATCAGAACAAGCAGCATGGCGCGCGCCGCGGGGTGTTCATGCAGACGATACTCGGCCGTGAACTCCAGTCGCGCGGGCGCGCCGGACCATTGCGTGTACGGGTAGCGCGCGCCGACTTCAAGGCGATGCCGGCCTGGCGGCAGTTCGCGGAAACTGATCTGGCGCTGATGGCCCAACTCGTGCCATGGCGAATCTGCACCGAGACGATAGCGGAACTGCACGTTCTGTGGTTCGGCCAGGGCGATCGCGCTCAATTCCAGATTCAGATGGCGGGCGTGACGGTGCAACCGAAGTGGCCCGCGGGCCGGGCCATCGGCCAACCGGATACGCGCCGTCAGCGGAACATCCGGACTGGCGGTTTCGGTGTCAGTGCGGATCGACACCAGTCCAAGTTGGTTCGGAAACCAGATTCGCCCGTCGGTGGTCATGGCGCCGGCGCGGTATACGCCGCCATTCCCTTCGACGCTGGGCAATCCCTGGCGCTGGCCAAAGCGTGAAATGGCCGGAACGCGGTCGCTTCGTCCGTACAGGAATGCGAGCAATGAATCCAGTTCCACCTGATAAATGCCCGCATTGGTATTGACCCACAGGCGCTCCAGCGGGTCAACCAGCATGTAGTGGACGCTGTGGTGGGGCAAACCGTCGGTCGTGGACAGGCAGCGAACGACTTCCAGGTTCGGGTTCACCAGACACAGGCCGGCATCCTCGGTGCCCACCAGCGTGGCACCGTTCCCGACGCCCAGCAAGGAGCGGATGAATGCGCTGGAAAGGCCCTGCCGCGGAGTGATCCGGATTGGCGGCTCTTGAAATTCTGCGGGCTTGGGAAAGACCAGAATTCCGTCGCCGATGGTGCCAATCCAAAGCCGGCCCGAGCGGTCCTGGAGGGCGGTTCGGGCCGTCGCGAGAGTCACCGCCTCGGGGTTCCAGTCACCATTCGGCGCGCGCCGGTACAGACCCGCGGAGGTACCCGCCCAGACCGCGCCGTGCGCATCGCGGTGAAGCATCAGCACTTCGGCCTCGCCGCCGGGGAAATCCGGAACCGCGGGGCAATTCCCCGGAGCGTTCAGCCGGCACAGTCCGTGGCTGCCAACCAGCAGGCCGTCGCCATCGGAAATCACGTCGCGCGCCGCGCGCCTGATCAAATGCCTCCATTGACCGGTGGTTCGATCCAGCCGCGACAGCGCCGTCCAGCTCCCGACCAGGATGTCGCCGTCATGTTCGGTGACCAGAGTGATGTTTGGGTCGGGCAGACCGCCCGGACCCCGGCCCAGGGTCTCGATCGTGCTCTGCTTGAGCAATTGCAACCCCCGCAGCGGCTGGGCGATCCAGACCTGATCGAATCGATCGACCGTGAATGTCCGGATACGGCGCTTGGCGTGAAACATCAACCGGCCATCGCAAAACAGATTCATTCCGTCATTGATCCATCGGCGCCCCAGGGAATCCACGAAATGGATGCGGCCTGGACTGCGATCCGCATCGACGCTGGTGGCGCTGGCAACCTCCAGCGGCCGGATTTCCGAGCGGTTGATCAGGTGGGGGCCGGTCCCGGTGTCGGTGAACAGGTTCGCCAAAAGCCAACCCCGTGGGGTCCAGGCGGCCCGCAGCGCCCGGCGTTGCGGGCGCTTCCAGGTGGCCAGCCGCAGTTCCCCGCCCGCCGCCGTGGAGGAGTCGGCAAGACTGGCGCCACGCGCGTCGAGGATCAACAATTCTCCCTCAGGTCCGGTCGACAGTCCCAGCACCGGCCGCCGGGCCCGCACGGACAGGCGCTGGAACTGGGCGTCCCGGCCGGAAACGGCCAGCACGGCGCCGTCACGCGCGCCCAGCAACAGCCGTTCGGAGTAAGCGTCGACGTGCAGCGCGCTGAGCTTCAACTTCGCCCGTTGATGGGCCTGTTGTCCCGGGCGCCAGGTCCACAGCGTCCCGGATTGCGCGTCGATGAACCAGACCTGCTGGTCGAACACGGCGACCTGGTCAGCATTGGCGCGGCCGAAGCTTTGATAGGAGTGTTCACTCAAGTGGCCGAGTTGACCGTTTTCGAAGTGCACGACCACGCCTTCGACGGGCGCGGCATGGATGGCCATCAGGCGGTTTCCGGGCAGGGCCGGCTCGCTGTCGCGATTGAAGTGCCGAAAATCAAATCCTTGATAGCGGACCACGCCGTCGTAGGTGGCCAGCCACAATTGCTGATCAAGGTCGATGGCAAGATCCGCGAGCGACTCGGCCGGCAATCCGTCCGCCGCTGTCCATTGCTGCACACCGCGATAGGGCGACGCCGCATCCGACGGCAACGGCAGCGAAAGACAAAGGCAAAGGCAAAGAACATTCGACCGCCATCTCGTGCGTCTGATCACAGGAGTTTCTCGTTTGATTTATTCAAAGGGCATAGTAATTCAAAAAACGGGCACGGAATGATCGGGTTGGGACGTTGAGGCAAAAAACTGGGACGAAAAGGCGCGTTTTTTGTTTGCGCGAACGTTCCGGATTCGCGACAATTTGCCAAGACGAAATCTATGTCGACACGGGCCCGTACGGGCCGATTTGAATCCGCAGAGCAAGGGGGAAGGATGTCTAGCCCGCACGATTGGAATGTTTTCGCCGCGCCCGTTCGGTCCATCGCCACAGGTCTGGGACTGGTCAGTGTTTTTTTGCTTCAAGCCGCGATTTTCACGGCCGACGCCTTGGCCCAGGTTCCGCAGATCACCGAAACGGTGCCGGCCGAATCATTCCTGGGTGAGCAATTCTGCTTCGCCACCAATTTCACCAACCTCGGACCGCCCGGTTTCGGGCCCTATATCCGGTTGGAACTGCCCCCTCAACTGACCTTCGATTCGGCCACGATTTTCGGCACCGGCGGTGGCGTGACCACGGTCGGCATTTTTCCCGCCGCCCCCGGCAACCAATTGACCGATCCCAAGATCAATCAACCGGTCAACGGCACGCCGGGCAACAGCCTCAGAATTTTGATGTTTCCGGTGGGTTCCGTGGTGCAGGGCGGGCCGGACCTGCCGATCGACATCTGCCTGACCATTGATCCTTCGGCCACCGTCGGTGCGCCGTTGCCGGTGATCATGACGCCGGTCTATCAGTTCGGCGACACCGCGACCGGCGCCAACGGCCCGATTATTGGCACTGTGGTCAATCAGAGCGTCACCCCGACGGTGCTGCTCTTCAAGAAAACCGACGATGCGCCGGAAAGCGAGCGCCCGCCGGGCATGACCTGGCCGTACAGCTACACGCTGACCGCTGATATCGCCAATACCGCGACGATCAATCCGCTGGTGATTCGCGACGAGCTGCCGGCGGATTTCCAGTTTCAAAGCGGATCGATCACGATCAGTGGCGGCGCGGGCTGTTCGGTGACCCAGACGCCCCCGGTTCCGGGTCCGGGCGGGGTGCTGGAGGTGAGCTGCGTCGGCGCCACGGTGGGCACGACGTCGGCCAGTGACGTGCAGGTGACGTACTCCGGCTACATCACTGACGTGCTGGACGAGACGTTTTGTGAGATTCAGCCACAGGTCAACAACGCCAGCGCCCAGGGCACGTATGTGCCGCCGGTCGGGTCATCCCAGGTGCTGCCGCTGGCCACCGATCAGACTACGGTCAGCGCCGAGCACGTCGTGGTGCAGAAAGGCGTGACGCCAGGGTTGACGACACCGGGCTCCGCGCTGACCTACACGCTGAATTTTCAGGTGACTGATTTTGGCGATGTTTCGAACCTGCTCGTCACCGATACCATGCCTGACGGCATCGATTTCGTCAGCCACGGCAGCTTGAACGTGGCCGGCACGCCGGTGGCGATCACGCCATCGGTGACGGTCAACCCGGATTTCACCAAGACGATTATCTATGACATCGGGTCGGCGGCCGCGCCGGTGGTCGGAACGATCGCCGCCGGCAGCGCGATCACCCTGAGCTACAACGCCCAGGTGCGCCAGGACTTCCAGGCCACCGGCCAGCCGGTGCTGTCGGCCGATACGCTGAGCAATTCGGTCGTCGCCGATTACGACCTGGTGCAGGGCGCGACGGCCTGCGCCGATGACAGCGGCGCTGCGATATCGATCATTCCGGTCAATCTGCAGAAAGAGATCGTCAACCTGCAACCGTTTTATGTGCCCGGTGAACAGGTGCAGTTCCGTCTGACCATGGAGGTTCCGGCCGGCGACACGCGCAATATCCGGTTCGAGGACTTTCTGCCGCTGCCGGTGTTCGACGTCACCACCGTGAACCTCGCCTTCGGCGGCCCCGATATCCTCCGCGGGCCGAGCGACACGGCTAACCTGACACCCACCAGCATCACCATCAGTGCGCCCCAGAACGCGTTGTTTATCGACTGGCCCGACCTCAGCAGCACGACCGGCGAAACCATCCAGGTGGATCTCTTCGTCACCGTCACCGACGATCCTTTCGCCGACGGCCTGTTCCTGACCAATATTCTGCTCGGCAGTACCAACAACACACCGGGCGCCACGGCGACCAGCACCGGTCCGGTCAACTTCCTGGTCGGCGCGCCCGACATGGTGATCACCAAGGGCGTCTCGGCGACCACCGGCAATGGCGCCATTGCCCCGCCGCCGGCCACTTTGCCGGTCGACGGCGATATCACCAACGTCGATGCCGGCGACCAGATCACTTACGTGCTCACCGCCGAAAACATTGGCAGCGCTCAGGCTTTCGATGTCACGCTGACCGATGCCGGTATCCCCGAACTCACGGGCTGTACCGTGGCCTCGGTGCTCGATGGCAGCGGCGCGGCGCTGGCCTTCAGCGGCACCCTCGCCGGCGGCTTGCAACTGACCAATCCGCTGGCGGCCAACGACAACAACCCGCCCGGCGGGGGCGCACCGTATGCCGCCGATACCGCGCTGGTGACGGTCGACTGCACGGTCAGCGCCACCATTGCTCCCAATACCTCGTTCACCAACACCGCGACGCTGGACTGGACCAGTCAGCCCGGCGCGGCGATGTTCCCGCAGCAGTCCGACAGCGCCAGCGCCACCAGCCGCCAGGTCGGCCCGCAGAAGATCTTTGTCGCGACTTCGGAGCCGGGCACCAGCGATGCCGCCAGCCCGCCGCGGGCGACGATCGGTGAAATCGCACGCTACCGGCTGGCGCTGCGCATTCCCGAAGGCCAGATCACGGCGCTGCAATTGATCGACGCGCTGCCCTCGGGTCTGACCTTCCTAGACGACGGCACGGCACGCGCGGTGTTCGTCAGCAACGGCGCAGGCCTGAGTTCCAACACTCTCGCCGTACCCAACGTTGCCGGTAACGCCGCGACGCTGATCGCCGTGCCCAGCGGCAGCGTCAGTTTTGCGCTGCCGGCCGGCGCCATCAGCGGCGGGCCGTTCGGCAACGGCACCGATCCCACATTCAGCTTCGGCGATGTGACCAATGCCGATTCCGACAGCGACGACGAATTCCTGCTGGTTGAATTCAACGCGCTGTTCAACAACACCGCAGCCGGCAGCAACGATGCCGGCGACAACCGTAATAACAATTTTGTGGCGCGGAGCGGTGGCGTGGCACTGGGCGGCGCCTCGAACAGCATCCAGGTGCGCGTCGCCGAGCCGCTGCTGACCGTCAACAAGAACGCTACGCCCACCAGCGGTGATGCCGGCGATGTCATCGGCTTTACCATCACTGTCGGTGCGGCCAGCGGGAGCGACCGCAGTCCGGCCTACGAGGCCCGGTTGTTCGATACCTTGCCGGCGGGTCTAGTCGGACTGGCCGGCCTCAATATCGCACCGAATGCCGCATGTACCGGCCTGGTGACCACCGACAACACCGTCGGCGATACGCTTGATTTGAGCTTCTCGGAAGTCGCCCCGGGCTGTGTGATCACCGTCACCTTCAGCGCCACGCTGACCAACGCGGTGGCACCGGGCACGGTGATCAACAACACCGCTGCCGCCAACTGGACCTCGCTGCCGGGCAGCAACGGCACCACGGTCAACGCTACCGGTTCGGCCACTCCGGGCGTGCCCGGTGCCGGCGACGGAGAGCGTGATAATTCCGGCGGCGTCAATGATTACACCGCGGCCGGCAGCGCCAATGTCACCATCGACGCGGTGGTGCTGAGCAAATCGGTCGTCGCCTCTTCCGAGACGGCCACCGGCGTGACCGAGTTTCGTCCGATCATCGACGATCTGGCGATCGGTGAAAGCGCCACCTTCCAGATCACCGCGACCATCCCGGAAGGAACCACGCCACAAGTGGTGATGACCGACACGTTGCCGTTCACCAACGGCGTGATGCGCGTCGACAGCGCCTTTGTCATCACGGTGGGTGCTAATCTCTCGCCGGCTGTGCCCGCACCCGTACCCGCCATCGGCGACGTGCAGTTGGGTGACGGCATTAACGATACGGTGACCTTCGACTTCGGGCAGGTGACCAACGCGCCCGACGGCATCGTCGACAATAACGACCGCATCGTGGTTGCCGTCACCGCCACGCTGGTCGATGTCGTGGCCAACGCAAACGGCGATGCGCTGACCAATTCCGCGCTGGTGCAGTTTGGGCCGGGTCTGAACGCCTCGGCCAGTGCCGACGTCGATGTAGTCGAGCCGATCCTGGTCATCGACAAAGCCGGCAGCATCAACCAGGGCGATGCCGGCGATACGGCCACCTTCACGGTGACCATCAATCACACCGCGGCATCCAGCGCCGATGCCCACGACCTGGTGTTCACCGATCCGCTGCCCGCCGGGCTGGCCTTAAACCTGGCCAGCATCCAGGTGATCAGCGGACCGGCATTTGACGTCAACAGCAGTGCCGGCAATACCGTGGCCCTGGGCTGGGCGACGCTGCTGCAAGCCACGACCATCGTGGTGCAATACCAGGCCACGCTGACCAACGGCGTGATGCCCGGCGAAGCCGTGACCAACACCGGCACCATCGACTGGACCTCAATCGCCGGCGCTAATGCCGACGAACGCAGCAATACGGCGAACGAAAGCCACCAGATCCTGATCACCGATCCGGGCCTGCTCAAGACTGTGTTCTCAACCTCGGAGGCGAGTACCGGGAGTGGCGAATTCGGCGCGCCCGACGATCTGACCATCGGCGAACAAGTCACGTATCGCTTCGTGATCGATCTGCCTGAAGGCACCTCCAATTCCGCCGTGGTGAGCGACCAGTTGCCGACCGGCTCCAGCGTGTTGCAAGTGGTGTCGTCGCAAGTCGTGCGTATCGGCGCTAATCTCTCCGGTGCCGGTTTGCCCGTGGTGGGTACCGCCGGGGTCGAAAGCGATACTAACGCCGATACTTTCAACGATCGTGTCGTCTGGAATCTGGGTGATGTCTTCAACAACCCGGACGGCATCGCCAGCGCCGCCGACGAAATCGAGTTCGAGGTCGTCGCTATCGTGCTCGATGTGCCGGCCAATCAGAGCGGCGATGTCAACCAGCTCAATGTCGCGACGCTGACCACGGCGACTAGCACAGTCTCCGGCAACGCGCCGGTGGACCTGGTGGCCCCCGATCTCAATCTGGTCAAATCCACCGTCAGCCCCGCCGGCGGCTTCGTCGACGCCGGCGACATCGTCATCAACCGCCTCGATATCAGCCATACCGCTCCGTCGACGGCCGATGCATTCAATCTGGTGCTCACCGACACCCTGCCGGCGAGCCTGAGTTGGGTCGGCGATGGCACGGTGACCTCCGATTGCCCGGGCTTGATCACCGACTCCAGCGGCGCTCCGACGATCGTTTTCACCATCGCCACGCTCGATCAGCTCACCGCCGCGTGCTTCATCGAGTACCAGGCGAGCGTCGATATCACGGCGATGCCGGGCGAAACGCTGACCAACAGCGCGGTCATCGACTACGACTCGACACCGGTGTTTGTCGCCGGACAGACGCGCCGGCGCATGGATGCCGATACCGCCCAGGTGACCGTGCTGGCGCCCAGCCTGGTCAAACTGGCGATCGCCAGCAGCCAGCCCGACACCGGTATGGCCGTGGCCGATCCCACTTTGCTCGATCTGACCATTGGCGAGACCGTGACCTATGAGCTGACGGTCGTGTTCCCGGAAGGCACCACCAGCAATGCACTGGTCACCGACTTGTTGCCGGCCGGCGCGGGCGGGGTGCTGGAAGCGATCGGTGCGGTCGTGAGCACGGTCGGCGGTCAGCTTTCCACTACTTTGCCGGGCACTCCGATATTGAGTGACGCGCAACTGGCCGATGGTCTGGACGATACTGTCACCTTCGATTTCGGTACCGTGACCAACCAGCCGGATGGCGTCAGCGATGCCGGTGATCGCATTGTGGTCCAGGTGGTGGCGCGGGTCGCCGATGTGCCGGCCAATATCGCCGGCGTGGTGCTGACCAATAACGCCGATTTCAGCTTTAGCGGCGGCAATCTGACCGACAGCGCCGACGTGGAAACGGTCGAACCGGCCACCAACCTGACCAAGTCCATGGGGCCGGTCACCGACGGCGTTGTGCGCATCACGCTGACGGTGGACAACACCGGCACCGCTCCGGCCTATGATCTGCGCGTCGCCGACGTGTTCAGCGACAGCGCCTGGAATCTGGCCGGTTTCAATCCCATCAGCGTATCCCCGGGTTTCCGTCTCAGCCTGCTGCCGAATACTCCCGGTCCGGGTCAGCAGACGCTGGTGTTCGATAACGATCCGCTGGCAGTTGCACCGGCCGGCACCATCCCTGCCGGCACCAGTGTCAGTGCGGTATTCGAGATTCCGCTGGCGGTCCTGCCGCCGGTCCCGAACCCGTTGCCTAATCAGGCTGACCAGACCGCCGGCGACACCTTGCCCGGCGTCGATCCCACCGCCCGCGATCTGCCGCCCGACAGCAGCACGGCGCAAATCGCTCTGCCCGACCTGAGCCTGCAGAAATCGGCCGCCTTGCAGAACGATGCCGACGGCTCCGGCACGGTGTCGCCCGGCGATACGCTGCGCTATACGTTGCTGCTGAACAATAGCGGTGCCGCGGCCGCCACCAATGTGGTGATCGACGATGCGCCCGACGCCAACAGCGCGCTGGTGGTGGGCAGCGTGACAACGAGCCTGGGTACGGTCATTATCGGCAACGGCGCCGGTGACACCACGGTGCAGGTTGCCGTCGCCAGTGTGGCCGCGGCTTCTGCGGTCACCATCACCTACGACACGGTGATCGACAACCCGTTACCGGCCACTGTAACCCAGGTGGTCAACCAGGCAACCTTCGACAGCACCGAACTGCCTCCGGGGGTCAGTGACGATCCCGCTCCTCCGGGCACCGGCGATCCGACGATCGTACCGATCGTCGCCGCGCCCGACCTCAATATCACCAAGGACGACGGCGGCA
>JRYH01002391.1_pt1 | contig 11044 bp, 7 predicted proteins | sample 235351 | NCBI WGS metagenome assembly JRYH01 (sample SAMN03074221, study PRJNA261480) | activated sludge metagenome | biome: Wastewater Treatment Plant; feature: Wastewater; material: Activated sludge; isolation source: activated biomass of a wastewater treatment plant treating wastewater... ... | reverse complement strand
GCGGCGGGCCGGTGGGGCTGCAGGTCGTGGAGATAGGGTCCCCAGCGCCTTCACGCCTCCTTCGGACACTGGCGGCGCGGATAGACTGGGGCCGGCTGATGTCGCCGCAGACTCCGGACGGAGCACCCGGGTCGCCGTGTCCTCGTCCTGGCCCGCGCTCTCGCCCTCCGCACCTTCGTCCATCCGCAGAACGACGACCGTCGTGTTGTCCTGATCCGGATCCTGCTTGGCCTCGACCGCGGCGATCAGGGCGTCCGCCATCACCTCCGGCGTCCCATCGCGGTTCTCGTAGACGATGTCGCCGATCTCATCGCCCGTGAGCGTCGCGATCCCGTCGCTGGCGAGGATAATCCAGTCCCCCGCCGCAAGCTCGTAGGGCACCGTCTGGAGGTCGACCAGCTCGAGCGTCTTGCCGGTGAGCGCCGAGCGCAGCGCGTTCCGATAGGGGTTTCTCTGCGCCTCGTCGGGCGAGATCTGGTNNCCAGGCCGTCGCTCGCCAGAACGAGCCAATCGCCGTCGGCCAGCGGATAGGGATCGGCCGCGAGGTCCAGGATCTCGATGGCCTTACCGGTCAATGCCGAGCGCAGGGCGTTGCGGTGCGGGTTGGCCGCGGCCTCCGCAGCCGACATGCGGTTGCGCCGGACCTGCTCGTCGAGGAAGGCGCCGAGCGAATGGTCGGCGTTGAGGCGCAACACCTCCGGCGACCGAAACAGAAGAAGCAGCGAATCGCCGACGCTCACCCACGACAGGCCCGTATCATCCACCCAGGCGGCGATGAGCGTGCAGCCCATGCCGCGCAGGCGTCCATCGTCCGCGGCGTGGGCGCCGATGGCAGCGTTGCCCGCCTCGAGGCTCGGGCGGAGCCGCTCGGCTATCGTGCCCTCGGCTTGCGCGAACGTGGCGACGAACGTGCGGCAGGCGAGATCGCCGGCGATGTCACCGCCGGCGTGCCCTCCCATTCCGTCCGCCACCACCGCCAGCATCCCCTCGCCGCCGCTGAGTGCGGCTGGGGCTCCGGACGGCCAGATCGCGGAGGAATCCTCCTGCTTCGAGCGCGTCCCGATCGTGGCTGCGGCGGCTGCCGCAACGCGCCATGTCATCCGTCATCGACCTCGCGCGACCAACTGAAATCGGGCCCGCACAAGGCCACGAACCGGAACGTCGTGTTGCCGATGCGGAAGAGATCGTTCGGCTTCAGCTCCGTCGGCGCCAGCACCGGCTTGCCGGCGAGACGCACGAGGTTCGATTTGCCGCCGTGCTGAAGATAGAAGATCTGCTGCTCGTCATCGTAGGTGATGAAGGCGTGCTCCTCGCGCGAGATCGTCTCGTCGCCGAAGTCGAGGCAGATGCGCTGGCTCGGCGCGCGGCCGACCGCGTTCATGCCGACGAACACCGGCCGAAAGCCACCCCGGCCGGGTCCCTTCACGACGACGATCCAGCCGGCGACCGGCTCGTTCGTATCGAGCGTGCCGCCGTGCATGACTTGGGTCCGCGCCTGAGCCTGTCGCCTCGGTGCAGGCGCTTCCGGCGTGCGGGCGCCACCCTTCTCCTCACCCGCCTTGCCGAAGCCGACGAGGCGCGTCGCGCCGATCACCGATCCGCCGCGCGGCTGGTCCCCGCCATAGGTTCCCGCCGCGGGCGATCCTTCCGCCACGTCGGGACGCATGACAAGGCGCGTGCGCTTGTTGGCCTGCGCCTCGTCGTCGTCCTCATCCCCGGGGTCGCGCGGATCGTTGCTCATCTCGGATCTCCTCGATCTTCACCCGCGGCGCGCCAGGAACCGGGTGAGGCTGCGCTTACGCCAGAAACTCCCTCCCGGCCCGGAAGCGGAGCCGCACCTCCCCCAGCTCCACCGTATCGCCGTCATTCAGCTCACGGGACTTGTATTTGGTCTTGTTGACCACGACCCCGTTGCCGGCGCCGAGGTCGGTGATCACGAAGCGCCGCGTCTCGGCGTTGTAGTGGAGCACGGCGTGGCGGCGGGAGATCGAGTCGTTCTGAAGGCAGATGTCATTGTCGCGGTGGCGGCCGACGCGCACGTTGGTCGTCTTGAGGGGATGGCGGGCGGCGTTGCCGTCGAGCGTCTCGAGCCAGCCGTAGATCACGGGCCGGCCGTCGGGCGCGCGCACGGCCTCGCTTCGCCTCTCGTCCTCGTCCGGACCCGCGGCGATCCCGGTGACCGCTTCCGCCTCGTCGGGAGACGATGACGGCTCGGCGCGCCCCTCTCCCCCCAGGCGGGGCAGCCAGGCGCTGCCGTAGACGGAGAGGCCGACGAGGCCAACTCCGAGCAGCACGCCCAGCGCCACGACGACGGCCGGATGGTCCTGCATCCAGTCCTTTGCGGAGGCGAACACGCCTTCCGCCTCGGGTTCCGGCTCCGGAGCTGGTGCCGCGGCGGGCGGCACTTCGGCGGCGACGGCGGCCGGCATCGCCACCTCGGTCTCGGCCGCGAGCGTCTTGCCGTCGGCCAGCTCGGCCGAGACCACGAGGACCTGCCGGCCGGACCGGCCCTTGAGCGCGACCGTGGCGGTGCCGCCGTTCTCCAGCACCTCCGCGGCGAAGCGATTGGTGATGATGTCTTTCGTGAAATCCTGATGCTTTGCCGATCCCTGTTTCACCTCGGCGGCAAAGCCGCCTGTATCCTCGGCGAGGCGGGCGAGCTTCTGGAACTGGGGCCGGGCGTTGCGGTCGTCGAAATAGCCGAGCACATGGATCGTCACGCCCGCGGCCCGCGCCGCCGTTACGACCCCATCGTGACTGTAGCCCGTGTCGTCGGAGGTGCCGTCGGCGAGGATGACGAGGGCCTTGCGCTCGCCCGCCTCCCGGCTCAGCGCATCGATCGCCTCGAGGGCGACCTTGTAGAGCTGGACCGTTACCGTGCGCGGCTTGATGGCGATGATCTGGCGGACGAACTCGGCCTTGGAGGAGCCTGAATCGGCCACCAGCGAAAGATCGTTGGCGAACGTATAGGCCATGAAGCGGCGCTTGCCGCCGCGCTGATCGGTGAGCGTCACCACCGCGTCGCCCATCTGCGAGAGGGTGGTGCGCCGGGCGTTCGGCAGGAGCTGGATGAGGTAGGCGGTGGCGCTGCCGCGGTCCGCCGCATCGAACGGCTCGAACCTCGTTTCGAGCGCCGCGCTCTCGCCTTTGACCGTGGCTTTCAGCGCTTTGATCTCGGCCGCGCCCGAGGCGCGCACGTCGCAGGTGACGGCCGCGCTCGCCGGCTCTCCGCATTTGACGATCAGTTTCGGATCCGCCGCGCCGGCTGCCGACGGCACAAGCACGGAAAGCAGCAGCAGCCCAATCGAAACACCCGCTTCGCGCTGCCTCACATGGCGTCGCCGCATGCCTGCGTCTCCAGCTCTCGTCCGACCCGACCACGGACGGTTCATCTTAAGCGTACGGGAAAAGGGGTTCAACATCACCGGACGGATGCCTCGGGGAGCGTCCGGCGACCCTATTCGCGGAAGCGGTTGGTGAGGGGATAGCGGCGGTCGCGGCCGAAACCGCGGCTCGAGATCTTGACGCCCGGTGCGGCCTGCCGGCGCTTATATTCCGCGAGGTAAAGCAGGCGCTCGACCTTCTTCACGACCTCGAGGGGATGGCCGCGCGCCACCACATCGGCCACCGGCATCTCCTGCTCCACGAGGCAGGCCAGGATGTCGTCGAGGACCTCGTAGGGGGGGAGGCTGTCCTGATCGAGCTGGTTCTCGCGCAGCTCCGCCGTCGGCGGACGCGTGAGGATGCTTTCCGGAATGACGATGCCGGCGGGGCCGAGGCCATCCGGCGGAACGTTGGCATTGCGCCAGCGGGCGAGCCGGAAGACCTCGATCTTGTAGAGATCCTTCACGGGGTTGAAACCGCCGTTCATGTCTCCGTACAGCGTCGCATAGCCGACGCTCATCTCGCTCTTGTTGCCGGTCGTCAGCACCATCGTGCCGAGCTTGTTGGAGATCGCCATGACGATGACCCCGCGTACGCGGCTCTGGATGTTCTCCTCGGTAGTGTCCGGGGCGCGTCCCTCGAACAGCCCCGCGAGTGTCCCGTTGAGGGCGTCCACCGCGGGCCCGATCGGCACCGTGTCGAGCCGGATGCCGAGCGCTTCCGCACAGGCCGTTGCGTCCGCGATGCTGAGGCTCGACGTATAGCGGTAGGGCATCATCACGGCATGCACGCGCTCGGGACCCAGCGCATCGACGGCCATGGCCGCGACCAGCGCGCTGTCGATGCCGCCCGAAAGGCCGAGCACGACGCCCGGAAAGCGGTTCTTGCTCACGTAGTCGCGCAGCCCCAGAACGCAGGCTTGGTAGGCCGTGCCATCGCCCTCCGCCAGGAGATGCAGCGGCGCGCGGATACAGCGCCAGCCCTCGGGGCCGCGCTCCCAGTCGGTCACGGCGACCTGCTCGGTCCAGGCCGGGAGCTGGGCGGCGAGGCGCAAGTCGCCATTGAGGACGAACGAGGCGCCGTCGAACACCAGCTCGTCCTGTCCACCCACCTGATTGACGTAGACCAGCGGAAAGCCTGTCTCCCGGACGCGCGCGACGGCGACGTTCATGCGCAGGTCCGGCTTCTTCCAGTCGAAGGGGGAGCCGTTCGGCACGAGCAGGATCTCGGCCCCGCACTCGGCGAGGCATTCGACGACCTCCTCCTTCCAGATGTCCTCGCAGATCGGCACGCCGAGGCGGACACCGCGGAAGGCAATGGGGCCCGGCAGCTCACCGGCCGCGAAGACGCGCTTCTCGTCGAACACGCCATAGTTCGGAAGATCGACCTTATAGCGGACGGCCGCGACCTTGCTCTCATCGAGCAGCACGACCGCGTTGTAGACGCGGCCGCGATCGGGCCACACGGTGCCGACGAGCACGGCGGGGCCGTGCCCCAGCCGCGTGGCCAGCGCCTCGATGCGGGCGCGCGCCGCCTCCTGGAAGGCGGGCTTGAGAACGAGATCCTCGGGCGGATAGCCCGTCAGGAACAGCTCGGGAAAGACGACGAGGTCGGCGCCGTCGGCGGCAGCCTGATCGCGCGCGGCGATCAGCTTGGCCTCGTTTCCTGCCAGATCCCCGACGATGGGATTGAGCTGGGCAAGGGCGATGCGGAGATTGGCCGGCGCCGCCTCGGCGGGCGGGGTCTGGCTCGGGGGGGCGTCACTCATGGCGGAAGGTTTAAGGCCGTGCCGCGTCCCGGTCCAGCGCCGTTGAAGGCGAGGCTGCGCGTCCATCCTTCCTCTGGACCCGTTTTGCGGCAGCCCTTATCTCTCGTGGCTTCGCTCGCGATCCTTTCGTCCGCTCTCCACCCTCTTTGGCCGAGACCCATGCTCGCCATCCTTGCCATCGTCGCCCCGGTGTTCGCCCTGATCGGGAGCGGCTATCTCGCGCGGCGGATCGGGGTCATCGGCCCGCATGCCGTGTCCGAGCTCAACCGTGTCGTCGTCTATCTGGCGCTGCCGGCGCTGCTCTTCGACGTCATGGCGCACGCGAGCTGGAGCGTGTTGTACCAGCCCGATTTCATCGCCGCGTTCGGGCTCGCCTGCGGGGCGGTGTTCTACGTCACGCTCGCGATCAGCCTGATCGCGGGGCGGCGGCTCGCGACAGCCAGCCTCGACGGGTTGCTCGGCGCCTACGCCAACACGGCCTACATCGGCTTTCCGATGCTGCTGATGATCTACGGGAAAGAGAGCCTCGTGCCGGTGACGATCGCGTCGATCCTCACCGTGTGCGTGCTGTTCGCCTCCGCCATGGTGCTGATCGAGCTTGCCAGCCACGCCGAGCGCCACCCGCTGCGGCTCGCCGGCAAGGTGCTGGGATCGCTCGGCCGCAACCCCATCCTGGTCGCGCCGATCCTGGGCGTGGCGTGGGGCGCCACCGGCCTCGGGCTGCCGGCTTCCGCCGAGACCTTCCTCACGCTGCTCGGCGGCGCGGCGAGCCCACTCGCGCTGGTCGTCATCGGCCTGTTCCTGGCCGAGCCACGGCCCATCGCCGCCAGCGAGACGCGGACTGCGGTGGGGCTCGCCGCCGTCAAGCTCGTTATCCATCCCGCCGTGACGGCCCTGCTCACGATCGCGTTCGCCGTCCCTCCGAAGCTCGCGGCCATGGCCGTGCTGCTGGCCGCGCTGCCGACCGGGACCGGGCCTTTCATGCTCGCCGAATTCTACCGGCTGCCTGCGGTCGTGACCTCGGGTGCCATCCTTCTGTCCACGCTCGCCGCCCTTATGACGTTGCCGCTTCTCATGTATTTCACCGGCATCAGCCTCGCGCCTTAAGCCACGCGAACCGTGGCCCCTCCTCCGACTTTCGACCAATGAATTAGAGACTTCACCCTCTCAACCCCTTGTGCCGATGGCGCCCTTGGCGCACGCTCTGCCGACACGGTTTTCCTTGTCGGCCCCTCGCCCCAACTCTCGGAAGAAGATCCATGCGCCTCGACGCCATCAAGATCGGGAACAATCCGCCGCACGACATCAATGTCATCATCGAAGTGTCCGTCGGCGGAGAGCCGATCAAGTACGAGATGGACAAGGCTTCGGGCACCCTCGTGGTGGACCGGTTCCTCTACACGCCGATGCGGTATCCGGGAAATTACGGCTTCGTGCCGCACACGCTCTCGGACGACGGCGATCCGATCGACGTGCTCGTCTGCAACACGCGCACGATCGTACCCGGCGCCGTCATCAACTGCCGTCCCGTGGGCGTGCTGGTGATGGAGGACGAGGGGGGAGGCGACGAGAAGATCCTCGCCGTGCCTTCGCCGAAGGTCTCGCAGCGCTACGAGAAGATCATCCACTACTCGGACATGCCCGCGATCTCGCTGCAGCAGATCGAGCACTTCTTCACCCACTACAAGGATCTCGAGCCCAACAAGTGGGCCAAGATCGGGCACTGGGGCGACGCGAACGAAGCCCAGCTTCGGATTACCGAAGCGATCGAGCGGGCCGCCGCCAAGGGTTAAGTGGGCGGCTCCGCTCTATTCGATGTTGCGCGAACTGCGACGAGCGGTCGACGTATTGGCGGGTGTCGCGGCGTTCGGGCCGTAAGCGATCTTGGTGTAGGTGCCCTCTCCGGTCTTGGCGATCTTGGTCGTCCAGCCGGTATCCCATGTGATCACGGCCATCGCGGCATCACCGCTGCCTTCGGTCGTCCATGTGCCCTTCATGCCTTCGCCGGCACGGTCGGCCTCCGCCGTTCCAAGGCCGAACAACGCGATCTCGAACGGATGGCCTTCGGAGTCCTGGACCTGCCAGGCCCCAACGAATTCGCTTTCCGCGAGGCTGTGCTCATTGCCGACGACGAGCGTGAGGAAATTGGAGAGCATCGTGCTCCCCTGCTTGCTGAGACTTGTCATGCGTCCTCCGCGTTCGCGTTGTGGCGGCGACCGCAGACTGCGCCGCCTTCAACAGCCAAAACGCGTGCGGAAAGCGGGGGTTCCCCATTTTGCGGCCGTGAGGGAGGCCACCTTCGAGCTCTTTCAGCCGAAGGCGGCGACCTCCGGACTCTTTAACCGAAGGCGGCGACCTCCGGTCGCGGCAGCACCGAGGAGGCTTCGCGCTCGAGCTTCATGCGCTCGGCGACGAGGAACGCCAGCTCCAGCGACTGGTCCGCGTTGAGGCGCGGATCGCAGAACGTGTGGTAGCGGTCGCGGAGATCCGTCTCCGAGATCGCCGCCGCGCCGCCCGTGCACTCCGTCACGTTCTGGCCCGTCATCTCGACATGGATGCCGCCGGCGTGCGTGCCCTCGGCGCGGTGCACGTCGAAGAACGTCTCCACTTCCTTCAGGATGCGGTCGAAGGGACGCGTCTTGTAGCCGTTGGCCGCGCTGATCGTGTTGCCATGCATGGGATCGCACGACCACACCACCGTGCGCCCGGCTTTCTCCACCGCGCGGATGAGCCTCGGCAGGTGCTGGCCGGCCTTGTCGTGGCCGAAGCGGCAGATCAGTGTGATGCGGCCCGCCTCGTCCTTCGGGTTCAGGATGTCGATCAGGCGCAGGAGGCCGTCGGCCTCGAGCGAAGGGCCGCACTTGATGCCGATCGGGTTCTTGATGCCGCGGCAGTACTCCACGTGCGCATGGTCCGGCTGGCGCGTGCGATCGCCGATCCAGAGCATGTGGCCCGAGGTGGCGTACCAGTCGCCGCTCGTGGAATCGAGCCGCGTCAGCGCCTGCTCGTAGTTGAGCAGCAGCGCCTCGTGGCTGGTGTAGAAGCGCGTCGAGCGGAGCTGTGGCGTGTTCTCGCTCGTGATGCCGCAGGCGCGCATGAAATTCAGCGTCTCGGCGATGCGATCGGCGAGCTCCTGATAGCGATGGCCCTGGGGGCTGTCCTTGACGAAGCCCATGTTCCACTGATGCACGCGCTCGAGATCGGCGTAGCCGCCGCCCGCAAAGGCACGGATCAGGTTCAGTGTCGCCGCCGACTGACGGTAGGCTTCGAGCTGGCGGCCGGGATCGGGAATGCGCGCCTGGGCCGTGAACTCGGCGCCGTTGATGATGTCGCCGCGGTAGGACGGCAGCTCCTGGCCCTCCTTCTTCTCGGTCGGCGAGGAGCGCGGCTTCGCGAACTGACCGGCGATGCGGCCGAGCTTCACCACGGGGCTGCCGCCCGCGTAGGTCAGGACGATCGCCATCTGCAGGAAGACGCGGAAGAAGTCGCGGATGTTGTCGGCGCGGTGCTCGAGGAAGCTCTCGGCGCAGTCCCCGCCCTGGAGCAGGAAGCCCTTGCCCTGCGCAACCTCGCCCAGCGTCTTCTTCAGCTCGCGCGCCTCGCCCGCGAACACGAGCGGCGGGAAGGTCGCAAGGCGGCTTTCGACATCGCGCAGCGCGTCGGCGTCCGGGTACTCGGGCACCTGGACGATGGGGAGGGAGCGCCAGCTCTCGGGGGACCACGTTGCGGCCATCGTATCTACCTTCTCTGCCTTCCTTTGCCGGCCTTTCCAAAGCCTCACGACCCGCGTAGCGGACGTGAGATCGGTCCGAAATGATCGGGGACAAGGCCGGGGCGGACGCTCGACACGGGCGCCCATCCTCTCATGGCGGCTTATACGGCAAGTATTGGCCGATAGCCAGCCGCCTCCCCCGCCCGCCGCGCACGGGGATACGACGTCCGTGCTAACAAAAAAGCGGCCGGGGACGGCCGCTTTTTCGTGGGTTGCGATCGTTGGTCGCGCTACTCGGCGACGCGGCGGCGGCGGCGCACCGGGCTGCCCAGATCGAGGCCGCCGGGACCGGACAGCGACTTGTCGCCTTCCGCCTCGGCCTTCGCCTTCTCCTTGCTGATCAGCTCGTCACGCTTGGCCGCGATGCGGCGCAGACCGCGCAGCATGCCGCCCGTGCCAGCCGGGATGAGACGGCCGACGATCACGTTCTCCTTGAGGCCTTCCAGCGTGTCCGACTTGCCGACCACGGCGGCGTCCGTCAGCACGCGGGTGGTCTCCTGGAACGACGCGGCCGAGATGAACGAGCGCGTCTGCAGCGAGGCCTTCGTGATGCCGAGCAGAACCGGCGTCGCGGAAGCCGGGCGCTTGCCGGCCTTCTCGATCTTGGCGTTCTCCTCGTCGAACTCGATGCGGTCGACCTGCTCGCCCTTGATGAAGCCCGTCTCGCCGGTATCCGTGATCTCCACCTTCTGCAGCATCTGACGGACAATCACCTCGATGTGCTTGTCGTTGATCGTCACGCCCTGCAGCCGGTAGACGTCCTGGATCTCGTTGATCAGGTAGTTCGCCAGCTCCTCGACGCCCTTGATGGCCAGGATGTCGTGCGGCGCCGGATTGCCGTCGTAGATGTAGTCGCCGCGGTCCACGCGGTCGCCGGGCTGGACGGCCAGGCTCTTGCCGCGCGGAATGAGGTACTCGACCGGCTCGCCGTTCTCGTCGTCGGGCCGGATCGTGATCCGCTGCTTGTTCTTGTAGTCCTTGCCGAACTCGACCGTGCCTGAGATCTCCGCGATGATCGCGTGGTCCTTCGGACGGCGGGCCTCGAACAGCTCGGCGACGCGCGGCAGACCGCCGGTGATGTCGCTCTGCTTGGCGGAAGCCAGCGGAATACGCGCGATCACGTCGCCCGCCTTCACCTCCTGGCCGGGTTCCACCGAGAGGATCGCGTCCACCGTCAGCAGGTAGCGGGCATCGCCGCCACGGGCCACCTTGATGTGCTTGCCCTTGGCGTCCTTGACGACGATCGCCGGCTTCAGCTCCGCGCCACGCGGGGTGGCGCGCCAGTCGACGATGACGCGGTTCGTGGTGCCCTTCACCTCGTCGGTCTGCTCGCGCATCGACACGCCTTCGAGAAGGTCCTCGAACTCGATCTTGCCGGTGGCCTCGGTGATGATCGGGCGCGTGTAGGGGTCCCACTGGGCCAGCTTCGTGCCGCGCTTGACCTCGTCGCCCTCGTCCACGTGCAGGCGGGCGCCGTACTGGATCTTGTGGGTCGCAAGCTCCTTGCCCGACTGGTCGACGATGACGATCGACATCGTGCGCGTCATCGCCACGAGACGGCCCTGGCCGTCCTTCACGATGGCGCGGTTCTTGATCTTCACCTTGCCGTTGAAGTTGCTCTCGATGAACGAGCTGTCGACCACGTTCGCCGTGCCGCCGATGTGGAACGTGCGCATCGTGAGCTGCGTGCCCGGCTCGCCGATCGACTGGGCGGCGATGACACCCACCGCCTCGCCGATGTTGACGGGCGTGCCGCGCGCGAGGTCGCGGCCGTAGCACTTGCCGCACACGCCGGTCACGGTCTCGCAGGTGAGCACGGAGCGGATCCGCACTTCCTGGATCTGCGCCTTCTCGATGGCTTCGGAGTGACGCTCCTCGATCAGCTCGCCGGCCTTGACGAGGACGGTCTCCTCGCCTTCCGGACCGGTGGCGACGATATCCTCCGCGGCCGTGCGTCCGAGCACGCGCGCGCCGAGCGACACGATCACCTGGCCGGCATCGACCACCGCCTGAACCTTGATGCCGCGATCGGTCCCGCAATCCTCCTCATAGATGATGCTGTCCTGCGCGACGTCGACGAGACGACGCGTCAGGTAGCCCGAGTTGGCGGTCTTGAGCGC
>JRYH01002727.1_pt1 | contig 11045 bp, 15 predicted proteins | sample 235351 | NCBI WGS metagenome assembly JRYH01 (sample SAMN03074221, study PRJNA261480) | activated sludge metagenome | biome: Wastewater Treatment Plant; feature: Wastewater; material: Activated sludge; isolation source: activated biomass of a wastewater treatment plant treating wastewater... ... | reverse complement strand
GGAAGTCGCCGATGCCGGACGCGGCGAGGGTCTTGATCGGCCCGGCCGACATCGCATTGACCCGGATGCCCCGGCCGCCCAGGTCGGCGGCGAGATAGCGCACGCTGGCCTCGAGCGCCGCCTTCGCCACCCCCATCACGTTGTAATGCGGCATCACCCGCTCCGCCCCGTAATAGGACAGGGTGAGCAGGCTGCCGCCGTTCTTCATGAGCGGCACGGCGCGCTGGCAGACGGCGGTGAACGAGTAGCAGGAGATGTCGAGGGTGACCGCGAAGTTCTTTCGCGACGTATCGACATAGCCGCCCTTGAGCTCGTCCTTGTCGGAGAAGGCGACGGCATGGACGACGAAATCGAGGCCACCCCATGCGGCGTTGATCGCCCCGAAGGCGGCATCGAGGCTCGCATCCTCGGCCACGTCACAAGGCACAACCAGCTGCGCGCCGACCTGCTCGGCGAGCGGGCGGACCCGCTTCTCCAGCGCCTCTCCCTGATAGGTGAAGGCGAGCTCGGCCCCCTGGGCGGCGACGGCCCGGGCGATCCCCCAGGCAATGGACCGGTCATTGGCCACGCCCATGACGAGGCCGCGCTTCCCCGCCATCAGGCCGCCTTGATCTGGCATAATTCCCTCTTGTCTGTCGGGAAATTCGGGATGTGCGCGCATCCTACACAAATGGCCCGGCCGGTCAAACGAGGGCGACGCATCCGGCATCACGGTCAGGCAGCGGGCAGTCAGGCAGTGGGAGGAGGGGCATGGCCGAGCGGTTCCATTTCTTCCGCCGAGGCCGCGCGGCCCTGTCGCAGGGCTACCGCTTCTTCTGCTTCGTGCTGGACCGCTACCTCGGCGACCAATGCCTGGCGACGGCGGGAGCGCTCAGCTACACCGCGCTGCTGGCGATCGTGCCGCTCTTCGCCCTGTTCCTGTCGATCCTCTCGGCCTTCCCGTTCTTCGCGAAGCTCCGCGACCAGGCCGAGGCCGATCTGTCGGGCGCTCTGCTGCCCCATGCGGAGCAGGCGGTGCGCGAGCAGCTCGGCACCTTCATCGACAAGGCGGCGGAGCTCACCGGGCTCGGCGTGCTCGGCCTCGCCGTCACCGCCATCCTGCTGCTCCACACCATCAACGATTCCTTCGCCCGGATCTGGCGGACCACCCAGATGCGCCCGCTGGTGGTTCGCCTGCTCGCCTTCTGGGCGATCATCAGCCTGGGGCCGCTGCTGTTCGGCGCCGCGCTCTGGCTGTCCAGCGTGGCCTACGCGACGGGCGCGAGCGTCGCCGGATCGCTCTTCGAGGTCGTCACCCGGACGCTCGCGCCGTTCGGGCCGCTCGTCCTCCAGACGATCGCCTTCACGCTGCTCTATTTCATCATTCCGAACCGAAGGGTGCGCCGGCGCGACGCGCTGGCCGGCGGGTTCGTCGCCGGGCTGTTGTTCGAAATCCTGAAACACGGCTTCGCGCTCTACCTGGTCTTCTTTCCGACCTATCAGGCGATCTACGGCGCGCTGTCCGCGGTGCCGATCTTCCTGGTCTGGATGTACGCCTCCTGGGCCGTGATCCTGTTCGGCGCGGAGCTCGCGGCGGCGCTCCCGGAATGGCGCGAGAAGCGGGCCGAACGTCCGAATACACGTCCGGCGAGCTCCTCGTGATCGCGCTCAGCCCTCGGCAGGTTTCGGGCCGATCTTCGCCAGGATCTCCTCCCGGGCGGCGGGGGACGCCGCGTCGATCGCGGACCTGAGCTCGGACAGCGTGTCGCGCAGGGCGTAGATCTGATCGAGGAGCTGCAGGACGACCGGCACGGCCTCGTCGTTCACCGCCATGTCGCGGCGCAGCTCGCAGATGAAGCGGACGCGCGCCACGTCGGCATCGTTGAACACATGTGTGTCGCCCTGACGGGCGGGCAGCACCCATTCCTGCTCGATCCACGCGGCGAGCTCGGCACGCGTGATCTGGACCTCGGCCGTCAGCTCTTCGAAGGTGCGGATCATCACGGCACCATCTGCAGGTCGCTTCGCGCGTCAGCCGAGCCCGGCCTTGCCGCGCACGTCGTAGGGATTCCTCTTGCCCCAACGCTCGGCGAACTCGGTCAGCTCCGCGTCGGGCGTATCGGGCAGCACCACCTTGAGCTTCACGTACTGGTCGCCGCGGGCGCCGCCCTTGGGGACGCCCTTGCCGCGCAGGCGCAGCGTCCTGCCGGTGTTGGATCCGGGCGGGATCTTGAGCGAGACCTTGCCGTCGATGGTCGGCACCGTCACCGAGGCGCCGAGCACCGCCTCCGGCAGGGTCACCGGAAGCTCGAGATGGATGTCGTTGCCCTCCCGCGTGAAGAACGGATGCGGCTCGACCTTCACCTCGATGAAGGCGTCGCCCGGCGGCCCGCCCATGCCCGGCAGACCCTGGCCCTTGAGGCGCAGCGTCTGGCCGTCCTCGGTGCCGGGCGGGATGGTGATGTCGAGCGTCTTGCCGTCGGTCAGCATCAGCCGCTTCTTGGCCCCGAGCGCCGCCTCGACGAAGCTCGCGGTGGTGGCGTAGGACACGTCCGCCCCGCGGATGTTCATGCGCGTGCCGCCGCGCGAGCGGGCGCGGTCGCCGAATCCGCCGCCGAAGAGGTCGGAGAAGATGTCCTCCGCGAACGAGCTGTCGGCGCTGCGGTACTTGGCGCCCTGGCCGGACTCGGCATAGCTGCGATAGAAGCCGCGGCCGGGCCGCTCGGCGCCCGAGGCGTCGATCTCGCCGCGATCGAAGCGTGCCCGCTTCTCCGTGTCGGACAGCAGGTCGTAGGCGGCCGAGACCTCCTTGAACTCCTGCTCGATCTTCTTGTTGCCGGGATTGAGATCGGGATGCAGCTTCTTGGCGAGCTTGCGATAGGCCTTCTTGATGTCCTCGGCGCTGGCGCCTCGCGCCACGCCCAGAGTCTGGTACGGGTCCTTCATGGACTCAGTTCACCTCGACCCACAGACCGTCGCTGTTCCGGCAGGCCTTGCCGGTCGTCTGCTCGGCCTTGCCGTCATTGATGATGGTCTTCTCGTAGGTGCGGCAGGTGCCCTGCGCGGTCTGGAAGCTGTCGGTCGGCGTGGTCGATCCGCTGGCGCCCGTGTCCGGGTTGCTCCAGCTCGAGCTCTCGCCGTCCTCGTTGTTCTCCAGCGCCTCCTGGTCGGTCTGGTAGGCGGTCTGGCGATCCTTCTCGTCGAGCGAGCGGCCGATGGAGCCGCCGAGCCAGGCGCCGAGCAGCGTTCCGGCCGCGGTCGCGACCACCTGGCCGGTGCCGTCGCCGACCTGCGACCCCGCCACCGCGCCGAGCACGCCGCCGAGCACCATGCCGATCGACTCGTTCTGGCCGCGATCGGCACAGCTCGCTAGCCCGACGGCCAACGCCACCGCCACCAGGAGCGCCTTCAAGCGCATGCTCGCCTCACGCCCGTTCGAAACCCGTCCGAATCACAATAGCCGATCCGCGACGCGCCTGCCCATAGGCGGACGGCGCGGCCGGCCAGGGGTGGAAATATGGCGCGGAACGTGCGAATTCAATGCCCTAAGAAACTGTGTCGACTTGGAAAACGGCCCCGGAACGGATCATGTCACGCCCCGCGAAAGACCCCTTCGAGCTGTTCGAGTCCTGGCTCGAGGACGCCACGAAGAAGGAGCCCAACGACCCCAACGCCATGGCGCTGGCGACGGCCGACGCCACGGGGCGGCCGAGCGTGCGGATGGTGCTGCTGCGCGGCGTCGACCAGCGCGGCTTCACCTTCTTCACCAATTACGAGAGCCGCAAGGGCGAGCAGCTTCTGGCGAACCCGCAGGCCGCCCTGTGCTTTCACTGGAAGTCGCTGCGCCGGTCGGTCCGGGTCGAAGGCGCGGCCGAGCCGGTGGAGCCGGCCGAGGCCGATGCCTATTTCGCGACCCGGCCGCGGGCCAGCCAGATCGGCGCCTGGGCCTCGGCCCAGTCCCGGCCGCTCGCCGGCCGCTTCGAGCTGGAGAAGCGGGTGGCGCAGTACACTGCCAAGTTCGGCATCGGCGCCGTGCCGCGGCCGCCCTACTGGTCGGGATTCCGCGTCGTGCCGGACCGTATCGAGTTCTGGGAGGACCGGCCGTTCCGGCTGCACGAGCGGCTGGTCTACCATCGTCGCGAGGACGGCTGGGAGACCGAGCATCTCTTTCCCTGAAGGCGGGTCATGACCGGGCAGGAGTCGTCGCGGAGGAGCACGGGCGAGCGCTATGGCGGCGATGGCGGTGTGTCGCTTCTCCGCCTGGCGACCTACGCCTCGGTGGCCACGGCGCTGACGCTCATCCTCGCCAAGGCGGTCGCCTATTTCATGACCGACTCGGTGAGCCTGCTGTCCACGCTGCTCGACTCGCTGCTCGACGCGGCGGCCTCGATCCTGAACCTCTTCGCGGTCCGGCACGCGCTCACCCCGGCCGACCGGGAGCACCGCTTCGGCCACGGCAAGGCGGAGCCGCTCGCCGGCCTCGGCCAGGCCGCCTTCATCACCGGATCCGCGATCTTCCTGCTGTTCGAGGCCGGGCAGCGGCTCATCTCGCCGCGCCCGCTGGAGAACACGGAGATCGGCATCGCCGTGATGCTGTTCTCGATCGCGGCGACCGTCGCCCTCGTCACCTTTCAGCGCCATGTCATCCGTCGCACCGGGTCGGTCGCGATCAAGGCCGATTCGCTGCATTACGTGGGCGATCTGCTGGTGAACGGCAGCGTGGTGGTGGCGCTCCTGCTCGAGGCGCAGCTGGGCTGGCCGGGCGCCGACGCGCTGTTCGGGATCGGAATCGCGCTCTACATCGTCTACACCGCCTGGCAGATCGCGCGGATCTCTCTCGACATGCTCATGGACAGGGAGCTGCCCGACGAGGACCGCAAGCGGATCCGGGAGATCGCCTTGGAGCAACCCCTCGTGCTTTCCCTGCACGACTTGCGCACCCGCAGCGCCGGCCCTAACGTCTTCATCCAGCTGCATCTGGAGATGGACGGGGCGCTCAGCCTGTTCGAGGCGCATGCTGCGGCCGATGCGGTGGAGGTGGAGCTGATGCGGGCCTTCCCCGGCGCCGAGGTGATCATTCACCAGGATCCGGCCGGGGTGGATGAGCGGCGCGATCGGCCCGGCCCGCGAGCTTGATTCACCTCAATGCCTGCCGGGCGCCGCTCGGCTGAGATAGGATCGCATTCCAGGACGGGGACAGCCCGGCGGGCGAGCCGGGGCAGGGGAAGGAGGAGGCGATGGCCGTAAAGGTGATTCTGGCGTTGGCCGATGGCGGAGGCGGCACGGAGGCGACGCTCCGGGCGGCGCTCATCCTTGCCAGGAAGTTCTCGGCCCATCTCGACGTCATCCATGTGCGCGCCGACCCGGAGACCATGGTGCCGATCGTCGGCGAGGGCATGTCCGGCGCCATGGTCGAGCAGGTGATGGATGCGATGGTGAAGTCGGTCGACAGCCGCGCCCGCGCCGCCCGCGACGTCTATCAGCGGATCTGCGGTACCGGCGACGATGTCGCGTGGCGGGAGGTCACCGGACGCGAGCCCGAGGTGACCGCCGCCGCGGCCCGCCTGTCGGACCTCGTCGTTCTCGGCCGCCCCGACAGCGCCGAGGAGGCGCCGATGGCTGCCACGATCGACGCCGGGCTGTTCGACACCGGCCGGCCGGTGCTGGTGGCGCCGCCGATTCCGCCCGCGACGATCGGCACCCGCATTCTCGTCGCCTGGAACGGCAGCCCCCAATCGGCGCGCGCCGTGGCCTCCGCCCTGCCGTTCTTCCAGCAGGCGGAGCAGGTGATGATCGCCGTCGGCGGCAACCAGGACGGCCATGCTCCGGCTAGCGGGCTCGCCGCCTATCTCGAGCGGCACCAGGTCCGGGCGGCGGTGGAGAATTTCACGTTCACCGGCTCGATCGGCAAGGCGATCCTGGAGCAGGGAAGCCGCCTCGGCGCCGATCTCCTGGTGATGGGCGCCTACGGCCACAGCCGCCTGCGCGAGATGATGCTGGGCGGCGCCACCCGCGAGGTGCTGGCAGGGGCGGAGATCCCGGTTCTGATGGCGCATTGAGCGCCGGCGGACGGCCTTCCCGCAAGGAGGTGACCTCATGAGCCTGAGGGTGGTTCGTCTCGAGCTGGGTCGCGACGCCGGACATCCGGAGGGCGATCCCCGGCACGGCTACGAGTTCGCGGCGCCTCTGAACGACGAGGGCCATATCGATCCGGCCGAGTGGAAGGAGGTGCGCCAGTTCTGCACGGTGCGGCGCTTCACGCCCGACGGGGACGAGGAGTTCGGCCGGCTCCTCCACGGATCGGGGAAGCGCTGGTTCTTCCACTACGACATCGCAGCCGAGCCGGTGGAGGACGAACCCGGCTTTCGCTTCGACTCCCATGTCTTCCGACCGGGCGAGTACGTCTCCATCACCGAGCATGACGGGGTGACGCGCACCTTCCGGGTGGTATCGGTGCGCTGAGCCCCAGCCTGTCCGGTGCTGGCGCCGCATTCCGCTTCCGCTAAACTCGCGCCATGTCGAACTCCGCCGAACGCAAGACGGTCGTGCTGACCGGCGCCAGCCGCGGCATCGGCCACGCGACGGTGAAGCGCTTCTCCATGGAGGGCTGGCGCGTCATCACCTGTTCGCGGCAGGCTTTCGCCGAGAATTGTCCGTGGCCGGCCGGCCCCGAGGACCACATCAAGGTCGATCTGGCCGACCCGGAGGATGTGGGCGTTGCGGTTGCCGAAATCCGCCACCGGCTGGAAGCGCATGGCGGTCAGCTCCACGCGCTGGTCAACAATGCCGGCATCTCACCCAAAGGCGCCGAAGGCGCGCGGCTCGGCACGATGGAGACGGATTTCGACCTGTGGCGCCACGTCTTCCGGGTCAACTTCTTCGCGCCGATCATGCTGGCGCGCGGCCTGGTCGAGGAACTGAGGCGCGCCCAGGGGCCGGTGGTGAACGTCACCTCGATCGCCGGCTCGCGCGTGCATCCGTTCGCCGGCGCCGCCTATGCCACCTCGAAGGCCGCGCTGGCCGCGCTGACGCGCGAGATGGCGTCGGATTTCGGCCCGCTCGGCGTGCGCGTCAACGCCATCGCGCCGGGCGAGATCGACACCTCGATCCTGTCGCCGGGCACCGAGAAGATCGTCGAGCAGATTCCGCTGCGGCGGCTCGGCACGCCCGACGAGGTCGCCAAGATCATCTACGTGCTGTGCACCGAGACCGGCTCCTACGTGAACGGTGCCGAAATCCACATCAACGGCGGCCAGCACGTTTAGAATCCACCCCGGTTCGGAAACAGGCATCGACCCGTCATCCTGAGGTGCGAGCCGCCATCGGCGCGTTCACGCGCATTATGGCGGCGAGCCTCGAAGGATGAACGGCCGCTGCACATCAGCAGCCTGCGTCAATGGACAGGCCGGTGCCGAAGCAATCCGGCATCGGAACCGTCACCCTTCGAGGCGCGGCTTTGCCGCGCACCTCAGGGTGACGGAGCAAGGTAACGGTAGGAGCAGCCTCTCAAATGAAAAGCCCGCCGGTTGCGGCGGGCTTTTCGTCTCCACTCGCTGCGCGGCGATCACATCTGCTTCGAGCAGTCGTTGTTCGGGCACTCGAAGTAGGTGATCTTGCCCTGCGGGTTCTTCTTCCAGATGTACATCACGTAGTCGAGCTTGGTGATGTCGCCCTTCTTGTCGTAGGAGAGGTCGCCGAGCACGGTCTTGAACTTCATGCCGGAGTGGATCTTCTCCGCGCCCTTCTTGGGGTCGAGCGACTTCGCGGCTTCCGCCGCCTGGGCGATGACCTGCACGCTCGCGTAGCTGTAGAGCGTGTAGGCTTCCGGCTCGAAGCCAGAGGCGCGGAACTTCTCCACCACATCCTTAGCCGCATCGTTCTGGCGCGGATCGGGACCGAAGGTGTTGTAGGTTCCGGCCACGGCTTCACCGGCGATAGCCGCCAGCTCGTTCGAGACGATGCCGTCACCCGAGAACAGCGGCGCCTTCAGGCCCTGGTCCGACGCCTGGCGGATGATCAGGCCAGCTTCGGTGTGGAGGCCGCCCCAGTAGATCAAGGTGACGCCAGCTTCCTTCATCTTGGCGATAAGCGCCGAGAAGTCCTTGTCGCCGGTGTTGACGCCTTCATACATGACTTCCTTCAGGCCGCCCTTGTTCATCGCCTTCTTGGTCTCGTCGGCGAGGCCTTTGCCGTAGGTCGTCTTGTCGTGGACGATGGCGATCTTCTTGCCCTTGAAGTGCTTGAGGATGTAGGCGGCGGCGACGGAACCCTGCTGGTCGTCGCGGCCGCAGGTGCGGAAGATGGTGGTCACGCCCTTCTCGGCCGGGCCTTCGGTGAAGACCGGGTTCGTCGACGCCGGGCTGATCTGCAGGATGCCCTCTTCGATGTAGACGTCGGAGGCCGGGATCGACGAGCCGGAGCAGAAATGCCCGGCCACGAAGACCACGCCCTGGGACACGAAGTCGTTGGCGACGGCGGTCGCCTGCTTCGGGTCGCAGGCGTCGTCGCCGATCGCGAGCGAGAGCTGCTCGCCCAGAACGCCGCCGGCGGCGTTGATCTCCTGGACCGCGGCCTCGGCACCGCGCTGCATCTGCATGCCGAACGCGGCGTAGTCGCCGGTCATCGGTCCGGCCGTGGCAATCGCGATATCGGCATGGGCGGAGCCGGCACCCAGCGCCGACGCCGAGAGCAGCGCCGCCGCGAGCGTGAAACCAAACTTTCTCATAGGAAGGATCTCCCTGTTTTCCCGAACTCGCTCACCGGGCCGCTCAGTCGCGGCCGGTGACTTTCCGGCCGGCCATCGTTTCGAGCCTGTCGGAAACTGGACGCCAATCTAGCATGCGCCCCTGCAGCCGAGAAGTCCCGGCAGGATGCGCGAAGTTCTTAATTCCCGCTGTGTATTCAGGGCTTTGCGCGCCACCCGAAGGGACCGGTCCGCTCGTACAGCCAGGGGTACTGCCGGACCATTTTCTGCGCCAGGGTCGCCCGGTAGGCGACCAGCGCGATGCCCACCAGCACCGCCGTGTCGATCAGATAGCTGACCACCGCCAGCCCGAGGGGTTTCGCGTCGGAGCTGGCGATGCTGTCCACGATGAACGGCCCGCCGAACAGCGAGAACTTGATGAACTGCTGGCCAAAGGACAGCAGCGCGCCGTAGAGCACGTTGTGCCACCACGGCCGCCAGGTCTCCGCAATGGCGTTGCCCATCAGGAACGACGCGCCTCCGGAGAGGATCACGGTGAGCCCGATGAAGACGATGAGCGAAGTGCCGAGAATGGACTCCATCGCAAGCGTTCCTCAGTGCCCGCCTTCGAGATAGGCCGCCCGGACCGAGGCGTCGGCCAGCAGCTCCTTCCCGGTCCCGGAGAGGGTGATCTGGCCGTTCACCATGACGTAGCCGCGGTGCGCCAGCCGGAGCGCGTGAAACGCGTTCTGCTCGACCAGAAACACGGTCACCTTCTGCTGCTCGTTGATATCGCGGATGACGTTGAAGATCTGCTTCACCACCAGCGGGGCCAGGCCGAGCGACGGCTCGTCGAGCAGCAGCAGGCGCGGCCGGCTCATCAGCGCGCGGGCGATGGCGAGCATCTGCTGCTCGCCTCCGGACAGCGTGCCGCCGCGCTGCTTCTGCCGCGTCTTGCAGGATGGGGAACAGGGTGAAGACGCGCTCCAGATCCTGCTCGAAATGCCCCTGGGGCGCGGTGACGGCGCCCATCTGCAGGTTCTCGAGCACGGTCATGCGCGGGAAGATCCGCCGTCCTTCCGGAGACTGGGCGATGTTCCGGCGCATGATCTCGAAGGTGGGCATGTGGGTGATGTCCTCACCCTCGAACAGAACCTGCCCTTGTCTGGCCCGCGGATTGCCGCAGATCGTCATCATCAGCGTCGACTTGCCGGCGCCGTTGGCGCCGATCAGCGTCACGATCTCGCCGGCGTGCACGTCCATGTCGACGCCCCGGAGCGCCTCGATGCGTCCGTAGGACGTGTGTATCCCGCGCACGCTGAGCAGCGGCTCGCTCATGGCCGGATCTCCGGCGGCAGTTCCTCGGGCGGCAGCTCGGACGCAAGATCCCTGGCCACCACCGCAGGCAGAGCCTCGTCCTCCTCCTCGCCCAGATAGGCGCGGATGACGGCCGGATCGGCGCGCACCTCCGCCGGCGTGCCGTCCGCGATCTTTCGTCCGTAGTCGAGCACCACGATGTGATCGGAGATCTTCATGACCACGCTCATGTCGTGCTCGATGAGCAGGATGCCGATGTCCTGCTCCTCCCGGATCGACAGCAGAAGCTCGTTGAGCTGGCTCGATTCCGTATGATTGAGTCCCGCCGCCGGCTCGTCCAGGCAGAGCAGCACGGGATCGATGCACATGGCGCGGACGATCTCGAGCCGCCGCTGGTTTCCGTAGGAGAGGCTCGAGGCCGGGTCGTCGGCGAGCCGGGTCAGGTTGATCTTGTCGAGCCAGTACCTGGCCTTCTCGATCGCGGCGCGCTCGGCATGCCGGTAGCTGGCGAGGCCGAGCAGCCCGAACACCGTGTAGCCGGACGCGAGCATCAGCTTGTTGTGCTGGGCGACGACCAGATTCTCCAGCACCGACATCTGAGGGAAAAGGCGGATGTTCTGGAACGTGCGGGCGACCCGCGCATCCTTTGCGATCAGGTGCCCTTCCATCTGCTCCAGCAGGTACTGCTTGTCCGGATGGTGCAGGGAGAGCCGCCCGACGGTCGGCTTGTAGAAGCCGGTCAGGCAGTTGAACATCGTGGTCTTGCCGGCGCCGTTCGGGCCGATGACGCCGAGGATNNGCCGTTCGGGCCGATGACGCCGGTGATCTGCGACTGCATCGCCGTGAACGACACGTCGTCCACCGCGACCAGTCCGCCGAACCGCATGCTCAGATGCTCGACCTCGAGCAGGGGGCGAGCGCCGTCGCGAGCCGCCATCAGCCGGCCCCCTCGCTCGGCACCATGCCCGGCGCCCCGCGCCGCCGCGCCGCCTTCGGATGGAGATACACGCTCGGCTCACGATGCGCGAGGAGCCCGCGCGGACGCCAGATCATGATCAGCACCATT
>JRYH01000145.1_pt1 | contig 11072 bp, 10 predicted proteins | sample 235351 | NCBI WGS metagenome assembly JRYH01 (sample SAMN03074221, study PRJNA261480) | activated sludge metagenome | biome: Wastewater Treatment Plant; feature: Wastewater; material: Activated sludge; isolation source: activated biomass of a wastewater treatment plant treating wastewater... ... | reverse complement strand
CCAAGCAGTGCGACGATTTCCCCTTGCCGAAGCGTCAGATTGACATTTTCCAGCACCGTCAGCCGCGCCTGTCCCTGGACATAGACGCGGCTGACATTTTCAAGCTGCAGGACTGCCTCACTCATAGCGGAGCGCCTCCACCGGATCGAGCCGCGCCGCGCGCCACGACGGATAGAGCGTCGCAAGCAGCGAGAGAACAAGCGCCATGATCACGACGACCGTCACTTCGGAGGGATCCACCTTGGCCGGCAGATGCGAGAGGAAATAAATTTCCGCCGAGAACAGCTCGGCGCCTGTCAGCCCTTCGATCAACTCTTTGATGCGGTCAATATTGGCGCAGAAACCAAGCCCGAGCAGGAAGCCGAACAAGGTGCCGACGACGCCGACGCTCGCCCCGGAAATGAAGAAGACACGCATGATCATCCCCCGCGTTGCGCCCATGGTCCGTAGGATGGCGATGCTCCGCCCCTTGTCCTTCACCAGCATGATCATGCTCGAGATAATATTGAAGGCAGCGACAAGGATGATGAGCGTCAGGATCAGGAACATGACGTTGCGCTCAACCTGCAGGGCGTTGAAAAAACTCGCGCGCGACTGCTGCCAGTCATAGACGAAAGCGCGCACATCAATCGCCTGGATGACCGCGCTCCGGATCCGGAGCGCCTGTTCGGGATCTTCGGCGAAGATTTCAAGCGCCGTCACCCCCTCCCCGGTGCGAAAGTAATTCTGCGCGGCCGCGAGCGACATATAGACATAGCCGCTGTCATATTCATACATACCGGTATCAAAAAGAGCCGCAACGTCATAGGTCTTGACCCGCGGCATAGTGCCGAAGGCGGTCGGCGTCCCGGCCGCCGAGATCAGCTTCACCTTGTCGCCCGCGCCAACGCCAAGCGTGCGCGCCAGTCGATAGCCGAGCACGACGGATTCATTCTCGCCGAACGTCTCGAGCGATCCCTCGATGAGCCCCTCCGATATCACGGTGAGCGCCGCGATATCTTCGGGCGTGATGCCGCGCACGAGCGCCCCGCTCGCCTCCTTGCCCGACGCCATCACCTGCCCCTCGACGATCGGGGTGACACGCACCACCTCCGGAATGGCCGAGAGCCGCGTGATCAGGCGTGGATAGTCGGTCAGCGTTTCCTCGGCCGGGGCGCGCACTTCGTAATGACCGTTCAGACCCAGAATGCGATCCAGCAGTTCGGCGCGAAAGCCGTTCATCACCGACATGACGATAATCAGCGTCGCGACGCCAAGACCGATCCCGAGAAAGGAGAAAATGGCGATGACGGAAATAAACCCTTCCTGCCGCCGGGCCCGAAGGTAGCGGAGCGCCATCATCCATTCAAAGCGGGAAAACACTAGGCCCGGCCCGCCAGCAGGTTGAGCGCGGCCTCAAACGAAAGCTCCTGCTTCTCGCCGCTGGCGCGGTTTTTGATCTCCACCATGCCCGCCGCAACGCCGCGCGGACCGATCACCGCCTGCCAGGGCAGGCCGATCAGATCCATCTTGGCGAATTTCTCGCCGCCGCGCCCGGCGGTGTCGTCATAGAGCAGCTCGATGCCGGCGGCCGTCAGCTTCGCGTAGAAATCCTCGCACGCCGCGTCGCACGCGCCATCCCCGGATTTGAGATTGATCAGCCCGACCTTGAAGGGGGCAACGCTTTCCGGCCAGATGATGCCCGCCTCGTCATGGCTCGCCTCGATGATGCCGCCCACCAGCCGCGAAACGCCAATGCCGTAGGAGCCCATGGAGACGGTCACTTCCTTGCCGTCCGGGCCGGTGACCACCGCGCCCATGGGCTTTGAATATTTATCGCCGAAATGGAAGATATGCCCGACCTCGATGCCGCGGCGGGAGACGAGATCCTCCGGCGCCACATCGCAGTTTGCGGGATCATGCATATCATCGGCGGCCGCGTAGAACTGCGTCCACTCATCCACGACCGCCTGCAACTCGTCCGCGCTGTAGCTCTCCTTCTGCGGCGTCTCGAGATCTAGCAGGCCCTTGTGATAGAACACCTCGCTCTCGCCCGTATCGGCAAGGACAATGAACTCATGCGAGAGATCGCCGCCGATCGGTCCGGTATCCGCGCGGAGCGGAATGGCTTTGAGGCCGAGGCGCGCAAATGTCTTGAGATACGCCACGAACATATTATTGTAAGCCGTTCGTGCGCCTTCATAATCCAGATCGAACGAATAGGCGTCCTTCATCAGGAATTCGCGCCCGCGCATGATCCCGAAACGCGGCCGGACCTCATCGCGGAATTTCCACTGGATATGATAGAGATTGAGCGGCAGGTTCTTGTAGCTTTTGATATGCGAGCGGAAAATATCCGTCACCTGCTCCTCATTCGTCGGCCCGTAGAGCATATCGCGCTCATGGCGGTCGGTGATGCGCAGCATTTCCTTGCCGTAATCATCATACCGCCCCGATTCCCGCCAGAGATCCGCCGGTTGTAGCGTCGGCATCAGGATTTCGAGCGCGCCCGCCCGGTTCTGCTCCTCACGCACGACCTGTTCGATATTCTTCAAAACGCGATAGCCGAGCGGCAGCCAGCTATAAATTCCGGCCGAGGATTGCTGGATCATTCCAGCCCGCAGCATCAGCCGGTGCGAGACGATCTGTGCCTCTTTCGGGTCTTCCTTGAGGGTCGGGAGAAAAAAACGGGATAGACGCATCAGGGCCTCGGTTCGTATCGGATTGTGATTTCAGTTTCCCGACTTTTACCGGGATTTGCAGAGATTGCAAGGCCTCCGCTCATGGATAGCGTTTGCGACATTCAACCGCAATCGCATTGAGCGCGGGATCGGCGAGCTCCTCATCATTAAAATACATCCGCCCGCTCGCCATGTCGTATTGAATGGCGCCGACAAAGGCATCTGCATTTGAAAGCTTCGGATTATGATTTACCAGCAAGTCATTGAGAGGTATCGATAAATAAATAAATATCCGCTCCGGTATCACGATCTCGTCGCCCCCGACATCCGCCGGGGCGACGGGGCGGCCGTGAACATCCATGCCGGCCTTGTAGGCGACGTCGGGCGCCGCCAGATGCCGGGCGATCCTGTCGCAGTCGCTCCGCGAGACCGTCAGCCGGACATCGGCAGCCCATGCGCTCTCAATAGTGAGCAGCCCGAGACAGGCCACTGCAAGAGAGCGGGCGATCATCTCTCACCTCGCCTGGAAATAGGCGCGCAGATCAAACACATCGAGATCGACGGCAACCCAGATGGCGGCGAAGATGATACAGGTCACCAGAGTGGTGATCGCAAACCTCGTCCAGATTTTCGGCTTTACCGGCGCGCTCTCCGCAGTGCCCGGAACAATCGGCTCGTCCTCCTCGCCCTGCGGGCGGACGCCCCACGGCAGCACCATGAAGAGAACGAGCATCCAGGTTACCAGAAAGACGACGACGCTGCCGATGATAGACATGAGCTATACCTGTTCGAGTTCAACCAGGGTTCCGTTGAAATCCTTCGGGTGGAGGAATAGAACCGGCTTCTTGTGGGCGCCGATTTTCGGCTCGCCATCGCCAAGGATCGTTGCCCCCTGCGCCTTCAGATGATCGCGGGCGGCGATGATATCCTCGACCTCATAGCAGACGTGATGCATGCCGCCAGATTTGTTCTTGGCGAGAAAGCCGGCGATCGGCGAATTGTCGCCAAGCGGATGCAGAAGTTCGATCTTCGTATTGTCGAGCTCGACAAAAACCACGGTAACGCCATGATCGGGTTCCGCCTGCGGCGCACTCACCTTGGCGCCGAGGGTATCGCGATACACCGCCGCCGCCGCCTCAAGATCCGGCACCGCAATCGCGACATGGTTCAAACGTCCAATCATCTTCCACCTTCCTTATTCATCGTCAAATCTGATTACATATATATCGGTCACCGGGCGCCGCCCGGCAAGTCTTCGAAAAACCCGGCGCACGGCATTATGCGCTGTTTCCTCAACTTTTCCATCATCCAGTCGGTCGCTGCGCGCCAATTGGCTGTGGCTTGTCATGATCTGGTCGATCAGTTCCCGCTGCAACTGCGGAAAATGGTCTTCATCAACGACGCCGCGCTGGCGGATTATCGGATCTTCCGTGATCTGGCCCTTTTCATTGACGAGGACCACGGCGCTGACCGACCCGTTATAGACAAGCCGCCGCCGCGTCGTCAGAAATTCGCCGTCGAGCGGTGTCAGCCCGCCCGCATCGACCGCCAGCCGGCCGGACGGAACGTCGGCGATGATTTCGGCCGGCGCCGGCGCAAGGCGCAGCACGTTGCCGTTGGTGATCTCGATCGCCTGCGGCACGCCAAGTGACAGCGCAAGCTCGCAGTGGGCGCGGATATGACGCGCCTCTCCATGTACGGGAATCGCGATATCGGGCTTCACAATGCCATACATATCGGTCAGTTCCTCGCGCGCCGGATGGCCGGAAACATGAACAAATTCATCGGCTTCCGTGATGACGTTAATCCCGCTTTCGGTGAGCAGGTTATGCAGCCCGTAAAGCGGCTTCTCGTTGCCCGGGATAACTTTTGAGGAGAAAATAACCGTGTCCCCGGCGGAGAGCGTGATATGCGGATGCTCGCCGCGCGCAATGCGCGCCATCGCGCCGCGCGGCTCGCCCTGGCTGCCCGTGCAGAGAAGCAGCAGCTTGTCGCGCGGGATATGCTCCGCGTCCCTTTCATCAATAAAAGGCGGCAAATCATTGAGATATCCGACTTTTTTCGCAGCATCCGTCATCCGGTGCAGCGATCTGCCGACAAGCACGACATGCCGGTCGTTGCGCTCTGCCACCTTCGCGATCGTCTTGAGGCGGGCAATATTCGAGGCAAAAGTGGTGACTGCGACGCGGCCTGAGGGGATCTCCTGCAGCAGGCTGTCGAGGCTGTTCTGCACGGCAAGCTCGGAGCCGGAGACGCCTTCCTTGAACACGTTGGTCGAATCGCACACCATTGCAAGGACCCCGCCTTCGGAGACCCGCGCCATCTTGGAAAGATTACTCGCCGGGCCGACCACCGGATCGGGATCGAGCTTCCAGTCGCCGCTGTGCAGCACCCGCCCGAAAGGCGTCGTGATCATCAGCGCCTGCATTTCCGGAATGCTGTGGGTGAGATCGACAAAATCGATCCGGAACTCGCCAAGCGCCATGGAGCTGCCGGCGGCAACCACATTCACCTCGACCTCATTCTCCAGTCCCTCCTCCGCCAGTTTGAGGGTGAGGATCTCGGCCGTGAACGGGCTGGTGTAGACGGGGCAGCGAAACTGTGGCCAGAGCCTTGCGACCGCCCCCACATGATCCTCATGCGCATGGGTCACGATGATGCCGAGCAGATCCTCGCGCCGCTCCGCAATCCAGCCGGCGTCGGGAACAATCACATCAATTCCGGGCGCCCGGTCATCGGCGAAGGAAATCCCGCAGTCGATCATCAGCCACTTGCCGTTACAGCAATAGAGGTTGAGGTTCATGCCGATTTCCCCGCTCCCGCCAAGGGGCAGGAAATAGAGGCCTTGCTTCAGCTTCTGGTCGAGTTTCGTCATGTTGCCATCGGCTTGTTAAGATAGAAAATCTCGACAAGTCCGGCGAGGGTGAGATCGGGATCGACGAAATCGAAAATATCCGTGCCCTTGTCAAAAAGCACGGCAAGGCCACCGGTCGCGACGATTTTGAGATTTTCGCCATATTCGGCACGGATGCGCGCGACCAGCCCCTCGATCATCGCGACATAGCCCCAGTAAATCCCCGACTGCATGCATTCGAGCGTGTTCTTGCCGATCACCCGGCCGGGCTTCTCGACGGCGATGCGCGGCAGTTTCGCCGCGGCGCGGTGCAAGGCATCGAGGCTGAGATTGACGCCGGGCGCGATGACGCCACCGATATAGTTGCCATCCGCATCCACCACATCGAGCGTCGTTCCGGTGCCGAAATCGACGACGATCAGCGGGCCGCCATAGCGGATATGCGCCGCAACCGCATCGACGAGCCGGTCCGCGCCCGCTTCCGCCGGCGTGTCGATCATCGGCTTCATGCCAAGATCGACCCCTTCCTCGCCGATCACCAGGGGCGAGACGCCGAAATAGCGGCGACAGAAGCCGCGGATGTTGAACAGCGTCTCGGGAACGACGGTGGCGACGATTACATCGGTGATATCGGCGAGCTTCATATTGTCGAGCGCCATCGCCTGGCTCATCAGAACGCCATATTCCTCCGCCGTGCGCGAGCCCGACGTGGCGATCCGCCACTGCTGCACCATTTCCCGCCCCTGAAAAGCCGCGCAGGTGATATTGGTATTTCCGACATCCACCGCCAGTAACATATACTCCTCCTGTGTTTAATCGGCACGGGGCGAGAGGAACACCTCTCCCGCCGTTATCAGCCGTTTTTCTTGCGGCCCGAGTTCCAGTATCAATGCTCCCGTCCGGTCAAGCCCGGCGAACGTCCCGTGCAGGGTCTCACTCGCAAGACGGACCGTGATCGGCTCTCCGATCCCTGTCGCATGCGCCAGCCATTCCTGACGCACAGCGTCGAACCCGTGCTGGCGCCACTGCATATAGAGTTCCAAAATGGCGTGGGCATAGGCGGACAGCAACTCTTCAACGCGCAAATTTGCGCCGGCCTCAAAAAGTGACGTCGCGGCGAGGCCGTCGGTCTTTTCCGGGTAGCTTGCGATATTGATCCCGGTGCCGATGATAACATAATCCATCCGGCCATCGGAGCGCATCTTGCTTTCCAGAAGGATGCCGGCGCATTTGCGTCGGTTGATCAGGATATCATTCGGCCATTTAAGCTCGAGTGGAATATCCGGCGCCAGAAAGCCGGCAATTGCCTTGCGGATCGCCAATGCCACGAGAAATGAGAGCCGCGCCGCCTCGGCCGGTTCGCAGTCAGGACGGAGGATCAGCGAGCAGTAGAGATTTCCCTCCGGACTGGACCAGGAGCGACCGCGCCGGCCGACCCCCTGCTCCTGCCGGCGAGCCCAGATGAGCGCCCCCTCTCCCATGCCTGCATCGGCCATCTTGCGCGCCTCGACATTGCTGCTGCCCACGCTTTCAAAGGCAAAAAGCCTGAAGAACGGGGGCAGATCAACAATACCGCTGGCCGCTGGCGTCACGGGAACAGCACGGCCGCCGCGGCCGAGGCGCTGTCAAGAAGCGGGCCCGGGAACACGACGAAGAGCGCGACGAAGAGCCCCGCGACCGTCATGACAAAGGACTGGATCCGTCCGCTCGGCTCAAAGCCTTCCGCCGCGTCATCGAAATAGATGATCTTGACGATCCTGAGATAATAGTAGGCGCCAACCACCGATGTTACCAGACCGATCACGGCGAGCGGAACAAGCCCTGCATTGATCGCCGCAACGAAGATATAAAACTTGCCGAAGAAGCCGGCGAGCGGCGGAATGCCGGCAAGGCTGAACATGAACAGCAGGAAGGCGAGCGCCATATAGGGCCGCGTCTTGCTGAGGCCGGCGAGCTGGTAGATATCCTCGACCATGCCGTCACGGTGGCGCATCGAGAGAATGCAGGCGAAGGTGCCGATATTCATGACAACATAGATCGCCATGTAGATCAGAACGCCCCGCACCCCTTCTTCGGTGCCGGCGGCAAGGCCGATCAGCGCGTAGCCGACATGACCAATCGAGGAATAGGCCATTAGCCGCTTGATATTCTTCTGGTTGATCGCGGCAAAGGCGCCGAGGATCATCGAGGCGATGGAGATAAAGACGATGATCTGCTGCCACTGGTCGACCAACTCGCCAAACGGCGAGATAAAGACGCGAAGGAACAGCGCAATGGCGGCAACCTTCGGCGCGGCGGCAAAGAAGTTGGTGACCGGCGTCGGCACCCCTTCATAGACGTCGGGCGTCCACATATGGAAGGGCACCGCCGAGACCTTGAAGGCAAGACCGGCGATCAGGAACACGATGCCGATCAGCAGGCCGACCTCGATAGCCGGGCCGCCCGGGGCGAAGGAGTTCGCCAGCAGGTCGAAATTCGTCGTGCCGGTAAAGCCGTAGATGAGCGAGACGCCGTAGAGCAGCAAGCCGGACGATAGCGCGCCGAGCACGAAATACTTCAGGCCCGCTTCCGTCGAGCGAATGCTGTCGCGCTTGTAGGCTGCGGTGATATAGAGCGAGAGGCTCATCAGCTCGATGCCGACATAAAGGCTCATCAGGTCGTTCGCCGAGACGATCATCATCATGCCGATGGTGGCAATGATGATCAGGATCGGAAACTCGAACCGTTCGATTTTTTCGCGCCGGTTATAGTCGATCGCCATAACGATCGCGAAAGCGGAGGAGCCGAGGCAGAGGATCTTCATGAAAATGCCGAACGCGTCGTCGCGATAGAGCCCGCCGAAGGCCGTGACACTGCTCTCCCCGTCAAGCTGGACGAGGAACGCCGTCACCGCGAGCGCAATGACCGACAGCCAGCCGATCAGCGTTGTCGATCCATTTCCGCGAAACGCTCCAATCATCAGCAGCGCAAGGGCCGTCAACGCGAGGAAGATTTCCGGAAGTGCGATTGAAAAATCAGGCAAAACCATTTCTTTAAACCTATCTACCTGGACGCATTGATGACTGATTGCCCGGCTTCGATCGCCGCCTCATGATGTTCCATCAGATTGAGAACGGAGGCATGCATGACATCCAGGAACGGCTCGGGATAGATGCCGATCCAGAATGCAACGATCACCAGCGGCGCGAATATCAGCAGCTCGCGCCGCCCGACATCCATGATGTTTTTGAGATCTTCCTTCACCAGTTCGCCAAAGACGACCCGGCGATAAAGCCAGAGGCTGTAGGTCGCGCTCAGGATCACGCCGATGGTCGCGAAAACCGCAACCGTCGTGTTGACCTGATAGGTCCCGACGAGGATCAGGAATTCGCCAACGAATCCGCTCGTGCCCGGCAGGCCGATGGTGGCCATGGTGAAGATCATGAAGATCAGCGCGTATTTCGGCATCCGGTGGACAAGGCCGCCGTAACGCGCAATCTCGCGCGTGTGCAGGCGGTCATAGATGACGCCGACGCAGAGGAAGAGCGCGCCCGAGACAATACCGTGACTGATCATCTGCAGGATGCCGCCCTCCAGCCCCTGCTGGGTGAAGGTGAAGACACCGATGGTGATAAAGCCCATATGCGCGACCGATGAATAGGCGATCAGCTTCTTCATATCCTTCTGCACGAGCGCGACCAGCGAGGTGTAGATGATGGCGATGGCGCTAAGCGCAAAGACAAGCGGCGCGAAATAGACCGAGGCTTCCGGGAACATCGGGATCGAGAACCGCAGGAAGCCGTAGCCGCCCATCTTCAGGAGGACGCCGGCCAGGATAACCGAGCCCGCCGTCGGCGCCTGAACATGCGCATCGGGCAGCCAGGTATGCACTGGCCACATCGGCACCTTGACCGCAAAAGAGGCGAAGAAGGCGAGCCACAGCCAGAACTGCAGGTTGCTGTCGAAGTTATAGGCGATCAGCGTCGGGATATCCGTCGTTCCGGCGATGAAATACATCGCAATCATCGCCGCCAGCATCAGCACCGATCCGAGCAGCGTATAGAGGAAAAACTTGAAGCTCGCGTAGACCCGGTCATTGCCGCCCCAGACGCCGATGATCAGGAACATCGGGATCAGGCCGCCTTCGAAGAACAGGTAGAACAGCACCATGTCGAGGGCGCAGAAAACACCGATCATTAGCGTTTCCATGAACAGGAACGCGATCATATATTCGCGCACCCGGACCGTGATCGCGTCCCAGCTCGCCAGAATGCAAAGCGGCATCAGGAAGGTGGTCAGGATCACGAACAGCATCGAAATGCCGTCGACGCCCATATGATAGTTGATGTTGCCGCCCAGCCACTCGGCCTTTTCGACGAACTGGAAGTCTGCCGTGCTGTTATCGAAATTGATCCAGATAAACAGCGAAATCACAAAAGTGAACAGCGTCGTCCAGAGCGTCACCCAGCGGGCGTTGCGGGCAGCAGACTCCGACTTGGCGCTGGTCAGGAGGATAAGTGCCACCCCGACCAGTGGCAAGAAGGTCACTGTTGATAAGATTGGCCAATCAAGCATGACTTACTGTCCACCCGCGAAGAAAAAGAAGTAATAGGAAACGAAGACTACGATGCCGAGCAGAATGGCAAAGGCATAGTGATAGACATAACCGCTCTGAAGCTGCGAGGCGCGCTGCGCCAGCACCAGCACCCGCCCGGCGATGCCGTCGGGGCCGAGGCCGTCAATTACTTTGACATCGCCAAAATTCCAGAAGAACCGGCCAATGGCTTTTGCCGAGCGGACGAACAGGAAATCATAAAGCTCGTCAAAATACCATTTGTTCAGCAGGAACTGGTAGAGCCCCGAATGCGTCTTCGCAAGCTCGCCCGGAATGTCGCGCCGGCGGATATACATGTTGTAGGCAACGAGGATCCCGAGCGCGGTAGCAACGAGCGGCGCGGCAATCACCCAGCCCGGCACATTGTGGAAATCATGCAGGATGTGGTTTTCGGGATGAATGAAGATCGCCGAACCCCAGAAAGCCTCATGCCCCTCGCCGACCATCGGGCCGTAGAAGAGCGCGCCCGCGAGGACTGCGCCCGCCGCCAGCACATAGAGCGGGATCAGCATGACATTGCCGCTTTCATGAACGTGGTGCATGACTTCCTTGCTTGCCCGCGGCTCGCCGTGGAAGGTCATGAACAGCAGACGCCAGGAATAGAAGGCGGTCAGCACAGCCGCGGCAATACCGAGCGCGAAGGCATAGTAGCCGACATTGGTGCCCGCAGCGAAGGCGGCTTCAAGGATCGCGTCCTTCGAATAATAGCCTGCGAACCACGGCACGCCGGCAAGGGCGAGCGAGCCGATCCACATCATCACGTAAGTTATCTTGATGTGCTTCCAGAGGCCGCCCATGTTGCGCATATCCTGCTCGTCCGAGACCGCGTGAATGACGGAACCCGCGCCGAGGAAGAGGAGCGCCTTGAAGAAGGCGTGCGTAAAGAGGTGGAAGATGGCGATCGGATACGCGCCGACGCCGATTGCGAAGAACATGTAGCCGAGCTGCGAACAGGTCGAATAGG
>JRYH01005284.1_pt1 | contig 11076 bp, 7 predicted proteins | sample 235351 | NCBI WGS metagenome assembly JRYH01 (sample SAMN03074221, study PRJNA261480) | activated sludge metagenome | biome: Wastewater Treatment Plant; feature: Wastewater; material: Activated sludge; isolation source: activated biomass of a wastewater treatment plant treating wastewater... ... | reverse complement strand
GGGCCGTGCGACGACGGGCCGTTCGGTGCGGGGCCGTTCGGCGCCGGGGCGGGGGGCGCGGGATGGAGCAGCGCCGCGCTGCGCGCCGAGGCGACGAAGATCAGCTTCATCGTCGCGCGGGTGGCGCCGACGAAGAGCTTGCGCATCGCCAGCTCGTCGAGCGTCTCGAAGTCGATCTCGGTGAAGATGATGCAGGGCGCCGACTGGCCCTTGAAGCGGTACACCGAGTCGATCAGCAGCTCGCCTTGCGAGTGCTCGGGTTCGCCGAGCAGGTCGTAGCGGCCGGTGAAGGCACGCAGGCGGTGAGGGCCGAGCTGCTCGAGCGCGGTGAAGCGCGAGTGCTCGCGGCCACGGAAGGTGAGCAGCACGATCATCTCGCGCTTGAAGCCGAGGCCGAGCGCGCGCGTGATCGCACGCTTGGTGGCCTCGAGCAGGCCGGCGTCGTCGTCCCAGCTCAGCACCTCGGGCTCGCTGTCGGCCATCGGGCTGCCGGCGCGGATCGGTGCGGGCAGCGGCAGGCGGGCGTTGAGCAGCGCGAGCACGTCAGCCGGGCTGCGGTAGTTGGTATCGGCGTTCAGCCTGACCCAGCCCGGCAGCGCCACCGGTGGGCGGTCGTAGAGGTTCTGCAGCGGATCCTCCAGCCACCAGGCGCGCCCGCCGGGCTTGAGCAGCGCGAGCAGGGCGTCGCGCCAGGGTTCGAGGAAGTCCTGGCCTTCGTCGATGATCAGCTCGTCGAACTGCCAGTCTGTGGTGACGTGGCTGGCGACGAGCGCGGCGAAGTCGGCTTCCATGCGGCGGAAGGCGCCGGGGGCGCCGAAGGCCGGCTTGCGCCCGGCGTCGCGCAGGCGGCGGTCGCAGAGCTGGTGGAAGGTGGCGATCTCGCCGCCGGCCGGGGCGATGTGCGCGAAATGATCTGCGAGCGGGCGGTTGTAGCACACGTAGAGCGGCCGCCGGCCGGCGCCGAGCGCATCGGTGTAGACAGCGAGGGCGAGCTGCGTCTTGCCGCTGCCGGCGGTGGCGGTGACGCGCAGGCGGTGCGGGCTCATGTCGATGCGGCGCGCCCACTCGGTGAGGCCGCCCGACAGCCGGGTGGTGAGCGCGTCGGCCTGGCCGATGTGGGCCTGCACGTCCGGCACCAGCTCCAGGATGTCGGCGAAGAAGCGGTGCAGTGCCTGCAGCCGGGCGGGGTCCGCCGGCGGGTCGTCGTGCGCGCGGGTGAGGGCGAGCACGATGGCGGCGAAGGCGTCCCGGCGGCTGGCGTCCACGATGCGCGCCGGGTCGAGGCCGGCGCTGCCGGGCTGGCGCACGTGGTAGTCGGGGCAGTAGAGCAGGATGTCGAGCAGCGGCTCGGCGCCGTCGAGCAGCGGGCGCAGGCGGGCGCGCAGCTCGTCGGCGCTGCGCGCGAGTTCGTGGCTGACGTGCTGCGCGCGCCTGCGCCCGGGGCGCATCAGGCCCTCGGCGGTCTCGTCGAGGAAGCCCGCGTGCTGCTCGATGAGCAGGATGCGGCCACCCGGCCCGACGACTGCGAAGGCGATCTCGCCGAAGATCAGCTGCGCCCCCTCTGCGCGCGTCCAGTGCAGGCCGTGGTAGATCGTCCACGCGTGCGGAAGGGCGGCGGCGAGCTGGGTCAGCGTCGCGCGCTCGCGACCGCGTGCGCCGGCCGCGGGAAGATGCTGCCAGCCTTCGGGGTGGGTGCGGGCCATGGGTGTCCAGGGGGCTGCGGGAAGCGTCGCGACGAGTGTAGCAAGGGACCGGGGGCGCTGCCCGGCGCAGGATCGCCGCCCGAGTGTGAGGATTCTCGCGCTCACGAGCGCGCCGAGGTGGACGCTCCCGGTTCGGGCATGCAAAGCTTGGGCACCCTCTGCGTCCGTCCGATCAGGCCCGTTGCCGTGCTCGCTCACCATTTCCCCGTCCGCGCCGCCCTGTGCGCCGCCGTTCTCGCCGCCGCCAGCGCTCCGCCCGCGGCGGCGTCCGATCTGTTCTTCGAAGACATCCCGATCGTGCTCACGGCCTCGCGCATGGCGCAGTCGCCGCTCGACGCCCCGGTGGCGGTGACGGTGATCGATCGCGAGATGATCCGCGCCTCCGGTTTCACCGAGATCCACGACCTGCTGCGCCTGGTGCCGGGCTTTCTGGTCGCGGACTGGCCGGAGGGGTCGCCGATGGTGGCGCGCCATGGACTCGGCGATGCCTACGATCGCCGCATCAAGGTCATGATCGACGGCCGCACGGTCAATCGTCCGCTGTGGGGCGACACCGCCTGGCTCGACCTGCCCATCCGCGTCGATGACATCGAGCGCATGGAGGTGGTGCGTGGCGCCAACGGCGCAGCGTACGGGGTCAACGCCTTCGACGGCGTGATCAACATCATCACCCGGTCGCCGGCGACCGAGGATGGCGCGACCGTGATCACGCGCGCCGGGCGCAGGGGTTTCTACGACCATGGTTTCCGGCTCAGCGGTCACGACGCGGGTGGAATCGACTGGCGCCTGTCCGGATCGAAGCGCGGTACCGAATTCTTCCGAGCGCGGTACGACGACAAGACCGGCACGCCGACCTTCGCCGAGGATGTGCGCAACGCCTTGCTCAACTTCAGCGCCACGGCCCAGCTCGGCGCGCACGACGAGGTCGGCCTGCACGTCGCGCTGAACGACGGTGTCGCCGAGCGCGGCAACGCGGAAGACTGGGAGGAGCAGCCTCGCGACGAGGAGACGCGCTCGCGCTTCCTCCACCTGTCGTGGCGGCACAGATTCGGTCCGGACTCGGATCTCAGTGTGAACCTCAGCCATCAGGACGAGCGCTTTCGTGCGCGGTGGTCCACCATCGGCCCGCTGGTGGTGCCGATCGACAAGAACAGCGACGGCCGTCGCGACGAACTCGAGCTGCAGTTCACCGCCCGCCCCGCCGCAGACTGGCGCCTGCTGCTCGGCGCGGGCGTCCGCCGTGAGGCGGTGCGCTCGCTGCGCTATTTCAATTCCGATGCCACGCTCTCGGGGACCAGCAGCCAGCTCTTCGGCACCCTGACATGGAACCCGCTGGCGGCGCTCAAGCTGGATTTCGGNNCACTACAGCGGGACGAGCTTCTCGCCGCGGCTGGCGATGAACTACCTGCTGACGCCGGAATCGGCCGTTCGCGCGTCGGCCGGCCTGTCGTACCGCGCGCCTTCCTTCTTCGAATCGATGGCCTACGAGACCATCCGGGTCGGCAACGCCGTGCGTTGGGTCGGCGTGCGGCAGACGGTACCGGTCGAGCCCGAGCGCGTCCGCCATTTCGAGCTGGGCTACGTCGCTCACCTCCGTGAGCTGGGGCTCGCCCTCGACGTGCGCGCCTTCCACGAGCGCTTCGACCGCTATCTGGACAGCCGCAGCTGCATCATCGGCGAACCCCGCTGCAATCCGCCCGAGTCCTTCGACCCCTTCCCGCACGATCCGCTGCGGCCGCCGAAGCAGTTCCGCTTCGTGAACTCGGCCGACCTCACGCGCCATGGTGCCGAGTTCAGCGTGGACTGGCGGCGCCCGGGCTGGGGGCGGGTGGTGCTGTCGCAGGCCTTCATCGACATCGACGCCGCGGCGGCGGCCTCGGACCGCGACTTCGACCTGAGCTCGCCCACCACGATCACTTCGCTGCTGTTCACGAAGGAGCTGCCGCAGCGCTGGCAGGCAAGCCTGGGCTACTACCGCCACGGCGAGATGTACTGGCTCAACCAGGGTGACCGCGTACCGGTGACCAACCGCTTCGACGCCCGCCTTGCGCACCGCTTCGGGCCGGCGGGCAGCGACAACGAGTTCGCGATCGTGGCGCAGGCGGTGAACGGGCGGTACCCCGAGTTCTACGCGCGCCAGTTCCGCCATGAGCCGCAGCTGTTCGCGAGCCTGCGGCTGTCCTGGTGAGATCTGGATGCTGCGCGACTGGGTCGGCGGGCTGCGCTGGCGCCTGATCCTGGTCGGGCTCGGTCTCGCCCTGTTGTGCGCGCCCGCGCGCGCGCTCGACATCGCGGTCGCGGTGTCGCAGCGCGACGGGCCCTACCAGGCCTTTGCCGACGCCTTCGTGCGTTCCGCGGCCAGCCTCGGACATCGCGTGTTCGAGGTCGGCAATCCCGCCGAAGGCCTGGACGAGGTGGCGATTGCCCGTGCCGACCTCGTCATCGCCAGCGGCGAGGCGGCGGCCGCGGCCGTGCTGGCGCGCCATGCGCGCCCGACGCTGGTGACGATGATCGCGCGCAGCCGCTTCGAGGCACTGCGCAGCGCACACCCGCAAGCCGCGCTGTCGGCCTGGGTGCTCGACCAGCCGGTCGAGCGCCAGCTGCGCCTGCTGCGCGCGGTGCTCCCCGGGCGCACGCGGGTGGGCCTGCTGCTCGGCAGCAACGCGGACGCGGAGGCGACGCTCAAGGCCACGGCCGCCGGGCTCGGCCTGGAGCTGATCACGCGTCGGGTCGGCGGTGACCGCGAGCTCATCGCCAGCCTCGAGGGCGTGCTGGGGACGAGCGAGGTGCTGCTCACGCTGCCCGATCCGCAGCTCTCCAGTCCCACCGCGGCGCGCTCGATCCTGCTCAGCAGCTACCGCCACCAGAAACCCATCATCGCGTTCTCGCGCGCCTACGTGACCGCGGGTGCGCTGGCGGCGGTGTTCGTCACGCCCGAGCAGGTCGCCGGCGATCTGCTCGACTGGTTGCGGAACCACGACCGGGACAAGCTGCAGCGGCTGCCGCCGCCGCAGGCCCCGGTTTCCTTCGAGATCGCGGTCAACCGCCAGGTCGCACGTGCGCTCGGCATCAGCGTGGCCGATGACGGCGAACTGCTGCGCCTGACTGCGGGGGAGGGTCGGCCATGAACGTGGATCGCCTCAAGCTGCGCAGCCGCCTGCTGCTCACCGCGATGCTGCCGGTGCTGCTGCTGTCGATCGCGCTTACCGGCGTATCGCTGTTCCGCGACGCCCAGGTCGCCGATCGCGAGATCACCGAGCGCGGGCTGGCCATCGTCAGTTTTCTGGCTCCTGCCGCCGAGTACGGCGTCATCTCCGGCAGCGGCGGCAGCACGGAGGGTCTCATCCAGGCCTTGCAGGCCCAGCCCGATGTCGCCGCCGCGGTCCTCTACGACCGCAGCGGCGGCAAGATCGCCAGCCTCGGCGAGCCCGCCCTGCTCGACGGCATGGCGGTGCGCAGCACGCTCGAGGCGCGCCGCCTCGGTCGCGATGGCGCGCGCGTGGGCTTTGCCGCGCCGGTGATGTCGGCGCCGGTGGCGGTGGACGAGTTCGCCGATGGCGAGCCGGTGCTGGCGCCGCTGCCGGTGGGCTGGGTCTATGTCGAGCTTGACACCAGCCCCTACGACGCACGCTGGCGGATGACCATCCTGACCACGCTCGGCCTGGCCGGCGGCGCGCTGGCGCTCGCCCTGCTGCTCGCGGGGCGGCTGGCGAGCGCGGTGGGCGCGCCGGTCGCGCGCCTGGCGGCGGCGGTCCAGCGCATGGCGGCAGGCGATCTCGAGGTGCAGGTCGCCGGCCGCGCCGGCAGCGAGGAACTGCTCGCCCTTCAGCAGGGCTTCAACTCGATGGCGCGCGCGATCGCCAACGCCCACAAGACCCTGCAGGCCCGCATCGAGCAGGCCACCGCGCGCCTCGCCCACCAGGCCCTGCACGACCCGCTCACCGCACTGCCCAACCGCCGCGCCTTCGAGATCGCCCTCGAGGAGCTGCTTGCCGCCTCGCGCCGGGCGGGCGATCGCGGTGCGCTGTGCTTCATCGACCTCGATCGCTTCAAGCCGGTCAACGACACCGGCGGCCACGCGGCGGGCGACGCCCTGCTGCGCGCGGTGGCGGACCTGATCCGCCAGCGCCTGCGCACCGAGGACACGGTGTGCCGGATCGGCGGCGACGAGTTCGCGCTCATCCTGCGCGGCTGCACCCGCGAGGACGCCGCGGCGGATCGCGGAGGGCGTGTGCGAGGCGGTGGCCGACCTGCGCTTCGTGTGGGAAGGGCGCGAGTTCCGCATCGGCGCGAGCATCGGCTTCGCCACCATCGACACCGGGGTGGCGAGCGTCGCCGAGGTGCTGCACAAGGCCGACCACGCCTGCTACGTCGTCAAGCGCGCCGGCCGCGGGCGGGTGTCGGAGTTCGACGCGGACGCTGCCAATAGCGCCGCGCCGCCGCCGGGGTAGGCCGGGTTCGCTTTCGGGGGAGGGATGCGCCCCGGCGCGCCGCTCATTCCTCGCTGTCGGGCGGCATGTTCGCCCAGATCGCCTTCATCCTCGCGTCGAACAGCGCAGGGTCGGCCAGCAGCGAGGGCGTCTCGATGAGGCGGGCGCCGCGTGGTGCGGCCCGCGCGGGCAGGGCCTTGCGCACCACGTCATCGATCACCGCGAATACGAAGCTGCGTACCTCGCGCGTGAAGATGTCGTTGTGACCGTCCATGACGGATTCGTCGGTCTTGAGGAAGTAGAGCGGGTAGTGCGCGGGCAGGCCGCGGATCGCCGGCTGGCCGCGCAGGGTGGTCCAGCCCTTCGGCTCGCAGCCCGCGGGGTTCGCCGCGCACGGGGTGAGCTCGAAGCGGATGTCCTCGCCCGCGGCGCGGGCGGCGAGGCGGTGGGTGAGGAAGGGCGCGAAGTTGCCCGCGGTGGTGGCGTCTAGGTGGCGCTCGCGCAGCGGGATGCTGCCCTCCGGGTTTTGGCGGTCATAGTAGTAGCTGCGCGTGAGGTCGCGCTGGCGCCAGGTGAGCAGGCCGATGGTCTGCCCGAGCGGGAAGGCGCGGTGGGTCGCGTCGTCGGCGTCGGTGCTGAGCGAGATGAAGATCGGCAGCTGGTTCGGCACATGGCTGCGGGCGCGCGCCGCTTCGACCAGCGGCAGCACCTGGTTGGCCTCGATCGCCGGGTTGAGCACCAGCACGCCGTTCCCGAAGATGCGCGCGCTGCCGTCGGTGGCGCTGGCGTTGCTGATCCGCTCGGTGAGTACGTCGGCCAGCGCGCGGACGACGATCGCGCCGCCGAAGCTGTGGCCGACGACGACGAGGACGTTCCTCGGGTCGGCGGCGGTGGCGCCCTCGAGGTCGAGCAGCAGGCGGGTGACGCCGCCGCTGCCGAGCTCTTCGGCGACCGCCTTGCGGTCCCAGAACGTCAGCTGCTCGAGCAGCGGAACGTCGATGCTCGCGCCGCGCCAGCCGACGTAGACGCCGATCAGCCGCCGCTTGCCCATCGCCTCCGAGTAGCGCTCGTCGAGCAGCCGCGCCATGGTGTCGAGCACCGCCTTGAAGCTGCGGACGTTGCCGTCCTCCTCGCTGGCGTTGTGCTTCCAGCCATGGACGAAGGCGACCACCACCGCGCCTTCGCCATCCGCCTTGCGCCGGATCCGCTGCACCACGTCGTCCACCCGCGAGTCGTCGAAGGCGTTGCCGCGCTCACTGAACTCGACGAAGGCGACGTCGTGGGTGGCGAACTCCTGATAGTAGCTGCGCAGGCATTCGGTGCTGGCGGGCGCGGCGAGGCAGACGCCCGCGCCCGGGGGTTCGGGGTGATAAGGGTCGTTGTGGGCGCAGCCTGCCAGCGTGGCGGCGAGCAGGGCGAGGCCGGAGCGGCCGCGCAGGAAGCCATATCGTGTGCCGCCCATGCTCGCCTCCGCCATGCCATCCGGTAATTCACGCTAGCTCAGGCGGGGCGGGCTTTCAAGGCGGGGCGGGCCGCGGGCCGGGGCAGGGCGATCGCCGGCCGGGCTCGCCGCAGGGAATGATTGCCGGGTCAATGAGGAAGCCCTGGAAACAGGCAGCAGCCTGCCTGACCCTGCTCAGCGACAACGCCCGAACCCGTTGGCGTCGGCGTAACCAGTGGGCGCATCGGCGGGGCAGCAGAGTAGGCCCGGCTCGCCGTTGGCGTTGAGCGCGGTCACACCGGTGCACACGGGCGAGCGGGCCGGACAGCAGGCCATGCCGGACTGGGGCGGGCACGGTACCCAGAAATTGCTGGGACATTGGGGCGACCCGTTCACACAAGCCAGGTCGACGGTCTGGACGGAGCCGTTGCTGAAAGTGAAGGTGAAATTCGTCACGGCGCGTCCGCAGAGGCCGCAGTGGCTTGCATTGGTTTGCAGATCGACGCACTGACCGCCGCAGTTTGTCAGTCCGGTTGCGCAGCAGATCCCGTTGCTGCACTGCTGGCCGACGGGGCAGCAGGTCGTGCCACATGGCGGGCGATTCACCGGACAGTGGCATCCGGTCGCGTCGCAGACCTTGGGCGGGGCACAAGCATTGTTGCAGGCGCCACAGTGCTGCGGATCGGTTCTCGTATCCACGCACAATCCGTTGCAGCAGCGCTGCCCCACTGCGCAGCACGTGGCCCCGCAGGGATCGCGATTGGTCGGGCAAACGCAGCTTCGGTCTTGGCAGATCTTCGGCGCGGGACAGGCATCGCTGCAGGCGTTGCAGTCTGAATTCGTGCCCAGGCGCGTGCACTCCCAGTTCTGCACGCTGATGCTGCGATTGCCGACCGTGAGGTTCCGGCTGCCTTTGCGACAGCATTCTTCGGCCGGCTCGCAACTCTGACCGCAGTCGCCACACCGGGCGACGGTGTTTACGGGCGTGCACACATTCTGGCAGCAGCGCTCATTGGCCGCGCACTCATCGAAGCATGCGCCGCAATGGAGCTGCGAGCCGAGGTCCCGGCAGGTGCCGTCGCTGCAACACGTCAAGCCGACCGCGCAGCAGTTCCGTCCCACGCCCTCCTCATCACGGCAGCAGCGCTCATCGGGCACGCAGCATTCGCCCGGTCCGCAACGAGATGTCCCCGCATTGCATTCACAGCGGCCGAACTCGCAGTGCTCGCGCGATCTGCAGCGCCTGCCGCACACGCCGCAGTTGTCTTGATCAATATCGAGGTTCGCACAGCCTGCAGGGCAGCAGGTTTCAGTCAACGAGCAGGTGTCATTGCATGAGAGGCAGTGCTCGCGGGTTCCCAGTTCGACACAGTTGAAGGCCGAGTCAAATGTCGGCGCCAAGCAACAGCGCTGCCCTTCGCTACAGCGGCTGCAGTCACTGCCGCAGTTTTCCTCGGTGGTGGCGACGACACAAGCGCCGCGACAACACACTTCATCCAGGCGAGTGCACGCTTGATTGCAGCCGCCGCAATTACGGCGGTCGAATTGCGTGTTGGTGCAATACTTGCACCCCGTCGGGGTTCGGCATCGCTCCTGGCCGCCGGGGCAGCCGCCGGTGATGGACGGCGGAAGCGGGGGCATCGGGATGTCGCATCGATGCCTTGGCACGCACCGGCCGCGGCAGCATACATCCCCTTCATCGCAGGGCCGACAACAAGCTCCGCAGTTGAATGGATCCGTGTTCAGGTCCGCGCAGTACCAGTTGCCGCCGGGGACGACGCATTGAACCGTTCCCGGGCGACAGCCTGCGCTGCGGCCCAGATTGCGCGCTTGCAAGCCTGCCGCGGCCGACCCACTCGCGCGACTGCCATAGTGCGCGCTGGATCGATAGACACCGAAATCCGCATTCCAGCCGGGAGTGGCCATGCCTCCGCTCCTCCCACTGTGTACTCACCGGTCGATGTAGGGCGTGAGCTTCGTAACGAGAAATGGAAACTCCTCCGTCACATCGACCCGCACGAAGTACTTCTCCATGAAGTCGGTCTTGCGGTTCGTGTAGGAAAAGATCACCTCGACGATCTTGCGCGGCCCACTCAAGGGCGAGGCGCGCACGTCCACCGCGCTCAACGACAGATCCTGCGCAAAGGCCTCCGCTGTCCTGGCGTAAATTGCCGGGTAGCGCACCACCAGGTAGTTCATGGCGCGATGCTCATCCCCCGCGCCGGTGTTGCCTGCCATCTGCAGGATGCGGTCAAACACCTCTGCCGCAGCCGCGCGGAAACTCTTCTCGGGCAGGTCCTTTGTCTGCGGGATGGACTCGATGAGCGAGCTGCGGTCGAAGGAATAGATTTGATCGAACAGCACCACCGGCACCATCAACCCGTTGCACATCTCCGGCGGCGCGATGCCGTTGCGCAAGCCGATCACCACGTCCTGATCCTCGGGGCCGGGTGTCGGGCGTAACGCATCGATGAACAGCTCCAGATCAGCAGAATCGCGCGGCAGCAGAATATACGTATCGAGGCCTTGAATGGTCAGCACCCAGCACATTTGCCGCACCAGATAGCGATTCTGGCGCTGCGTCAGCACCGCGTGCAGGGCCTCGCGATCCGTCATCCTGGCGGTTTCTGCACGGCCCACCGCCTGGCTGAATTCCCGCTCCACCGAGGGCGATGGAAAGCGCGGCTCGACTTTGCCCAGCGCGTAAATGTAGGGCGACGTGCCACTGCCCGCTCCCCGGAGCGCCGCGCTCCCGCAAGCAGGGCAAGATGGAGCGGGGTCAGCCGCAACGGTCATCGGCCCGGCCCCGACTACGGTGGCCTCGCTTGACGATCCGGTTGCGGAATCTTCGTGCATCGTCATGGTGGGTACCCTCCTTCCACAACGTATGGAACCCCCGTTACGACTTTCTCGACGGCGGCGCGAACACCATCCAGCGATTCAGTGCGGCAGCGCGCCGGCGGCAGCCGCCGCAGGGCTCGATGCCGATCCTGTAGGTCACGCGTTTGAGGACATCGCCGAGCCCGATTTCCTCATCGACGATGAAACCCGGCAAGCGCGCGCGATAAGGCTGGGACGCCATCCTGCGTGTCGACCGATCTTCAGTTTGATCACCCATGGCGAACTGCTCCCTCCGGACGAACGGACTCGTAATGCGCCAGGCGCGACAGTGAAACACATCCCTGGCACTTCGGGGCCGAGGCGACGCTGGCGGCCTCAAGGAGAAATTCATCTTAGACCTGGGCCGGGCTTTTTTTGGTGCAGTTTGTCGAATCGCGCCACTGGCGACAGCGTTGGCGGAAGTCGACCAGACCAGCGTCTCGATCAGCGCGCGGGTTTCCGCTTCGGCGGCGCGCGCGATACGCGCGCCCTCGGCGGCGGTCACGGCGCCGCCGTGCGCAACCAGATGCAGGCCGCCGTCGAAGCATTCGATCACCGGCGCGTCCTCGTCGCGGCCGTCGACCGGGGTGCCGTGCTCGGCGGCGTCGATCAGCGGCTGCAG
>JRYH01007647.1_pt1 | contig 11082 bp, 9 predicted proteins | sample 235351 | NCBI WGS metagenome assembly JRYH01 (sample SAMN03074221, study PRJNA261480) | activated sludge metagenome | biome: Wastewater Treatment Plant; feature: Wastewater; material: Activated sludge; isolation source: activated biomass of a wastewater treatment plant treating wastewater... ... | reverse complement strand
GCGACGTCCACCTTGACCCGGCCGTTGTCGCGATCGATGGCGACGCTGAGATCGCCCACGTCGCCGATGCCGCGCCCTTCCGGCAGGTTCGCTTCGAAGAACGCCCTGGCGACCTGCTGGATCTCGCCATCCGTGCGTGTCCCCTCGCCGAGCGCGCGGCCCGCGGCGAGCGCGGCGGCATCGGCCGCAGCCGACACGTTGAAGCGCGCATGCAGCATGCGGCCGTAATCGACGGCGACGCCCGCCGAGACCAGCAGCACCGTCAGGACAAGCGCGAAGATGATCGTGACGCTGCCGCGCTCGTCCGCGGCGAACGGGCGCGATGGGGCGAAAGGCTTGGGCATGGTCGTGTCTCTCTTTGATCCTGCGGGCGCAGGGCCGCGCTCCGGTGGCCTCGTCCGTTGCAATCGGAGTGCCGCACGGAAGGCGCAGGGGACGCAGAGGCGCCGGCGCCTGAGAGACGCGTAAAGAAAGTGTTGAGGGCGGAGAAAAACGTAGAAAATACAAATAGATAGAGAAGAACCCGGGTGACGGCCAAAGCCTGGCTCGCGGTCCTCTGGCCCACACCGCATAGCCGGGCCGGCGGCAAAAACGCCACCAAGCCCTATTTTTGGGTCCTATTTAGGAACACCGGACGTCAGAAGTCGCTGACGATCCCGCCCTTCTCCCAGTCGCCGTAGCGGGTCGGCTCGGGTCCGTCCCGTCCGCCCACCTCCCGGTGCTGTGCCTCCACCGCGCGTGCCCGGTCGGCGGCAGCCCGGCGCTCCGCGGCCTCTTCGAGGGCGCGCTGCGCTGCGGGGGAAAGGGGGCGCCGAGGTGTCTCGGCGGCGGGCGTGTCGGCCGGGTCGGTCACGGGCGCGAAACTCTCTCCTCTGGGGATCCTGGCTCCTTAAGGATCCTGGTCGTCGTGGGTGGTTCTTCCTATATAGCATCCTCGGGGCGGCGGGACATATTGCGTTGTGCCCCCCGCGGGTGCCCCGTGTGAGGAGAGGTNNCTGACCGCGATCTTCGTCGCCATGGGTGCGGCGGTGGGCGGCCAGCAGGGCATGGTCATCGCCTTCGTCGTGGCGCTGGGCATGAACCTGTTCAGCCTCTGGAACTCCGACAAGATGGTGCTGCGCATGTTCGGCGCGCAGGAGGTCGATGAGCGCAGCGCACCCGAATATTACGGCCTCGTGCGCGACCTCGCCCGCCGCGCCGATCTGCCGATGCCGCGCGTCTTCGTGATGCAGAACCCGCAGCCGAATGCGTTCGCGACCGGCCGCAGCCCCTCCCGCGCCGCCGTTGCCGCCACCACGGGGCTGATGGAGCGGCTCTCGCGCGAGGAGCTGGCCGGTGTGATCGCGCACGAGCTAGCCCACATCAAGAACCGCGACACGCTCACCATGACGGTAGCCGCCACCATTGGCGGCGCCATCTCGATGCTTGCGCAGTACCTGCAGTTCGGCGCGCTGTTCGGCGGCCATCGCGACGACCGCGGCGGCGGCATCGGTATGATCGGCGCGCTCCTCGCCATGCTCGTGGCGCCGTTCGCCGCGATGCTCGTGCAGATGGCGATCTCCCGCTCGCGCGAATACCAGGCCGACCGCATGGGCGCGCTGATCTGCGGCAACCCGCGCTGGCTCTCCTCGGCGCTGGTGAAGATCCACAACGCCGCAAAGCGCATCCCCAACGAGGAGGCGGAGGAGATCCCGGCCGCCGCCCACATGTTCATCATCAACCCGCTGACGGGGCAGGGCATGGACAGCCTGTTCTCGACGCATCCCAACACCGAGAACCGCATCGCCGCGCTCGAGGCGCTGGCCCAGGAGATGCAGCGCAACGGGATCCATCTCGGCGACGCGGGCCTTCCCGGGGACGGCGCCTCTCCTCGCAACGACGGCCCCTGGTCCTCTGGCAGTGTGTCCTCTGGCAGCGTGCCGCCCTCAGGCCCGCGCGGACCATGGGGATGAGAGCGAGGCTGCGGCGCGGCCTCTCTTGACGCCGCATCCTCCGGGCGCGATGGGAGGAGGGCCATCCGGGCCCTTTACGGAGCGCGCGCTTCTTTTGCTCGTCTCGCCCGACCTCCCTCCAACCGATTGAAAAGACGCCGATGCCCCCTCCGCGCCACCAGAGATCAGAGCGCGCCCCGCCGGCCGGTCTCCTCGCCCGCGAGGTGGCGGTGAGCTGTCTGGCGGACGTGCTCGATCGCGGCCGCCCGCTGGATGACGCATTCGATGCGGCGACCGCCGGTGCTCCGGATCTGCCGGTACGGGATCGCGCCTTCGCCCGCCTGCTCGTGCTGACGGCGCTGCGCCGAAGGGGCGAGTTCGAGGCCGTGCTCGGAAGCTTCCTCGAGCGGCCGCTGCCGAAGGAGGCCGCGCGGACTCGCCATATCCTGCTCGCGGCCGTCGCGCAGCTTCTCGGCCTCGACACGCCACCTCATGCCGCGATCAGCCTCGCCGTCGATCAATGCCGCGCCGACCGCAAGGGCGGACATCGCTTCGCGGGTCTCGCCAACGCCGTGCTCCGCCGCGTCTCGTCCACCGGTCGCGAGAGGCTGGCCGGCCTCGATTCCGTTACGGCCAATGTGCCCGCCCATCTCCTGGACGGGTGGCGCGCAGCCTATGGATCCGATCGCGCGCGGGCCATCGCGGAAGCCTCGCTCAGGGAGGCGGCACTCGATCTCTCCGTCAAGGCCGACGCTGCGGCCTGGGCGGGCCGCCTCGGCGGTCTCGCTCTGCCGACGGGATCGGTGCGCATCGCGCATGCCGGACGCGTCGAGGAGCTGCCCGGCTATGACGAGGGTGCCTGGTGGGTGCAGGACGCCGCCGCCGCACTCCCCGCCCGTCTCCTCGGAAACGTGCGCGGCCTGGCGGTCGCGGACCTCTGCGCCGCCCCGGGCGGCAAGACGGCCGGGCTCGCGGCGGCGGGCGCCCGCGTCACGGCGGTCGATTCGTCGCCGGCGCGCCTTGCCCGCCTCTCCGAGAACCTCGCCCGGCTCGCGCTCGAGGCCGAGGTGGTGGAGGCCGATGCGCGCACCTGGGAGCCGGGCCGCACGTTCGACGGCGTGCTCCTCGATGCGCCGTGCAGCGCCACCGGGACGCTGCGCCGCCATCCCGACATCCTGCACTTGAAACGCAAGGAGCATTCCGCCGAGCGCGTCACGCTCCAGCGCCGGCTCCTGGAGCGGGCCGCGCGTCTCGTTCGTCCCGGCGGCCTCCTCGTCTATTGCACATGCTCGCTCGAGCCGGAGGAAGGCGACGGCGTGGTCGCGGCGTTCCTCGCCGCGGCGGGAGGCGAGTTCGCCCGTGTCCCCGTGGCACCCGGCGAGGCGGAGATTCCGGCCGAATGGCTGACCCCGGCCGGCGACCTGCGCACGCTGCCATGCCATCTGCCGAACGCCGATCCGGCCCTCGCCGGGCTCGACGGTTTCTTCGCGGCCCGTCTTCGCAGAGCCGGCTAGCATGAGGATCGTCTCGCGATCTCAACGGCACCGCCCAGCCCCCTGTCCGATTGAGGGCGCCGCCCGGCATGCTACCATGGCCTGTCGCAGGGCGCGGTGAGGGGCATGGCGAAGCTCAAGCTCTCGGAGCGGATCAGGATCACTCAGCTCGCCGTGGACCGTCTGCGGCGCGGCGCCGTCACGTCCGTGCTCAGCACGCCGCCGTTCCGCTGGCAGTTCGGCTCCTCCGCTTCCGAGCAGCTTCTCATCGTGCCGCAGGATCTGCGCACGGCCGATCCCAGCTTCATGAGCGAGGTCGAGATCGGCCAGTTCGGCCTTGCCGGTGCGGTGGCGCTGGCCGACGAGATCTCCCCATTCGACATCAAGCCGCCGAGCGACGCCTGGGCGCGCGAGCTGCATGGGTTCGGATGGCTGCGCCACCTCACGGCCTCCGCCCGTCCAGAGGGGCGCGAGATCGCCCGCCTGCTCGCCACCGAGTGGGCGCTGCGCCATCGTGGCGGCTCGGGCATCGCCTGGGAGCCCGCCGTAACGGGACGCCGGCTCATCTCCTGGATCTCGCACTCGGGGCTCCTGCTCGAGGACTGCGATGCGGAGACCTACGAGATCCTGACCGAAAGTATCGGCATCCAGCTCGTGCGTCTGGCCGCGACCTGGCGCAACAGCCCGAGCGGCTATCCGCGCCTTCTCTCCCTTCTGACGCTCCTCCTCGCCCAGCTCTGCATCTCCGGCCACGAGCGGCAGATTCCGGAGACGGAGAAGCTGTTCGTGCAGGAGCTGCGCCGCCAGATCCTTCCCGACGGCGGCCACGTGAGCCGCAACCCCGACGTGCTGGTCGAGCTCATTCTCGATCTTCTGCCGTTGGGCCAGTGCTTCGCCGCCCGCAGCCGCACGGTGCCGCGCGAGTTCGCGGCCGCCATGCATGCGATGCTGGGCATGCTGAAGTACATGCGCATGGGCGACGGCATGCTGGCGCGCTTCAACGGCATGGGCGTGGCCTCTCCCGCGGGCCTCGCCACCGTCCTCGTCTACGACAACGATCCCGGCACCATCCCGCCGGACGCATCCGCCTCGAACTATCTGCGCCTCGAGCGTGCCGGCTCGATCCTCGTCATGGATGTCGGCTCGCCGCCGCCGCTTGAGGCGGCCGCCGACGCGCATGCCGGATGCTTGTCCTTCGAGTTCAGCGCAAAGACCGAGCTGATCCTCGTCAACGGCGGCGCGCCCAGCCCCGGCAATGCCGAATGGCGGCCCGCCTCGCGCGCCACCGCGAGCCACAACACGCTCTGCCTCGGCGAGAAGTCCTCGTCGAAGCTCGTCCGCCACAAGACGCTCGAGGATCTCGTCGGCGGCGCCCCGATCCGCTTCCCTGACGACGTCCGGTCGAGCGTGCACGATCTCGGCGAGGCCATCGAGGTCAAGAGCAGCCACGACGGCTACATGAAGCGCTTCGGCCTGATCCATCACCGCACGCTGGCGCTGGGCCAGTCCGGGCGCCGCCTGCTCGGCATCGATCGGCTGGCCGGCAAGCAGGACGCCTTACGCCTGCGCCAGGACATCCCCTTCGCCATCCATTTCCACCTGCACCCCACCGTGCGCTGCCGGCGCGGGGATAACCCCAATGTGGCCGTGATAACGCTTGCCAGCGGAGCGACGTGGTGGTTCAGCCTCGAAGGCGCCCGCCTCGCCATCGAGGAGAGCACCTACTTCGCCGACTCGGCCGGCCCCCGACGCGCCATGCAGCTCGTGGCCCGCGGCGCCACCGTCGGCGAGGCGGAGATGCGCTGGGTGCTCGAGGCACAGGATTGAACGGCGCCGCGTTCGACGGCGCAGTATTGAACGAAGGCTCCAGCAAGGACACGTGGCCACGATGAAAGAGTCCAACCCCCGCATTCGCCGCGCGCTGATCTCGCTGTCCGACAAGACGGGCCTCGATGACCTCGCTCATGCTCTGAGGGAGCGGAACGTGGCGCTCATCTCCACGGGCGGCACGGCGGCCAAGCTCAAGGGCGCGGGGTTCGCCGTCGCCGATGTGAGCGAGGTGACGGGCTTTCCCGAAGCCTTCGACGGACGCGTCAAGACGCTGCATCCCAAGATCCATGGCGGCCTTCTCGCCGTGCGCGGCAATCCGGAGCATGTCGCCGCTGCGGAGGCGCATAAGATCGCTCCCATCGATCTTCTGGTCGTGAACCTCTACCCGTTCGAGGAGACGCTCGCGCGCGGCGCCTCGTTCGACGATTGCGTCGAGAACATCGACATCGGCGGCCCCGCCATGATCCGCGCGGCAGCGAAGAACCATGCCTCCGTCACGGTGATCGTCGATAGCGCCGACTATCCGGCTCTTCTCGCGGAGATGTCGGCCAACCAGGGCCGCACCACGCCAGAGTTCCGCAAGCGCATGGCGGCCAAGGCCTACGCGCGCACGGCGGCTTACGATGGCGCCATCAGCAACTGGCTCGGCGCCGTCGTCGCTGCCGGCGGTGGAGAAGGCCCGCTGCCGTTTCCCCCGACGTACACGGTGCAGGTCAACAAGGCGATCGACATGCGCTACGGCGAAAACCCGCATCAGAAGGGCGCGTTCTACGTCGCATCGTCAGCGGCGGACGGAAGCATCGGGCGCGCCCGCCAGCTTCTCGGCAAGGAGCTGTCCTACAACAACGTCGCCGACAGCGATGCCGCCCTCGAATGCGTGAAGGCATTCTCCGATAAGCCCGCCTGCGTGATCGTCAAGCATGCGAACCCGTGCGGCGTGGCCGAGGCGGACAGCCTCGCCGCCGCCTACGACCGCGCCTATCGCACCGATCCGGAATCGGCGTTCGGCGGCATCATCGCCGTCAACCGCGAGCTGGATGCGGCGACGGCCGCCATGATCGTCGAGCGCCAGTTCGTCGAGGTGATCCTGGCCCCGTCGGTCACCGAGGAGGCGACGGCGGCCGTAGCCGCCAAGAAGAACGTGCGCCTGCTCGTTACCGGCGCTTGGCCGGCGACCGCGCCCGCCCGCATCGACATCAAATCCGTCACCGGCGGACTGCTGGCCCAGGACGCGGATCTCGCCCTCTACGACCGCCTCGACGTCGTCACGAAGCGCGCGCCGACGGAGGCCGAGATGGCCGATCTCCTGTTCGCCTGGAAGGTCGCGAAATTCGTGAAGTCGAATGCCATCGTCTACGCCAAGGGCGGCGCCACCGTCGGCATCGGCGCGGGTCAGATGAGCCGCGTCAACTCCTCGCGCATCGCCGCCATCAAGGCCGAGATGGCCGGGCTCAGCGTGGCGGGCGCGGCTGTGGCCTCGGACGCCTTCTTCCCGTTCCCGGACGGCCTTCTGGCTGCGGCCGAAGCGGGCGCGACGGCCGTCATCCAGCCCGGCGGCTCCATGCGCGACGCGGACGTGATCAAGGCGGCCGACGATCAGGGCCTTGCCATGGTGCTGACCGGCATGCGCCACTTCCGCCACTGATGGAGACGTCCGGCCACATCGATCTGCGGCCGGCGACGCGGGGCGACTTCGCCCTCATCCGTCGCTGGCTGGCGCGGCCGGACATCCAAACCTGGTGGGGGCCGGTCTCGGCGACGGAGGCCGAGGTCAACATGGCGCTCGCCTCGGAGCATGCGCTCTGCCGCATCATCGAGGTGGACGGCACGCCCGTGGGCTATGCGCACGCCGTCGATGCGACGCTCTGGGGCGAAAGCCTGCCCGACGATCTCGAGCCGGGCACCTGGGACCTCGATCTCTTCATCGCCGCCGAGGATCAGCGCGGCCGCGGCGTCGGCCAGATCGCGCTCGCCAAGCTGCGCGCGGAGGTGTTTGCCACCACGCTTGCCGTCGCGGTCTGCGTCTTCCCCTCGATCCGCAACGAGCGCGCGGTGCGGGCCTACGAGAAGGCCGGCTTCCGCTGGCAGCGCGTCTGGAACGATCCCATCGCCGGGCCGAGCTGGTTCATGGTCTCACGGCGCGGCGAGTGACGCGCGGCGAATGGCGCACGGAGAGGGATGCGGTCAGCCCCGTCCGCGCGGCGTGCGCACGGGGATCATCAGATAGAGCCCCGCGATCAGGAAGAGCGCGATCGAGGCCATGCCGATCCGCTGGTCGTTGGTGGCCTGCGTGACGGCCGCGACGAGCAGCGGCGCGAGGAAGGCCGTCACCTTGCCGGAGAAGGCGAACAGGCCGAAGTATTGCGTCATCTTCTCGGGTGGCGCGAGGCGGGCGAGGAGTGCACGGCTCGCGGCCTGCACCGGCGCCGCCACGAGCCCGACGAGGATGGCGAAGAGAAGGAACACGCGCTCGCCGTCCGAGGAGAAGGGCTGCGAGGCGAACGCCTTGGCCGGTACCTCGATCACGTAGAGCACGTGCGTAGGATCGACCGAGAGGATGCCGAGCGCGCCGACGAGCAGCAGCACGAGCGATGTCATGATGACCGTTTTCGATCCCACGCGGTCGTCGAGCACGCCGCCGATGATCGCGCCGAAGATGCCGGTAAACGTCAGCACGAGTCCGAACAGGCCGAGCTCGAGCGCGCCCCAGGCGAAGACGGCCGCGCCATAGATGCCGCCGAAGGCGAAGATGGCCGCCAGCCCGTCCGAATAAAGCATGCGCGCGGCGAGGAAGCAGAGCATGTCGCGGTCGGAAGGGAGCGCCTTGATGGTGGCCCACAACTCGGCGAGCGCCGGACGTCGGGACGCCGCGGAAAGCCCGCGCGGCCGATCGGGGACGAACAGGAAGAAAGGGATCATGAAGAGCGCGTACCAGAGGGCCGCGAACGGGCCGACGAGCCGGTCGCCCTCGCGCTGGACGGTATCGAGCGCGACCAGCGGCTCGCGCCCGAAGAGCGTCAGCCCCGACGACGGCTCGGCGACGATCAGTCCGGCCATAATCGCGAGGCTCACGAGCCCGCCCGCATAGCCCACGGCCCAGGCCATGCCGGAGAGGCGGCCGAGCTGGTCGTGCGGCACGAGCGTCGGCATGATCGCGTTGGTAAACACGGTGGTGAACTCGGCCATGGCGGTCGCGGCGACGAAGGCGGCGAGGACGAGGAGGATCGTGGCGCTGTCGGCCCCCGGCCGCGCCAGCCAGAGCAGCGCCAGCCCGGCGACGAACACGACGGAGAAGAGGGCGATCCAGGGCTTGCGCCGCCCGCCGCTGTCGGCGAGCGCGCCCAGAAACGGGCTCCCAAGCGCAATGAGGATGCCCGCGGTTGCCGCCGCATAGCCCCACAGCACCTGCCCGTGCGCCGGCGAGGAGGCCACCGCGTTGGCGAAATAGGGCGCGAACAGGAACGTCAGGACCAGGGTGTAGTAAGGCTGGGCCGCCCAGTCGAACAGCGCCCACGAGACGAGCGCGCGGCGCGGCGCGGGCTCCCGCACCTCGAACGTTGCTGCCGTCGTGTCCTGCATGTGTGCCCCCACCCGCTTGCGAGGTCCCTGTCATAGCCGACTTACCCCGGTCTGGGGCGGACAAAGCAGGCGGCAGCGCGAGAGCATTGCATCCGGGATGTGAGCTCTGCCATTCAACATACGGTAAAAGTTGTGTTTACAGAGAAGATAGAAAGCCATTAAATCGCCGGATGGCCCTGCACGCCGGCGTCCACAAGCCGCGGCGAGGCCCATGAGCGGATCGAGTTTTCTCTGCGTGTTCGAGGATTGCGTGCCGTGCGTCTCCGCCTCCTGGTGCTTGCCGCCATCGCCTGCTATGCGGCGTTCATCCACCTGAAAGAGAGGCCGGCCGACGGCCCGACCTCCGTGGTGCTCGGCGCCGCGCTCAGCCTTTCCGATGCCATCTCGGGCACCTACAACCGTCCCGAGGAAAGCGGACGGCGCAAGGCGAAAGTCCAGCTCGCCTCTCGCAAGGTGAAGCGCAAGACCACCGCGACGCGCAAAGCCTACGCCAGCCGCAAGCCGAAGACGCGCAACCTCATGGCCGGCTATCGCACGCTCTGCGTCCGCCTCTGCGACGGCTATTACTTCCCGATCAGCGCCGCCGCCGAGCCCGGCGAGTTCGCACGCGACGAGGAGACGTGCCGCGCGAGCTGCTCCTCGCCCGCCATGCTGTTCGTCTACAAGAACGGCGAGGACAGCACGCCCGAGACCATGACGAGCCTCGACGGCAAGCCCTACACATCGCTCGCCACCGCCTTCAAGCACCGCGTCTCTTATGATGCCACCTGCGCGTGCAACGCGAGCCCGTGGACCGAGACCGCGGCCGAGCGTCATCGGCTCTATGCGGCCGAGGAGAGTGTCCTGAAGGGCGACAAGACCGCCGAGCCCGCGCGGCGCGAGCTGGCTGCCGCCGTGCAGGAGCGCCGGCGCAAGGTGCGCGAGAAGACGGGCGCCGATCTGGTTGCGAGCCGCGTCGCCGAGGTCGTCGCGGGCGGGTCGCATCAGCGCCACGAAGCGCCCGGCGTACGTAAGGCAGCGGTGCGCGCGCCTGTCGTCCGCACCAAGGTGCGCGATGCGGAGCGGCATGTGCGCACGGTCCGCCATGCTGAGCGCAAGGCGCGCGCAACACGCGCCACGCGCGCGGCCGCGACCAATCGCGTGGTGGCGCGCCGGATGCGCGTCGCATCGCGCTGAGAGATGCTTCGAGAGAAGCGCGTGAGCGGACAGCGTCGTCAAAGTCCCCGGTCGTCGGCCCAGCCGAAGGCGTCGTCCGCGCCGCCGCGGAGCGTGAAGCTGTCCTCGATCACATAGGGCCCGCCGCCGACCTTCGGCCGCGACGAGTAGAGAGAGAAACAGTCGACGGGGAACGGCGCACTGCGATAGGCGCCGAGCGATTCGAGCACGCGCGCCACCGCCTCCGGACGCGTGCCCTTGAGGCGCGCGAGCGTCACGTGTGGCCTGAAGCCGTGCTTGCCCGGCTTGAGTCCCGCCACGCGGGCGGCCCGCTCGTTCGCGCGGGCGAGCGCATCGAGCCAGGCGTTGTCCTCGATGCCGGCCCACAGCGTCCGCGGCTGCTGTCCGCCGAACGCGCCGAAACCCGCGAGGCGAAGCGTGAAGGCGGGCTCGTCGATGGAGGACAGCGCGGCGTGCAGCTCGGTCGCCGTGGCATTGTCGATATCGCCGGCGAAGCGCAGCGTGAGGTGCATGTCCGCGGGCTCGATCCAGCGCGCTCCCGCGAGCGGCCGGGCAAAGCCGGCAAGCTCGTCCGCGAGCGCATCGGGAATCGCAATCGCGGTGAAGAGACGCGGCATCGGATGGGCTCCTCAGGATTTCGAGGCGGCGAGGCGCCGCGCCTTGACGCGCGCGATCAGCTCCTCGACCTTGGGCAGGATACGCGCGACGATCACGCCCACGCCTTCTCCGGTGGGATGGAGGCCATCCGCCAGGTTGAGCTTGGCATCGAGCGCGACGCCATCGAGAAAGAACGGGTAGAGCAGCGCGCCGTGCGCGGCGGCGAGATCGCTGTAGATCGCCGAGAACGCATCCTCATAGGTCTTGCCCCAGTTCTTGGGCGCCGCCATGCCGGCGAGCAGCACGTCGATGTTGCGCGCCTTGAGCCTGGCGAGGATTTTGTCGAGGTTGGCACGTGCCTCCTCCGGCGCGAGGCCCCGCAAGGCGTCGTTGGCGCCCAGCTCGACGATCACCGCGTCCGTACCGTCCGGGATCGCCCAGTCGAGCCGCTCGAGCCCCGCCGCCGTCGTATCGCC
>JRYH01005640.1_pt1 | contig 11088 bp, 10 predicted proteins | sample 235351 | NCBI WGS metagenome assembly JRYH01 (sample SAMN03074221, study PRJNA261480) | activated sludge metagenome | biome: Wastewater Treatment Plant; feature: Wastewater; material: Activated sludge; isolation source: activated biomass of a wastewater treatment plant treating wastewater... ... | reverse complement strand
GCGGCAAAGATTGCGTTTCTGTTCAATCTCGGCCTGACCCACGTATACGATGGAAATTTGGCAATGAAGTGCGAGGATCCCGTGCGCCGATTGCAGTCGGTGGCTCGGCAGACTTTCGTTGGCAGCATCCCTCCCACTCAGTTCGACCCAGGCGCGAGTGATGCCTTGCGTTTTCATCGCGAGGCGATTCGCTCAGGCCAGGTTGGCCGGCACCTGCTGTTCATCGTCAACAGTCTGCCCAAATCTGGATCAATGTGGCTGGCCGGCATGCTTGCGCACGCGATGGGTCTGCAATCAGCGGATCAGATGGTTGTCTCGCACGTTGCGGATATCGAAAGCGACGCCGCCAAGTGGAACGTGCACGGCGCCGTGGTGCTAGTCCGCGACATGCGTGATGTCGTGGTTTCATGGTATCATGACGTACAACGGAACGATCTGCGAAGCGGCTTTGCCGTTCCGCGCTATGCTGATCTCGACTCATTCTATCGCGAATTTTTTCTGGGTACGATGCGATCCTCGGATCGATACTATCGTGGTGACATTCTGAGCTGGGTGGACCGGGCCTGCGCGAGCTATGTTCCCCTCATCCGTTACGAGGATATGCTGGCAGACCCCGCGCGGGCCGTGGGACGCATACTAAATGCCTGGCGGGTTGACCACGGGCCGGAGCAGATCGTCGCGGCCTGTTCGGCCTGGAATGCCGATAGCATGAGGGCAAGCCCGCCGCAGGATGGTGATCGGATCAGTCTGGCCTTCGGCGCAGGGCATTTGCGTCGAGGCGTTAGCGGTGCATGGAAGGATGAATTACCGGCAGCCATTGCTCGCGACATAGAAGTCCGCTTCCGCGATTATCAGGAACGGCTCGGCTATGGTTGAGCGCGGTTATCGGCCGCCGACGCGTAACAGCCGGTAATAGCGATGACGCGTTCCCCCGGCCGCAGGTGTGGACGCTCATGCCAATAGCGCGACCCATATCCGAGAACGATTGTTCCCGTCCGTGTGGGGATAATCATTGTAGCCGATTGGCCGGGCTCGAAGGCGCTTCCGTAGATGCGCAGATTCAACCCGCTGTCCGACGCTTCGGGCATTGAGCTTTCAGCGTTAAGATAGACCAAAATGGTAACTACACAACGATTCGCCGGTTCATCGAGATGTGGGCCGAGGTGGTCGCCGGAGCCGTAAAAGGTGACGCAACTCACCTCCTGGGCAAGCGTAAATGGACGGTCGAACACCGTACTCAGCAGAGTTCGCACTTCGGCGCTCGACAGAAATGTCATCATCTGGCGGCCGCACGAACCTATGCTGGCCCGATAACTCAGAGCCTCCGATTGCTCTGCGTGCTTGGCGTTGGGGAGTGCCCTTTCAGCCTCTTGCCGTAGCTTCTCCAATGCCTCTGGCGCAAATGCCTGTTCCAGATGACCAAAGCCAAGTTTGGATACGTCTCGCCTGAGTCGCTCGACCGCAGACTGTTTCACGTTGAGCCATCGGATGTCCTCCTGAAAAGCAGATTGTGTATTCAGCCCCTTCAATCGACATGCTCCAAATGCTCGGAAATGTCCGCTATCATCGCATCGATCAATGTCTTCACATGTGTCGCGCACTCTATCGTCTCACCGGCGTCGAATCGACCATGTTTAAGCCGCTTGGTGATTTCGAACCCACCTGTGCAAACATCGAAATAATCGCAATTCGTTTCACAATAGCGTGTGCTGACCGCGAAATCGTTGATCATTCTCTCAAGCTTGTCTGACGAAAGCATCTCTGAGAGCGAAAGCTGATTCAGATTACCTAAACCAAACCCGTTGCCATCGCCATAGAGATCGGCAAGCGTATCTACACTGAGGCCAGCGTAGAAAGTGGTAACGTTGCCAAGCGCATCGAGATTGAGCTGGCGTAACGGCGCAGTGCCTTCCGCGACATAGCGGGGGCGATCCTCGCCTTCGGCCGCGAGGATACGACCGAGTGTATGCGAGAAGTTACGAATCTGAAGCTTGTCCTCGCCTTCCTCCCTGCGAGACAGGGTTAACAACCTTCGGAAGAACTCAAAATAGCGATCGCGATCATCAGCGCCGTAGCCGACACCTTCGCCGCCATCCTCTCCGTTGGCGAGCACGTTGAAATGAAAACCGGTGAGTTGTTTCCTTCGCTTGGCAAAAAACTCATAAAAAGCGTCTGGTTGGCTTAGGGTGTCGGCGGTCACGACAGCTATAATATTGTATGGAATTCCGTGGAGTTCCAGCAGATCCATCCCGCGAACCGTTTGAGCATGAGTTCCGCGTCCTCCCCAGTTGGTACGATGACGGTCGTGCAAGTCCGCAGGTCCGTCGCAACTCACGCCGAGGTCGAGATGGTGCCTATGGCGCGCGAAAAATTCGCACCACGCCTTGTCGATGAGAACACCGTTGGTCTGAAAATCGAAGTGCAGACGCGGCGCGCCCGATCCGCCTTCCTGAGCCAAGCGCATAAGCTGGCTGATCGCTTCTTCGTAATATTCTGGAGGCAGGGTTAAGGGTTCGCCAGAATGCCACACGATTGTCAGCTCGGCCGAAAGAAGCCTGCCATCGCGCAACTGACAAAAGAGGCGTTCGATAAGTTCGAACGGCATTACCTGTTTCGATCTTCGGCTGGTCGCGCTCAGATCACAATAATGACAGTTCAGGTTACAAAAGGGCGTGCCTTGAAGAACCAGAAGTTCGACCGGTCGCAAGGAAGATTGCATGACCTTGTTCGACTGCATGGGGAACAGGCGGTCCTTGGCTAAGAGCTCATCCCAAGGACCAAATACGCCCTGAATCAAGCAAGATTGCTCCAGGTGGAGTTCGTTTATGTTCCCATGGAAGTAAGTAGGGGGGCGTTAACGACGCGCCCCCCAAGACATAATTTCAGAAACTTAGCGGCGCATTGCCGGACCCCAGCTACGCTGAACGCTTTCGTCGGTCTTGGTGACCGACTGATACGATGCCAGCCGTCCGGTGCGTGCTGCTGCCTGCACTTCGGCGATGCTGGCAAAAACGCTCTTATTCATTCCGATCCCTTTCATGCTGCGGATAAGCATGATTAAACTATCTTCGGCAAGCTCGCAGTCAAGCCGGATTCGTAACAACCGCGAATTGACATGCGAAAATGTGGCGACTGACATGTCCGCGATGCAGGCATTGGCGGCGCGTGCTCACCTAGGTGTGAGGCCGTTTTGGAATAGGGGTGGCAGATGTTTGTCGATGCGCGTGATATGTCGATTGGACTGGACCGGGAAGCTGACGTGGCAATCATCGGCGCCGGCGCAGCGGGCATCACGCTAGCGCGAGAGCTTAGCAAAAAATTCGATGTCGTGGTCATAGAGGCAGGGGGGGCTGAAGCTGGTGTCGGCGAGTTGCACAACGGTTTCATTACGTGTGCGGGGCTTCCTTATCCCATCGAGGAAACCCGTCGTAGCGGCTTTGGTGGTTCGACGAGCATTTGGTCAGGATATTGCGCCCTGTTCGACGAAGGCGATTTTTGGGACAATCCCGGGCAACCGCTGGGCGGATGGCTGATTACGCGCGACGAACTGATGCCGTATTACCATGCCGCCTGTGCGTTGCTGAACTTGCCGGATTTCGATTTCAATGCGGCGGAACTCGCCACGCGTGGTGGCATGCGCTACGGTTTTTCCGCCGATTTTGCGATGGATGTCTGGCGCTTCGGGCAACCGACAGCCCGGTTTTCCGAAAAATTCTCCGACGCGGTCAGCACGTCGTCCAGAATCAGAACGCTCACATACGCGACGGCAGTCGATCTCCGCCTTGCTCCTGACGGAAGCAACGTCTCTGAGGTCGTTGTGCGAACGGCGCAAGGTCGGAGTGGTCATATTCGCAGTCGCATCGTCGTCATTGCTGCGGGAGGACTGGAGACGGCGCGGCTGTTGCTGAACGCAGACAGCCAGGTTGCGGGAGGCCTGGGGAATGCCGGCGGCATGGTAGGGCGTTGTTTTATGGAACACCCCCACCTGCCGGTTCCGGGCATTCGAGGAACCCAAGACAAGCGTCTCGCACAGTGGACAACGCGATTTCGTGTTTCGCCCGAGCTGGAGTTTGAATTTCTTCTGGGCATTACTCCGCAAGCCCGTCGTAAGGAGGGGCTGTTGAATGCCCGGGCCCATGCGTTTCATACGCCGCAGATGGAACTTGATGAGCCCGCACGGATAGGGTTGTTTCTTGAGCAGGAGCCCAATCCGGCAAGCCGCTTACGGCTTACTGGAAACCGTGACGCGATCGGGCTTCGTCTTGTCGAGCTCGATTGGCAGTTATCGCCACGCGACTGGCGGAGCTACCGCAGAACTGCACAGAGGATCGGTCTGGAACTGATTCAGGCGGGTCTCGCCATCGGGGAACCCGAACAATTGATCGATGCGATCGATGATAGTTCGGTGCTTCATTCCAACCATCACCTGGGAACTACGCGAATGTCTTCTGACACTCGAACCGGCGTGGTGAATGATCAATGTCGCGTGCATGGCACCGACAATCTTTATGTCATGGGTGGAAGCGTTTTCCCTACTGGCAGTTGGGCCAACCCTACGATGACGGTTTTGGCGTTGACCCTTCGGCTTGCCGCACATCTCAGGCAGTTGTTATCTCATCGGACTGCATTCGCAACAGTATAAAAGGGAAATGCTCAGTGAAAAGAATGGGTTTCTCTCATGTCGGCGTTTCCACGCATGACATGGAAGCGACGATCGCTTTCTATGAAGGATTGCTGGGTTATCCTCGTGTTGTCGACGAAAAAACCGGCATTCGAGAAGGCGGGGTGCTACGGCAAGTTTATTTCGATCTCGGTGAAGGCCAGTTCATCGTTTTTATGGAAGCAAAAGGCGTCGCGGGCATCCCTGAAAGCTATGACACAGGGATTAACGGTGCCCTCGGCACACCCGGCGGCATGTATCATTTTGCTTTCAGAGTGGATACGCTCGCGCAACTGGAAGCTATCCGCTGCCGCCTGGCCGAAGCCGGCACCGACGTTTCGGGGGTGATCGACCTTGAAGCGGCCAAGTCGGTATTCTTGTCTGACCCGAACGGCCTGCAGATCGAACTGTGCTGGCATTTCCGGGAGTTCGACGAAGCCGATTTGAGGCGCACTTCCCAAGCCAGTCTCGCGACCGGGGGGTAACGATGCGATCGGACCGCACGGCGCGTGACGCGGCGACCTTTATGCTATCGCGGCTATCGAACGGAGCTGTCGCAGATTTCCGCGATCGGGAAGGACTGTCCAACGAAATATCAGGCAGGTTCCTCCGTGCCTTGATGCTGGGCCTGCCGGTTGAGGCTCAGCCTAAATCATGCCCGTTACCGGCTGGCTTGCGTATACGCGGTGCCATTATCAGGGGAGCGATCGACTTGCGTGATTGCACCGTGGACGGTGCCAGCCTTCCGACTTTGGCGCTGATGGAATGCCGCTTCGAGCCTGAAGACACGGCAAGCTGCGACCTGCTCGAACAGGATCCTATACCGTCGCTGGATCTCTCTGGCGCGCGTATTGCTTCGCTTTCGCTGGATGGCTCTCGCTTCGGACTGGTGAAGGCGACGGGTTGTATCGTTGATGGCGACGTTGATGTCAGCAACGTCGCTGCCCTTCAGCCTGACCCGGGATCGACTCGTGTCGAGGCCTGCTGCTGGATGAACTTTGCAGGGTGCCGGATCGCGGGAAGGATGTTTGCCCGCGATCTGGACCTGCACGTCCCCAATTGGTCGCAAACGCGCGCTTTCGATCGGCGGCAGCCGCGATATGCCCTGTCACTGGCGGCTGCTACGATCGGTGGTACGGTTGACCTGTCCGGCGGCAAAGTATCGATTGACGGAGGTGTTTCGCTATATCTGGCCAAGATTGGCGGCGACTTGTGGCTGGGGGGATGCAAACTAATCAGCAATGGCGGCGGAGCTCTTTATGCGCAGGGTCTTTGCGTTCGGGCAATTTTTGCAGAACGTTTGCCGTCGCTCAGGGCAAAAGGCATGATCTCGTTCAGCGATGCTCGCATCGAGCATGGGATAAGTTTTCCCGGCGCCTCCATTATCGCCGAGACCAACGGCGACGATGGTAAATTGGGGACTGCGATACGCGCCAACGGTCTGACAACGGGTAGCGATGTGTCGCTGTGCAGGATTGATTGCAGGGGATCGATCCGGCTCGACCGGGCAAGAATAGGCGGCAGCTTGAATCTGGAGGCGGCGCGGCTGAATGGCGAGGGGCGCGATGCCCTCCATGCTCCGGGAGCGAACATTGGAGGCAGCCTTCTTCTCGCCTTTGGGAAAGCGCGTAATGATGACCAGGCGCGCGGATTTCAAGCGGACGGCTGCTTGTGGCTCTATGGAGCCTCGATCGGCGAGCATCTCGATCTGCGCGGCGCATCCTTGAGGGGTTCGCGACCCGATACCGACAACGCTGGTGTCGGTAGCCAGTATGTCAATGCCCTTTCCGCGACAGACCTCACTGTCGGCGACTGTATCTTCCTCGGCGATAGCGAAAATGATAAGCTGAAATTCAAAGCCGAAGGTGCGGTGCGCATCCAGCGCGCCCATATCGCCAAGCATGTCGAAATCGCATGCGCATCAATCACGGGCGGCGTTGCGCCGGCGGGAGCATCCACCGATGACCATGCCCCCAAGGACACGGCGCTGGACCTTGGCTGGACGAGGATCGAAGGCTCGTTGAAGCTTGAACGCAATGAGATTTGCGGCTCAGTCAACCTGACCCACACCAATGTGACGATCCTTTCGGACAAGCTTGATGGCTATCCCTCTGCACGAGCAGACAAGGCTTTTTGCATCGAGATCGATGGATTCGAATATCAAACCTTGCAGTCGCCCGCATTGTTGCTTTCGGCTGAGGCCGGTAGCGCCACGNNCGTGCGCTTCTGCGACAGGCGCTGCCCGATGTGGCGCGCGCGGTGCTGATCCAGCAACAAAGGCTGGACCACCCGTTGACGGACGCGACCTGGCGCCGCCCCGGATCGCTGATCGCAAATGCCCTGATGCGCCTGTTCGGCCTTGCCTTCGGTTTTGGTTTCAGTCCGCGAAGAGCCACGATAACCCTGCTTGTCTGCTGGGGCTTGGGAGCGGCATTTTTCTGGTGGGCCAATCATCGCGAGGCGATGGTGATCGATCAGCAGCCAGTGGCCATCGCAATCGGACGACAGAAGCCGGCCACGATCGAAATCGCCGATCAGCAGACTGTGCTGGGCGAGCGCGCGGCAAGCGATATTCCTTGCCGTGGGCACATGAACGCCGCAGTGTATGCACTGGATGTTTTCATTCCCTTGGTCGACCTTCGTGAGGAATCGAAATGTGATATCGGTCAAGCTGCCGGACGTCAGCTTATGCGAGCAGAAGAAACAACATATCGCCTGCTCAAGACGGCTTATGCCTTGCTAGGCTGGCTGATAATATCGCTCTCGATTCTCACTTATTCGGGTTTTATCGAGCGGAGACGTATAACGGGATCTTGAGGTATGGGAGTGGACTCGTCCTGACGGTCAACCGGTCAGGATAGGAATCATGGTTTTTACGTGAGCATCGATGCGATCCAGCACGGTCCGGGGAATGGTTTTACGCTCTGGCAATGTCCACCAGCGGGCGTCGATGCGCCGCCACGGCTTTGAGGACGGCGGGCGAGGGAAGTCTACACGCTCGCGGTGCGCGGCGACGGCCAGAGCCGCGCTACCGTGATCGCGGGCGGGCTGACCTATGATTGCGCCATCAATCTGCAAAGTGACATTCACAACGCACTCGCGCGGTTCGGCGCGGCGGATTGAAGGGAAACGGAGCGCAGCCATGCGCGCGCAGCGCAGACAAGACGCGGAGCGGATGAAGGCGCGGGCACGCCGGGTCATGGCTCTGTGGAGCCGTGGCCTGTCCGCCGATGTGCCGCCGTCACCGCGCGCCGTCGGCAAGCTCGCATCGACGTACGGGCGCGTGCTGGCTGTGCAGCAGCCGCAAGGATGTCCCACCGAAGCGGGAACGCGGTTTCGATTACGGCGGTCGGGTTACTTAATCAGTTCGGCAATATTGCCGCGAAAATCGGCGGGCATGTCCCGCTGCTCGCAAAGGCGCGCCTCGTGCTCCCATCCTTCGCTGTCCTTGAAAGAAAAGGATCGGCGGTCGGTAATCGTCCATTCAGCGGTCGCCGCCGATGCCAGAAATTCAGCGGGTATCGGCGTAGGCGGCACCCCATAACGGATGTCGCCGCCAACCTGAAGGGTGCGGAAAGTCGTCGGCCCTGTTTGTTCGATCTTCGCAAACTTGGTGAACGAACTGCTCCAATACAGCCCGTCGCGGCGCAGCAGCGCGGCGGTGGCATTCGAGGCGGTCGCGCAAGTCGCGTCCGTGCGGACATAGTAACCGCGATCAAGGGGTAACTCGCTGATCGTTTGCGTTACGGGAGCGGATGTGGGGGCGCCCCCGGCCTCCGCTTCGGCCGCGCCACTACCCGACCACAATGCGAAGGCACCGCCTGTCGCGACAACGCCGACGATGGCCAGTAACCGAATAGGCAAAATGCTCATGTGTTCGCCCCCTATAGATGTATGCAATCGCTACAGCCTCTTGAATGGTTAAAGCAGATGTAGACTGAACGCCAGATGATTGGCGGCGTTGAAGCGCAAAAGCTTCCTCTCGCCAACGCTGCCCGCTTCACTCAAAGTTGCCGGTTCCTTATTCTGATCGTGCATCGCACCGGCTGCTTGGTCTTGGCGGCCTGTTGCTCGCAAGCGTCGATGGCTTCGTGATTGTCGCGACGCAGTTCTGCGGCGTCGGCTATGGACTGCCATGCGTGCGGACTGTCGGCGCGCATGATCCGGGTTCCCGCTTCCCATAGGGTCGGCTCGCGCACGGTGCGCGAGGCGAGGCGTTCGGGCCAATGCCAATCGGTCGGCGCGATACGCGCGACGAAACCGGGAAGCGCCGCCCATAAAAGGCACCCGGCGACGAACCCGCCGCCGCACCACCACCGGCGCGCGCGCTCCTGCTGGTCGATAGTGGCGGCGGTGCCGATGATCGCGCGCAAGCTGTTGCGAGTGTCGGCAAGCTCGCGCTTCAACTCGGCAAACGCGGCCTGATCCTCGCGCCGCGCCAGCGCCGCCGCCGCCGTGATGCGCCTCTGGAAGTCCTCCGGCGTCATTTGCAGGGCAGGTGCGCTCTCAAGGGCGATCACCGCCTTCGCCAGCTTGGCAAGCGTGTTGCTGTAGTCGGGTATCTCTATATCGGCTTTCTCGGCCGCGACATGCTCGATAGCGCGGCGGAGCAGCGCCAGTTCGCCCTTAAGCTCGGTGAAGGCCCGTGTCGCCGGGTCCATCGGCGGCGGTGCGTCGGGGAGTGTGCCGGGTAGCTGTATGTCGTCCATGTTGTTCTTCTCCTATCGGCTCATGCCAAGGTCGCGGCCATGATCGAACGGCACGGAGTCCGCCAAATCACTGGCAAGGCTGCGGCCCATATCCACGTCGATGCCCAATTCCTGACGCCGCCCGGACAGCAGCGATTCCACCTGCGCGTCGCGCTCAAGGCTTTTCGCCATCCCGGCCATGTCCTGACCGACGCGCTTCGCGCCCCGGAAATCCCCGTCGCGGCGCAATTCGTCCTGTGCCTGCCGGAGCTGCTGCCAGCCCTCCACAAAGCGGTCGGCGCGGCTGTAGGGATCGGCGCGCAATTCGGCCTCTTGGCTCATCGCCCGCAGCGCGACCTGGCCGCGCCCCTCCGCGGCCTCGTGGACAAGCGCCGGCTGGCGCTGGAAGGCCGCGCCAAGGTCTGCCGATGCGTTGGGCCGGATCGCGTCCAGTGCCTCCCGTGCGCGGTCGAACGCCTCGCGCTGGTGGGGCATGGCGTCGATGCCCTGCGCGCGGGTCTGGTGGATCGCGTCCAAGGCCCGCGCATAACGCTCGACCGCGCCGCGCAAGCCGCCTGCGCGCATCGGCTGCGGGTCGTGATCCCGCTGCTGCTGGCGGGCGGGGTCGCGGTCGGCCTTGGGCATCGTGCCGCTAAGGTCCAGCCCGTCGAAGATGCCGCGCCGGGGTTCGGGTGTGGGCGCTGCCCCGCGATCCTGACCGGCGAGCGAGAGGCGCAAGCCGTCGAAGATCCCGCGCGCCTTCTCGGCCACCGGCCGGACGATTTCCGCGATGCGCTCGCCAAGGCCGATGCCGCGCCGTTCGGCAAACTCCTTGGCCGGATCGGCGCGGGCATAATCGCTCGCCATATCCTTGGCACGCTCGCGCGACAGGACGCCGACAAGGCGGGACTGGTCCTTGAAGTCGTCGCGGCCGTAGTGGAGCGCCATGCCGTCCCGGTGACGGGACATGCCGACATAAGCGCCGTGGCGATCCATACCGGGGGTTGCAAGCATGTGCGCCCGGTCTACGGTCATGCCCTGCGCCTTGTGGATGGTGGCGGCATAGCCGTGATCGACATGGGCATAATCCTTCGTATCGAAGGATACGGAACGCCCGTCATCGGTGTGGACGGCGACATGCTCCGGGCTGACCTTCTCGACCGTGCCTAGCGTGCCGTTCTTCACCTCAAGCCCGCGCTCGTTGCGAAGGAACATGATGCGGTCGCCAGTGGCGAAAGCCCGCGCGCCTCGCTCGGTTTTCACGCGCACATCGTCGCCAAGCTGGCCTGCCGCGTGCATCCGGTCGCGCGCCGCCTCGTTGAGTTCGCGCACCTCGTCATTGGTATGGGTGAGGATGATCCGCGATTGATCCGGGGCGGCGATGCGCTCGCGGTCCCACCGTTCGACAAGATCGGAACGGGCCTGCTCGCGCGTCTCGGCCGCGTGGACCATGCCGTGCTCGGCATAGGCCCGGATCGCTTCGCCGGTCCTGCCGGTGGCAAGGTGCCGGGTGGCGTCGCGCTGCCAGTCGTGAACCTGCCGCCGCACCTCCGTAATCTCGACGCCGCCATGCCGTTCGTGGATCGCACGGAACGCCGCGCCCGCCTCGATCGCCTGCAACTGCTGCGGGTCGCCGACCAGCACGACCTTTGCGCCCGCGTCGGCGGCATGGGAAAGAACGCGCTCCATCTGGCGCGTGCCGACCATGCCGGCCTCGTCTATCACCAGCACGTCGCGCGG
>JRYH01009527.1_pt1 | contig 11091 bp, 12 predicted proteins | sample 235351 | NCBI WGS metagenome assembly JRYH01 (sample SAMN03074221, study PRJNA261480) | activated sludge metagenome | biome: Wastewater Treatment Plant; feature: Wastewater; material: Activated sludge; isolation source: activated biomass of a wastewater treatment plant treating wastewater... ... | reverse complement strand
ATCAACAACTTCTACACCGCCACGGTGTACGAGAAGGGCGCCGAAGTCATCCGCATGCTGCACACCCTGCTGGGCCACGAGGGTTTCCGCAACGGCATGGACCTCTACTTCAGCTACTTCGACGGCCAGGCGGTGACCTGCGACGACTTCGTCGAGGTGATGTCCGAGGCCAACAACGGCTTCGACCTCGACCAGTTCATGCGCTGGTACGAGCAGGCCGGCACGCCGCGGCTGCGTGCGCAGGGCGAATGGGACGCGGCCGATGGAAGCTACACGCTGACCCTGGCCCAGCACACGCCGGCCACCCCCGGCCAGCATGCCAAGCTGCCCCTGGTGATCCCGGTCGCGGTCGGCCTCATCGGCCCCGACGGGCGCGACCAGCCCTTGCAACTCGAGGGCGAGGCCCAGGCCGGCGCCACCACCCGGGTGCTGAAGCTGACCGAGGATGCGCAGACCTTCCGCTTCATCGGTCTCGCCGCCGAGCCGGTGCCCTCGCTGCTGCGCGGGTTCTCGGCCCCGGTGATCCTCGAGCTCGAGGAGGACGACGCGCGCCTGGCCTTCCGCATGGCGCACGACGCCGACCCCTTCAACCGCTGGGACGCCGCGCAGCGCTACGCCGAGCGGGTGGTGCTGGCGCTCGCGGCCGCCCCCGCCGCCGGACTGCCGGCCGATTTCGTCGCGGCCTTCCGCAGCCTGCTGCGCGACGAGACGCTCGCGCCCGCCTTCCGCGCCCAGGCGCTCGCGTTGCCCGCCGAAGCCTACCTGCTCGAGCGCATGACGCCGGCCGATCCGGCGGCCCTGCGCGCGGCGCTGGTGGGCGCGATGCGGGCGCTCGGCGACCGCCTCGCCGCCGACTGGCTGCGCCTGCTCGAGGCGATGCAGGTGACGGGCGCCTACCGCTACCATCCGGCCGATGCCGGCCGCCGCGCGCTCGCCAACCTCGCCCTGCGCTACCTTGCCGCGGCCGGCAATGCCGAGGGCCTGGCGTGCGCGCAGTCCCGCTTCGAGACCGCGACCGACATGACGGTGCGCTTCGGCGCGCTCGCCGCGCTGGCGCAGAGCGCGAGCCCCGCGCGCGAGCCGGCGCTGGCGGCCTTCCATGCGCGCTATCGCCACGACGCGCTCGTGCTCGACAAGTGGTTCGCGCTGCAGGCGGGCGCCTGGCGCTGGGACGCGACGGCCGCGCCGACCCTCGAGCGCGTGCGCGCGCTGCTGGCCGACCCCGCCTTCAGCCTGTCGAATCCGAACAAGGTCTATGCGCTGCTCGGCACCTTCTTCCGCGCCAACCCGGGCGAGTTCCATGCCGCCGACGGCAGCGGTCACGCCTTCTGGGCGGAGCAGGTGATCGCGCTCGATGCGCGCAACCCGCAGGTGGCCTCGCGCATGGCGCGCGCGCTCGAGAACTGGCGGCGCTACACGCCGGCGCTGCAGGCGAGCATCCGGCCGCAACTCGAGCGGGTGCTCGCGGTCGAGCAGCTGTCGGCCGACGTCGCCGAGGTCATCGGCAAGGCGCTGGAGTGAGGAAAATAATGCCGGCTTCGCGCCGGCATGGTCTGGCGGGCGGCGGTGGCCCTCACTCGTGCGCCATGTCGCCCGCGATGTAGCTCGACAGCTGGCGGATGGTCTGCTCCTGGTGCGAAAGGACCGCCTTCACCATGTCGCCGATGGTGACGATGCCGACGATCCTGCCGCGCTCGACCACCGGCAGATGGCGGAAGCGGTTCTCGGTCATCGTGTTCATCACCTCGTCGACCGTGCTCGACGGGCTCACCGTGCAGGGGTTCGGCGTCATCAGCTCGCTCACCCGGACGTCGCGCGACACCAGGCCCTTGAGCACGACCTTGCGCGCATAGTCGCGCTCGGTGAACATGCCCAGCAGACGGTCGTTGGCGTCGGTCACCAGCACCGAGCCGATGTCGTGCTCCGCCATCGCCGCGAGCGCTTCGAGCACCGTCGCATCCGGCCGCACCGCATGGGCCACATGCCCCTTGCGTTCGAGAACCTGCCGCACTGTCGTATCCATCTCTAGCCTTCCTCCACTGGTTTTATCGCTTGTCGTGCCGGCGGCCGCCATCGGACCGGGCGAGCGCGCATAGCTTGGATGCAAGCCCGCGAGCGCGCAAGCCCCGCTCCGGGCGGGCGCTCAGATTTCGAGGTTGTCGATCAGGCGGGTGGTGCCGAGCCTGGCCGCCGCGAGCGCGACCAGCGGTTCGTCCCACTGGGTGGGCGGCTGCAGGTCGACGCGGCGGCGCACCGTGATGTAGTCGGGCACCCAGCCGTGCGCCGCCAGCCGCGCGCTCGCCTCGGTCTCCAGGCGCAGCAGGTCGTGGTCGCCCGGCTTCCGCAGTTCGTCGCGCAGCGCGGTCAGCTCGCGGTAGAGGCGGGGCGCCTCGGCGCGCTCGGCCGCGCTCAGGTAGCCGTTGCGCGAGGACAGCGCGAGGCCGTCCTCGGCGCGCACGGTGTCGCCCGGGATCACCTCGACCGGAAGGGCCAGCTCGCGCACCATGTTGGTCAGCACCATCAGCTGCTGGTAGTCCTTCTTGCCGAACAGCGCGGCGTCCGGCTGCACGATGTTGAGCAGCTTCAGCACCACGGTGGCGACGCCGCGGAAATGGCCGGGCCGGACCTCGCCGTCGAGGGTCGACGCGTGGATCGGCGCCGGCTCGACGAAGTAGCGCTGCGGCTGCGGGTACATCTCGGCCTCGTCCGGCGCGAAGACATGGGCGACTCCGGCGGCGGCGAGCTTCTCGCAGTCGGCGGCGAGGGTGCGCGGGTAGCGATCGAAATCCTCGCTCGGGCCGAACTGGATGCGATTGACGAAGATGCTGGCAACGACGCTGTCGGCATGCTCGGCGGCCTGGCGCATCAGCGCGATGTGGCCGTCGTGCAGGTTGCCCATGGTGGGGACGAGGGCGACGCGGCCGGCGCGCGCGCGCGCGGACCGCATGCCTGCGATGGTGTGGTGGATCTGCATCGGGTATGGACTGGAGGTCGGGCGCGCGCGGCGCCCGGGGTTGGAATCAGTAGCAGTGCTCCGCCGCCGGGAAGCCGCCGTCTCGCACCGCGTCGGCGTAGCGCGCCACCGCCTCCTCGATGCTGCTCGAACCTTCCATGAAGTTGCGCACGAAGCGTGCGGTCTTGCCGGGGAAGATGCCCAGCATGTCGTGCAGCACCAGCACCTGGCCGTCGCAATCGGGGCCGGCGCCGATGCCGATGGTGGCCATCGTCGTCAGGCTCGCGGTGATCTCCGCGGCGAGGCCCGCCGGCACCATCTCCATCACCATCAGGGCGGCGCCGGCCTGCTCGAGGGCGAGCGCATCGGCCTTGAGCCGCGCCGCGCCCTCGTCGGTGCGGCCCTGCACGCGGTAGCCGCCGAGCTGATGCACCGCCTGCGGCGTGAGCCCGATGTGGGCACACACCGGCACCCCGCGCTCGACCAGGAAGCGGATGGTCTCGGCCATGAACTCGCCGCCCTCGAGCTTGAGCATCTGCGCGCCCGCCGCCATCAGGTTGGTGGCGTTGCGCATCGCCTGCTCGCGGCTCTCGTGGTAGGTGCCGAAGGGCATGTCGGTGAGCACCAGCGAGCGCGCGCCCGCGCGGGCGACGCATTCGGTGTGGTATGCCATCTGCTCCAGGGTCACGGGCAGGGTGGATTTCTGGCCCTGCACCGCGTTGCCGAGCGAGTCGCCGACGAGGATGGCATCGACGCCGGCGCGGCCGAGGAGGGCGGCGAAGCTGGAGTCATAGGCGGTCAGCATCGCGATCTTGCGGCCTTCGGCGCGCATCTTCGCCAGCTCGAACAGGGTGACGGGTTTGGTGTCCTGTAGGTAGCTCATCGATCACTCCGTGGGAATGCGCGCAGTCTTCACCAAAGTGGTGCGTCGCACAAGTGCATTGCGACCAACGGTTCCGACGCGTCAGCCGGCGAAGGCGAAGAACTCGCGGTAGCCGCGCATGTTGCGCAGGCGCTCGAGCAGGAGCGCGAAGTCGTCGTCGTGATCGACCGGATTCAGCACGCCGGCATCGACGACGAAGAGCGGCGCGGCGTCGTAGTCATAGAAGAAGCGGGTGTAGCGTTCGGCGACGCGCTCGAGGTAGCTCTCGGTGATCCGGCGCTCGGACTCCATGCCGCGGCGGCGGATGCGCTCCATCAGCGTCTCCGGCTTCGCCTGCAGGTAGATCACCAGGTCGGGCTTGGGCAGCTCGGGGCGGGCGAGCCCGCTGGTGATGCGGTCGTAGAGCGCGAGCTCGTCGCCGCTGAGGTTGAGGTCGGCGAACAGGCGGTCCTTGTCGATGATGAAGTCGGCCACCACCTTGCGTTCGGCGTCCTCTCCGACGCTGCGCGCATGGGCGGCGAGCTGGTCGATGCGCTGCAGGTAGAAGGAGAGCTGGGTCGGCATCGCCCAGCGCTCGGTGTTCTGGTAGAAGCGGCCGAGGAAGGGATTCTTTTCCGCCTCCTCGAACATCGTCCCGGCCTGCAGTTCGGCGGCCAGGCGGCGCGCGAGCGAGGTCTTGCCCGCGCCGATCGGACCTTCCACTACCACGTAGCGCGCTTTGTCCAGCATGTCGGCCTGCCCCTAGCTGCGAAAGATGAAATAGACCGCGCCAAGCATACACAGGCCGGCCCAGAGATAGTCAAGCTTCAGCGGCTGCTTCATGTAGAGCACCGCGAAGGGCACGAAGACGAGCAGGGTGATGACCTCCTGCATGATCTTGAGCTGGCCCAGGTTCAGGGCGGTGGCGCCGATGCGGTTGGCCGGCACCTGGAGCAGGTATTCGAAGAGGGCGATGCCCCAGCTCGCGAAGGCGGCGACGTACCAGGCCTTCGTCGACATGTTCCGGAGGTGGCCGTACCAGGCGAAGGTCATGAACACGTTGGAGGCGGTGAGCAGCAGCGCGGTCTTGAACCAGACCGGCAGGCCGAGGATCGCGGTCGAGGCGGTGTGAATCCAGGCGGACATGCGGCGCGGCGGGCTGACGGGTCGAGAGGGCGTGGGCCGGTGCTCAGCAGCGCTCGATCGCCTGGTCGGCGACGCCGGCGAGGAGGCCTCGCACGCTGCCGTGGCCGGGGATCGTCGCCGCCGGCGCGATCTCCGCCAGCGGCTGGAGGACGAAGGCGCGCTCGTGCATGCGCGGATGCGGCAGCTGCAGCCCCGGCTCGTCGACCACGATGTCGTCGTACAGCAGCAGGTCGAGGTCCATCGTGCGCGGCGCGCGGTGGTAGTCGCGGGTGCGGCCGCCCTCGAGCTCGATCCCGAGCAGGGCCTCGAGCAGGGCGCGCGGGCCGAGCGCGGTGTCGAGCGCGATCACCGCATTGAGGTAGTCGGGCTGGTCCTCGACGCCGACCGGCGCGCTGCGGTAGAGCGAGGAGCGGGCGACGATGCCGGTGTCCGGCAGGGCGGCGAGACGGGCGCAGGCGAGCGCGAAAGCGGCGCGCGGGTCGCCGAGGTTGGCGCCGAACGCCACGAAGGCGCGCGCGGGCGGCCGCCGGTTCATGCCGATTCCGGCGTGGCCGGCGCCTCGCCCCTGGCGGCGGGCTTGCGTTTGCGGCGGCGGCGCTTCTTCGCTGGCGCCGCCTCGGGCGGCGCCTCGCGCAGCAGCTCGTCGCGCACCTCGTGGTTGGCGTGGGCGAAGCGGTCCCACCAGTCGACCACTTCCATCGGGAGCTCGCCCGCCTGCGCGCGCAGGCGCAGGAAGTCCCAGCCGGCGCGGTAGCGCGGCTGCTCGATGAGCCGCCAGGGGGCCTTGCCGGCGCGCTTGTCGAAGCGCGGCTGCAGCGCCCAGATGTCCTTGATGTCGGTGGCGATGCGCCGGGTGATCGCGAGCTTGCGCGCCTGGCCGTCGAGCACCTCGTCCATCGCCTCGAACAGCGCCGGCTGCGAGGGCTCGCCGGCGGCCTTGCGCCGCTCCCACTGCTGCAGCACCTCGTGCCAGAGCAGGGTGGCGAACAGGAAGCCGGGCGACACCGACTTGTCCTCGCGCACGCGCTGGTCGGTGTTCTCGAGCGCGAGGGTGACGAAACGGGCGCCGGCGGGCTGCTCGACGATGACGTCGAGCAGGGGCAGCAGGCCATGGTGCAGGCCTTCGGCGCGCAGCTGCTGCAGGCACTTCAGCGAGTGGCCGGAGAACAGCAGCTTGAGCATCTCGTCGAACAGCCGCGCCGCCGGCACGTTCTCGAGCAGCGGCGCCATCTCGCGGATCGGGTGGCGCGCGGCGGGGTCGAGCGAGAGGCCGAGCTTCGCGCCCAGGCGCACCGCGCGCAGCATGCGCACCGGATCCTCGCGGTAGCGGGTGCGCGGATCGCCGATCATGCGCAGCGTCTTCTGCTGGATGTCGGCCACGCCGTGGTGGTAGTCGACGATGGTCTCGGTGCCGGGGTCGTAATACAGGGCATTGACGGTGAAGTCGCGCCGGGTGGCGTCCTCTTCCTGGCTGCCGAACACGTTGTCGCGCAGCACGCGGCCGTGTTCGTCGGTCTCGGCCGACTCGGCGTCCTGGCTGGCGCGGAAGGTGGACACCTCGATCGTCTCCGGCCCGCTCATCACGTGCACGATCTTGAAGCGGCGGCCGATGATGCGCGAGCGGCGGAACAGCGCGCGCACCTCCTCGGGCGTGGCGCTGGTGGCGACGTCGTAATCCTTGGGCGTCTGGCCGATCAGCAGGTCGCGCACCGCGCCGCCGACCACGAAGGCCTTGAAACCCTTTTCCTGCAACGTCGCGCAGACCTTGCGCGCCGCCGGCGAGAGCTGGCTGCGGGCGATGCCGTGCTGCTCGATCGGGATCAGGGCGGGTTCGTGAGGAGCGGTCGCCGGGCGACGAAAGACCTTGCGCAGCAGCTTGCGGATCATTGGGGAGGAGGGAGTTGGTGCCACATGAGGCTCGGATGATACCCGATGGCAGTGCTCAGCGAAGGGAGATTACCGGCCAGTGCGCGCCTTCCGCGTGCGCGCGCAGGCGCTCGTCGGGATCGACCGCGACCGGGTTGCTCACGCTCTTCATGAGCGGCAGGTCGTTGTGCGAGTCGCTGTAGAACCAGCTGCGCGCGAAGCTGCCGAAGTGCAGGCCGAGCGATTCCAGCCAGGCCTCGGTGCGCTCGATCTTGCCCGCCTTGAAGGCCGGCATGCCGCGCGGCTTGCCGGTGAAGGCGCCGCCTTCCTGCGCCGGGATGGTCGCCACCAGGTGGGGGATGCCGAACTCGCGGGCGATCGGACCGGTGACGAAGGCGTTGGTGGCGGTCACCACCGCCACCAGGGCGCCGCGCGCGAGCTGCTCGTCGACCAGGCGACGTGCCTTGTCGGTGATCATCGGCCGGATCACGGCGGCGAGGAATTCCTCGTGCCAGGCGTCGAGCTGGGCGCGCGGGTGGCGCGCCAGCGGGGCGAGCTGGAAGTCGAGGAACTCGAAGATGTCGAGCGTGCCGGCCTTGTACTGTTCGAGGAAGGCGAGATTCCTCGCCTCCTGCACTTCGCGGTCGAGGACGCCCTTGCCGATGAGGAATTGCGCCCAGGCAAAGTCCGAGTCGCCGTTGAGCAGCGTGTTGTCGAGGTCGAAGAGGACGAGATCCACGAGAAGTTTCCGTATCGAATGAAAGCGTGGTCGAGCGGGCAGGGCTCAGATCGCGAGGCCCTGCTGCATGAGTTCGCGCAGCAGCGGCAGGGTGATCGGCCGCTTGCGCTCGAGCGAGGCGGCGTCGAGGGTGTCGAGTACCGCGAGCAGGCTGGGGAGCTCGCGCCGGCCGTGGCGCAGCAGGAACTCGATCACCTCGTCGGCGAGGGGCAGGCCGCGCCGTCCGGCGAGCGAGGCGAGGATCGCGGCGAGCGCGTCGTCGTCGAGCGGCCTGACCTCGAAGATCAGGCCCTGGCCGATGCGGGTGCGCAGGTCCTCGCGCAGCGCCAGCCCGACGGGGGCGGCGGGGCCGCTGAGCAGCAGCGACTGGCCGTTGCCGTGCGCGCGGTTGAAGGCGTTGAAGGCGGCGATCTGGGCGGCGGGCGAGAGCTGCTCGACGTCGTCGATCGCGAGCAGGGCGCCCGGCGTCTCCGGCAGCGCCGCGCCGACCTCGGCACCGGCGAAGCGATGCACCGCGCGGCCGTTGGCGTGCGCGAGCGCGCAGCTCGCCTCGAGCAGGTGGCTGCGTCCGCTGCCGGGGCGGCCCCACAGGTAGAGGCGGGGTGGCTGCGGGCGCAGGGCGGGATCGGCCGCCGCCAGCTGGCCCAGCGTCGCGAGCAGCTCGGCGTTGTCGCCGCAGACGAAGTTGTTCAGGGTCGGCGCCTCGTCGGGCCGGATGTCGAGCACGAGCTGCTTCATCGTTGCTTGGCTGCGTCGGCGATCCGCGTCGGCTGGCGCCCGAGGTAGACATGGCTGGTGAGCCAGGCCCGGCGCACTTCGCGCAGGCCGACCAGCAGCGCGGCGCTGACCGGCAGCGCGACCAGCACGCCGACGAAACCGAACAGCTGGCCGAAGGCCATCAGCGCGAAGATGACCGCGAGCGGGTGCAGGCCGATGCGCTCGCCGACGAGATAGGGGGTGAGCAGGAAGCTCTCGATCAGCTGCCCGAGGCTATAGACGATCGCCACCCCGATCAGCGGCGGCCAGCCTTCGCCCTGCAGCAGCGCGGTGAGAATGGCGAGCACGAGACCGCCGCCGAAGCCGACGTAGGGAATGAACACCAGCAGGCCGGTCAGCACCCCGACCGGTAGCGCGAAATTCACCCCGGCCAGCCACAGGCCGAGGCTGTAGTAGACCGCCAGCAGCACCATCACCGACAGCTGGCCGCGCAGGAACTCCGACATCACCGAGTCGATCTCGCCCCCGATCCGCAGCGTGCGCGTCAGCCACGGCCGCGGCACCAGCCGGCGCAGCTCCGCGAGCAGGCGCGGCCATTCCTGCAGCAGGTAGAACATCACCACCGGGATCAGGAAGAGGTTGACCGCGAAGCCGAGCAACGCCACCCCCCCGGTCTTGAGGTTGCCGAGCACGATCGGCACCAGGTCCTGCGCGTTGTCCCAGTTCTCGGCGATCAGCTTGCGGAACTGTTCGGCGTCGAGCTGGACGTCGACCCCGAGGCGCGCCTGGAGCAGGGGCGATACGCGCTCGTTGAACAGCACCACCAGGTCCGGCAGCCGGCGCAGCAGGTTCACCGCCTCGCGGTACAGCATGGGCACCATGATCAGCGCGAGGGTGACGAGCACCAGGCCGAAGGTCACGATCACCAGCGCCACCGCCGCCGGGCGCGGCATGCGGCGGCGGACGAGCCAGTTGACCGCCGGATCGCTGATGTAGGCGAACACCGCGGCGATCACGAAGGGCGCCAGGATCGGCGACAGCGCCCAGAACAGGGCGATCAGCGCGAGGCCCGCCAGGGCCCAGAAGGCAGTTTGCAGTCGGTCGGCGCGGGGAGTGGTCATTTCAAGTAAAATCGCGGGCTTGACGCGGATGATACCGTCCGCGCCCCCGTAAATGTAGCCACCGGGCGTGACGGCCCCCGCTTTGCCGCCGCCGGGGCTCGGTCCCGCATCCAGCCTGCCAGAGGAACGACCTTGAGCGCATCCCAGAATTCCACCCAAGCCTCCCTCTCCTACCGCGACGCCGGCGTGGACATCGATGCCGGCGACGCCCTGGTCGACCGCATCAAGCCGCTGGCCAAGCGCACCATGCGCCCCGAGGTGCTGGGCGGCATCGGCGGCTTCGGCGCGCTGTTCGAGCTCTCCGGCAAGTACCGCGAGCCGGTGCTGGTGTCGGGCACCGATGGCGTCGGCACCAAGCTCAAGCTCGCCTTCCAGTGGAACAAGCACGACACCGTCGGCCAGGACCTGGTGGCGATGAGCGTCAATGACATCCTGGTGCAGGGCGCCGAGCCGCTGTTCTTCCTCGACTACTTCGCCTGCGGCAAGCTCGAGGTCGACACCGCCGCCGACGTGGTCAACGGCATCGCCCGGGGCTGCGAGCTCGCCGGCTGCGCGCTGATCGGCGGCGAGACCGCCGAGATGCCCGGCATGTACCCGGCGGGCGAATACGACCTCGCCGGCTTCGCCGTCGGCGCGGTCGAGAAGGCCGACCTCATCGACGGCAGCCGGATCGTGCCGGGCGACGTGGTGCTCGGCCTGGCCTCCAGCGGCGCGCACTCCAACGGCTACTCGCTGATCCGCAAGATCATCGAGGTGGCGAAGCCCGACCTCGACGCCGAGTTCCACGGCCGCACCCTGCGCGAGGTGGTGATGGAGCCGACCCGCATCTACGTCAAGCCGCTGCTGTCGCTGATGCGCGCGATGCCCGGGGTGGTCAAGGGCATGGCCCACATCACCGGCGGCGGCATCACCGAGAACGTGCCGCGCATCCTGCGCGACGAGCTCACCGCCCGCATCGACGCCGCGAGCTGGACGCTGCCGCCGCTCTTCCAGTGGCTGCGGCAGGCGGGCAACGTGGACATGCAGGAGATGTACCGCGTGTTCAACTGCGGCATCGGCATGGCGGTGGTGGTCTCGGCCGAGGACGCCGACGTCGCCGCCGCCCGCCTCGAAGCCGCGGGCGAGACGGTCCACCGCATCGGCCGCATCGCCGCGCGCGCCGACGGCGAGGCGCAGACCATCGTCGGCTGAGCGCGGCTGGGGTCGACGGCCGCGGCGCGTCCGCGGCCCTCTCCGCGCCCGGCCCCGCGCCGGGTGCTTCGCTCGAGGAACAGGCACATGCCGCTCCGACTCGCCGCCGACGCCGTCCTGCTGCTGCACCTCGGCTTCATCGCCTTCGTGCTGCTCGGCGGGCTGCTCGCACTGCGCTGGCCGCGGGCAGCGTGGGTGCATCTGCCGGCGGCGGCGTGGGGCGTCTGGATCGAGCTCAGCGGCGCGCTGTGTCCGCTCACCCCGCTCGAGAACCGGCTGCGCGCGGCGGCGGGGCAGGCGGGCTACGAGGGCGGCTTCATCGAGCACTACCTGCTCGCGCTGATCTATCCGGCGGGACTGACGCGCGAAGCGCAGTGGGTGCTGGCCGCGCTGGTGGTGGCGGCGAACCTGGCGATCTATGCGTGGGTGTGGCGGCGGAGGCGCGCCTAGGCGGAGGTCGGTGGCGCTCGGTTGCGCGCGCCGAGGACGCGGCCGA
>JRYH01011887.1_pt1 | contig 11124 bp, 7 predicted proteins | sample 235351 | NCBI WGS metagenome assembly JRYH01 (sample SAMN03074221, study PRJNA261480) | activated sludge metagenome | biome: Wastewater Treatment Plant; feature: Wastewater; material: Activated sludge; isolation source: activated biomass of a wastewater treatment plant treating wastewater... ... | reverse complement strand
CGCCCACCAGGCCGCCGCGCGAATGGCTGACCAGATGCACTTCGGCGTCCTGTGGCAGGCGGCGGACGAGTTCGAGCGCGTTGTGCATCGGGCTCTCGGTGAGGCTGCGGTGCTCGTAGGCGAATGCGCGCCCGCCATAGGCGCCGGCCAGGCGTGCGCGCGCCTCGCGCCCGGCGGCGTTGTCGGCCGCCCACAGCTTGCCGAAGCTGCCGCGCGTGCTCGATGCGGTGCCGTGCAGGAAGATGAGCAGCGGGCCGCGGCCGGCGGGCAGGGTCTCGCCGTCGGCGAGCGCGCTGAGCGCGAAGTCGCCGTCGAGGTTCAGCGCATGCAGGCCGGGCCGGCCGCCCTCGAGCTTGCGGTCCTCGAACCAGCGCCCGAGCTTGCTCGCGGCCTGCTCTTCCACACGCACGCCGAAGAACTCGAGCACGCGGATGCCCAGGCCGACGAGCCCGCGTTCGCCGCGGCTGGGGTCGGTGGTGGCGGGGGCGAGGCTGTCGAACTCCCAGGCGTCGCCGCCGTCGCGCGCCAGGCTGCGGCGGCCGTGTTCGCGCACCAGGGCGTCGGCGCGGGTCCACAGCTCGAAGCCGTTGTCGAGTTCGACGCGCACGATCTCGTCGGCGGTGACGCGCAGCTCGCCGGTGACGCCGTCGCGCGCCCGCCCCGGGGTGAGCAGGCGGTGGCTGGTGATGCGGGCCGGGGCGTCGGCCGAGCCCGGGCGCAGGGCGCCATCGGGGGCCTGGACGCTGCCGCGGATGAGGAAACTGCGTTGGGACATGGGGCCTCCCGGGGGCGTGTCCGTTGCGTTCATCGGTCCGATGCCTTTGCCATGCAGGTGTGTGCGATGCTGATCAAGCCTAGTTCACGGCGACTCCGCCTGCCACAGCCTGCGGCTGTCGATATGGATGACGTGGCCGTGATGGCGCTGCACCTCGGCCACCATGTGCGCGGTGCCGCCGGCACCGTCGCCGCCCTGGCCGTCCCACAGGCAGAGCAGCCAGACGCGGTCACCGCCGCAGGCGAGCGCGGTGTCGAGCAGCCAGCGGTTGCAGCGCTCATACGGATTGTCTTCCCCCGGCGCCGCCGGCATCGCCTGTGGCGGTGCGGGCAGGCGCCCGGCCACCGCGCGGTAGCGTGCCACCCACTGCTCGCCCTCGCACACCGGGCGCACGGAGCGCTCGATGAACTCGGCTTCGGCGAAGGGCTGCAGGAACTGCACCGGCATGGCGCACGCAAGCGCGGCCTCGGCAAAGAGGAGGTCGCCACCCGCGGCGCCCTGGGTGAGTCCGAGGTCGCCAGGGCCGGCATGCAGTTCGGCCAGCGCCGCTGCGATGCGGCGCCCGGCTTCGGGCACGCGATCGGGCGGGAAGCGCGGCGCAGCGCGCCCTGGCGCGTCGACCATGTGGCCGGCGAAGAGGATCACGCGATGCGGCGGGCAGCTTGAGGCGCGAGAGGATGAGGGCATGAGGATTCCCACGGGGCTGGCGGGTGGGGCGGGCTTGCGCTGCATGATAGGAGGCCTCGCGCCTTCTTGCGAGGCGCCGCGTTGTCCGCGCTGGCCAGTTGCGCTGCGACTTGCGCCCACGACGGTGTGTGTCTAGCCTGCCTTCATGCGTACGCCCGGGCAGGCAGATGAATCCGATCGTGATGGTGAAGTATGACGACGGTCATGCACTGGAAAGTGTTTATGGACCCGGGCATCTGTCCGGCGCCGCCGATACGGCACGAATCACCGGCTACCTGTTCGCCGGCCCTGCGGCTGCAGAAGGCGGCGCTGGTGATTCCGCCCTTCCGTCTCCACGACCTTGGGCAGTGCTTCATCCAGCATCACGAACTGCGCATCGACCTGACCAGCCTGGAGCCGGACCGGTACCGGATCGTGGTGGTGCAGAACTTCTGGATCGAGGACGCGAACCCTGACCTGGATGAATGCCTCGCGGGCATCTTCCTCGCGCGCCGCCGGCGCGACGGCCAGTGGGAGGCGGCGGAGAACTGGCCGGTGGAGTGCCGCTCGATCGCCTGCCTCGGCGTGCTCGACCTCGCCGACCCCGCGCGGCCCCGGCTCGCGCCCGCGCCCTCATGCTGACCAACACCACGCAGCGCCGCTTCGACGTCATCGAAGTGACGAACGAGATGCCCATCAACCGCATGGGGGGCGTCGGCACGGTCATGGAGAGCCTGATGAGCGGGCTGCGGGCGGAAGGTGTCCGGCCGCTGTGGTTCGTCACCGACCATGGCTACCGCCCTGCGCAGCTCGAGGCCCTGCTGGCGCGCTTCCCTGATGTGGTGGTCGGTGGCGCGCACGAGCTCGACGCCTTCGACGCGCCCCTGCTGCACGTGCACAGCTACCAGCAGAACCCGGCCCTCCACGCCCGGCTGCGCCGTCGCCACGCGGTATTCACGGTGCACTCGCTGCTCGCCCATGAGGAGTTGTCCAACGGCGTCGCCTTGCACGGCGCGGTGCGCGGCCAGGAGGAGATGATCGCGCTCGCCCGCTGCGTGGTGCTGCTCTCCGCCTCGGAGCTGGCCAAGTACCGGGCGCTGGGCTACGAGGCCCTCAACCCGCGGGTGCGCGTGATCCACAACGGCGTGGGCTGCGCGGCGCCGTACCGCGCCCCGCGCGGCCGCCAGGTGCTCGGCTTCTGCGGGCGCCTGGTGCCGCGCAAGCATCCCGAATACGTGCAGTGGATGCTGACCGAGCCGGGCTTCGAGACCCGCCGCGTGCTCATCGCCGGGCGCGGCTTCAGCCCTTACGCGCGCGACCTGCTCGCCCGCCATGCGCTCGCCGAGCGCGTACGCTTTCTGGGCTGGTGCGCCGGTGCGCGGCTCGAGGCCTTCTTCGACGCCATCGACGTGCTCGCCGTGCCGACCATCTACGAGCCCTTCGGCCTGGTCGCGCTGGAGGCGGCGGCGCGCGGCATTCCGGTGGTGTGCCCGCGCACCGATGGCCTGGTCGAAGTGCTCGGCGAGCATGCGTTCTACTGCGAGGACACGAGCTACGAGGCGTTCCGCGAGGCGATGCGGCGCTGGGACGCGGCATCCCCCGAGGCCCTCGCCGCCCTGAGTGCGGGCGCCCGCAAGCGTTACCTCGAAGCCTTCACCGATCTGGCGATGGCGCGCCGCTACTGCGCGCTGTTCGCCGAACTCAGGGCGGCACCGGCGCTGCCGGAATCTCGTCCACCAGACAGCGAAAGCCGAAATCCCGCACCGTATCCGCCGGGGTGAAGAAGCCGCGGTTGGAGACGCGCATCTCCACCGGGATCGATGCCCACGACGCGCCGCGCACCACCTTCTTGTGCAGCTTGTCGACATACACCTCGGGGTCCTCGGTCGGCGCGCGCGAGGAACGGCCCTGATACACCTCGGGGTCGTACCAGTCGGAGATCCATTCCCAGACGTTGCCGACCATGTCCACCAGGTTGAAGCCATTGGGGGCAAAGCTGCCCACCGGCGAGGTGGTGCCCTCCCAGTCGTGGTTGTCGCCGTAGTTGGCATTGACCGGACCGAGGATGTCGCCCCAGGGGTAGAGGCGATCGGCAAGGCCGCCGCGGGCGGCGTATTCCCACTGCGCCTCGCTCGGCAGGCGGCCGCCGACCCAGGCGCAGTACGCGCGCGCCTGCGCCCAGCTCAGGTTGCACACGGGGTGGTCCATATTGGACCAGCCCGGGTTGTGCTTGGGCGCCGGCGGCATCGGCTGCCCGCAGGCGAGCGCGAAGCGCTTGTAGGCGGCGACCGTCACCGGCCCGCGCGAAAGCCAGAAGCCGCGCGTGATGCGCACCGGATGGCGAGGCTTCTCGTCGTCGTAGCGCTCGTCGTTCAGGGTGTCGATCGGCACCCGCCCCATGAAGAACTCGCCCGGCGGGATCCACACGTAGTCGAGCTGGTCCTGCGGATGCACGCGCACGGTTCCCGCGGCCAGGCTGGCCGCCTCGATCAGCGTGCTGCGGTGCGCGTCCATCGCTGCGCGCAGGCGCCCGATCAGCGTGCCCACATCCTGATGAAAGCTCAGGTGGTGCACCGGATGGGCCTGGAGCGAGGACAGGCGCGCCAGTTCCGGCGGCAGGGCTTCGGGCGGCGGCAGGGACGCCTCGTCCACCAGCAGCGGGATCACCCGCACGCCGCGGGTCAGCGCGGCGGCGATCTCGAGCCGTACCCAGTCGTCGGGCTGGTCGAGCCGTCGGCGGCCGAACTTGTCGGCGGTCGCCAGCCAGCGCGTGCCGATCACGACGAGGCAGACCTCGCAGGCGCGCAGGGTGGTGTCGATCACCCGGGTGAAGTCCTCGCCGGCGGCGATGCGCTCGACGTCCATGAACACGCGCAGCTCGGGGAACTCGCGCGCGAGCCGGTCGTACAGCCGGCCGGCATGGCCGGCGCTGTCGTCGCGGCGATAGCTGATGAAGATGCCTGACATCGTGGCTGAGCGATTGGGGGCGAGATCTCAACTTAGACCATGGCCGTCCGCTCTGCCCGCACGCGTTCGCCGTCCCGACGCGACCGCTCCGGATGCCTCCCGCCCCACGGCCACGCCGACCGCAGTTGCAGCACCGGACCGTGAAGCATGCATGGGCCGCCGCGACGCCGCCCCTCTAGAATGGGGCTCCATCTGGAGGGAGCCGGGGATGACGAAGGGGGTGGCCACGCAGGCGGCCGGGCGCGCCCGCGCCGCGCATGGCGTCATGGGCGGGTGGCGGCGGGAGCGGGCGGGGTGATCTGGGCGGGCCTTGGCCGCGCGCGCGCAGGCTGCCGTCGGCGGATGCGCCTCTGCCTGCTCGGGCTGCTGTGCCTGTGCTGGAGTCTTGCCAGCCAGGCGGCGGCGCTGCCGCTCGATGCGGCGGGCACCGGGCCCCTCGGGCGCGAGGCCACCGTCTTCGTCGAGCGTGACGCAGCGCTCACGCTGGAAGCGGCGCTTGCCGCGCAGCGCAGCGGACAGTTCGCTGCCGGCGCAGCCGCGGTGCCCAAGTTCGGCATCGGTGCCCGACCGGTGTGGCTGCACCTGGCGGTCGACACGCCCGCGGCGCAGCGGCGGCAGATCGTCGTCGGCGCGTCCTGGACCGACCGTGTCGACGTCTACCTGCTGCGTGGCGACGCGGTGGTCGCGCACTTTGCCGCCGGGGACGGCGAGAGGGGCTTGCTGCCGCCGACGGGTAGCCTCGGCTTCGTGCTCGACCATGACTTCGCGCCAGGCGTCACCGACATCCTCGTGCGCGCGGCCTCCCCCGATCCGCTGCTGGTCCCGTTGCGCCTGCTGACGCCTGCCGCGGCCGCCGCGGCGCAGCGTGCGCACGACTACGGCTATGGCCTGCTCTACGGCTACCTCCTGGCGCTGATCGTCTACAACGCCATGCTCTACGTCGGCCTGCGCGACCGCAGCCAGCGCGACTACGTGCTCTACGTGGGCAGCTTCCTGCTGCTCAGCATGGCGTACTCGGGGCATGGCCAGGTGTGGCTGTGGCCGGATCAGCCGGAGGTCCAGCGCTACGCGATCCTGGTGCTGATGGTGCTGTTCGGCTGCATGGGGCTGCGTTTCGCGAGCAGCTTCCTGGGCTTGCGCAGCAGCCTGCCCGGACTGCACCGCCTCGTGCGCGTGCTGATGGTGGCGGGGGCGCTGGCGATGGCGCTGTGCGTGGCGTTCGACCTTCAGCCTGCGGCCGGGGTGGTCGCCTTCGTGTTCACCCAGGTCTTCGCGCTGGCGATGGTGTGGATCGGCGTGGCCAGCGTGCGCCGCGAGCGCATCGGCGCGCCGTATTTCCTGGCCGGGGCGTTGATCGCGATGGCGGGCACCGCCATCACCACCTTCGCGGTGTGGCATGGCTTGCCGTATTCGGCGTGGGCGCTCCATGCCGCGGAGGCGGGCGTCGCCCTCGACGGCACGGTGCTGACGCTGGCGCTGGCGTACCGGATGCGGCGGCTGCGCGGGGAGCGCCAGCGCGCCGAGCACCTCGCCGCGACCGATCCGCTCACCGGCCTGCGCAACCGGCGCGCCTTCAGCGCGGCGGCGGCGGCGCTGTGGCAGGCCACGCAGCAGGGCGGGCGCCCGCTGGCGGCGATCGTGCTCGACCTCGACCATTTCAAGCTGCTCAACGACACCCATGGCCACGCTGCCGGCGATGCCGCCCTGATCGCGGTGGCGCGGCTGCTCGAGCAGGGTTGCCGCGAGGCCGACCTGGTCGCGCGCTGGGGCGGAGAGGAGTTCGTCGTGCTGATGCCCGATGCCCGCCTGGCGCAGGCGCGACGCACCGGCATGCGCCTGCTCGAGGCGATCCGCGCGGTACGCATCGAGCACGGCGGCCAGCGCCTGCACCTGAGCGCGAGCGTCGGCGTGGCCGAACGCGGCACCCACGCGAACCTCGAGGCCTTGATCGACGAGGCCGACCACTGGATGTACGAGGCCAAGCGGGTGGGGCGTGGCTGCGTCTGCTGTGGCGACACGACACCATCGGCAGGGGTGAAGGCGGACTAGGTATCTCCCCTGCCGATCATGATCCCGCCCTGCCGCCGCCACGCGGCCGGGGTGGTGCCGTAGGCGCGCTTGAAGGCGCGGCAGAAGGCGGCCTCCGAGTCGTAGCCGATGTCGAAGGCGATCTGCGCGGTCGCCGCGGGGCTGTCGCGCAGGCGCAGCGCGGCGAGTTGCAGCCGCCAGTTCGCCAGGTAGTGCATCGGCGGCGTGCCGAGCAGGGCGGTGAAGCGCTCGGCGAAGGCCGAGCGCGACAGGCCCACGGCGCGCGCCAGCTCCTCGGTGGTCCATGGATGGGCGACGCGGCTGTGCAGCAGCGCCAGCGCGCGCCCGACCGTGCGGTCCTGCAGCCCGGCGAGCCAGCCGGTGTGGCCGGCGGGCAGGTTTGCCAGGTAGCGCCGGACCGCCTCCACGAACAGCAGCTCGGCGAGCTTGCCGAGCACCGCGGCCGAGCCGATGCCGCCCGCGGCGAACTCCTCGGCGGCGTGGCGGAAGGAACTCTCGATCCAGTCCCCGCCGGTGCCGTCGCGCACGCCGAGCTTCAGCACCGGCGGCAGGGTGGCGACGAGCGGGTTGTGCGGCGCCTCGCAGCCGAGAAAGCCGCACACGATGCGGGTGTGCTCGCCGCCGCCACCCAGGCGCAGCGAGGCCGGCGTGCCGGCGTCGGGCGCCTGCAGGTGGGGGTCGATCGGCGTCGGCCGCAGGCCCGGCGCGCTCGCCAGCAGGTGGCCGTCATTGCGCGGCAGCATGACGATCTCGCCGGCCGCCACGTCGACCGCTTCGCCGCCCACCTGCACGAACATGCGCCCCGCCACCACGTAGTGGTAGGCGATCAGGTGCGCCGGCATCTCGCCCTGCGGAAATTCCTCCGGACCGACCTGGGATTCGACGCACCACGGCGCGGTGAACGCGGCGTCGAGGAACACGCCGCCCGACAGGCGCACCGCGGCGAAGACATCGGACAGTGCATCCACGCTGCTGACCCCCTGCTGCGAGCCGCGGCGCCGCGGTCAAGACTTCCGGCGTCGCGGACATATCGGCCATGCGGCCATGAGCTTAACTTAGCACTGCGCGCACGCCCCGGCCGATCTTCGCTCTCCCGGGGGTAGAAGGCGCGTCACCCCCACCCCGGCAAGGAGAACGAAGATGAGCTTCCACGACGACCATGGCCTCGCCTGCACCGGCGCTGACGCCGACAGCGCCGCCCACTACCGGCGCGCCCTGCACCAGTTCCGCTGCTACATCGAGGATCCGGTGGCGAGTGTCGATGCCGCCCTCGCGCTGCGCCCCGACTTCGTCATGGCCCATGCGCTGAAGGCCTGGCTGCACCTGCTCGGCACCGAGCCGGCGGGCATCCCGGTGGCGCGCGCCTGCCTGGCCGCGGCCTCGCGGCTGCCGGCGAATGCGCGCGAGCGCGGCCACCTGCAGGCGATCGCCGCGTTGCTGGAAGGCCGCTTCCGCCAGGCCGGGCGCGTGCTGGAGGAGGTCGCGATCGACCACCCGACGGACGCGCTCGCGCTGCAGGCCGGGCATCTGCTCGACTTCTACGTCGGCAACACGCGCATGCTGCGCGACCGCATCGCCCGCGCGCTGCCGGCCTGGTCGCGCGCCATGGCGGGCTATCACGCCGTGCTCGGCATGCACGCCTTCGGTCTCGAGGAGTGCGGCGACTACGTCCGCGCCGAGGCGCAGGGGCGCGCCGGCGTCGAACTCGAGCCGCGCGACGGCTGGGCCCAGCACGCGGTCGCGCACGTGATGGAGATGCAGGGCCGCGAGCGCGACGGCATCGCCTGGATGCGCGCCGACCCCGGGGCCTGGTCCACCGACAGCTTCTTCCGGGTGCACAACTGGTGGCATCTCGCGCTCTACCACCTCGAGCTGGGCGAGATCGACGAGGTGCTGGCCTTGTACGACGGGCCGATCCGCGGCGAGCGCTCGACCGTGATCCTGGACCTGATCGACGCCTCGGCCATGCTGTGGCGCCTGCACCTGCGCGGCATCGACGTCGGCTCGCGCTGGCAGCGGCTCGCCGAGGACTGGGCGCCGTTCGCCGCCGCCGGCAACTACGCCTTCAACGACGTGCACGCGACCATGGCCTTCGTCGGTGCGGGGCGTCTCGATCTGGTCGACACGGTGCTGGAGGCGCAGCGCGCGGCGATGCAGGGCGACGGCGACAACGCCGCCTTCACGCGTGAGGTGGGGCAACCGCTGACGCGGGCGATCCGCGCCTTCGGCGAGGGGCACCATGCCGACGCGGTGCGCCTGATCCGCGACGTGCGCGAGATCGCCCACCGCTTCGGTGGCAGCCATGCGCAGCGCAGCGTGCTCGACCTGACGCTGATCGAGGCGGCGCTGCGGGATGGCCAGCAGGCGCTTGCGCTGGCGCTGTGCAACGAGCGTGTCGACACGCGCCCGCACAGCCCGCTGACCCGGCTGCTACGGCAGCGCGCGGCGCCGCTGCAGGCAGCGGCATGAGGCAGGCGCATCGGGGCGGCCTTCAGCACCGACCTGCGCGGTCGCGCGAGGGGCCCGATTCTTGACCTATCGTCGGCGGCATTGGCTGAATATAATTACAGCCATGCCGCCTTCGTCTTCTTCCACTGCTGCGCCCCTCGCGGCAGCGCCCGAGCCTGTCGCTTCCGACCCGCTCGCCCGCCTCAACCCGGCGCAACGCGCGGCGGTCGAGCACGGGGTCACGGGCGATGAGAACGCCACGGGCCTCTTTCCGCGGCCGGCGCAGCCGCTGCTGGTGATCGCCGGCGCCGGCTCGGGCAAGACCAACACGCTCGCCCACCGGGTGGCGCACCTGATCGCCGACGGCGCCGACCCTTCGCGCATCCTGCTGCTCACCTTCTCGCGCCGCGCGGCCGACGAGATGGGGCGGCGCGTGCGCCGCATCCTGGCGCAGGCGGCCGCGGGCCGGCCCGGGCTGGCGCAGGCCGAGCTGCGCTGGTCGGGTACCTTCCACGCCATCGGCGCGCGCCTCTTGCGCGACTACGCCGGGCGCATCGGGCTCGACCCGGGCTTCACCATCCACGACCGCGAGGACTCGGGCGACCTGATGAACCTGGTGCGCCACGAACTCGGCCTGTCGGCGACCAGGCAGCGCTTTCCCCAGAAAGGCACCTGCCTGGCGATCTACTCGGCGGCGGTCAACACGCAGGCGCCGCTCGCCGAACTGCTGCAGGCGAACTTCCCGTGGTGCGCGGAGTGGGAGGACGAGCTCAGGCGCCTGTTCCGCGCCTACGTCGAGGCCAAGCAGGCACAGCAGGTGCTCGACTACGACGACCTGCTGCTGTACTGGGCGCAGATGGTGGCCGAGCCCGCGCTCGGCGCCGAGATCGGCGGCCTGTTCGACCACGTGCTGGTCGACGAGTACCAGGACACCAACCACCTGCAGGCGGCGATCCTGCTGGCGATGAAGCCCGACGGCCGCGGCCTCACCGTGGTCGGCGACGACGCGCAGTCGATCTACGCCTTCCGCGGTGCCACCGTGCGCAACATCCTCGACTTCCCCGCCGCCTTCGATCCGCCGGCGCAGGTGGTGACGCTGGAGCAGAACTACCGCTCGACCAAGCCGATCCTGGAGGCGGCCAACGCGGTGATCGCGATGGCCGCCGAGCGCTTCACCAAGACGCTGTGGTCCGAGCGCGAATCGGCCCAGCGCCCGCGCCTGGTGTCGGTCAAGGATGACGCCGACCAGGCGGCCTTCGTGGTCGATACCGTGCTCGCGCGGCGCGAGGAGGGGCTCAGGCTGAAGCAGCAGGCGGTGCTGTTCCGCGCCTCGGCGCACAGCGCGCGGCTGGAGCTGGAGCTCACCCGGCGCAACGTGCCCTTCGTGAAGTTCGGCGGCTTGAAGTTCCTCGAGGCCGCCCACGTCAAGGACGTGCTCGCGCTGCTGCGCTGGGCGGAGAACCCGCGCGACCGCATCGCCGGCTTTCGTGCCCTCCAGCTGCTCGCCGGCATCGGACCGAAGACCGCCGGCCGCGTGCTCGACAACGTCTGCGCCGCGCCCGCGGGTTGCCTGCTGCTCGCCGAGCAGCCCGTGCCCGAGGCCGCGCGCGCCGGCTGGCTGGCGTTCGCCGCGCTCGTCGACCGCTTGGCCGAACGCCCGCAATGGCCGGTGGATTTCGAGCTCGCCTGCCGCTGGTACGAGGGCGAGATGCCGCGCCTGTACGACGACTTCGCACTGCGCGTGCTCGACGTCCAGCAGCTCGCCCGCATCGCCGCCACCAGCCCGAGCCGCCAGCGCTTCCTCACCGAGCTCACCCTCGACCCGCCGAGCGCCACCAGCGGCGAGGCCGGCATGCCGCTGCTCGACGAGGACTACCTGATCCTGTCGACGATGCACTCGGCCAAGGGCCAGGAGTGGAACGCGGTGAGCGTGCTGAACGTGGTCGACGGCTGCATCCCGTCCGACGTCGCCACCCGCAACAGCGCCGAGATCGAGGAGGAGCGCCGCCTGCTCTACGTGGCGATGACGCGGGCGAAGGACAGCCTCGACCTGATCGTGCCGCAGCGCTTCTACGTCACCCAGCAGGCCGGCTTCGGCGACCGCCACGTCTATGCCGGGCGCACGCGCTTCATCCCCAACCGTCTGCTCGGCCATTTCGAGCAGCTCGGCTGGCCGCCCCCGCCGCCCGAACTGCAGGGCTCGCCCGCCTCGCGCCAGG
>JRYH01011167.1_pt1 | contig 11142 bp, 12 predicted proteins | sample 235351 | NCBI WGS metagenome assembly JRYH01 (sample SAMN03074221, study PRJNA261480) | activated sludge metagenome | biome: Wastewater Treatment Plant; feature: Wastewater; material: Activated sludge; isolation source: activated biomass of a wastewater treatment plant treating wastewater... ... | reverse complement strand
GCGCTTCTTGCCGGTCTCGATATGGATCACGCGCTGGCGCACGCGCTCGGCCGTGGTGGCAACGGGGGCGACCGAGATCTTCACCGGGTCCTTGAGCAGCTCGCTGGCGAGGCCCGAGATCTCCGCCGGCATGGTGGCCGAGAAGAACAGGTTCTGGCGGCGATGGGAGAGGTGCGACACGATCTTGCGGATCGGCTTGACGAAGCCGAGGTCGAGCATCTGGTCGGCCTCGTCGAGCACGAAGATCTCGGTGCCGGAGATGTCGGCGGCGCGCTGATCCATGAGGTCGATGAGGCGGCCGGGGGCGGCGACGAGCACGTCGACGCCGCGGGCGAGGGTCTGGATCTGCGGACGATGGCCGACGCCGCCGAAGACGACGGCGACCGAGAGGCCGAGATGGCGGCCATAGGCACGGAAGCTGTCGGCGATCTGCGAGCAGAGCTCGCGCGTCGGCGAGAGCACGAGCACGCGGCAGCCCTTGCGCGGGGCGGGACGGCGATCGGCGGCGAGCCGATGCAGGATCGGCAGCGCGAAGGCTGCGGTCTTGCCGGTGCCGGTCTGGGCGATGCCGAGAAGGTCACGGCCTTCCATCACGGGCGGAATGGCCTTGGCCTGGATCGGCGTGGGAGACGTATAGCCTTCGCCGTCGAGGGCTTTCAGAATGGGCTCGGCAAGGCGAAGGTCGCTAAAGGATGTCAATGGGAAGTCTTTCCGTTTGGCCGCACAAGCGCGGCGGGCGGCCGCAAGCCCATGGGGCGTGCGCCGTCGGTTGTCGTGTGACGCCCCGCGTGGCCTGGGCTGTCGGATTGGGGAAGTTTCAGGGCGCTCAACAGGGGGATGACACCGGAACCAAATGCGGTTCCCTACAAATCCCTTCACGCGGCCGGAGCGCCGGAAAACGCTCGACTTTTCGAGCGGTGGGGGCTTGTCTCATGTTGCGGGTGCGAAGTCAAGGACAGTGCGGGGCGTCAGTGCCGCAGGTGCGGCCGCGCGGCTGAGGATCCGACGTCATGCCTTCCGAGGATATCATCGCGCTCTATGAGCGCCACGCGCAGGCCTTCGACCGGGACCGGGGGAAGACGCTGATCGAGCGCGGCTGGCTGGACAAGTTCCGTGCCGTCGCCGGTGAGGGACGCGCGATCCTGGACATCGGCTGCGGCTCCGGTGAGCCGATCGCGCGCGCGCTGATCGCGGCGGGGCATCCGCTCACGGGCGTCGACGCGTCGGCGCGCATGATCGCGCTCTGCCGCGCCCGCTTTCCCGATCATGAATGGATCGTCGCCGACATGCGGACGCTCGCGTTGCCGTCGCGGTTCGGCGGGCTCGTGGCGTGGGACAGCTTCTTTCATCTCACGCACGATGCGCAACGCGCGATGTTCGCCGTGTTCCGCGCGCTGGCGGCGCCCGGTGCGGCGCTCCTGTTCACGAGCGGAGCCGAGCACGGCGAGGCGATCGGCTCCTATCGCGGCGATCCGCTCTATCACGCGAGCCTCGCGCCGGCTGAGTATCGCGCGCTGCTCGCGGCGCACGGGTTTCGCGTCGTCGCTCATGTCGCGAACGATCCGGCGTGCGGGGGAGATACGATCTGGCTCGCGCAAGCCGTCTGAGCCGTCTGCGCCTCCCAACAAAAAAGCCGCCGGACGAACCGGCGGCTTTCAGGGCCTCTGAGGCCGAATTCATTTCGCCGCCCGCTCGGGCGGCGTCAACGAACTTAGACGAGCTGGACCTGGCCGGCCTGCTTGCCGCGGCCCTTGCGGTCATCTTCCAGCACGAACGAAAGCTTGTCGCCTTCGTAGACGCCGTTGATGCCGGCCCGCTCGAGAGCGGAAACGTGGATGAAGACATCCTTCGATCCGTCCTCGGGCTGGATGAAGCCAAAGCCCTTGGCGGTGTTGAAGAACTTCACAGTTCCCGTGATGCGTTCCATAGATCTTCCTTCAAAAAAGTTGCGCGCATAGATCAGCCAGTCCCGAACGGCGCGCCGTCGCTCGGGGGTCCCAGTCATGCAGGAATAAGGCAAACGGCCGGCGGCACGCTCTCTCATTCAACTTCGTGAGGGTACGATCCACCTCGGAGCGCACCGGCCGGCGCGTTATGCTGGCACTCTGTGGCGAAAGCAAGGATCATTTCGCAGCAAATTTTTTCGCGCACTGGGAATAAGCCGGCTCGAGGTGCTTCAGCAAGTCGGGCTTCTGCGGGCGGCCGGTTGCGCGGGCTGCCTCCTCTCCAAACTTCGGTTTTCGGGATGTTGCGGCGCGAAATCGGGTGCGGCAATCTTGCACTCAGGGCGTGCGCGGATTATTCTAACACTTAGGGAAATTCGCGGATCATCACGGCGAGGTGTGCGATGATAACCGGTACGCTGACGCGGGAGCCAGAGACAGGTCATCGGGAGGAAGGGCATCGTAAGCCGGCCGGTCCCGAGGCTCATCACGAGATCACGAAGAGCGATGTCGATCGCTTCCTGTTCGGCAAGCATCTGACGAGCTGTGCGGTGTGCGGACGCTTCCGCTCCCAGTGCGATCTCGATGTCCGGACGCTGAGCTGCGAACGGGGTGCCACGTCCGACTGCTCGTCCACCTCGACGCTCAATGTGCTGATGATCGTCTGCCAGAACTGCGGGGCCATCGAGTTCCACGACCGCACGATCATCGGCAAATGGCTCGAGAGCCAGCGCGTCGCTGCACTTCGTTGAGCCGGGCCTTTCGTTGAGCCGAGTCGCGTGTCGCGCGCCATGGATCGGAGGCCCGTCGCCCTCCCTGTGCAGTCTTTGACGCCGCTATTCCCTTCACCAGCCACTCTTTTCCGCGCCGCCTTTTGCTGGCTCTCCCCGGCGTGGTCGACGGCGAGGTTCTGCGTCGCCCCTGACGGCCGTTCATGAAGGGTTCAGGCTGCGGCCATGAGAATATGCGCCACGGATACGACGCTTGCGGGCGCGCCCTTTTTCACGCCGAATCATATGAAAAAGGTGCTGTGCGCACGATCTAGGGTTTTTCCGCGCTGCAATAACCGGAGCCGTCGGCCGATCTCGATGAAACCGAACCGCCCTCATGGGGGTTTGCTCGAGGGAGGACTCGTTCCACTTCCACGTCATCGTCATCAAGGCTCAAAAACGGACCCCGCGTGGCCATGCGCGACAAACAAAAAAAAGACCGTGATCTGCGGATCGATTTTTTCCGCGGCTTGGCGCTGATCTTCATCTTCATCGACCACATCCCCGACAACACCTGGGCCATGTGGACGCTCAAGAACTTCGGCTTTGCCGATGCGAGCGAGGTGTTCGTACTGTTGGCCGGGTACTCCGCGGGGCTCGCCTACTCGTCCACCGCCGACAAGGGCGGCTTCCCTGCGATCGTGCAGCGGGCGAGCCGGCGCGCGGGCGAGATCTACGTCTGGCACCTGGGCATCTTCATCGTCTCGGCGCTGATGCTCTACTCCGCCGCGCGGATCTTCAACAACGCCTCCTACATCAACAACATCGCCATCGCCGAGCTCGCGCTCGATCCGGTGCGCACGCTGGCATCCGCGCTGGCGCTCTTCTACCAGCCCAACATGATGAACATCCTGCCGATGTACGTCGTGCTCATGCTGTGGCTGCCGGTCGTCATCATGCTTCTTCGCCGCAGCGTCGCGCTGGCGCTCGGCGTCTCGCTCGCCATCTGGCTCATCACGGCCGTGACGGGGCTCAACCTGCCGACGCAGCATCGCCCGTCGGGGTGGTTCTTCAATCCGTTCGCCTGGCAGCTTCTCTTTACCGTCGGCGCCGCGGCGTCGGTGCTGGCGCGCCGCGCCGAAGTCCGCCCGCGCGCGGAGATGCTGATTCCCGCCGGGGCTTATCTCGTTTTCGCGTTTATCGTCGCGGCGCCCTGGATCGCCGTGTCGTGGCTCCCCAACGATCGCATCATCCCGCGCGAGGTTCTGGGGGCGATCAGCAAGCACGACCTCTCCGTGTGGCGTTTCGTGCACGTGCTGGCGCTCGCCTATGTCGTGGCGGCGGTGGTGCCGAAGAATGCGCCGTGGCTGCAGCGCAAATGGGCGGGCATCGTTCAGCTCTGCGGGCGCCGCTCGCTCGAAATCTTCTCGCTAGGCACACTTCTGTCATTTTTTGGTTGGATAGCGCTCAATGAAATCGGAGCTAGTCCTTTGGCGATGTGGACGGTTAATGTAGCCGGCATCGCGATCATGAGCTTGACCGCATGGCAGATGTCCCGTCGCACTTCCGCTCGCGCGCCGCTTTGGCCGCGCCCGCAACAGGCCCCCGCGCTCGCTACGCCTTAGCGTCGTCCTTTCTCGCTGCCGTTTCGCTCGGCGCGGCGCTCTTCACCGCCGCGCCGGCGTTCGCTGGCGGATGCACGGCGCCGGTCGAGCTGATTCGCCTGCAGGCTCCCCTGCCGAAGCTGCTCGGAGCCGTGCGCGCTCAGCAGAAGCCTCTGATCATCGTCGCCCTCGGCTCGTCGAGCACGTCCGGGGCCGGCGCGACGAGCCGGGCGCACAGCTATCCGGCCCGTCTCGAGAAGGAGCTGCGCAACGCCTGGCCGAACAACGACGTGCGCGTGGTCAACGCGGGGGTCGGCGGGCAGCTCGCGCGCCACATGATCGCGCGCATCGACAAGGATGTGCTGGCCCGCAATCCGCAGCTCGTGATCTGGCAGACGGGTGTCAACGACGCCATCAAGGGCGTGCCGATCGCCGACTTCCGTGCTCAGCTCAGGGTGGGGATGGACCGCTTTCGCGCGGCTGGTGTGGATGTGGTGCTGATCGACCAGCAATATTATCCGCGCTTCAAGAAGGTGAAGGACGGGCCGCTCTACATGGCCGCGATCCGCGATGTGGGGGCGCAGTACGGCGCGCCCGTTCTGCAGCGCTACCGGATCATGCAGCACCTCCTGGAGAGCGCGCAGTTCACCACCGCGACGCTGCTCTCCGCGGACCAGTTCCATCTCAACGACCGCTCTTACGATTGCCTCGGGCATCTTCTCGCTCAGTCGCTGCGCTCGGCCGCGACGGCTCCGACGACTCCGAGCATCCCGGCTGCCTCGGTGCCTACCGCCGTCAAGGCCATCTCGCCGAAGGCGGACGAGGCGAACGCGATGCCGGCGCGGCCCGCCGCGAAGATGGCGATCAGCAAGGATCAGGCGAATATGTGATGGCCAGAGGCGTGCGTCGGCTGTGGGGTTCACGGCCGACGCAGCTTTCCCTCGCGCCGGCTCGCTCTTTATCTTCCGATCATTCCTTCGCGTTTCATCGCATGAGCTTTGCCGTTCCCTGGCGTCGCTCGCACGTTCGGCGGCGCTGGGGGCATCGATTGGCCGGTCCTCCGCGCCGCTCTTACGTGAGACGCACGGGGTAGCTGAGCGCGGATGCGGGATAGCGCGCCTCGGTGCCGTCCGTCTGGTGCACGACGAGGCAGACCTTGCTGCGATGGGCGAGCGCACGGCCGAAGGCTTCTGCATGAGCGCGCACGCGGAACTGGCCGTAACACTTGCTGGGCGAGCCGTCGGGCTGCTGAACGGTCCAGCCGGTGCCGCTCTGATGCGAGACATGGATATCGTACGAGGCCATGGGCGGTCTCCGGAGTGAGCCCAGCCGAGGCCGCACGACGGGCGGCTCGGCTTGGCTCGGCGTTGGAGGAGCAGGCGGGCAGGGCGCGCGATGCCCCGCAATCGTAGTGCCCAGAATCTTCCTATGTCTTGAAGCGCGGCGCACCGCAGCGTGATTTGCAGGTGAGGCCGATTGCGTTGATCATTACCCATCGGGCATCGCACATCAAGCGTCGCCACGACGTTCCCGCGAGCGAGAGGAGGACGCGCCCGATGCGAGTTCTGGCGGCGCGCTCACGATGCCGCCTCTCGTGCGGCAAAAAGGAATCGGCTGGAACGGAACGAGCGCGCCATTCATTTCCCTCTCGGGAAAGCGTGCGCATGTGAGCCGACGCCGTTCGAGGCGCGGTGCCAAACCGCAGAGACCGTTGCCGGAACGGCTGGGCGGCGGGAATCGCTTCGTTAACTGAAGATGTGCTTCCGGCTATACTTGTCAGAGAAGCTCTCTCATAGATTTTCCAATTATTGCTTGAGAAATCATGAGAGAATCTGTTGAAGTCGTGACGCGTTAAGGAGGACGGACATGAAAGCCGCCATCATAGCTGTCTTTATGATCGCTTTTTCCACGCATCACGCGGCGGCCGTCAGCAACGCCGTGAAGATGGCGTGTAAGGATGATTATTTCGCCCATTGCAGCATGCATGCGGTTGGAAGCCCCGGCGTCCGCCAATGCATGAGGGCTGTCGGACCGCGTCTCTCGCAGCGTTGCCTCGGCGCGCTCGCGGCCGCAGGCGAAATCAAGAAAGAGAAGCTCGCCGCGGGCAAGGCTACCGGCAACAAGTCGCACGCTTCGACCAAGCCGTCTGCGAAAAAGCAGGTCGCGAAGAAGTCTGCCGCGAGCAAGACGAAGCTTGCCAAAAAGGGCTCCGGCAAGACGAAGCTTGCCAACAAGGCCGGCAAGGGCGCCAAGACGAAGCTCGCCGGAAAGACGAGAGCGAAGGCGAAGGTTGCCGGAAAGGCGGGTCCGAAGGCGAACAAGCTGGCGAAGGCCAAGGGTCAGGCCGGCAAGAAAGCCGTGGCTCTGAAAGGATCCATCGGCCCCAAGCATGCCTCCAAGAACCCCATCAAGAGATATGCCGACACCGCCAACTGAGACGTGAGGGGCTGAAGAGATCCCTTAGTCTTCGATTGATTATTACACCCGCGCGGACCTCCGCGCGGGTGTTTGCGTTCGAGCAGGACATCCCGAACGCTGCGACATAGCTCGAACTTATTCCAATGTTCTAAATGTTCTTTAGAGGCTTGGTCGTAGGATCAGGCGCAGCGCTCTGCCCGGCTCCCGTTCGGAGAGGTATTGGATCGGCTGTGATGCGACGCGAGGAACCGATCCCGGCCCTGTCGACCGGCCTGTCGTACGTGATGATGACGGGGCTGTTGTTGTCGTTCGCGTTGCCGGCGGGTCCGCCGGCCGTTCCTCTCGCGCCGTCTGCCGCTTCGCCTCCTGCCGCGCTTCCGGTGCCGGCCACCCACGTGGAGCCTTCTCGACCCGTCGCGGCGCCGGCGCGTCCTGTGCCTCCGGCGCCCGCCTCGCCGGCCGCGCCTGCTGCCGAGGTGGCCGCTCGGGAGATGCCACGCGCGCCAGCAGCGGAGACCGCGTCTGCGCCTGCCGAGGCTACGCGTTCGCAGAGCGCTCCCGTGGCCGCGCCGCTCCTGGAGGAATGGCCGCAGGACGAAGTCGCGCGGGCGCGCGAGCAGTGCCAGCACGTGCTCTCCAGCACGCCGGCCGAGATCGAGTGGATGGAGCCCGTGCGGAAAGGGAGCTGCGGTCTGCCGGCGCCGATCCGGCTCAAGAGCGTGGGCGCTTCGCCCAAGATCGTGTTCGAGCCGGCGGTGCAGGTGAACTGCCGCATGGCGGTGGCGCTTGCGGCGTGGGCCAAGAGCTCGCTGCAGCCGGAGGCCAAGGCGCATTTCGGCTCCGAGGTCGTGCGTATCGTCGGCGCCTCAGGCTATTCCTGCCGCAACATCTACAATCGCCCGAACGCGCGCCTCAGCCAGCATGCGCTCGCCAACGCGATCGACATCGGCGGGTTTGCGCTCGCCGACGGGCGGGTCGTCGGCGTGCTCAAGGGCTGGGGCCTCACCGCACGCGACATCACGGCCCAGGCCAAAGTCGCTGCAGCCGCGGCGGCGCGGGCGAAGGATGCGAGCAAGGCGAAGGACGACAAGGCGAAGGAGGACCGGGCGAAGGGCGCTAAAGTTAAGGAAGACGAGAAACGCGAGGCAGACGCCGCCAAGGGCGCCGGCAAGACCAAAGGCGCGCGCGGTGCTGCTGCCGGCACGACGGCGGTAACCAAAGCCTCGCTCTCCGCTTCACGCGACGCGAAAGGCTCCCGCGCCGCGGCGGTATCAGAGGCGACCGAGACCAAGACCAAGGCGGGTAAAGTGGCGCCGGCACAACCGGCCAAGGCCACGAAGGAGGCCTTGTTTCTGCGTGCGATTCACAAGGGGGCGTGCGGTCCGTTCGGAACGGTGCTCGGACCGGAAGCGAACGATCCTCACCGCAACCATTTCCATCTCGATCTCATCCCACGGCGCAGCCGCGGCTATTGCCAGTAGGGCGCGCGCCCGCGACGCAATCGCGTCCGCCTCCCGCGGCAAAAGAACCCCCACGACCGGAACGGAGCGTGCTACCAGACGTTGGAGAGCGAGTGAGGAGTTTGCGTGTCTCCGCGTTTCAGGACCTTCGACGTTTGCGTCGTGTATGCCGCGTTCATCGCGTGCGTCGGCGGCGTTTGCGTGCACCTGGCCGGGTACGTGACCTCGCAAGTGGTCGCGGTGGCGGCGCCGCAGCTCGCCGCATGGGGCGTTGCGCCGCCCTCGCGGGTGGAGCGGCGCGAGATCGAGGTCGCCTCCGCCCGCAAAATGACGCCGAGCCTGCGGCGCGAACCCATCATTCCCGACGCATCGCCGCTGCCCTTGCATGTGCTGGCCGCTCAGCTCGATACGGCGGAGCGGATGGAGGTGAGCGGGAAGAAGCGGGCGCGCCGTAAGGTCGCGCGGCCCGTCGCGGTCGCCGAAGTGCGGAGCGAGGGGCATTCGGCCGCAGATGTGTTCGGGCGGAACTTCGGCGTGTTGCTGGTGGCGTCGCGCTGACGCTTGATGCGTCCGGAGCGGACGGCGGGCGCTTCTCTTCGAGAACGCAGGTTCTCAGATTTCCCCGCGCTGGCCCGCTCTAATGCGGAACGAGCTTCGGATTTTTCGCTTTACGCTTGGCTCTGGTCTCCGACGGCCTGTGCCCGCGCCGCCGGATGATCTTCTCAGGGCCATTGCAGCCCCGGTCGTGCTCGCTGCGTTGAGCTCAGGCGGATTTGGCCTGATTGCGGGCGCGCTTCGCAGCCTTGGCAACGCGCTTCTCGGTGTTGCGGGCCTTGCGCTGGCGGGCCTGGATGCGCTTGCGGCGCTGGTTGGACATGGTCGGCATCGGGATCTCCTTCGTTGTTGCCGCCTTGTAGACCGGTCAGCGGTAAAATTCAAAGGCTTGCGTGCGCGCCATAAGCGCCTCGTGCCTCTGGGACGCGGCGGCCTCCGGTGCGCTGGGCGTGCGCTACTTGAACAGCGACGTGAGGGAGAACGTGGAGGCAACGATGACGGGCGGGGCCTCGGCAATCTGCGGGTGCGGCTCGTCGATATACACGTTGAGGGCGGTGGCGCGGCCCTCGCGGATCAGCGCGGCGACGTAGGCCCAGCCTTTGGGCTCGAGCCCGATGCAGGCTTCCGACATCTCGCCCTTGAGGCGGGCGTGGATGGCGATGTTCCCGCGTTTCAGGATGGCGGCGACGTGAGTTTTGCTGAAGCGGTCCTTGTTCCAGAGCCGCTTGAGGTAGACCGCCGCGACGTGACGCTTGGTCTTCGGCCCCCAGGTCACGCGGTGGGCTTTGTCGCTCGAGAAGGCGTACTCGCCGGGTGGCAGTGGCCCCACCGCGCGTGTCGCGAAGCAGTCGGGATCGGGGTTGTTGCGGCAGATGTCGCGGCCCGAGAGGCCCCATGCGATGGTCTGGCCGTTCACCGCCGCGTCGCTCGAGACGACGAAAAGGCGCCCGGTGCGGATCGTGTAGCCGAGGCGGAAGCTCGCCGCCGAGGGTGGGACCTCGCGCACCACGTCCTCGAACGGATTACAGATCTCGCCGCCGGTCAGCTTGCGCGGGAAGCCGTTGAGCTTGATCGTCACGTAGTCGACGCCGGGGGCGCAATCCCATTGCGTCGGGACCTTGATGCCGTCGAGGGCGATGATGGTCGGCGGCTCCGCCTTTGCGGCGCGGCCGGGCTTCGGCAACGCTGCCACGACCGGTTTCTTCGGCGCGTGGGCCTCTGCCGGGACCGGCTCGGTCGTCGTCGCCCAATTGGCGGGCGGGGCTTCGGGCCGCGGCATGGCGCGCATCTGCTCGCACTTCTCGGAGAGCTTCGGCGGCTGGATCTGGATGGCTGCGAGCTTGCGGGCGGCTGCGCTGTCCGCGCCCTGGGCGATGTAGGATTGGATGAGCGCGGCCTGCACCTCGATCTGCTCGTCAGACAGCTCGAAGATGCAGTCCTCGTAGATCTGGTCGCCGAGCTGGCTGAAGATGTCGGCGATCTCGCCCGCCGCGGCGGATGGCGGCGTCGCCTCGGCCGCAGCGGCGGTGGCAGACGCGGCAGTCGCTGCAGCGGCAGGGGAGAGGGCTTTCAGGGATGCCGGCGGCTCGGGTCCTGCGGGAGGAGAGGGTGTCGGCGCAGCGGGTGCGGTCTGGACGGGCTGTGCGCGTGCCATGTCGGCGCGCGCATCCGCGTCCTGAGCCAGGGCCACGCCGGGCCAGAGGGCGATCAGCGCCGCGATGGCTCGGGCCTTCTTTGCAGCTCTGGCGATGGGCGTCCGGATCTGCACGCCGTCCCTCACTTTGGTCTCCGGCCGGGCCGGATGGGCCCGCGGATCGGTCGATCGGCGGCCTCGCGGCCGGCCACCGCGCATCTTACGGCCCGAGTCGGGGTGAGAGTAAGGCTTTCCTCGGCCGTGGCGCGGGGCGTTTTTCGGGGGGATGCAGGCGCCCCGGGGCGGCTTCCCCACGCTCCAAGCCTCGCGCCGCCGCTCCCTGTGGGGCTGGCGCGGATCGGCGACATGGGGCGGTGCACTCCGTGTCACCTTTGGGGCGGGATCCTCCGGGCGGACCTATGCGGCCACCTCGGAGACCTCGCTCACCTGCGGTGGGAAGGTCGGCCTCAGGTCGTCGGAGCTCCACACGCCTTCCGCGTAGCGCGTGCCGCCTTCGCCCTTCACGTTCACATCCGTGAAGCCGGCTTCGCGGAATTTGTCGGCGATGGTCTCGTTGGTCGCGATGCGCTCGACGAACCCGAGCGTCAGCGTGGTCCTGTAGCGTTTTCCCTTTTGGAGCGTGAAGATCATGGCGCACCTCTCCAACATGGCTCTTTGCTTGTGACATGATAGCAAAGATGGCGTGTGGCTGCATCTCGCAGACGCGAAGCCCCCGTGCGCCGAGGCGTCCGGGGGCTTTGTCGAAAGCAGCGGGGCGTTGCCGTTGCGGCGAGCGCGCTTAGAGCCGTTCCGGTTTTA
>JRYH01012533.1_pt1 | contig 11151 bp, 10 predicted proteins | sample 235351 | NCBI WGS metagenome assembly JRYH01 (sample SAMN03074221, study PRJNA261480) | activated sludge metagenome | biome: Wastewater Treatment Plant; feature: Wastewater; material: Activated sludge; isolation source: activated biomass of a wastewater treatment plant treating wastewater... ... | reverse complement strand
CAGACGATCGGTGGCCTGCCACTCGAGCTGAGCTACCACGCCGGTGCTGACGATGTCGTATTCGGGCACCCAGGTCCTCACCTCCCCGGTGCTCTGGAATCTGCGTCCGCCCGAGGCGGCATAGATCGCAGGGTCGTGGACGTAGCCGGACTGGGACGTCGATTCGCGGATGTGGTCCGCGCCCCAGCTCATCGTGACGCCATGGCGCTCGGAGAGAATTGTGTCGAACTCCAGGCGGCCGCCGTTCTTCGAAGAGTCTATGAAGGATTGAAAGATCTCAGGGCCGGCGCCGGTGCCGTTATGGCGTCGGAAGGGTGCGTAGACCGTCTTGTAGTCGCGCGTGAACAGCTGGGCGTGCATCTTGCTGCCCCAGACGTCCGCGTTGCGGTAGTCGAGCGAGAGGAGGCTGTTTTCGGTGCCTTCGTTCTTGTCCAGCGCCAGGCCGGAGATGGCGCGCGACTTGTGCCCGCGCAGGGGCGTCGACGGAACGCTCGGGTCGGTCGTGTAGTGGGTGTCCTGGTCGGCCTTGTACGCCTGCGCCGTGAGCTGGATGTGCTGGTCCGCATCGAGCCTGTAGCCGAGTTTGCCGAGCACGCTGTAGCTGCGCGTCTCCGCCAGGCTGCCCTGGTTGGCACCCGAGGGCGGGATGCGGTCGCCGTCGGCGTCGAAGAAGGCGCCGGTCTGCTCGGCCGCGACGTTGGCAAGAAACTCCAGATCGTCCTTCGATCCGGAGCTGGTGTGGCGGATCGTCGTGCCGAGGCTGTCCGAAGGGTGAGACAGCGAGAGGTTGCCGCCGACCTCGGTGACGTGCGTGACCGGGCCGCTGCCCTTGCGCGTGATGATGTTGACCACGCCGCCGGTGGCGCCGTCGCCATAGATTGCGGTGGCGCCGCGGATGACCTCGATGCGCTCCACCGCCGACGGATCGATCAGCGTGAGGATGCGCGCGCCGTTGCGGTTGGTGCTTTGCGGCACGCCGTCGATGAGGACGTTGATGTTGCGGCCGCGAATGGTCTGCGTGAACGTGCTCGGCGACTCCCGCCCCAGCCCGAAGCCGGGCACCAGCTTGCCGAGGATGTCGCCGAGGCCGCTCCCCGCGCTCACCTGCCGTTCGATCTCTTCACGCCGGACCACGGTGATCGACTGCGGGACGGTATCGATCGTGGCTTCGGAGCGCGTGGCGGTGACCGTCACCGCAGACAGGGCGGTCTCGGGGGACGCCTCCTGCGCGTAGCTGAGAGCGGCGCAGGCGCTCGCAACGGCCGTGGCGAGGATCTGCTTGGTAAGGCGTGTCGTTCTCGGCGCGCACGGCTGCGCCAACATGTGAGTCATGTTCATCGTGTTTCTCCATGAGGAAGGTGGGAAATGAGCCCCGTGAGCGGGTTTGCGACTAAATCGGGAGCGAGGCGTGGTTATCGCGCGCCAGCGGGAATTCCCCGTGCCGGATCTGCACGCCTCCTGCGGCGTCGACGCCCGGATCGATTTCCCATGCGTCTCCACCGTCGCCGGTGACGAGGCACCGCCGGCCGCGAACCGTCGTCGCGCACACCCGTGGCGTTTCAAGGATGGCGCGTGCATGACCATGCTCATCCCGGAGCGCGGTCACGCCGGCAGTCGTGCAGCTCACGGCGAAGAGCTCGCCCACTGCGACGATGTCGCCCGCGTAATCGCCACAGCGCGCACGCAGGTCCGCGTCAGCCTCGCCGTAGGCGAGGTGGCGGCCCCTCAGATGCGCGAACAACGGGCGGGCCGAGCGACCTTCGTTCTGCATGGACACCGCGAGCCGCCCGTCGGCCATCCACTCGAGGGCATGCGGGCCGATGCCGCCGCAGGGCCCGGCGGCCAGCCGTTGCAGGGCGCGCGCATCAGGCGCACGTGGCGGGAGGAGAAGGTCGTCATTATGTGTCGGAAAGTCAGCCTGCTCCCGAGGGGAGCTCGTCAGCAGCCATTGGAAGAAGCGGGGGCGTGCGCCCGAACGGCGCGCGCGCCTTCCCGCATTGCACGGCCAGGTCCGCATAGGGGGTGCCCATGGCGGACTTGCCACCGGTGGACCTGGTTGGCTGGCTGGCGAACTGCCGAGTGCGACGTGCTGGCAGCGGGGCTGGCTGGCTATCCCGGTTCTCGTGAAACGAATGAGAACCGTTACCATCTTACATGAGAGTGACTCTCATGTAGACTTCTTGTGTGATCAGGGCGTCTGCAGCCGTGTGGCGGGAAACTCCGCCTCCCATTGGCGTGTGCCTGCGGTGTCCCACGCGGCGACCCGCAGCACGCGCGCGCCGGCCGGGCCGGAGAACTGCAGCGTGCAGAAGTTGCGCTGCGTGACCAGCGTCCCGGCCATCTCGCGCACCGGGAAGGGGCGGGGATGGACGCGTGCGGTCAGCGGCGAGCACGTCAGCTCGGTGAGCGGGTAGGTGCCGGGGCGTTCGCGCTCGGTCAGGTGGGTGTAGTGGATGTCGCCGGAGATGAAGAACACGCCGTCGATGCGTTGGGCGACGAGCCAGTCCATGAAGGCCTGGCGCTCGGCGGGGAAGTTGTGCCAGCCCTCGCCGCCGCGCTGCTCCGCCGAGGGGCGGTCGCTGAGCATTCGGCTGCCATTGACGACGAGCTTGAACGTGGCGTGCGAGTCGCGCAGTGCGTCCCTGAGCCACGCGAGCTGCCGCGCACCGAGCATGGTCCGCGCCGGGTCGGTGCCGGCATCGTCGTCGCGGTGGTAGCGGTCATCGAGCAGGAAGAGCTCGACGTCGCCGAGCGGCACGCGGGTAAAGACGCCGGGCACGTCGGGCAGACCGTAGCCCGGATTCGCCCAGTAGTCCTTGAAATGCGCCAGCGCCGTCGCCTTGAGTGCGAACTCGCGGTTGGCGTTGTTCGGCCCGTAGTCGTGGTCGTCCCAGATGGCGACGTGCTGGCCGGTGCGCAGCAGTCGCTGCAGCGGCGCGAAGCTGCGCGTGGCCGCCCAGCGCTGGTGCATGCGTGCGGCGGCCTCGTCCGCGGGCTCGAAGTCGCTGTCGCGGTAGTAGATGTTGTCGCCGAGCCACAGCATGACATCGGCCTGCCGGGCGGCGATGGTGTCGAAGATCTCGAACCCCGCGCCGAACGAGTCCTTCGTGAGCGCGTGAGGCGGGTCGGGGATGTAGCTGCACGAGCCGGTGGCGATGAGCAGCTCGCGTGGGGCGAGCGCGTCGGCGGGGGCGGTGGTGAAGGCGGGCGTGTCGTCGAGCTCGACCGCGGTGCCGTCGATCAGCACGCGGTAGGCGTAGCGAGTGGCGGGCTGCAGGCCCTCGAGTTCGACGCGCGCGCTGTGACCGCGCTCAGTGCTGGCAGCGACCGGCGCACTGCGCTTCACCGCTGCGGGCTGCGCCAAAGGCCAGTATTCGAGCTGAACCTTTGCGGGGCCGTCGGTCATCAGCCATATGCCGACGCGCGCGGGGGTTGCCGGGCCGGCCATCGGACCACCGGCCAGCGTGGCTGCGCCGGCGGCGGTCATGTGCAGCGCCAGCAGCACAGTCAGCATGAGGCGACGCGCGGTGTGAGGCGCATGGGACATCACGCGCCATCCGGAAAGGTGCGCGGGCCGTGGCGCCATTGTTCCGACCGCCGTTCCCCGGGGGTGACGATCGCGGGAATGCGCTCCGCCCGGGTCATCCATTCGCATGCGAGTCGTCTGCTCGCGCCTCCGAATCCGGCTTTCCCCGGGCCTCCTGGATCTCTCGCTCCAACTTTCTCCTTGCCAGCGCGATGACCAACTTCACAAGCACGATCATCACGACCGCGACCACGATTATGGAGAGCATCGAGGCGCGATTGCCTCCTTCGGGCGTTGCGGCCATCACCGCAGCGCTGAATAGGCAAGCGCAAGAACCGGTCAATACTGCTGCCGCATGCTTCATGAAGAACCTCCTCGCCGATCCCTTCGTCGTGCGCATCATGGGGTCACGACCAGATGAGCGGGTAGTGTCGCAGATCGCATGCCCTTGGGGCGAGCGACAGCAGTGGCCGCTGTCGGCCACCGGCCCCGCCTTGGCGTTATAGTTCGGCTTCCCGATCCTTCCTGGTCCGTCCCGCTGGAAGCCGTGCTGCGCCTCCTGGCGCATGGCTCCTGTGATCCTGTCCGCGCGGGATACCGACTCCGTCCGCGAGCCTTCGATGTCAGCACCATCCACTGCCACGCCTGTGTCGCCTGCCCCTGCCGCGTCCGATGATCGGCAGGGCGCTGTCACGCTTCCCCCAGTCGAATACCGCATCCGGGTAGCCGATCCGGGGGCGCACCTGTTCGCGCTCGAGTGCGTCGTTCCGGAGCCCGATCCGAGGGGGCAAGTGGTCAGCCTCCCGGCCTGGATTCCGGGCAGCTACATGATCCGCGAGTTTGCGCGCAACATCGTCGGCATCGCCGCGCTTGCCGACGGTGAGCCGTGCGCGCTGGACAAGCTCGACAAGCACAGTTGGCGCGCTGCGGTGAAGCCGGGGACGCGCAAGCTCGTCCTGCAGTACCAGGTCTACGCATGGGATCTGTCGGTGCGCTCGGCCCATCTCGACACGACCCATGGCTTCTTCAACGGGACCAGCGTCTTTCTCGCCGTCGCCGGCCGCACTGGCGCGCCCTGCATCGTCACCATCGAGCGGCCGGAAGACGACAGGTGCAGGAAATGGAAGCTGATCACAGCGATGCCGCCCGAGCATGGGCGGGCCGCCGATGGCTGCCGCTTCGGGCGCTTCCGTGTGTCGGATTACGACGAACTGGTGGACCATCCGGTGGAGATGGGCGATTTCACGCTGGCGCGCTTCGAGGCGGCAGGGGTCGTCCACGACGTGGCCCTCAGCGGGCGCCACGACTGCGATCTCGACCGCCTGTGCGCGGACCTGCGGCGCATCTGCGAGTGGCAGATCGCGCTCTTCGGGGCGCCGGCGCCAGTGGACTACTACGCCTTCCTCACGCTGGTGGTGGGCGACGGTTATGGCGGACTGGAGCACCGCGCCTCGACCGCGCTGATCTGCAGTCGTGCCGACCTGCCATGGAAGGGCATGGAGGGGCTGCCCGAGGCCTATCGGAGCTTCCTCGGGCTGTGCAGTCACGAGTACTTCCACACCTGGAACGTCAAGCGCATCAAGCCCGCGGCGTTCACGCCCTACGACCTCACACGCGAGAACCACACCCGCCTGCTGTGGGCCTTCGAGGGGTTCACGTCCTATTACGACGATCTTGCCCTGGTGCGCAGTGGCGTGATCGGTGTCGACGACTACCTCGAATTGCTCGGCAAGACGATGTCGAACGTCATGCGCGGCAGCGGGCGCCTCAAGCAGAGCGTGGCGGAATCGTCCTTCGACGCGTGGACGAAGTACTACCGTCAGGATGAGAACGCCCCGAACGCGATCGTCAGCTATTACGCCAAGGGCGCGCTGATCGCGCTCGCGCTCGATCTGCAGCTGCGTGCGGGCAGCGCGGGTCGAACCAGCCTGGACGACGTCATGCGGCTGCTCTGGCAGCGCCATGGCCTGAGCGGCCTGGGCGTACCCGAGGACGGCATTTATGCCGCCGTGCGGGATGTGGCCGGCGAGGGACTCGGGCGGCGGCTTGCACGCTGGCTGCAGAGGGCGGTCGAGGGCTGTGATGACCTCCCGCTCGCGCGCCTGCTCAAGCCCGTGGGGGTGACGCTCGAGGCTGCGCAGGCGAGCCCGGCTCCGGTGCTGGGCATCAAGCTTGCGGCAGGCGGTGGCGAGGCGAAGGTGGCGAACGTGTTCGACGCCGGCCCTGCCCAGAGGGCGGGCGTGTCGGCGGGAGACGTGCTCGTCGCCCTCGATGGCCTGCGCATCGCAAGCGCGAAAAGCCTTGAGGACATGCTGTCGCGGCGACGCGCAGGTGACGAGGTGAGCGTGCACGTCTTCCGACGCGACGAGCTCATGAACTTCCGGTTGCTGCTGGCCGAGGCCCCGGCCGACAAGTACGGGCTCAAGCTCTCCGAGCGCGCCCCGGCGGGCGCACGTGCGCTACGCAAGGGCTGGCTTGGGCGCTAGCAGGCGGGGCGCCCTGCCGGCTCGGTTCAGTCGGCTGCTGCGGAGCGGGGAAGGAGCTTCGGGCGCCAGTAGCGCCAGGCGAGGAAGGCGAACAGGCCGCCCATGATCAGCCAGAAGCCCACGCCCTGCCAGTACGCGATCGGATCGGTGGCGAGGAAGTAGTCCCGCGGCGGGCGCACGAAATGAATGCGTCCGCTCGCGAGGGCCTGCACGACCATGAAGAGTGCGGCAAGGGCGGGGGCGAACCAGACCACCAGCCCGGCGCCGACGATCACCCGGTCGAGCGCTGGAGAGCTCTTGCGACGCGGACGATAGACGCTGTCCACCCCGAACCAGATGGCCAGCAGCAGACCCACCGCTGCCGCGAGCGGGCCGACCGCCATGGCGGCGCCGAGCAGGGTGGCGGCAGCCATGAAGGTGGCGCCTTCCATGCGCACGATCTCGGGCCACAGGTGGTCGAGCTGCGAGAACAGCAGCCACGAAGCCGGCAGCGCGACGAGGCTGACGAGGAGGCCGAAGAGTGCGCGGCGGCGGGCAAGATCGCCGCGCAGTGGAGCGGGTCGTGCCGCAGGTGTCACGGCGGAGAGGGAAGAGGCGGGGGTCGAAGGCTCGGGCATCGGGAGGAGGCAGCGTGCGGGCTGGGTATTCGTTGTTGGATGAGGCGAAGGCATGCGGGGCGCAGTGTACTACGTCCGTCGATGCACGCCGGGCGACGGCGGCCGTGTCTGGATTCGGGCGCTGCCGGCGTGCGTGCGCGGTGGGACTCAACCGAAGTAGCCATGCACGAACCACTCACCCGGCGCGTCCAGGCAGTTGAAGACCCAGCACAGGGATTGGTCGACATCGCGTGCCAGGTAGTAGTCGCGACGGACCACCTGACCATCCCACCAACCGGTCTCGATGCGCTCGGCATCGCCGAGCAGGGTGAGGCGCTCGGGAGAGATCGCTCCTGGAACGGGAAGGAGCCAGAGCGGACGCAATCGCTCGTGGGCCTTGGATGTGGTGCGCAGGGTCTTGGCAGGAGCGCTTCGTCCCGCCCCCGTCGTGCGCGGAACGGCGCCGGGTTCGCAGGCGAGCCAGGCTGATTCCGGGCGATGGTCGCCATGTGCGTCGAGGCGGTAGATCGCGCTGCGCCCCAGGCGTGCCTGCAGGCGCGCGAGCAACAGGGCGGCGTCCCGGTCCGAGGCCGATGGGTCGCCGAACAGGTCGCTACTGGCGGGGCGTGCGTCCACCGCGTGTTCAGCCTGCAGCCTGAGCGCACGGACCTCGTCATCGAGACGGATCGTGGCAAGGCGCTCCCGGGCGATCAGGGCGAAGCGGGCTTCGTCCTGGCTGGGTACGCCCATGGCCAGCTCGAGCAGGGTGGGGGGGCGGGACGTGTGTTCCAGCACCAGCGAGCACAGATCCACTGCAGCATGACGGGCCTGGAGCCAGCCCGCCAGGCTGGCAAACAGTCTGCGTGCGGCGAACAGCAGGGCTTCGGCCTGATGCGTGGAGGCGGGCAAGGCAAGCCCGTGGTCGAAGCGCGCCGGCGGTTCGAACCAGGGGCGGGGGTCGGGCAGTTCGCCGCGGGCGCGTGCGAGCGTGCGCGCGGCGGACTGTGCCTGGCGGCGGGCGAGACCGGCAGCGGGCAGACGGCGCACCTCGCCAAGGGTGCGCAGGCCGAGGCCTTCGAGCAAGGCCAGCGTGTGTGCGTCGCAACTGCCGTCTTCACCGAGCAGGGGGAGCGGGAGCGGGTCGATCATGGATACCCAGTGCGCGGGCGATGCGTGAACGTGCGTGACCGGGCGCAGCGGTTCGGGGGGCGCCGATGTGGCCGCGTCGCCTTCTGTCTGTAGTGCACGGGCAGGGTCGAAGCTCAGCCCTGTGCGGGCGAACCAGCGCGCGGCGAGCGGCGTGGGCGCGCAGCCCGTGCGGGCCTCGAAGCCGAGTTCGGCCTGGAGTGCCTCCCGGAGCGTGCGCTCGATCCGGCTCGCGCCGCCGAACAGGCGCAGGCAGGCGGAGATCTCCACCAGCACCGCATCGGGTGGAGACAGGCTGATGCGCGGGCTGAAGCGTCCTGCCCAGGTGGCGATCTCGGCGAGCGCCGCATGCTCACGGGCGGTGTCGCGCGGCTGTAGCCGCAGCTCGGGCACCAGGGCGAGCGCGCTCGTGCCGCGCATTCCAGGGTGGACGCCGAGTGCTTGTGCGCACGGCGTCACCTCCAGCAGGGTCGTCCCCGGGGGGGCGGCGACGATGGCGAGCGGGAGGGCGTCGCGGATGCCGCGGGTGAATACCTGGAGCGGCAGCGCCGGCAGCAGGATGGCGAGCCAGAGCATGCGTGCAGGCCGGTTTCAGCGTACGCGTTCGAGCATGCCCGGGCGCGTCATGGACCCTGTTGGCGAGAGGGGCGGCAGTGCATCGGTGTCGACCGCTGTCGGGCGTATGTGCAGCAGCACGGGGCGGATGGCTGGCGGCCCCTTGCGCTTGACGATCCGCACTTCGAGCTGTCCGCCGCGGGCGGCGAGCGCGAGGCGCAGGGGGGCGGGCGAGGCCTGACCGGCGGCGTCAAGCGGTCGGAACAGGAACAGGGGCGTGGCGCTGTCCTCGGCGGCGAGCTGCAGCCGGCGCAGGCCGCCGCTGTCGATCTTCGGCAGCCATGCGAGCACGGCCGAGCAGCTGCCCGAGACGGTTGCCTGGCGTGCTGCCCAGAGCAGAGTGCGAGGCTGTTCGGGGCGCACGATCAGCAGGCGGGAGAGCGGCACCCCTGCATCTGCCAGTGCCGGCGCGTAGGGCAGCAGCGGCGGCGCCAGCCACACGATCCATTGCTCGGGGCGCGTGCGCTCGAGCACCGGCAGCAGCATCGACAGCTCGCCCACGCCGGGGCGTTCGAGCAGCAGCTCGATCAGGGCGCCGAGCGGCCATCCGCCACCGGGCAGTTCGGCGTCGAGGGTATCGAAGCCGGTGGAGCAGACCTCGCCACGGCTCTGGGCGAGGTGACTGGCCTGCCAGACGCAGCCTGCCGGCAGTCCGGCCAGCAGCGCGCGGACGGACGCCGCGGACGGATCCTGTTCGGCAATGCGCGGGGCGATGGCAGCCATGGCGGGCATGATGCGAGGGGAAGGGTGGGGCAGAGGGCGCGGCGCACGTCGGCGAGGGGGCGGCCGATGATGCTCAGTGATCCTTGCGGATCAGGCCGACCATGACGCCTTCTATGACCACCGGCGCGCGCCGTGTGTCGATGACGATGGGGGCGTAGTCCGGATTGGCCGGCAGCAGCTCGACCACCGTGCCCTTGCGCTGCAGGGTCTTCACGGTGACGTCGTCGTCCACACGGGCGACCACGATCTGACCGTTGCGCGCCTCGGTGCTGCGATGCACGGCGATGAGGTCGCCGTCGAGGATGCCGGCGTCGCGCATGCTCATGCCGCGCACGCGCAGCAGGTAGTCCGCCTTGGGCGAGAACAGGGACGGATCGAGCTGGTAGCGCGCCTCGACGTGTTCTGCGGCGAGGATGGGGCTGCCGGCAGCGACGCGGCCGACCAGCGGCAGGCCGAGCGCTTCGGCCAGGCGGATGCCGCGGGCGCGGCCTTCCTCGAGCAGGATGGCGCCCTTGGCGGCGAGCGCGCGCAGGTGGGTTTCGGCCGCGTTCGGCGAACGAAACCCGAACGCAGTGCACACCTCGGCGCGGGTGGGCGGACGGCCTTCGGACTCGACCGTGGCGCGGATGAAGTCGAGGATTTCCTGCTGGCGTGCGGTGAGGGTTTCGCTACGGGCGCTCATGACGGCCTCCATGGGGATGGCTGTAATTTTAAACAGTTGTGCGCCGAGAGCAAGCCTCCGCGTTCGTCAGCCCCTGATCTGGGTGCCGCCGCGTTCAGGGCATCAGCACCGCCGCCCCCTGCAGTTCTCCGCGGCGCAAGCGTGCGAGCGCCTCGTTGGCCTCGTCGAGCGCGAAGCGCGTGACCTCGGTGCGCACCGGCACCTTCGGTGCCAGGGCGAGGAATTCATCGCCGTCACGCCGTGTAAGGTTGGCCACCGAGACGATGCGGCGTTCTCCCCACAGGATGTCGTAGGGAAACGCCGGGATCTCGCTCATGTGGATGCCCGCGCACACCACGACGCCGCCCTTGGCGAGGCTGCGCAGCGCGGCGGGAACCAGTTCGCCGGCAGGCGCGAAGATGAGCGCGGCATCGAGCGGCTGCGGCGGCCTGTCCTGCCCGCTGCCGACCCAGCAGGCGCCGAGCTGGCGGGCGAAGGCCTGGCTGGCGGCGTCGCCGGCGCGGGTGAAGGCGTGGACCTCGCGTCCCTGCCATACCGCCACCTGCGCGATGATGTGGGCGGCGGCACCGAATCCGTACAGACCGATCCGGCGCGCGTCGCCGGCCATCGCCAGCGCGCGGTAGCCGATGAGGCCGGCACAGAGCAGGGGGGCTGCCTCGGCGGGGTCGGCCGCCTCGTCCAGCGCGAAGCAGTAGCGTGCGTCGGCGACCGTGTATTCGGCGTAGCCGCCATGGATCTGGTAGCCGGTGAAGCGGGCGTTGTCGCACAGGTTCTCCCGCTGGCTGGCGCAGAAGCTGCAGTGTCCGCAGGTCCAGCCGAGCCAGGGCACGCCCATGCGCTGGCCATGCCGGACGCCTGAAACGCCGGCGCCCACCGCGGCCACGCGACCGACGATCTCGTGCCCGGGAATCATCGGTAGCGCCGGATCGGGCAGTTCGCCATCGATCAGGTGGAGGTCGGTCCGGCATACGCCGCAGGCTTCGACGCGCAGCAGGATCTGGCCGGCGGCCGGCCTTGGGAGCGGGCGTTCGACCGCCTTCAGGGGCTCGCCGGGGCTCTCGAGCAGCATCGCGCGCATGCTCGAGGGCAGGGTGGAGTCGTCGGTGCGGGAGAGTCGGGTTGCCATGGGGCGCACTCCGGTTGCGGTGGCGATGATGCACTGCGTCTTGAGCCGTCGCCCGATCTGGGCTATTGCTTCAACACGGTGTCGGCTGGCGGCACCCCACGCACCGACCCAACCAGGGAGGAAGGCCAGAATGCTCGATCGATCCCACGTCCAGGAGCAGTCCAGCGCGGGTAGTGTTCGCCGGGGGTCTCGGCTAGAATCCGGCCCACATCAGGGAGAACGCATGCTGCAGAGCGGAGACATCGCCCCCG
>JRYH01032829.1_pt1 | contig 11183 bp, 8 predicted proteins | sample 235351 | NCBI WGS metagenome assembly JRYH01 (sample SAMN03074221, study PRJNA261480) | activated sludge metagenome | biome: Wastewater Treatment Plant; feature: Wastewater; material: Activated sludge; isolation source: activated biomass of a wastewater treatment plant treating wastewater... ... | reverse complement strand
GCCACGCCCGGCGAGCGGGGATCGAGCATCAGAGAACGCATCGAAAGAGTTTTGCTGTTTGCCGCATATCTTTTCCAGAAGTCGGCAACCGCAAACGCAAGAGCGCGGGAGTCTAGGCTTTCCTTGGGTCCTCGACTTAACTTGATCGTAGTTGCCCCCGCCGCGTCGTCGACCTCAAGCAATGCGAGTTCCTGCAATGGACACCCTAAGCCATCTTCCAACACCGTCGTCGCAGAATTCCGACCGCTGTCATATGTCCGCAGAAATATATCGACATGTTGCGCCACAGTGCCGCTGGTAACAGCACCACGAGCTGTGACGGCACGGCGGTCGACAAGGTCGACCAAATTGTCCTTGGTGACCTCGTTGTCTTGAAGGTCGAGAAGAGCAGCTGCCCAAGCACCGAGGGATGCATGCGTCGTCAGCATCCAGTGGAGGCGCCATAACGACGAAACGTCCTCGAGAAAAGGGTCCAGTCCTCGTTTCTGATCAAGGAGCAGTACCGCGAAATCGGTGGGTTCGACGGCGCGGGNNCGTGACGATGGCCTCGTCGTCGTTGGAAAACAGTGCCGGGTCATCAACGACGGCTTCATACAACTTCGGAAGCCATCCGTATCGGCAGACAAACGACTCGTGCCCAGAAAAGACCTCGTATTCGCGATCGGCCACCCGGCGTTCTCCTTAGCTCACAGCCTGCTTCTTGGAGGCAGGTCGCCCACTAACTTTGGTTGAGATACCACCAGTCCGCAAGCGCAAAACTTCCTCGGCTATCCGCTCTCCGCCGCGCCGCATGGCAGACTCGCTTATTCCGCGTCCAAATCCGATACGAACGGAGGACTCGGCCTCGGAGGACGACAGCCCCATAGCAACAAGCACGTGCGACGGCGCGATTGAAGCGGACGAGCAGGCCGATCCCATGGACATCGCCACATCTGGCAGATGACTAAGGAGAGCCTCAGCGTCGACGCCATCGAACCAAATATTCAGATTTCCCGCCAGCCGCTCGTCGAGGGATCCATTAACTTGAAAATGCTCAAGGCGCTCGCTCAACGTATCCAGAAGGACCGCGCGCAAACGCAGCGCATGTTTTCGGTCGTCCTCCATTTCGGTACGCGCAATATCGCAAGCCGCTCCGAGGCCAACACACAGCGCGACGGGCACCGTCCCCGGCCGAATGCCTTGCTCCTGACCGCCGCCGGTGGTGACAGGACGGAGTTGCGGCAGCAGGTCTCTACGGCAGTACAACGCACCGACGCCCTGCGGACCGTATATCTTGTGTCCTGAGATGCTTAGAAGATCGATGTTCATCTGAGCAACGTCGAGCTGAATTTTTCCGGCGGCCTGTGCGGCATCCGTGTGGAAGATGACATCACCCGCCCGGCACAGGCCGGCAATCTCGGAAATGGGCTGAAGCGTCCCTACTTCATTATTGGCGGCCATGACGGACGCTATGACCGTTGACTTGGACAGCGCGCCGGCGAACGCTTCGACGTCGACAATTCCGTCGGCGCTGACCGGGATCTCAACGACACGTGTGCCATGAGCTTTCAAGGCCGCGAGCGTGTCGCGCACGCAGCTGTGCTCGATAGTGGAGGTGATCGCTTGCGCCTTTCGACCCCCTAGAACGCCGCGCAACGCGATATTGGTCGCCTCCGTGGCGCCAGAGGTGAAAATGACCTCGTCAGCCATTGCGCCGACGAGAGCCGCCACCGATGCACGAGCAATCTCAACGGCAGCGTGGGCGGCTCGGCCAAACCCGTGAAGAGAGTGCGGATTAGCGGGCCGTGCCGATAGCCACGGCAGCATCGCGTCCACGACCCGCGGGTCGCATGGCGTGGTCGCTTGATAGTCCAGATAAATGTCGCCGCTGGCGCTCATGCCACGATACTATGTGGGATACCGCACGCTGGCGACACCAACTTCACAGGTGCCCGGTGGATAACAGCGGCCTTACACCGGCTCAACCATCTCCACTTTGATGACGCACCACGAGTCTTCATCGCCTTTGTTCGACGGCTTACCGGTCAGGTAGATGCCGAGCCCCACGGGCTCCTCGAACCCGACCCCCGCGACCATTTTCTGCAACTTTGTGTACGCGTCGTCCTTCCGGAGGTGCTCGACTTGCTTCTCGGCGCCGGCCACAAGCCCGATGGGGTCGACTGCCTTGAGCGACTCGATCAACTTTGTGACGAAGCCGCGCTTGAAGAGAACGAGTGGCTTGTCCTTGCCGCCGCGGCTCAAAACCACGTAGCAATTTGCGGCAGTGCCGCCACCCCACGCCTGTTCGACACGAGCTCCGTTCTTCTGCTTTAGATAGATCTTTGCTCGCGCAGTCATTCCCATTGCCGGCGCGACGGCGACGCCGACCCGTCCGAGGTCGCTGAGGATCGACTGCTGCAATTCTTGAGCGTACAGCGGACGCAACGTCCCGACGTACTTCGTTTTCCTGCTTCTGGCGCCGGGGCTCGGCCAGTCATCGAACTCCTTCGTCACGACGCCAGTATTGCTCCACGAGATATTAAACGGCTTGTCGTCGATCAGGATGAAGTCCGCCACCGACGCGTCTGGCGCGTCAAATTTCTTGACCTTACCCGATCGCATAAGGAGTCGGGGAGCATTCCGCTTGCCGTCGCCCCGGGTGAGCAGATCGCAATCAGGCGTGATGATCGCGAAGATCTCCTTCGCGTCCTTCGACAGATACAGGTCGCCCAAGCGATACTGTTTCCGACGCTTGCCGCGCGGGTTTTCGATCCGCACCCGGTGATACAGCGCAGCGACCTCTGCGGTAGGCCCGTCGAACGCGCCTTCGATCCGTTTGGCTCTATCGCTATTCAGGAGTGCGATGATTTTTTCCTTCTTATCATCCGACTTCACCCGCTCGTCGACCAGACGCCCAACGCGATCAAGAAGGCACTCGCCGAAAAACCATTCGAGGTATTCGAGCAGCTCTTGACCCTCTTGCGCAAGACGGAACTTCACCAGGTACGCGAAATCCTTCAGATGAAGTCGTTCGATATCGGAACGAAGGTCATCGACTGCGCTTTTTGCGCTATCAACCCACGCTTCAAGCGCAGCGTGGGTTGCGCGCCCGAACTCGTACGACTGGAAAATATCCAGCAGGGTGTCCGCAGCTAGTTCGCCCAGCGAAACGGTCTCACCTTCAAGCTTCACCTCGGTCTTCTTGAGGAATCCGAACCGACTCGCGAATACCAAGCTCCTCTTGTTCTCTTGCACGACACCTTCGCGAAACTTGTCGGCTTCTTTCTCAACGTCCTGCCAGGACATGAGGATCACCGAAGCCGCCTTATTTCCCTGCGACTTCAAAAGCTGCTTGAGCCGATCAAGTGACTTCGTCTTTGCCGCCTTCTTTTCCGTTGCGCCGGCGTCGCTTCCGACGCCTCGATCCAAGAAGAAATCGATGAATATGAGTTGCGTGTCTTTGCAGACGTTCTTGAGGTCCTCGGGATGAGAGCCGATGCGGGTGATCTCCAGCTTCGGATCGCATTTTTCGAGTAGCGTCACAATCGGACGAACGAAGTTGATGTTCGCGACCTGCGACGTGAACATGCCGCCGGGATTGAACGTCTCGTTAAGTGTCCCGACGAAGCGCTCATACATAGCGCCCACAAGCTCGGTCAGATCGTCTGACCCATAATCCGACCTCTCGATCGCGCCTTTGGCGCCATCGAGACGATCCGCTATGCCGAGTTCTTGACTGATGGCCGCGAACTTCGCGTCCTCTAGAAACTGCAGGAGATCGCCGGCGTTGGTCGTATCCACCGAAGGCGCGTCGAACGCGTCGTCGATGATGGTGACCTTTGATATGCCGCTAGCGTTTATCGCCTGTAGTACGTTCCCTTCCTGAATCATTGCCGCCCATATCGAGCACGAAACGGCTTAGTCTACCTGCGCGCTCGATCCCCTTCTCATCGTCCAGATACAGCTTCCAGTCGTGATATTGGGCGAGTTCTCGCGCGATATAAAGACCCAACCCGCGTCCCTGGCCCGGGGGCTTCGAGGTAACAAACGGCTGAAAAATCGTGTCTTTGCGGCGCGGGTCGACACCCGGACCATTGTCGGTAACGGTGACCGCTTCGTCGTCGGGTTCGATATCAATGGTGATCTGTGGCTTAAATTTCGAGTGATAGTTCTTTTCTTGCTTCAGCCAATAGACCGAGTTCGAGATGAGGTTCTCCAGGATCTGGATCACCATCCCGCGAACCGCTCGTATTTTGAAGCCGCCCTTCGGCTTGTCGAACACGATCTTTATGCCGTGACGTCCAAACTGATTGGCGTGGTTGTCCAATACGTCGCCAATGACATCGACAAGGTTAAAGTTGCTCTTCGTCTGCCGCCGTTCGGCGGCCAAATGGTCGAACGTCGAAATTCGTTTCTGTAGCGTCACCAGCTGGGCTTCCAGCGAGCGCAACGGTCCGCTTGCGCCCTTCTCTTGAGCCTCGGCCAATGTACGAACGGTGTGGCCGACGGCCCGATCTAGCTCGTGGAAGATGAACTCGGTCATCAGGCCGATGCCAGCCAAATGCACGAATTTCTCGCGTTCATCCCGAAGCTCGTCGGTCATTGCATCGGTCTTGCCAACGATGTCTTCACATTGGTCCGATAGCATCGCGATCTGGGCACTCAGGCGGTCAATGAGTTGCTTTTCCGCAGGTCCGATCCGCTTCCTGATCGATTCCAACGTTTGTTCAACTTGACGTTGCGTGTCGCGGAACTCCATCGCGACACGCTCGGCGTCGCGCTTCGATATCTTTTCGTCGCGGTCTGCGTCGTTGATGAGGCCGCGCATTTCGTGATCGAGCAGCCATGTAACAATCATACGCAGCGCGTGCGCCGCCTCAGATTCGACCAGCCCTTCTCGGTTTGTCTGTTCACTCAAAACGGCGTGCGGCGATGTAACGCTCACGCGTCCAATTACCTGTTGTCGGTTGAGCTTGAAGCCGGATCTCCCGAATGCCTTGAGGTCGAGACCGACCCAGTCGTCATCAGGCTCGCCGTAGGGCAGGATCCTGTAACCGTGCCGGAACAGCCTCGGGCCGCCCGCCCATTCCCGAATCTCGTCTCTGGTCTGCTGCTTCGTGTCGGTCAAACCATCGACCGCCGCGACCACCGCGCGATTGTACCAGTATACCTTGACCTCGAATGGACCAAGGTCGCGTAGCGCACTCGGCTTGATCGGAGTGTTTTTGAAGGCCGCTTCGCCCTTCTTCGTCCTTCGTTTGGAGACGTTTTGCGCGATCGACCAAACCTCGGCCCCGCGTTGAGCGATGTCCCGCTCGCGGTTTCGTAGCCGATAGTTGACTTTGCCTTCAATGATCGGTTCGTCACCTTCAAAGCGTAGCGACGCATTCATGACAGCGTGTGCAGCCTCTAAAAGTTTCTCTGGAATGGAAGGGACTACGAGCCTCGAACCGTTGTGTACGACGCGCAGTAGCTTGTTCGCGCGACCGGCTTCGAAGGGATCGATCATGCGCGCGATCTTTCCGTGCAACATGTCGGTAAATCGGTGACTGTCCCAATCCGAATTCAGTTGCGAAATCCGAATGACGGTACCGTGTACGCCTTTGTCGTCCTTTCGCCGGCCTCGGTACGGTACGACCGGGATCTCGTCGGCCGGCGTTTCCGACTCGTGTGTAAATAACCCCCAATTTATCTTCAGCACGTTCTCGTGGGTGTCGTCCTTGGTCGAGGTTTTCACCCGCAGTCGATCGCCTAACCGCATCGCAGACAGACGTCCCACGCCCTTGTCACCGAGGAATGTCGCACCGTGGACGTTTCGTTCGCGACGCGACCGAGTGCCGACTGTTAGATAGACCTCGTCCAAAGTCTCAAGCGTCATGCCTTCGCCAGTGTCGCGCACTTCGATCCAATTCTGTTGGTGATAGGCAATTACCAAGGCATGCCTGAAACGCTTAGACTTGCCCGAAGCCGAGCGAAGAGGCGCGAGGAATGCTGCGCGTTGCTCCGGCGTCGTTCCGATCACCATGTGTTGAGTGATCTTGGTAAACACCACGTCCGAGGGGACGCCTTTGTCCAGTTCTTCAATTGCCGAGACATACGCTGAATGCGGCAAGACGATGCGCGCTTCGATGTCGACGCGAGGCGAACCTGCGTCGATCGCGTTCTTGATCAATTCGTAAAGCGCGACCTCGTCGGAGCTGATGAGCTCTTTGCCGAGTTCGAGAAGGGTTCGCGCTGCGAACTTGAAACCAGCCACGCCTCAAATCCTAAAAAATAGCTAATGCCGCAGTACGTTCCGTCGAAACTTAGCGTGTACACGTTAAAAGTTCGCGTGGGACAATAGCTCAAGAATCCCGGGCACTTCGCCCTCCACACCCCAGCTCAGACCTAGGAGCATTTCGACCCAGTTTCAAGCCTGCTCCCGCTTTTGGCGAGCAGTCGTCCAGGCATCGTCGTGTTGTGGCCACACGCCACGCAGTAGCGGCCCGGTACATTCGGAGCAACTTCCGTAGTGTGTTTGCATCCCTCCGTCATGCATATGCGCGGGCACACCGAATCGCCCTTCACGTGCCGCAAGAGTTGATGCACGTCCTTGATGCCTACTGGGTTACAGAGCCGCATAAGCTTTGCGCCATTGGTCGAAAGAATAAAGTTCATGGTGCCTCCACTCTATCTGGCGGTCGAACGAAACGTCGCCAGAGTTGAGAGGAGGACAGGAACATTGTGGCGGCACCGACGCGCCGAGCACGAGGTGCTTTCTTGCCAATGGGGCAAATCGCCACTGTAAAAAACCACCTCCGAAGAGGCGGCGTGGCGCTAAAGTTAGGTCGCGTCCAAGATAGGAACCGACGCCCGCGCCGGGAAGGACATTGCTCCCGCAAGCCACTGCTTAGTTTTTTGTTCGTACTCAGCGAGCTTTACGTCAGGCTTCCCAACTCGTTCGAACTGACGAGCAAGGCTGTCGACAAGGTCCAGTCGCGGCAACTGCCACACTAGGCTGTTTACGATATCACGCAGGAATTGCCGCCGCTGAAACCACAGATTTTCAATCCCATGCCGAATCCTGTNNGTCCTAGCTATGATTCCTACAACGTAAAAACAGCCCCGCACGTGGCGGGGCTAGTATTCTTCTGCAAGCATCAAGGTGAGCACGCGACGCGTTTTCTCGGGATCAGTAGGATCTTCTGAGCAAAACTGAAGTTCCTTGTCGTAATAGTCGATCTTCCAAAGGAACTTACGATTCACGAGCTCGAAACTGCCAAAATCGTGCTCGCCATGGGGATCGTTATCGACCGAGAAATTATCGAACGATGCGACCTCTTGCAAGGCTGCGGCTTTGACGCAGTCCGGCAACTCCGCAACACCTGGCGTCATCACAACCTTGCCGCCTTTGAACGTCTCCCGAAACTCGTCGTTCAGTGCAGCGATCCGTTTGACGGCTTCTCTTGACTCGTATCCCATGAGTTCTCTCCGTCTCGCTACCGGCGTCCGACCATCGGGCGCCGGACTGCGAGGCAGAGGTCGTGAGAAACACGGGTACTGGTCGCTTCTATGCTGACAGCAGCCGCGCAGGAACTAGAAATGATTGTTCTTGCCGCGGCACATTTGGCGTAGGCGCAAGATTGTGCCTGATTGGCAAACTCCCAGTTCTAGGTTCAAGATCTCGTCTTCATAAAAAGAACCGCCTCCTCGGAGGCGGTTAGTTTGAATGGATCAAGCCACATCAGCCATTGTGGTTGAGGCACGCGCCGGATACGACATCGCGCCGGGAAGCCACTGCCGAAGCTTTTCGCCGTTTTCGTCGAGCTTGCTTTCGGCCGTGAGCGCCCGTTCGAATTGACGGGCAAGCCCATCGACAAGCGCTTTTTTGGACAGCTCCTTGAGACTGCCTAACCGTGGCGACGNNATAGCGACGCGGTTGAACAGCGTCTCTTCCGTATCGAGTATGTCGAGCCCGTCTTGCCCGAAGGCCAATACGACGAGGAGGACACACAGCTGATCCAGCTCCGCGTCAGCAAGTGCCTGCACCGCCTCATACGAGCACAGCGCAGGGTCGGCTCCATTGCCTGCGGTCACCAGGTTCCCATCGTCATCCACTCTCGTACGGACGCTCGCAAGCAAGCGCGTCGCCTCTGCACGGACCTTTGTAAAAGCCTTCGGCTTTCGCTCTAAAGCCCCACAGCCGGCAATGCATGGGTGGATGTTGATCCGGACGAACGGACTCGCGCCGTAGGCTTGCAGGAGGCACACGGCGGCCACCTCCTTCGCCTTTCGCGGGTTTTCCAAGAGCGCTGCCTGCACAGCCATGCTCTTCTGGATGGCCGCGTAACGGACAAGGCTTTTGGAGACGGCAGGACGCTCCCTGGGCGCGTCCGGCGTCTCTTTTGTTGCCTCCGCGACTTCCTCCTTGACCTCGTGCCGAACCAGGCCCTTCTCGATCTCGACACGGCCGGTCGGCTTGAGGTTGATGACGACGCCGGCGGACTCGCCTCTTTTTGCCTTCCGATATTGCCACCACGGGACCGAATAGACGTTGAGGAGTTCAACCCATCCGGCCTTTTGGCGATGCTTTTCGGCAAGCGCTTCCACGGCTTCCTTCTGGAGCGTATGGAATTGATCGCCATCATCGAAGAACGTCGACTCCTCCGCGCCGAAGAGGTCCCGGGTATACGTTCCCGTGTACTTCTCCGGTGGGAAGATGGCGATTGCCGCCGACGGCTTTTCCGCGAGCAGCAGCTCCCGAATTGCTTCGGAATCGAGGTCTGCGCCCTCCTTGATNNGCCGATGGATCGTCTGGTCCGATAGTCCAGTCTTTGCCGACACGTCCTCGATCAAAGCCCCGTTCTGGAGCATGACCGCGAACGCCTCGGCTTCGTCGATCGGGTCAAGGTCCACGCGCTGCACGTTCTCGATCGTGGCAATACGCTGCGCGTCCGCCTCGTCCAGGTTCTTTCGGACCTCGACCGGAACCTTGTAGCTGCCGTTGATCACCTTCTTGCGCTCTAGAAGCCTTAGGGCGAGGTAGCGGCGGTTACCGCTCACGATCCTGAATTTGTCCGCGCCGTCAGGTTCGACGACGAGATTCTGCAGAATGCCGTCGGTTTTGATGCTGGCGGCGAGACCCTCAATAGCGGTCTTGTCAAACGCACGACGCGGATTGTTCTTCGAGGGTGACAGCGCCGATAGCGGAACAGTTTTCAGCGACATTGTTTAGACCCTTTGCGCTAACGCGCACGCGTTCGCGCCCGCACGTCAGTGCGGTGCGTGAAAGCGATGCACGATGGTTTGTGGAGCGCGCGTCCAGAACGGTTCGCACGCGGCTGTAATGAACTAGCCACAACCAATGTGACGGGAAGGTCTCAACATGCGTAGACGTGAGTTCTTGCCGTCTACGCACAAGTCCCACGTCTCGTGTGAGGCACTCGTCCGTTCACACTACCGCGGCATGAAAGACGATCGCCAATCAAGCGAGCGGGTAGTCCATATAGGGCGCATCGATTTTCGCAACGACCGGCGTCTGTTTGGAATCAAGCAAGAAGACCGGTTCTCGCATATTTACGCCATTGGAAAGACCGGTACGGGTAAATCGACCCTGCTTGAGACCATGGCCCTGCAGGACCTTGCATGCAGTAACGGCTTCGCACTCATCGACCCCCACGGCGATCTCGTCGAACGTATTGCTCGGCGCATTCCTCCGAAGCGCAAGTCCGACGTGCTCTATCTGGACACCACGGACCCCTTGCTCCCCTACGGCTACAATCCACTGCGGCAAATCCGGCACGACCGCATTGCACTTGCCGCCTCCGGCCTGATGGAGGTCTTCAAAAAGCTCTGGCCCGAGGCGTGGGGCGTGCGCATGGAGCACATCCTGCGCAACATCCTCATGGCACTCCTCGAGCAGCCGCACGCCACCATGCACGACATTTTGCGGATAATCGGGGACAAGAAGTTCCGCAAAGAAGTGGCGCGCTCGCTAAAGAACAAGACCGTCAGGACGTTCCTGGAGAAGGAGTTTGATCGCTTCTCATTCGGCTATCGGGCCGACGGCACCGCGCCCATCCAAAATAAGGTTGGAGCATTCTTGGCCGATCCCCTGCTCAACCGCATCTTGACGGCGCCCGAACAGGATCTCCACATCCGGCGGATCATGGACGACGGCAAGGTCCTCCTCGTCAACCTCGCCAAGGGCCGGATCGGTGAGGACAGCTCATCTCTCTTGGGGGCTCTCCTCGTGACCACCATCGGTCTTGCCGCCTTCAGCCGGGCCGACACCGAGGCCACCCATCGCCGCGATTTCTTCGTCTACGTCGACGAATTTCAAAGCTTCACCACGCTGGCCATGGCGAACATACTATCGGAACTACGCAAGTACCGTGTCGGCTTCACGGTCGCGCATCAATACTTGCACCAGCTCGATCCGGATGTCCGTCATGCGGTGCTCGGCAATGCCGGCACGATCATCTCATTCCGCGTCGGCGCCGAAGATGCTCCCTATCTCGTCCGCGAGTTCACGGAGCGGTTCAAGACCGTCGACTTCCTCCAGCTTCCTAATTACCGCATCTATCTCAAGCTCATGATCGACGGCATGCCGTCAGTGCCATTCAGCGCAACGACGCTTGAGCCTGAAAACTTGGCAGCATGACCCCTCAAATCCAACACAGGTTGGGCTGGGCTACTCCGCGATGTGCTTGGATTTCCGATCAAACTGCCGGATGAAATAGATTGCGCTAATCAATCCCATGGTCGTGAGGATCGCGTGAAGAAACACCTGTCTTGAGTTCTCGGAAAGCACGAGTTGGCCGCTCGCGCCGGCGCAGACGGCAAGCCTGAGAAAATGCCCGAGCACGACCCGGAAGTCGAACAGGTGGTACTTCAGAATGGCGTAGCCAACGACAGGCGGTGCGACCGCAACCGAGAGGATGGTCAACGGATAGATATCGATGCCGAATACCGCGCGAAGCTGACCGTTCCACCGATAAATCCGACTGTGCTCGCAAGAAGCAGGTACTGACTGCGAAGGTGTTCCCTGCCTCGCCGCCGGTCGGCATCGCGGTATATGAGCATGAGCCCGGCCCCGACCGAAAGCGCGAACACGACAACAAAAGGCAGATAGAGCGGTCCAGGCGTGTCGTAGAACATTTCGTCGAAGCCCCAGCGCACGCCGTCAATCAGCAAGTTGCTTCTCAGGTCGACGACTGAAAGCG
>JRYH01010135.1_pt1 | contig 11185 bp, 8 predicted proteins | sample 235351 | NCBI WGS metagenome assembly JRYH01 (sample SAMN03074221, study PRJNA261480) | activated sludge metagenome | biome: Wastewater Treatment Plant; feature: Wastewater; material: Activated sludge; isolation source: activated biomass of a wastewater treatment plant treating wastewater... ... | reverse complement strand
CAGGTTGTTGCCTTGTCCCCGGACCCGCCCCGGCACTGGCTGTTGAGCATGAGAGCTTCTTCTACCAGATAGTCGGTGCTGGACGAGGACTGCGCCTCGGTTATGGCTATCGGTTTAGGCGGCAAGGGCGCGCATGCGGAGATCAGAAAAATGCCTGCGCAAAAAATGAGAGGGTTCATCATGCCGACCTCATTCCCTGACCGCGGAGATATGGCGGATATAAAGCGGCCTGACATGGGTTTCCTCCACTATTGCGTCGAAAGGATCGCACCATCACGCCGTGGAATCACGAGCGCTCAGCGCGCCTCGTCGGGGATGGCAAGCTCCCGCATGGCCCTGATCAACTCTGGACGGTTTGCGGCGAGATATTGCTGGAATGATGGATCTTCTGCTGGATCCTCGTTTCGAAACATCAAATCGAATATCAGCGTGTCTTCCCCGACCATGACATGACGGCGCGCATGCCATTCAATGATGGGGCCCGGATCTCCATCACCGATCAGCGTCAATTCAAGCCAGATCTCGATGCCGCTCTCATCTTCGGTCAGAGCCGGTGCTTGCATGAGCATCAATTCCGTGTCGGCTTCGTGCCTCGCGATCTCTTCACGCGCAGCCTCGCTTGGTGAAATTCCGGGCAGATAAGCGATGAGCAAACGGCTACCGGCATGCTCCAGCAACTGGCCGGGCGGCACATATTCCTGCCGTATGGCACGGCCATCATCTTTGCTACTATGCGCCAGATAATAACCCTCGTCACCGAGCCGGACATGGTTGGTCGTCCCCAACATGTCTACCGGCTGCGCAAATGCCAGAACAGGTAACAGAGCAGCGGCAGCAATCGGAAAGTATTTCATCCGCATTACCTCAGCTTCGATCAACGATCAGGCCACGTCAATCTGAACCGCACCGGGCGTGCCGGTGGCTCCAATTTCCGAACAGGATGGAGCATCGGCTGCACGCCGCAGAGCCGGACGGACTGGATCAGCAAGGCTGAGGTCGATAACAGCAAGTGCGCGGGCATTTCGACCACGACGACCGAGTGGGAACGAAGGCGATGGAACGGGAGAGCCGCGAGCTGCGCCAGATGACGAGATCCTTGGCAAAGCATCCGTTCATTTTGTCGTGAATGTGGGGAGACCGGGCGGATGAAAAGACCTGGACCCGGAAGTAATCACCAACGACCGCGCCCAATCCTGGACGGCAGGTCAGCAGCCGGGATCAATGAGGAGAAATTGAAACAGCATGCTCCGATCAGCAGGTGCAAAGAGTAGCCNNAGGGAGACTATCATGGCTAACACAATCCGCACCACCCATGCCGGCAGCCTGCCGCGCTCTGCCGACCTGATCGAAGCCTGCCGGCGTTTCGAACAGGGCGAGACCGGATTCGAGCAGATGGCAGAGCTTCTTGCCGGTGAGGTGGACAGCGTCGTCGCGCGACAGCGCGAGATGGGCATCAGCATCCCCAATGATGGCGAATTCGGTCACGGCATGTCCACCGTCACCAATTACGGCGCCTGGTGGACCTATATCTTCGACCGCGTTTCGGGGCTTGAGCTCCGGGATCTCGATCTTTTCAACCAGCCCGACGTGCTGTCGGAACCCGGCCACGTGCGGCTGACGGGTTTCGTCCATCGTCGTGACCGAAAGCGGTTCCCGGAAGTCTATGCGCAGGACGAATCCGTCACCGTGGGCGAACAGCGCCCTTTTCCCGCTGTGGTCGGGCCGCTTGGCTATGTCGGGCAGAAATTCGTCAGAGCCGATATCGACAACTTGAACACCGCGCTTGAAAATCACGGTTACGGGGTCGGAAACGGGTTCATCAACGCAATCGCGCCGGGCAGCGCCATCCGCCTGACTGACCTGCATCATAAGGACGAGGAAGAGGCGCTTTATGCCTGGGCCGAGGTGCTGCGCGAGGAATACAAGGCGGTGATCGACGCGGGCCTCAGCCTGCAATTCGACGATCCGGCCTTTGCTGAGAACTGGGATCAGGTCAATCCCGAACCCACCGTCGAGGATTACCTGAAATTCACCGAACGCAATGTCGAGGCGCTGAACTGGGCGATCCGCGACCTGCCGGCGGACAGGATGCGTTTTCACCTCTGCCATGGGTCGTGGCACGGGCCGCACACGACCGACCTCGACCTGAAATATCTTGTCGATCTCATGCTCAGGATCAATGTGCGCTATTATTCCTTTGAGGCGGCGAATGCACGCCATGAACATGAATACGTGATCTGGGACGATGTTAAACTGCCCGGGGACAAGATAATCATGCCAGGCATCGTCGGCCATTCGACCAACCTGATCGAGCACCCCGAACTGGTGGCCGAGCGGATCACCCGCTTTGCCAGCCGCGTCGGTGCGGATCGCGTTATCGCTTCGACGGACTGCGGTCTTGGCGGACGCGTGCACCCGGACATCGCCTGGGCCAAGCTCGAGGCGCTGGTTCAAGGCGCGGAACTGGCCGGAAACAGGCTCTGAACCGTAGCGGACGGTCCCGCACGGGCCGGGTGCCGCGCGGGATTGTCGCAGGACACTGGGCGAGGTTTTTCGCTTTACTGGCACTTTCCGGCTATTCTGTGGGGGCTGTCTCACTCCGTCCCTCAGAAAGGGGCCTCTCCATGTCCGGCAATGGCTCCAGAAGAAAAACGGCCGGCCTCGCGGCTTTTCTGTTTTCCCTCGTCATTCCGCTTGCCACCAGAGCACAAGATCCGGCGCCCGAAACGGTGCTGCAATTGCCTGAAATCACGGTCACCACCACCGGCGGCAGCGCCGCACCCTTCGAGGTGCCCGGTTCGGTTGATCGGGTCGAAGGCGAGGAGATCCGTGACGGTCGCATGCTGGCACAACTGAGTGAGGGCCTTGCCGCGGTGCCCGGACTGCAGTTGCAGAACCGTCACAACATGGCGCAGGATTTGCAGCTCTCCATTCGCGGTTTCGGCGCGCGCTCCACCTTCGGGGTGCGGGGCGTGCGGATCTATGTGGACGGAATTCCGGCCACCATGCCCGATGGTCAGGGGCAGACATCGAATATCGACATCGCCTCGGCGGATCGCGTCGAAGTGCTGCGCGGCCCGTTTTCTGCGCTTTACGGCAACTCTTCGGGCGGTGTGGTGCAGGCTTTCACCGCCACCGGTGATGGCCCGCCGGAACTGTCCTATTCGTTTGCCGCTGGCAGTTTCGGGACATGGCGCCACGGGGTGACGCTCACCGGATCACAGGACAGGTTCGACTATCTGTTCAGCGCCAACCGCTATCATACGGATGGCTGGCGCGACCACAGCGCTGCCTCACGCAACCTGATCTACGGAAAGCTTGGCCTGTCCTTCGAGAACGGCGGCCGCCTGACCTTCGTATTCAATCGTGTGGACATTGACGCACAGGATCCGGGCGGGCTTACAGCCGGGGAATTCGCCCTGGCGCCACGCGAAGCCTCCCGGGCCGAGCAATATAACACCCGCAAGAGCGTGCGACAGGATCAGATCGGCCTGCTGTGGGAACAGCCGCTCACCACCAATCAGGATCTGCGCATCATGGTCTATGGGGGGCAGCGCAAGACCGAGCAATTCCTCCCGGTGCCGACCGCGCCGCAACAGAACCCGCTTCACGCCGGCGGCGTAATCAACCTTGACCGCAATTATGGCGGGCTTGATGCGCGTTGGATCGGCTCTTTCGAACTGGGAAACCGTCCGTTCGAACTGGTGGTGGGAACAAGTTATGACAGTCTGCGCGAACATCGCAGCGGTTACGAGAACTATATTGGCGACCCCGCGGACCCGGTGCTGGGCGTGCGTGGAACCCTTCGTCGGCTCGAACGCAACCGGGTATCAAACTTTGACCTTTATGCGCAGGCCACTTGGGAACTGAGCGACGAATGGACGGTAGAGGCCGGCGTGCGGCGCAGTCGGGTGCGGTTTGATTCCCGCGATCATTATATCGTCGGGCCAAATGGCGATGACAGCGGATCAGCCAACTATACCCAAACCTTGCCGGCGGCTTCCTTGCGCTGGCAGCCATCGCCCGATCTGGCGTTCTACCTCTCGGCCGCACGCGGATTCGAAACCCCGACTCTCAACGAATTGTCCTATCGCCCGGATGGGCTCAGTGGCTTGAACTTCGCGCTGCGTCCATCCGTTAACGATAATATCGAACTTGGCGCCAAGGCCCGCATCGCTGGTGGACTGCTTACCGCTGCCTTGTTTGAAACCCGCACCAAGGACGAAATCGTTACCGCCACCAGCTCGGGCGGGCGCAGCACCTATCATAATGCCACCCGCACACAGCGTCGGGGTTTCGAGGTAGGCTGGCAGCACGAAACCGAAAATCACTGGCGCACACAAGTGGCCTTGACCTGGCTGGATGCGCGGTACCGGGACGAATTCTGCTCGCCCGAGCCCTGTGACAGCAGCAATCTGGTAAGTGACGGCAATCGCATCCCCGGCATCGCCCGTCAGGCGCTGTTCGCAAGCTTTGGCTGGATACCGCCCCAGGGCTGGCGGGCCGGGGCCGAACTGCGCGCATTGAGCAGCGTCCCCGTCAATGACGTCAACACCGCCAGCGCACCGGGGTATGCGATCGCCTCATTGCACGCAGGCTATGTGAAGGAAATGGCAAACTGGAAGATCAATGCCTTCGCGCGTGTCGATAACCTGTTCGACCGCCGCTACGTCGGATCGGTGATCGTCAACGACGGCAATGATCGCTATTTCGAACCCGCACCGGGCCGCAACTGGGTGTTGGGCTTCGGCGCGACCTATCGTTTCTGAGGCCACGCACCGGCAGCAGATGTGCTCTGCGCGCAAGAGGCCGCACTTCTGATTTATGAATAAAAGCCGGCTCCGGTGGAAAGTCCAAAATCCGAGCTCTGGCCGGCTTATCCCAGGTGTCCATGTTGTCGCGGGTCATGTTCGTCTCGGCCTCCGCGTCGTCGTCGAAAGCCCGGATAACGAGAAAACTGCCGTAATCGCCTCCTTAGGGGCATCTTTAATTATTATCATCTTGCTCCAGATCATTACCGTATAAGCCGGTAGAAACTGCGCTAAAAAAATCAATATGCCCGCAATTATTGCATATAAGCATTATCATCGGATAAATAACTCCGCGGACTTGACGCCCGCAACGTATTTGGGATGGCGTCACGGAGTGACGTGCAATAGTACGAGCGCTTTCTCCACACGAAGAGCATATGGATGAGATACCTTTTTCATCCATCCATCTGTTAAAGCGTTTGATATCTTCATCTTTTAACCTGCCATGCTCGACGCCCATTTACCTTCTCCATATCGGGCTGTTCCTGGATGATGAAGTTAATGGAATTAAGATCTATCTGTCTGTATTTAATGCTTTTTAAAGCAAGCTGGGTTGTCGGTCGACTTTATCGACTCTCACGTCGGAATATAAGTGGTTTTATCATGGAAACAGTGAGCCGCCTCGTGACGATAGGCCGCACCCTGCATCTAGCCGATAAAATATCGCGGTGAGTGGTCGGAGGTGTCTTTGTGCTTATCATGCTGCGATCAGTATGAGTATGATATTATCCCGTCGGCAATAAAACGTCTTGCAAAGACGCTCCTTTCACATCCCGCTCAAGTGCACGCAAGATACCCCATAGAATGCAATCAGCCGCAGCGAGAAGCGAACACGGTATCGCCGCATGATACGATAAGCCTTCAAAGGTCAAAATCTTGCTTGTTAATATGGTTTTTTTCTTTATGAGGGCCGNNGCGCCATGCTGCGAGGCTCTTGTCCGTCCATCCGCCGCCGGCTTCCTGGCAACCTTCGATCAGAAGGGTATGGGGCGGCCCCCAGTTGAAAGGCGGATGCTCAAGATTGAGCGCCCGCCAGTCACCATCCTCGCAGTCGCGGTTCTTCTGCCATTCCGGAAAGGTGGTTGTCACCAGCCAGCGGGCACCGCTCCGGCGGAAATTTTCAATCGCCCGCCCGATATTCGCGAAGCTGAGATGCACAAGACAGTCCCGACACAGAATGGCGTCGGCGCGCGGCAACGGATCACGGGTTATGTCGGCGACGGCATATTCGCGGCTCCCTGTTCGTCCTGCCTGAAGCTCAGCGATCAGGGCAGGCACGATATCGACCCCGATGTAGCAGATGCCGTCCAGATTCGTTTGCCTGATCCAACCCGCATCCCCGCATGGGGCGTCTAGAAGAGCGGACACGCCCAGTTCGTTCAGCAGAGCAGGAAGATCGGCCCTCAGGGTTGCAGTCGCCACGTCTTCCGATCCCAAGCCTGAAACCGACGAGTCTGCACCCCACATATTTGTCGTGTGAATGCGCTCGAAACGATCCGCGAGGGCCAGATCGACAAGGGTGTCCCGCTGGGCCGCAAAGCGTTCATGAGCCAAGACAGGGGGGCGTTCGTCATCGCCTATTATCATCAACTGCCTGTGCAGAGGTTTTTCTGAACGAGACCCGAAAGCGCTCATATCATCGTCTTTGCTCTAGGCGCCAGTCATAGGGGCCATGAACGAGCTGGGCCATGTCCCGCGACGAGCCCGCCAGGCCATGCTCGACCAGCTCGCCGCCCACATCGCAACCACACGGTTGTAGCAATCGATATTCTGCTGATGACAAGTCACATTTTTCCCCTCGACCAATGCTCTCATGGCCTTCGAGGCTTCGGTTCCGCACCACCGGCTTTCTCATGGCGATAGGCCGCAGGGGCTGACCGATAATACTTATAATGACTGTCATGATTTGCCCCAACGCCTATCATTCTCGGTCAGTATGGTGAAGAGATGGGTATGCATTCCATCGAGTGTACCGAGGGCGGTATGATCGATCCAGACTGCATGCTGTTTGCGATGGATTGGATCTGCCTAATCAACTTTAATGCTGCTGTCAACATCGATCGATTAATTGTATATCGACGATGAGTCCAGCTAGTGCCGTGATTCTTGGAAGTCAAAGGGGTGCTCTCTCGAACCTCGCTGGAAAGCAGCGCAAGGCGACCGGAAAATGCGATTGCTTCCATAACAGTCAATGCAGACCGATCAAGCCTCTGAAAGACCGGTGCTGTATCGCAACTCGATACGACAAATAATCAAATTTAAAGATTGTGCTGTTAATATGTCTTCTTCTGCTCTATGAGATTGGGAACTATCTTATAGTGCTGATGGGAGGGTCGACATGAAAAATAGACTTGGCGAGATGTCGCAAGAAGAATTGCTGAAGCTGCAAGTGAGAGTGGACAAAGCGTTAAAGGAGGCCGATAATCGAGATCGACGGCAAGCGAGGGCTGCGGCCGAGCAAGCTGCTGCCCAATATGGGTATCAATTGAGAGATCTGGTTAGCTCTTCCAAAAGAGGCGGTTTGCCTCCAAAGTATCGCAACCCGGAAGACCCGAGCCAGACTTGGAGTGGCCGAGGCCGCAAGCCAAAATGGATGCATGGCGCAATAGCAAAGGGCAGAGATATGTCTGAGCTAGAAATCTGACGAGATCTGATTCTTTCCTGCCCCAGCGTTGAGACCCTTTCGAAGAAAGACACCGAGGGCAGGGGCAGGGTGCCACATGATTAACACTCTTCTGCTACAACGTAGAAACAGTAAAACCTGTTAAGTGGCAGTCCAAGGGGCCTTATCGCCGCCATAAAGTTCTATCTTGGCGATCGACTTCTTGTCCTGAAAATACGCCCGCCGAATCTTCCCTATCGTCTCCACAACCCACATCCCACACCGTGCTCCCCGTTGACCTCGGGGGCATCATCCACATCAGTGTAAGGGGATCACTTTTGGTCGCCGATCACCCCCTATACTACGCGGATTTCATGGAGCTATGCACTTCATCTCCGAAGGCAGGAATTGGAATGATCCCGGCGCCGTTTGAGCCAGGTCGCCAGCTCCGGATCGTGTCAGGCCGGGGCAGCTCGGGGCGCATGGTTTGCTTTCAGTCCTTCCTTCACGAGATCGACAAAGCTTCGCACCTGCTGCGACCGGTTCTTCCGTTTCCAGACGAGCAAAGTCTCGCTTTGGAAGGCGGGATGGTCGATGAGGCGGCAATCAACATTGCAGCCAAGAAAGCCGATCAGGCTCTGCGGGCAGATCGTCACGCCGAGCCCCGCCGCGACAAGCCCGATCAGCGCGAGCGTGTTGCTGGCCTCCAGCGTGATGCACAGGTCAATTCCCTCGTCAGAAAACATGTCATCCAGCCGCCAGCGGTATTCCTCCCATTCCTGCTTGTCCCCGAGAATGATCTGTTCCGCCGCGAGCATGGCCGGTTCGACCTTCCCGTGCTGTAACAGCGGATGATCATTGGCAGCGACCAGATAGAGCGGTTCGGACAGCAGCGGGAGCGTATGATAGTCTGGGTGATCAAGCGGGCCGATCATGTAGCCGATATCGATCTCGTCATTGGCAAGTGCGATCTTCTGGCCTCTTGTGCGAATGTAGCGCAGGCGCACATCGACATGAGGATGCGCCTGCTGGAAGCGCGCCACCGCCCGGGGCATGAGTTCGGTCGCGGCAAAGGCCATGTAGGCGACGCACAATGTTCCGGTCTTTCCCTCGGCGACCAGCCGCGCGGATGAAATGGCCCGCTTGTAGCGCAGCATCACATCGGCGTTTTCCTCATAGAACCTGCGTCCGGCCTGGGTCAGGTGGACATCCCGGGTTGTCCTTTCGAACAGTCGGAACCCGAGTTCCCCCTCGAGTTTCTGGATTCGGCGCGAGAGCGCGGACTGGTCGAGGTTCAGCCTTTCCGCTGTGCGGCGGTAACTCAGTTCCTCGGCAAGAGTCAGAAAGCTCCGGATATTGTCGAAACTGGGCAGTTGTCTCATCGGAACTCCTCCGGACGGCAACAAATGCGTCAAGTGCATCAATAATGGATCCATGACCACTTCACCAGTCCGGTTCCAAGCTGCAATCTGCTGGTGACACCTGTGATGTCGTGCTGCCATGAAGGAATATCCCGCAAAATGCCGTGTGAAAATGCGGGGGTGGTTCTTCGGCGGCACCTGATCAGACAGAGCATCAATGAAAGGAACCCCATGTCCGATCTCGATCTGAAAGAACTCGACCGGCTGCTGACCGAGGCATTTGATGCCGCGAGCAGGATCTATCAGGAGCGCGGCTTCCAGCGGCGCGTCGGCTTCGGCAAGCGCCCGGCCTTGGTGAGCGTCGATCTTGGCAATGCCTGGACGCGGCCGGGCAACCCCTTCACCTGCGATCAGGAGAAGATGGACAACGAAATCATCCCCGGCATGCAGAAACTGCTCAAGTCCTTCCGCGCGGCGAAGCTGCCGGTGGTGCATGTGACCACCGCCTACGAGATCACCGACCGCAAGGCGGATTTCACCGATATGGGCCTCTGGCATGACAAGATCCCGGTCGATGTGATCGACCTTGCCGACAGGGATCTCTGGGCGATCGACAGTCGCATTGCCCCGGTCGAGGGTGAATACACACTGCTGAAGAAGCGTGCTTCTTCCTTCCACGGCACCGAACTTGCCGGGATCCTGCGGGCAAACAACGTGGACACGATCCTCGTCACCGGCGTGACCGCCTGCGCCTGCGTGCGCCAGACGATCTGCGACGGAATCGCCGACGGCTTCCGCACCATCGCCGTCAAGGAATGCATCGGTGACCGTGTGCCCGGCGCCGTGGCCTGGAACCTGTTCGATATCGACGCAAAATTTGCTGATGTGAAAACGGTCGATGAATGTGTCGCCTATATCGATGGCCTCAGGGAAAAACTCGCTGCAGAATAGAAAGGTCAGCCCCGTCCGGAAAACCAGGGCGGGGCTTTTGTTTACGCTACTGCTCATGAGAAGCGGCCGACTGAACCAACGGGAGAAGACAATGGCCAGAATCGGCGTTGACGTCGGTGGGACCAATACGGATTTCATTCTCGAATGTGAAAAAGGTATCTTTTATCACAAGTCACCGACCACACTGAAAAATCAGGCAATTGGTGTTATCGACGGAATTCGGAATATCTGCAAACGGGCGGATATTGATCCTGGCGATCTGGACGTTGTCGTCCACGGGACAACAACTGCAACAAATATCACCATCGAGCACAGCGGATCTGAATGTGGCATGATCACCACGGAAGGATTTCGTGACATTCTGCATATCGGCCGTCACAAGCGCCCGTATAACTTCTCGCTTCATTTCGATGTTCCCTGGCAAAGCCATCCCCTGGTCAAGCGGCGCAATCGTATCGCTGTTTCGGAGCGAATTCTTCCGCCGACAGGCCAGATTTCCCTACCGCTTGACGAGGATGCGGTTCGCGAGGCTTGCGCGCTTTTCAGGAAGCGGAATATCAACTCCGTCGTCATCGGGTTCATGTTTTCGTTCCTGAACAATGCACATGAGAAACGGGCACGAGAGATCGTCCTCGAGGAAATTCCGGATGCCTATGTCACGATTTCTTCGGAGGTCGCCAATGTGATGCGCGAATACGAGCGCTTCTCGACAGCGGCAATGAACTGCTATGTCGGCCCCAAGACCTCATTCTACCTGCGTGATCTCGAAAGCCGCCTGAAGGATGCGGGAATCAATCCGCGCCTTCGCGTCATGCAATCAAATGGTGGGGTCTCCACCATTGATTCATGCGCCGAGCGGCCAATCCGCATCCTCATGTCGGGGCCGGCCGGCGGGGTGATCGGTGGCGCCGCCGAAGGTCGCCGGGCCGATACTCCCAATATCATCACCGTCGATATCGGCGGCACCTCGGCCGATATCTCGACCATCCCCGCCGGTGCGGTGAAGATCATGAATCCCCGCGATACTTTCGTTGGCGGGCACCCGGTCCTGACCCCGATGATCGACCTTGTCACGATCGGGGCCGGCGGCGGGTCGATTGCCTATGTGGACGAAGCAGGTGGTTTCAACGTTGGGCCGCGTTCGGCCGGCTCCGAGCCTGGCCCGGCATGCTATGGGCGCGGAGGCACCGAACCCACCGTCACCGACGCGCAGATCGTGCTGGGCCGGATCGACCCGGACATGGCGCTCGGGGGTGAGCTTCAGCTCGACGCCGGGCTGTCGCACCGCGCGATCGAAGAGGGTGTCGCCCGGCCGCTCGGCCTGTCGATCAGGGAAGCCGCACTCGGCATCATCAGGATCATCAACAACAACATGGCGCTGGCCATCCGGTCGAACTCGGTTGCCCGTGGCGTTGATCCGCGCGATTTCTCCATCATGCCTTTTGGCGGGTCCGGTCCGT